>Ga0126371_10006624_pt1 | contig 10316 bp, 3 predicted proteins | sample PanSoiMetaPlot_4_FD_110145 | JGI IMG/M metagenome (GOLD analysis project Ga0126371, IMG submission 110145) | Tropical forest soil microbial communities from Panama - MetaG Plot_4 | ecosystem: Environmental > Terrestrial > Soil > Tropical forest > Bulk soil | place: Panama | collected 2016-02-17
GACGACGTGCTCACGCGCTGCATCTCCGAACTTCGTAAAGCCCTGGGTGATGACCCTAAGGCGCCCCGATTTATTGAGACAATCCCGAGGAAGGGATATCGACTTCTCGAAAAAGTTGAACGCAGTACCCCCGCCAGACCGGTGCCGGCAGCGAAGAGAAGATGGCAGCTGGGGATGGCAGGTTTGGCTTGTGTGATGATCGCTTTCGCCGGATTTGTCCATTCGCATCGAACTCGTGCCAGTCAATCAGGATCGATACTCCCCGTCGACATTAAACAGACGCAGCTCACTGCTAATTCAAATAGCAATCCGGTCGGTAGCGCGGCTATCTCTCCGGATGGAAAATACCTGGCTTATGCCGACTTAACGGGGATTCACATCAGACTCGTAGCAACAGGAGAGATACAGAACATTCCCCAGCCGGATCGCCTTAAGGACATTCCAGTTGATTGGAGAGTGGGCCCCTGGTTCAGCAATAGCATTAAGTTTCTTGCTGTCGCTAACTTTCCGTCTCCGCGAGGTACATACTTTGCGCCAAGCACCTGGATGGTATCACTGCTGGGAGGCGCACCACGTCTGCTGCGTGAGGAGGCCTCCGCATGGTCGATCTCGCCGGATGGCAGCGCCATCGCATTTACAAGGTCGCCAGATCGTTTGCACGGCTCGACATCCAACCAAATCGATGGCGATCGCGAGATTTGGTTGATGGACCAAGATGGCGAACATCCTCGGCAACTTCATCAAGGAAGCAATGGCGATCAATTTTCACGCGTTCAATGGTCGAAGGATGGTCAACGCCTTGCTTACCTTAATTGCCGTAACACGCCAGAGCGGGACGAAAGCAGTATTGAAAGTCTCGACCTGAAAGGTAGTCCGCCCGTCACAATCATGCCGGCGACTGATCCTGATGAACTGCAGGATTTCAGCTGGTTGCCAGATGGGAGGATCATCTACCTAAAGAATGACAACTACTGGGAACTACAGACTGGTGCGGCCGGCGGCAAGTCGAGGCGCTTGACCAGCTGGGCTGGATTCGGCCTGGCGGATATGAGCGGCACGGCGGATGGCAAACGGCTAGCATTCCTAAGATGGACAGTGCGCGAGATTGTGTACGTCGCCGACTACGATCCGAGCCGGACGCGCATCACGGAGCCACGCCAGGTGTCGCAGGCCGAGGCTCAGGAGATTCCAACAGGATGGACCCGTGACAGTAAGGAAGTCCTCTTTACCTCGGATCGCAATGGTCATAGGGAGCTCTTCAGGCAGCAGCTGGGTGCGGAGATACCCGAACCGCTGGCCTCAGGGGTGTGGTACTACTCGGAGGACACCCCTTTGACCCCAGATGGCCAGTGGTTTCTCTACTTGGACGCTCCATCAAACAGGGGCACTTCGACCCCGGCCAAACTCATGCGTGTTCCGGCGCCTGGTGGACCACCCGAGGAGATCTTAACAGCCCGAGTTGACGGGGTCCGATGCGCAACAAGCTTGTGTGCGATCCTGGAGCCAGGCAACGATCCGAAAGAAAGCGTCTTCACTGCTGTGGATCCAGTGAAAGGTCGAGGCCGCGAGCTTGTCCGATTCCAAGATGTTCGAGAACAAGTCTGGTACGATTGGGCCCTTTCTCCTGACGGCACTCGCATTGCACTGCTAGCAATTGGAGAAAATACAATTCATGTTCTGTCTTTGACTGGCCAGCCGGAGCAGCTCATCAATGCCAAGGACACCCTGGAAGGTTTGAGCTGGGATGTGGATGGGAGGGGCCTGATCAGCTCAACTTCAACGCAGCGAAGTAAGTCCCTTTTGCACATCGATATGAACGGCCATGCTCGCGTGCTTTGGCAACAGGGTGGAAGGGTAGGGTCCCGGCTCCGTGGTCTGCCGTCCCCTGACGGTCGCCACCTGCTCATTTCTGCCACCGCGCTAAACAGCAACGTATGGATGATGGAGGACTTTTGAAAGGCTATTGGGTCCCTACTTGCGGTACAACGAGAACGTGTTAGTGAAAGATAGCCTCCCGAAGTGCTTCTGACGAGGAGCAATCATGGCAAGGCGTGTACTTCACGACACCTGCATGGTGGGGCTGATGACTTTTGGACTGCTCGCCGCCTCCCAGGTACAAAATGGCGATTTCACCGGAGTGATTACTGATCCTTCCGGTGCCGTCATAGGCCAAGCCCGAGTGCTTATCCACAATCTGGGAACAGGCTACACGCTGGAAGTACACAGCAACCAGGACGGCGTCTACAAGGGCGCGGAGCTGATCGTAGGGAAATATCAAATCATAGTACAAATGCCAGGCTTCCAGAGTGTCAGCAGCGGTTCGTTGATACTGAACGCCGGCACGGTGGTCCGTGCAGACTTCCAGCTGCAGGTGGGGGTAGAGAAACAAACAATGGAGGTGACCGATGCTGCGGTGGCTGTGAACACTGAGAATGCTCGACTCTCCCAGACGGTGGATTCCACCCTGATTGCCAACCTGCCTCTGAATGGGCGCAACATCTATGACCTGATCCAATATGCCCCCGGGGCGACCAATGTACGCGGCGTGATGTTCGAGAACGGTGCTAACACGGTAGTGAATGGCGTGCGCGAAAACTTCAACAGCTTCCTAATCAATGGCGTTTCCAACAGAGGCCTCAGCGGCGGTCCAGTCAACCAACCCATACAAGACACAGTCCAAGAGTTCCAACTGGTGACCTTGAACAATTCCGCTGAGTTTGGCAACAGTGCGGGCGCAATCACGAACGTGGTGTCAAAATCGGGCACGAACTATCTGCATGGCAGCTTATGGGAGTACCTCCGCAACGATGCCCTGGATGCCAATCCCTTCTTCGCCAATCACGACCCTGATCCGGCAAAACGCGAGAGGGCGCCATTGCGGCTGAACCAATTCGGCGGCACCATCGGCGGACCAATCGTGAAAAACAAGTTGTTTTTCTTCAGCGCTTATCAGGGTGACCGGTTTCTGACCTCAAGTCCGGGGCCTGTGCAGGTCGAGTCGCCGGAGTTCCGCCAGGCGACCATCGCGGCGTTTCCCAACTCGGTAGCGTCGCTCCTGTACAAGAACTTTCCTCCGGCAGACCAGGGAACTCCCTTGATGACGCTCCGAGAATACGTGACCAGCCCTGACGGCCCATTTTCGGGGTCAGGGTTCTCTGGTTTTGCTCAATACCTGTGTCCAGGAAACCTCGATCCGGCTCACTTCGCCCCCGGCACAGCGATGGACCTGTCGAAGCGCTTTGCACGTCTGTTCGGGGTGGAGCAAGCCGACATCGAGCAAATGAACCTAGCGGCGAACCAAGGAGGTTGTCCAGGAGGTTCTCCTTTTGCATTACCGCAGGCAGGTACTTTCAACCGCGACGCTCCGTTTTTGGAACATGCGATCAACATCAACAAGTCTCAAGTTGAAGGGAACCTGTTCAACGGCAATGAAGGCTCTCTGCGGCTGGATTTCAACGCCGGCCAGAACGACCGACTCTTCAGCCAGTTCAACTGGGCCCAGTCGGGTGATCAGTACACTGCTAGTCTTAATTTTCGTGGTTTCCTGAATCCGTCCAAATTGACAACACCTAATTTTCAGTTCAGCTACATCCATTCCTTCGGACCAAGGGTTCTGAACGAGCTCCGGGCAGGATACACAGCGAACCTCAGCTCTGTTGGGCCGGATCTCCCTGGCGTGCCGGACGTGCTTTTTGACGACGGTACTGTGGGGTTCGGTTCTTATAGCGGTTATCCGCAAACGTTTCACGAGAACATTTACACGTACGCGGACATGGTTTCAATTAGCCATGGTAAGCACAATGTAAAGGTAGGCGTGGATGTGCGGCGCAACATTCAGAATAGTAATTGGAACGTAGGGCGTCCTTCATACTCTTTCTTCGATTCGCTGTTCTTTGCGGTAGACGCACCATATGCGGAATTTGCCGGTGTCGATCCGGGATTTACCGGGAGCACGGCTGCCCACTTGGAGACAAGTATCCGGCACTGGCGGAACTGGGAAGTGGGTGCTTATGTGCAGGACGATTGGAAACTAAGCCGACGACTAACCGTTAATCTCGGCATACGCTACGACCTTTTTACCCGGCTGACCGAATTGAACCACTTGGCTACGACATTCCTGAGAGGGCCCGGCAAAACCGTCATCGACAACATCACTACCGGCGCCGGTCAGATCAAGGACGCCAGCATACCCTGTCCTGGAAATCCCCGGGCTCCTTTGGCCGGGGCGTGCGGTCCAGGCGGCTTCGCCTCCGCTAAGACACTCGGGGCTGGGGATCACAACAATTTTGGTCCAAGAATCGGCTTTGCCTGGGACGTCTTCGGTAAGGGCCGGACGTCCCTGCGCGGCGGTTTCGGAGTTGCCTATCAAGGGATGCTTTTCGATCCTCTTTCCGAAACGCGTTGGAACCCACCCTTTTACTCCTTGGACGGTGCAACTAATTTTCTGGTGGGTGACGTCAGCCATGTTGTGTACGGGCCGGTGGGCGGCGGAGCCCCCAGTTTCGTTGGCCCGTCACCTCCGGTGCAGCATGCCGGGAACGGAGTGCAGGCCACCGGGAACATATCAGGTTGGGACCCCGCGAACCCCCATTTCGCAGTTGTGACCGGCATTGTGTTTCCCGAAGGAGTTCGAGACCCCTATGTGGAGAACTGGTTTTTTGGTTTGCAGCATCAAGTCGGATCCGGAACCATTGTGCAACTTAACTATGTGGGGACCGGTGGCCACAAACTGTTTCGAGCAGAGGACGTAAATCGCATCCCAGGAGCACGGCTGCCGGAGGGAACGTGCGTCGCCGATACCTTCGGGCGCAAGTTGTGCAGCCAAATCAACACCAGTCGCGCCGCGAATGGGTTCGAGATCAATCCTGTTGGCAGACTCAACCCCAATTACGGATTCCTTCGGGTTTGGGAAAACACAGGAAACTCCATCTATCACGGCCTGCAGGCTTCCATAGAAAAACGAATGAGCCACGGATTTCAGATGGGGGGAAACTATACGTGGAGCCACGCGATCGATTCCGGATCATCTTGGCACAGCGGCGGCGCGACCACGGCGAACGGGTTTTCAGCGGGCGATGGCCTCACTACGGACGTTACGATTCCAGGCTTAGACCGAGGCAACGCCACCTTCGATATCCGCCAACGGCTTACCTTCAATTACGTCTGGGAGTTACCGTTCTTCCAGAAGGCTCACGGAACACTGGGAACGCTTCTCCGAGGCTGGCAGTGGAACGGAATCTGGTCGTTTCAGAGCGGAGCACATTGGTCACCCTTCCGCGGGGGATTCGTTGGCCCCCAATTGGAGGACTATGGGACTGGCGCTTGCCAGCCTGGCACATTCGATCCCACTCGGTGTTTTAATGTCGGCTCGGACTACAACTTAGATGGAGTTGCGAACGACCGGCCGAATGCTGTCGCCGACCACGTGAACGCTACCCATGAGCAGTGGGCAGACGGCTTTAACCTTCCTGCCAACTTCTTTACGGCACCCTGTCTGGGGTGCGTGGGCAATCTGGGTCGCAATACCTTTGTGGGGCCGGGATACTGGGCAGTGGACACTTCAGTCTTCAAGAACTTCCGCCTGTCCGATCGGTTCAGCCTGCAATTCCGTGCGGAAGCATTCAACGTTTTCAATCACACCAACTTCCAACTTGCAGATGCCAATAAGCCGCTAGAGATAGCCAACCTTAATAATCCACACTTCGGCCAGGCTGGCGGAACGTTCGACCCGCGACAGTTGCAATTTGGCCTACGCTTGAGTTTCTGACCCCGCTTTGTTCGAGTTGCCGAACGTGTGAACGTCCGCAAAGCAAGAATGCTTGCTTCACCTGCGATCCAAACTCCTTTGGTTCGGATAGGAAGAAAAAGAGGTGGACACAATAGGCTGATTGGCCGATCAATTGGTTCTGAATCTGCTACTAGCGGATTAGAGTGCGCTCAGGATATGCCGAGCGAACTAATTAGATCTCCGAACAATGGGAGTGAATCGGTGAATCTTTTCGGAACCTGTTAAGCGTTCAACGTTCCCAATCAAATCCATAGATCTGCTGACTACTGAGATCGCGTAGGACCATCGGAGCATCGTTCAGATCGAGTCCAAACCACTTGCCGAATATTCCATTGGCACGGTCAACGCCCCTCAGATCAGCAATTTTTTCTCGACGGCTGTCCGCCAGGCGCAGGCGCACGATAGACGGATCTTTTCCCAGCTGGAAGTCCAGATAAATGTACTTTCCGTCTCGAGACCAAGCCCAGCCATCAGGAAACGGCGAACCAATCTTTAGGTCGGTCCATTGACCGGTCCCCAAATCAAATAGTCTGAGCCGAGGAGGGCCTGGAGTGGCGGCCAAAATCGCGTGTCCATCAGGCGACCAAATAGGAGAATAAACGATGCCTGGCGATAGCACTCGGCTTGTTCGGGTTTCCAGATCGTAAACGGTGAGATCGCGCTTCTCCGCCGTCACAGCAAAAACAAGAGATTTGCCATCGGGTGACCAGGAGGGTGCGATCCGCCACTCAGAACCCGGCAGCGGCTGCAGATCCCGACCATCCTCATTCACGGTGTACACGTTCACGGGCTTGCCAGCCAATTGCCCGGTAAAGGCGATCCGAGAACCATCCGGTGACCACAGCGGATAGACGGCCTTTAGGGGAGGTGACGTTAACTGCAGGCGCTCGCTACCATCCACCCGGCTGCGCCACAGGGTGCCCTCGGGATAGGCAACATAAGCCATCCATCGACCGTCGTGCGAGAAATTGATCCCTTCCGCAGACACTCCATCCAGAAAGCGTACGAAGCTCGCGCTCCGGGCCTCGTAACGAAGAACCTCTCCTTGGCTGCGCTCGCCCACGGCGAAGAACTTGGTGCCTTGGGGACTGATGACACCTGAATACATGACTAGCGCCCCGTCGGAGAGTTGCACTGGCGCAGAGTCCCTGTGATGCAGAAGTCCCTTCTGTTCGGACCGCGCCCAGACATTCTCATTGTCGTCGAAAACGAAAAAATTCCCATCTCTGGTCCAGTTGCCTTTGCGGTTGTGGTGGTTACTCCAATCCGGCAATACGGGATACGGCTTCCCACCATCCGTGGATACCTCCCATAGCGTGCTCGTCTGGTTGGCAGAGTTTTCCCAAGTGAATCGCAACAGTCGACCGTCAGGTGACCAACGAGGCCAGGAGACGCTGCATTCACAGAGCAGCTCACTGACAACACGGACATCACCTCCGTTCCGGTCTGTAATGAGCAACTGGTTCCCCTTGCCGTAAGCAATTCTTTTCCCGTCAGGCGACCAGCCCGCTGCACCGGCACGTATGTCGCCGACGCGGCGAACCGCCCCTCCTGTAGTCTGTAAAATCCACAACGGCAGATCCGTTTCAACATCGTTCAGCGAACCCACAAGCAGTTCAGTCCCATCGGAAGAAAGATCGAACAAGATCGAGTTTTCAAAAGGTGTGGGAATGGTGACAGGATCGCCGCCCGTCACAGCCAACTGCTGGACTGTAATATGTCCTTGAACAACATCAGAGAAGTAGATCCGAGAGCCGTCCGTAAGAAGAGCAGAGTCCAGATCATCAGCACCGTTAGGTATTACCAGCCTGGAGTTGGTTAGCTGAGTTGCATGGAGTATCCGTGGTGGCGTTGCAGCACCGCCGTGACGCATGCCAAGAAGGGTGAATAGGGTAATAGGTATCAGCGCCAGTACCAAGCCGAGAACGTAGGGCGAATACCATTGGCGGTGAGGCTCAACGGCCGTCTGCACCGAAAGCATGAGCCGATATCCCCGCCTTGGAATTGTCTCGATAATCCGAGGTTCCTTGGCGTCGTCGTGCAATGCACGGCGTACCTCTGAGATGCAACGTGTTAACACGTCGTCGGTTACGTATGTGTTTGGCCACACTGCTTGCATCAGTTGTTCTTTGGAGATCACCTCGCCAGGATTGCGAGCTAGACATACCAAGACTTCCATGGCTTTGGGTTCCAGTCGCTGGTTCTGCCCATCCCGTGAGACCTTGTTCAGCGTCGACTCAATTAGCCAGGGTCCGATCCGGAATCTCTGTGGCACGCCCCACCCCCGCCCGGCAAATTATATTCCCGCTGCGTGCTTTGCTAGCGAACTCCCCAGAATCTACTCACCTTTGCTGTCCAGGGGGATCGAGGTCGCCCGGAGTATTTCCTCTAGGTATCTGGTTATGAGTCAAGAACTTCCGAAGAGGTTGAGCAAGAGGCCCTGAGTGCCAGCGCACCGGCTAGGTTGTGAAGGCGAATGCGAACCATCTGTTGACTGCCGTGAATGCCTTGGAGCGGAACAAGTTTGGGCTGGCCTCGTGTCCCCACGGATAGAAAGCGCAGATCGTGGCGGCAGGTCAGACAGATCAGGGTCGATGACAGGAAAGAGCGGCGCTCCCTCCGTTCGACTCGGCTGCCGTGGAAATAGCGTCGCCTTCCTCCGCCATGCTTGGTAGAGACCACGCGATCGTTAGAGGGTCGGTCCGGAAAGTTGCTCCACGACGCGTAAGAAGCATTCCAGAGCGCTTAGCCGAAAAATCTGGAAAGCGACCTCAGCTCAATCCCGCGAAAATCACCCCACTGTGTTCTCTTTTGTGTACCTGGGGAATGGCTTCACCACAAGCGTGTAGGGTTCTTGACGGGTAGCGGAGAACCCGCGGAGGAGTTAGCTAAGCGCTGGAATTCACTCGATGAACGTTTTCAATGGAGTTCATCTGGCATGAAACTCTGCGAGCGTCTGCAAAAACTTCATCACGTCACTAGCATCGTTGTAAGGAGCAAGAGAGACTCGGATCCGTTCGCCGCGCGCCGAACATATAATCCTCTGGTCGCGGAGTTTCTCCACGGTTTCCCGTGCGCTCTTCCGGCTGTGTCCGAGCGAAATGATGTGAGGAGATGCGGCCGCATCATGAACATCATGAAACGGTTCCCAGCCATACTCATGAGCGCCGCCGACCAGCATCCCGGCCAATTGACGCGCATGCTCTTCAATTCGGGTCTCCCCCAGGGACAACATCTGTTCGATAGAAACGGTAAGGCCCGCAATCGAGATATAAGACATGGTGGATTGCGTGTAGCGCCGAGCATCGGACCCGAAGGATACTGATGTAGCGTCGAAGTCAAAAGGTTTCGCGGCGCCCATCCACCCCGGCAAAATCGGGAGTTGTTTCAGTAAGGACTCGGACACGGCTGCGAAAGCGACGCCCCCGTGTCCGCCTAGCCACTTATAACCGCTGGTAACCACCGCATCAGCTTCGAGCGTTGAGGTATCTACCCGCATTGCACCGGCTGTTTGGGTCGCATCAATGATCAGGGATGCGCCCACCTTCTGAGCACTCCTAGCCAGGCGACGAACGTCAACGACGGTGCCCGTAGCGTACTGCACACTGCCAACAGCGATGACACCGGTAGTTTCGTCTATGGCATTAATGATCGTGTCTGTCAGATCACGATCAGGAAGATCATCGACAAAACGAACACGGATTTTTTCAAAATAGGACTGGCGAACCCACGGGCGCGTAATTGCGGGAAAGTCGGAGGAAACTGCGAGAACTGTGGCATTGGGTTTGAGACGAAAAAGCAAAGGAAATTGTCCCAGCAGTTCGCTTGCACCCGCAAGAATGGCAATGCGGGATGGATCGTTATGAAACAATCTGGCGGCAACTTCCCTAAGGGCATGATGGTAGTTGATCTCATCGCTGTCCGACATAAAGAGATTGCCATGCCTCGCCACATTCTCAAGGAAGGTGTGCATAGCAGCGACTGCTGGTTGGCCAATCAGTCCCAACGATGCTTGATTCAGATACACACTGTCGCGGAGGCATGGATATTGAGAACGATCCGATAGAGATGAAGTCATTGTCGAATTTGGCTTCCTCCAAATCGCGAGCAAATTCGAACTTGCGGATCGCCGACCGCCCGCCAAATGAGACTTATACTGCACTCGCGACAATTGGATCCACGATTAAGAAATGCTGCACGGAAAAGGGGCAATTCCATTTGGCTCCCGGCGCGGGGTTTGCTGTGGTACCCTCACCATCCTGTTGGGAGTTTGCGGCTGAAAAGCGATCTGACCGCGCCGAGCCAGTTGATATAATCGTCCGCTTCAGAATCTCAATCTACCGGGACTGCTCGATGACCCCAAAGAGCCGTTTGTTGCCCGCACTGTGTCTTGTCCTCTGTTTTCAACTCAATCCGCTGAAACCCCGGGCGCAGGAAGCAATCTCGGGTTTCACCGCCGCCTCGGCCGCGCGCGAGAGTGCCATCAAAGAGCAGTTCAAAGTCATTCCAAGTCCGGATGAGGAGAAGC
>Ga0126371_10006625_pt1 | contig 10316 bp, 9 predicted proteins | sample PanSoiMetaPlot_4_FD_110145 | JGI IMG/M metagenome (GOLD analysis project Ga0126371, IMG submission 110145) | Tropical forest soil microbial communities from Panama - MetaG Plot_4 | ecosystem: Environmental > Terrestrial > Soil > Tropical forest > Bulk soil | place: Panama | collected 2016-02-17
GCGCGAGCGAGGGGCTCGACGGCTGCTCGCGGGAGGGATCTGCCGATGGCTTTGGCAGTTTTGCTGCTGGTTTTTCTATTTGTGATCTTGTTAATTGCTCTTTTCATTTTTCCGCCCAGCCGCTGGGTGAAGAATATGACGAAGAACGAGAAAAATGACTAATTTTGTACGATATGCGGTAAATTCCAAAACGTATTACGGCATTCTAGAAGGACAGCAAGTCGCGGAGCTGGAAGGCGGCTTCTTCCATCCTTCCCCAACGGGAGTCAAACGGAACCTTACCGAAGTGAAGCTGCTGGCGCCCTGCGCGCCGTCGAAAATCCTCGCCGTTGGCCGCAACTATAAGACTCATCTCAGCGGGCCGGTTAAACTGGCGGAGCCCACTCGGCCGGAGGTTTTCTTCAAACCGGTCTCCTCGTTGCAGGACCCCGAGGGCCCCATCGTCGTGCCCTCCGATTCCACCGATCTTCACTTCGAAGGCGAGCTGGTGCTGGTGATTGGAAAACGCCTCCGGCAGGCATCCAAAGCCGAAGTCGCCGACGGCATCTTCGGAGTCACCTGCGGCAACGATGTAAGCGAGAGGAACTGGCAGCGCGGTCCCGATAAGGACCTCCAGTGGTGGCGCGCCAAAGGCTGCGACACGTTCACCCCCATCGGCCCCGCGATCGCCACCGGGCTAGACTACGGCAATCTTCGGTTGCGCACACGGCTGAACGGAGAAGTCGTGCAGGATCAGAGCACCGTGGACCTGATTTTCGATTGCGCTACGGTGGTGAGTTTTATCAGCCGCTACATCACTCTCGAGCCGGGCGACATCGTCTTCACCGGCACTCCGGGGCAAACCCGGGCTATGAGGCCAGGCGATGTCGTCGAAGTGGAAATCGAAGGTGTCGGAGTGCTTCGGAACCCTCTGGTGGCCGAGGCTCGCGCAGCGGCTTCCGTGGATGACGCGAGATTTTAGCTGAACTCAAGAAACCCGACCCACTTTGTACTACTACACCTGAAATCTTTGCCTGCTGCGACGATTTTCGGTGGGGCCTGGCTTTCCAGCCTGCCGCCGGGCTTTGCCCGGCGTTCGGTTGCGGCTCCGCTGCTATGTGCTACGGGTCGGTGATCGCCCCGCCCATCATCAGCACTTCGCCATTGGCGCGCTTGCCGCTCACCCACATGCCGCCCTTTTCTCCGTCCTTCATCGGCCGGTACGTGATGGTGAGTTTGTCGCCGGGCTTGAGCGTCGCTCGCGTCCATCCACGACGGCCCAGGTAATTGGGACTCATTCCTTCAAAGCCCCAGGTATCGACCCCGCCGTGGTCGTTTGGCACGTCGAGCCAAACCCAAGTATGAGGATTGGTGTAATCGAACTTCTTCACCGTTCCCGTGATTTCCTTTTGGGTCGTGACATCGAAGGCCGCGAAAGAATGATGAGCAAGCGCCAAGCCTGAGAGGCCCAAACTCAGCCCGGCGGCGATGATGAATTTCTGTAGAGTGCTTGTCACGAGCGTTCTCCTTTTACTTCGGCGACGCCAGCGGATTGGCGAGCTTGATTCCCGCTTTTCCGTTTGCATCGGCGAAATTTCGGTTATTTTCCTCACAAACATATTCGGCGATGGTCCAGCCGCGATGCCGCTTCAGAGTCCGGGCGGGCATCGAATAGGGGATCGTCAGCGCCTCGGGATCGGCGATCGTCGTTTCGATGTTCATGGTGTCGGCGTCGGTCAGCTTGAAGCGCTCCACGATTTTCAGCTTGTCGCTGTAAGGGAACGACAGCCCGCGAGGAACCTGTGCAAACCCCACCGTTTCGGCGACCAGCGTGTCTCCTTCCCACCGGCCCACCGACGTGCCGTAAAAGGTAGGATCGGGATCTTCGGGCAATGGCCGTCCATCGGTGTAAATGTGCCGCACCTGGCTATATGCTTCGATCACGATGGTCACGAGGCCGGGCGTCATCAGGAACTCCATCGGATACGGCTGGCCCATGATCCCGGGCATGCCCGGGGGAAGACAGTTAGCGGTCTCATTTTCTTCCTGCCGGGGCTGAGCTTGCATCTCCTTCGCCCTTGCAAAATAGGCAGGAGTCAACGATGGCGCCGCCGCCCCACGGCCTCGTCCAGTTCCACCGCCAGGAGCGCCAGCCACGGGAGCACCCTTCGCGGCGCCGCGGCCTCCGCCTCCCAGCGCGGCTTCCCAGACTCCCGTGAAATCGGGCAGTTTGGCCAGCGCGGTCCAGTCCGCGGCGGTTGGAGGCTTGCGCGGAGTCTTCTTCGCATCCCCGGCCTGGCCGAAGGCCAGCGATGCCGCGAGCAACCCAAACACAATCGGGCAAGTAGTCTTCATAGGCGCCAAATCAATTCTATGACGATTCCTTCGCCGCCGGGGTAACATGGTCCCCATGGCGCTCCGCTTCCTCGTTTGCTTCCTGGCGGTTGCGGGTATGATGGCGGCTCAGAACGCGGCGCGCCGCAGAACCCGCGAGATCGTTCAGTATGACGGCGTGACGATCGAAACGATCGCGGAAGGACAAGGACCCGCCATCGTATTGCTGCCCTCGCTCGGCCGCGATTCGGAGGAGTTCGATCCGGTTGCCGAACGTCTCGCCGCCGCCGGATTTCGCGTCTTGCGCCCGCAGCCGCGTGGTTATAGCCGCAGTGTAGGCCCGATGCAAAATATCACGCTTCACGATCTCGCCCGCGACGTTGCAGAGGTTGTCCGCCGGAAAAACGCCGCGCCGGCCATCCTCGCAGGCCATGCCTTCGGCCACTTTGTCGCGAAAATGACCGCCGTGGATTATCCTCCGCTCGTTCGTGCGGTGATTCTCATCGGCGCTGCGCAAAAAAAGCCGGACCCTGCGGTGCAGCGGGCGGTCGCCATCGCTACCGATCCAACTCAGCCTGAGGCGGAGCGCCTGAAGAACCTGAGGCTCGTGTTCTTCGCGCCCGGAAACGATCCGACGCCGTGGTTGGCTGGATTTCACGCGAGTGTGCGAGCGGCGGAAATCGTCGCGCGCGATTCCACCCCGCAACCGGAATATTACGCCGCCGGCGCTGCGCCCCTGCTGGACATCCAAGGCGCCGACGATCCTTATAAGCCGCCCTCAGCCGCCAATGAACTGGTGGAAGAATTCGGCGCGTCCCGCGTCTCCGTCGTGCGCATTCCGCACACCGCCCACGCTATCATCGTCGAGCAGCCCAAAGCCGTCGCGGACGCCATTATCGCCTATGCGCGGCGTCTGCGGTAGCCCTGGCGCCTCCCGCGCAGCATCGCCGCGACATAGGCTATATTTGCAATGATGAAAGGTAAAGTCCTCGCATGACAAAAGTAACTGACACGATTCTCCCTACCACGATGGTAGGCTCCTATCCGCGGCCCGGTTGGTTCCGCCAGCAGCTTCTGGGACGCGACATTCGCGTCGCCTTCAAGGAAGTAGCTCACGAAGAGGCCTACCAGGATGCCACCCAGACCGCGATCCACGACCAGGAAGAGGCGGGCATCGACATCGTCACCGACGGCCAGATGTATTTTGACGATTACGTGGGTGTAATCGGATCGTTCTGCTGGTACATGTACGAGCGGATTCACGGCTTTGAGGAGGCCAAAGAGGAGCATCCCTCCGTCGTCGGCACGACCTCCCGGACCAAGGATCAGGAACTGCTTTCGGATTGGGGCGGCGTGGTCAACAGCGGCCCCGTGTCGCGGGGACCGATCCGGCTCACCGACCTCTATAAGATTGCCTCGAAGTACGCCACCAAGCCGATGAAGGTTTCCGTCGGAGCCGGCCCGATTAACCTCGCCTGGCACGTCTACTTCAAGCACTATAAGGACGCTCGCGACCTTAGCTTCGCTCTCGCGCCGATCTTCAACGCCGAAATGAAGGATCTGGTGGCCGCAGGAGCGAAATATCTCCAGATTGAGGATCTGGGCGCATGGCTGCCGCTGTTTACCAACAACAACGACGACTACAAGTGGATCGGTGAAGTGATCGCCAAGTGCATCGACGGCGTGGACGCCAAGATTGCCTGGCATTTCTGTTTTGGCAATGCTTGGGGCAACTCTCTGAGCAGCCTCTTTCCCAAGGGCTATGAAACCGTTCTTCCGCATTTTTTCGATGTGCCTGTCAATCAATTCGTGCTTGATTTCGCCAACCGCGAGATGGCCGGCATCGAGGCCCTGAAAGCTCTGCCGAAAGATAAGGAAGTACAAGCGGGCGTGATCGATGTGCGCACCAGCTTGATCGAGACGCCCGAGCAGGTTGCCGGACGAATCCGCAAGGTCCTTGAAGTGGTCCCGCCGGAGCGCGTCACTCTCAGCACCGATTGCGGCATGAAGCCTCTTCCGCGGATGGTGGCGAGGTTGAAGCTGAAGGCTCTCGCCGACGGCGCGGCGATCGTCCGGAAGGAGATCGCGGGCAAATCGGCCAAGGCGTAGGCGCCCGCGCGTCGCCTAGATGTAGAGTGCTGCAGCGTTTGGTCTACCGCCAGAGCGCTGCCGCCGGCTTGTGGGATGAGCTGGCGTCGGATTGGGTGTGCCTCGATTGCGAGCTGATGCCTTGGTCAATGAAGGCACAGGGGTTGCTCCGCCAGCAATACGCTCCCGCCGGCGCCGCCGCGACAGCGGCCCTCCCGCAAGCTGTCTCGCCTGCTCCAGGCTGGCGTGTCGATAAACGCCGAACTGGGCGGACTACGGGCGATTACAAAGAGCGACTCGATCTGACTCAGCGGTATGTGGACGCATATCGCCGGTTCTGCTGGTCAGTGAAGTCCTTCGATGATCTCCGGCTGGCGCCGTTTCATCTACTTGCATCGGAAGGCCGCGCGTATGTGGATAGAGATCACGTCTGGCATATGGAAACGCTGAGCCGGGTGTGCCAGTTCGATCCGTCGTTCCTGCTGGCGACTCCCTGGAGGAAGGTTGATTTGTCAGATGCGGCCAGCGAGGGCGAGGCGACGGCTTGGTGGGAATCGCTGACGGATTCGGGTGGCGAGGGTATGGTAGTAAAGCCACTCAGTTTCGTGCAGAAGGGCCGCCGCGATCTGGCGCAACCTGCCGTGAAATGCCGCGGACGCCAATACCTGAGAATCATCTATGGACCGGAATACACGCGCACGGAACATCTGACCCGACTCCGGCAGCGCGCGCTCGGCGGCAAGCGATCCCTCGCGATCCGCGAGTTTGCCCTTGGCGTGGAATCGCTAGAGCGCTTTGTGCGTCAGGAGCCACTCCGGCGGATTCACGAATGCGTGTTTGGCATACTCGCGCTCGAAAGCGAGCCCGTCGATCCGAGGCTGGAACGGTGAGCGCGATTCGAATCCGCGTTGCCGCGCCCTCGGATTGCGAACTGCTCTCGCGTCTCCGCGAAGCGCTCTGGCCGGAGTCCTCCGCTGAGGACCACGGGAAAGAACTCGCATCGCTTCTCGCGGCGAAGCAGAATGGAACCTTGCCGCTGGCCATCTTCGTCGCCGAAACGGGGGAGGGAGCGCTGGCCGGATTCCTCGAAGTCGGTCTAAGATCCCATGCCGATGGCTGCGACCCAAAGCAGCCCGTCGGCTTTGTGGAAGGCTGGTTCGTAGCGGAAGGTCACCGTGGAAACGGGGTGGGCAGACAATTGCTCTCAGCCGCGGAAGAGTGGGCGCGTGGCCACGGATGCGTCGAAATGGCATCGGATACCTGGATTGACAACGTCTTGTCCCAACAGGTTCATGAGGCGCTCGGATTCGAAGTAGTCGATCGGTGCGTGCACTATCGCAAGGCGTTATAGCTGCTTGTTTCAAAATACCCGTTGACCGCCGGCGGTTCCTTCAATAGAATAGTGAGTACTTACTTATGGAGCCGCTCCCCAACGCTTCTCCCATCCCCCCGCCGCCGGGCCCGCCGCAGCGACGCCTCTCCTCCAACGAGCGCCGGCGCCAGTTGATCCGCGGCGCGGTCGGCCTGTTTTCCCGCCACGGATTCAGTGGCGCCAGGACCAAAGACATCGCCTCGGCCTGCGGCGTCAGCGAGGCGATCCTGTTCCGGCATTTCGCCACCAAAGAAGATCTTTATCGGGCCATTCTGGATGAACAACAGCAGGACAGCGGCGCGGAAGCGTGGCTGAATCAGATGCGCGAGCTGGCCGCCCGGCGCGACGACGCGGCGTTGGTCCGCTGCCTCATCGCTCAAATTCTCAAATCGTTCCGCGAGAATACTCCGTTCCACCGCCTGCTCCTGTTTGCCTGGCTGGATGGCCACGCCCTGGCCGACCTTTTCTACCAGCGCCAGGGCTGGCCGACTTTCGAGTTTTTGCGGGAATACTTCGAGCAACGCCAGAAGGAAGGCGCATTTCGGAAATGCGACTCCGCCGCGGCCGTCCTGTTCCTCATCTCCGTGGCGGTGCATTACGCGATGAGCAAGCATCTCTTCGACCTGGGGCTTCCCGCGAGCGACGACGAAGTCGCGAGTCAATTCGCGACGTTCGCGCTGGACGGGATCAAGAAGCCCTCTTCGGTGCGGCGGGGAGCGCGCAAATGAGGCCAGCAATCGCCACTCTCACCATCACTGTTGCGCTACTCGCGGCCGCATGCGGGCGCTCCAATTCCACTGCTTCCGCTAAATCCGAACCTGCCGTTCCGGTCCCTCAAGGCGCGCTCGCTATCACGACGGTTCAAGCGCAAGTGCATCAGGTTTCCGCCAGCATTCAAGCTACGGGAAGCTTTATCGCCGAAGACGCTTCCGATGTCGCGCCCGAAACTAGCGGCGTGATTATCGCTACTCCCGTGGACGTCGGAAGCTACGTCACAAAAGGGCAAGTGATCGCGCGGCTCGACGATCGCGATCCAAAGCTGCGGCTCCAGCAAGCCCAGGCCGCGCGGCAGCAGGCCGAAGCCGCGCTGCGGCAGGCCGAATCGAAGATCGGTCTGGCGGAAAATCAAGCCTTCGACGCCAACAATGTCCCGGAGGCGCTGTCTGCCAAAGCAGCCTATGAGTCCGCGCAGGCGCAAGCCAAGCTGGCGCAAGCCGACGCGCAGCGTTACGCCAATCTTGTTTCCACGGGCGACGTTTCACGCAGCGCCTACGATAAGGCCCAAACTCAGGCCGACACAGCCGTCGCCCAAGCCAATTCCGCCAGGCAGCAATATGAGGCCACGCTCAACGCCGCGCGCCAGAATTATCATGGCGTGGCCACGCAGCAGGCTTCGCTTGAAGGCTTTCGCGCGCAGCTTGCGCTGGCGGAGAAGGCCCTGGCCGACACGGAAATTCGAGCGCCCTTCGCCGGCTACGTCAGCGCGCGCCCGGTTGCCGCAGGCGAATACGTCGACACCAAAGCCAAGATCGCCACCGTCGTGCGGCTCACGCCCATCAAGCTGGAGCTGCAGGTCGCCGAGGCGAATACTCCGCGCATTCGCGTGGGCTTGCAAGTGAGCGCCAACGTCTCCGGGTATCCTGCCCGCGATTTTGTCGGCCGCGTAATCGCGATCAACCCGGCCGTGGACCCGAACTCGCGGACCTTCGCGGTCCAGATCGAATTCCAAAACGCCGATCTCGCCCTGAAACCCGGCATGTTCTCCACCGCGCGCATCATGCTGCCGGGCAGCGAGCGCGGGATTTTCGCCCCACGCGAGGCCGTGCTTACGGACGCAAGCACCAACTCCTCCCAGGTTTTCGTCATCCGCGATGGAAAGGCTCACGTCGCGGTGGTGCAGCTTGGAGAAACCGACGGCGGCTCTGTCCGGATTCTTTCGGGCATCGCACCGGATGCCGTCCTCGCCGTCAGCCACTTGCGCGATCTTTACGACGGCCAAGCCGTGAAGGTGGAGCAGGCTTCAGCCTGCAACCGCGGCTTTAGCCCGGGCGCCGATCGCAAGGCATCGCGCGTTCGCGAGCTGATGCTCTTGTTGCAGGCTAAAGCCTGCTCCACCAGGGAGGATTCGCATGCATAAACTAGCCGAGGTTTGCATCCGCCGCCCGGTCTTCGCCACCATGCTGATCCTGGCTCTCACTGTGGTCGGCGCATTCTCCTATTTCGGCCTCAATGTGGACCTGCTGCCGAAGGTCGATCTACCGACGGTCTCCATCTCCGTCTCTAATCCGGGCGCGGCTGCCGAGGACGTCGAGACCGAAATCACCAAGCGCATCGAGGACGCCGTGAACACCATCAGCGGTATCGAAGACTTGCGCTCCACTTCCGTCGAGGGACTCTCGCGCGTCACCGTTTCGTTCGAATTGGAAAAGAATGGCGACGTGGCGGCGCAGGAGATTCGCGACAAAGTCGCCCTCACCATCCCCGACCTCCCGGAAACCGCCAAAGCCCCGGTGATCCAGAAAATCGATCTCGACGCGGCGCCCATTTTGCAGGTCGCGATCTCCTCGGCTTCGCGTCCGTTGCGCGACGTTACCGAAATCGCCGACAAGCAGATCAAGCAAAAGCTTGAAAACATCGCGGGAGTGGGTGAGGTTCGGCTCGACGGCGGCCTGAAGCGCGAGATCCGCGTTTGGGTGGACCCGGACCGCATGCGCGCCTACAATCTCTCGGTTGCCGACGTCGCCAACGCTCTTCGCAACCAGGATCTGGAGCTGCCCGCGGGCAGCGTCACCGAAGGCGCAAAGGAGCTCACTGTTCGCACGCTCGGCCGCGTTCTGGATGCGGAGCAATTCAACGACATAGCCATCGCTGCGCGCGGTTCCTACGTCGTCAAACTTCACGACGTAGGCCATGCCGAGGACAGCACGGAAGAGCCTGTCACCGCCGCCCGGCTGGACGCTCAGCCTTCGGTGACCCTCACCGTACTGAAACAGTCCGGAACCAATACGGTGGCGACCTCCGACGACGTGAAAGAGCGTCTGGAGGAGATCAAGAGGACTCTGCCGAAGGATCTGAGCTTGCGGCCGGTGAACGATCAATCCGTCTTCATCCGGGCCGCTGTCAACGCTATCAAGAGGCACCTTCTGGAAGGCAGCTTGCTGGCCGCGCTGATCATTTTTGTATTTCTTGCCAATTGGCGCACCACGCTGATCGCCGCAGTGGCGATCCCGACGTCCATTGTTTCCACGTTCGCCCTGATGGCAGCGATGGGATTCACGCTGAATCAAATCACCATGCTCGCGCTGACGCTCATGGTCGGCGTGGTGATCGACGACGCGATTATCGTTCTCGAAAACATTTACCGCTTTATAGAGGAGAAGGGAATGAAGCCGTTCCAGGCTGCGATCGAAGGAACGCGCGAGATCGGCCTGGCAGTCATGGCCACCACCATGTCGTTGTTCGCCGTATTCCTGCCGATCGGCTTCATGGGCGGCATCGTCGGACGCTTCATGTCTTCGTTCGGCTTTACTTGCGCCTTCGCCATCGGCGTTTCCATGTTGGTGAGTTTCACGCTGACGCCGATGCTCAGCTCGCGCTTCCTTCGCGTGAAGCACTCGACCGCGCAACCGAACCGAGACGCCTCCCCGAGCCGCGACCGCGAGGGAGCTGTCAAATCCTCCAAAGACTCCGCCTTCTTCCGCATGCTCGACCGCGCCTACACCGCCATGCTGCATTGGTCTCTGGACCATCGCAAAAGCATGGTGGCGATTAGCGTCCTCGTGGTGGTCAGCATCGTGCCGCTCTTCATCTTTGTCGGCAAGAGCTTCACCCCTGTGGACGACCGTTCCGAGTTCCAGGTCAATGTCCGCACGGAGGAAGGCTCGTCTCTGGCGGCCACAACGAACGTTGCGGAGCGCATCGCGCGCGATATTCGCGCGCTGCCCGGCGTCACCGATACTCTGACATCGGTGGGAACGGCCACGGATCACGCGGTGAACCGCGCTTCCATTTATGTAAAGCTGGCGCCCGAGGAACAGCGCACGCTTTCGCAACAGGCGATCGCCACTAAGACGCGCGAAGTCCTTGCTCGCTATCCCAAGGAGCTGCGAACCTCCATCGGACAGGCGAACGCGGGCGCCGGCGGCGAAGATTGGGGCAGCTTCGACATCCAGTTCGCCATCACCGGACCGGATCTGGACAAGCTTGCCGAATATTCCAAGCAGTTAGTGGAGAATTTAAAGACCGTTCCGAAAGTGGTCGATGCCGACACGACGCTGATCTATGGCAAGCCGGAACTGCGCGTGGAAATCGACCGCCAGCGCGCGGCCGATCTGGGCGTACGCGTCTCCGATATCGCTCAAGCTCTGAACTCGCTGATCGCAGGTCAGGTAGTCTCTACATTCCCCGCCGGCGGCGAGCTGTACGACGTGCGTCTGCGCGCAGCCCAGGAGTTCCGGACGAATAGCGAAGCGCTAAAGCAACTCACCGTGGCGTCGAACAAGGTCGGCTCGGTGACTCTCGATCAAGTGGTCCGCGTGAAACC
>Ga0126371_10006626_pt1 | contig 10315 bp, 12 predicted proteins | sample PanSoiMetaPlot_4_FD_110145 | JGI IMG/M metagenome (GOLD analysis project Ga0126371, IMG submission 110145) | Tropical forest soil microbial communities from Panama - MetaG Plot_4 | ecosystem: Environmental > Terrestrial > Soil > Tropical forest > Bulk soil | place: Panama | collected 2016-02-17
CGCATGGGCGAAAAAGGCGTTGTCATGATGCGTTTCCACATCATGCGCAACGGCGACATGCCCGGGTCCGAACCCATGCTCGAGCGCACTTCCGGTAAGGAGCCTCTCGACCGCGCAGCCGGTGCGGCGCTTACCGAGTCGAATCCGTTTGAACCGTTGCCTTCCGCTTTCACCGGTCCATACATCGAACTGCGCATCATTTTCCTTTACAATTTGCCGCTGGATTACAACATCAACCAGTGAAACTGAACCGCACGCAAATTCTGGGAGCGCTCTTGCTCGCGCTCGCCGCGCTGATTTTTCTGCTCGTTCGTTTTCGGTGAAGCCGGCATGAATTCGCCGCGCAAGCTCGTGGCTATTCTGGGGCCAACGGCCTCGGGAAAATCCTCTCTCGCTGTGGCGCTTGCCGAAAAATTGAACGGAGAAATCGTTTGCTGCGATTCCACGCAGGTATATCGCTACTTCGATATTGGTACGGGAAAAGCGACCGCGGCGGAGCAGAAAGGCATTCGCCACCACTTGATGGATTTGGTCGAGCCGAATCAGGTGTTTACGGCGGGAGATTATCGCCGGATGGCCCGCGAAACTCTCGACGAAATCACCGTGCGCGGGAAACTTCCGATCCTGACGGTCGGCACAGGGCTTTACTTGCGCGCCTTGCTTGAAGGTCTGGACGATTTGCCCGCGCGCTCGGAAGCCATTCGCGAGCGGTTGCGTCGCCGCGCTGAACAAAAAGGACCCAAGTATCTGCACCGCATTTTGGACCGCTGTGATCCGCGCAGCGCAACCCGCATCGCTCCGCGCGATGCGCAAAAGATTATTCGCGCCATCGAAGTTTCGCTCCTTGCCGGCAAGCCGGCAAGCCAGCTTCTCGGGCGCGGACGCGATCCTCTGCAGGGGTTCACAATTATTAAGATTGGCCTGCTGCCGTCGCGAGCGAAGCTTTATGCGCGCATTGACCACCGCGTTGAGGAGATGTTTGCTGCAGGCTGGGTCGATGAAGTGCGAAGTATTCTGCGGGCGGGCGTTTCTCCGTCAGCGAAAGCGTTCACTTTTATCGGCTACGCGCAGATTCGCGAACATATTCTGCACGGCGCGCCGATCGAGCCGTCCGTCCCGGAAATTCAGCAGGCTACTCGCCGCTACGCCAAACGGCAACTCACCTGGTTTCGCCGCGAGAGCAACGTGCACTGGCGAACGGGCTTTGGCACCGATGAAAACATCCAGGCGGACGCTCTGAAAATAATCTCGTCGGCGACCACTGATTAGTTCCCTTTTTCACGCATTGATTTTTCATCCCAGAGCCGAAGGATATGTCCGTCCGGATCAGCTATTTCGGCGCCATATCCCCAGTAAAGCTTTTGCGGAGTCTTTAGAAAATTTTACGCCAGATGCAGCGAGCTGTTTGTGCTTCGCGTCGACATCGTCAACTTGAAAATTGTGGATGCACGCGCAAGCGGAGGCTGCGCCGGACACCTGTTCGAGAAAAAGAGTGAGGCCGGAATCATCCTGCATCGCCACAACGCCGAGTTTTGCAGAGCCGCCAGTCGGCACTTCGAATTCAACCTTCAAGCCCAGATGCTTTGCATACCAATCGCGCGAAGCGCGCCAGTCTTTGACGGCAAGCGTCACATGATCGAGTTTGATCACGGAACGGCTACTTCCAACTATTGCGGCCACGCAGGCCCGTGATGTGCGCCACGTGATGGCGCCCATGCCAGGCGTACAGGCCCAGCATATAGTCGAGCGCTACCGTCCCGTGTTCGGGATGCTTCAAGGTCCGAGCGAATTCGCCCGGAGACATACCGCGAAGCAAATTCACCCAGCGTTCATGCAGCGCATCGACGAGCGCCAGCGAAGTCTCGACCGGCGTGTTGCGCGAATCGCTCAGCTCGGCCCAGCGCGTTTCGTTGTACGGCTTGATGGTGGGTTCGTCTTCCGTCAGCGCGAGTTTGAAACGCGTGTACGCGTTCATGTGGCTGTCCGCGAGATGATGCACCACTTGCCGCACAGTCCAGCCGCCGTCTCGGTACGGCGTATTAAGCTGCTCGTGGGATAATCCAGCGACGGCCTCGCGCAATTTTTTGGGTGCTTCCTCAATTTGCGCCAGAAATTGCGTGCGACTTTCTGTGCTGGGCCCACTGAACTGAAATTTCCCGATGGGATACCGCAAATCCGCGTCGCTCATGGGTTCGCCTCCTAAGCTCTTATTTCGCGCGCCCTGATTCAGCTCTGTTCTTCCTGATATTCCTCGTGCCAGGCCATCTGGATGGCTTCGAGTTTGCCTTCGTTCGACGCCGACGGATCGCCGGTGAAGCCGTCGAGCTCAGTAACCCACTTGTGCAGGTCGGTGAAGCGCACCGTCAGCGGATCAACGCCGGGAAATTTTTCCACGAGGCGAATGCCGATTTCTTCGGCGTTGTCCCAATCAAAAGTCGAGGGCATATTTTGCTCCTTAGGAACGAAGTGACGCTGCGAAATCAGTGCTCGGCTTCTTTGGCGTAATTTTTGTTCCAGCTGGGAATTTCCACGACGATGTCCTTTGTGCCGTCGGGGACGCACTGGCAGCCCAGACGCGACTTGGGCGTGACGCCGGGAGCTTCGTCGAGCTGATCGAGTTCCGCGTCCGTTGCTTCGTTGCAGGACTCGAGGCCTTCGTGGACGATGACGTGGCATGTGGAGCAGGCGCAAACGCCGCCGCACGCATGATCGAGCCCCATGTGGAATCCGGTGGCAATGTCCAGAATGCTGCCGGGCAGGCCGTCGTGTCCGTAGGGAAATTTCGAGGGATCTACTTCGACCGTTTTGCCTTCTTTAACGAAGGTGACCTTGAATTTCTGTGTCGCGGGAGTGTATTTGGTTTCTTCGATGTAAGGATTTTTGCCGCCCATTGTGGCGCTCCTGATACTTCCTTTTACAGCTCCTCGATGCGTTTGCCGCCGACCGCTGCCTGTAACGCCTTGTTCATGCTAAGTTCCGCGAGGTGCTGCGTCGCGGCGTTCAGTTCATCAGTTTTGCGGCGAATCAACTTGTAATCTTTGCCGGCGACGGCTTCGTGCAACGCTTTCGCGCTCGAATCGATTTTCGCGCGTTCCCCCGCGGAAAGCGACTGCGTTTCCTGGCGCGCCAGAGTTTTCTCCGTGGCGTGGAGAATCGCGTCCGCTTCGTTGCGGGCTTCGATCAACTGACGTTCGGCGAAATCCTGCTCGGCGAATTCGATGGACTCCTCGAGCATCTTTTCCATCTCCGCGTCGGTGAGGCCGTAGCTCGGCTGCACTTCGATGGCGTTTTGCTCGCCGGTGCGCAAATCGCGCGCCGCGACCTGCAGAATTCCGTTGGCGTCGATCAGGAATTTTACCTCCACGCGCGCCAAACCGGCGGGCCCGGGCGGAACTTTCAGCTGAAAGCGCGCGAGCGAGCGGCAGTCTTTGGCCAGTTCGCGCTCGCCCTGCAGAATGTGAATGTCTATGCCGGTCTGGTTTTCGACTCCCGTGGTGAAGAGCTCCTGCGCGCTCGCGGGAATCGTGGAATTGCGCGGAACCAGTTTGGCCATGACGCCGCCCATAGTTTCGATTCCGAGCGAGAGAGGAGTCACGTCGAGCAGCAGCATGTTTTTCACGCCGCTCTCGAGAGTGTCCGCTTGCACCGCGGCGCCCAGCGCGACCACTTCGTCGGGATTAAGCTCAACGTGAGGAGCGCGGCCAAAATATTCGCCTACGGTTTTGCGCACCAGCGGAATGCGCGTGGAGCCGCCGACGAGCACGACCTCGTCAATTTCCGAGGGCTTCAGTTTCGCGTCGGCGAGGGCCATCTTTACCGGCTTCATCGTGCGCGCGACGATACGTTCGACGGCTTTGTCGAATTCAGCGCGGGTGAACTTTCGCAAATAGGTGCGACCATCGGGCAATTCGAATCCGATGGCGGCTTCTTCGGATTGCGAGAGTTCGTGCTTGGCATGAATTACGATTTTGCGCAGCTTCTGCATGGCTTCCGGATCACTGCCGACATCGAAATTAAATTTGGGGGAAATTTCCGCGCTGACGAGAGCGGTGAGCGCGTTGTCAATATCGTCGCCGCCGAGATGGGTGTCGCCGTTGGTGGAGAGCACTTGATAGATTTCGCCTTCGCCACTGGAAATTAATTTCAAAATGGAAATGTCGAAAGTGCCTCCGCCAAAATCGTAGACGGCAACGCGGCCGCGGCGCTGTTTGTGCAAGCCATAAGCGAGAGCGGCGGCGGTGGGCTCATTCACCAAGCGCAGAACTTCGAGACCTGCGAGGCGTCCGGCATCTTTCGTGGCCTGGCGCTGCGCATCGTTGAAATACGCGGGCACAGTGACGACCGCGCGATCCACCGTGTCTTTGAAAAATTGCTCGGCCCACGATTTCAGTTCACGGAGAATGAACGAGGAAATTTCCGGAGGCGTGAAATATTTTTCGCCCAGCCGCACGCGGATCACATTGCGCGAATTTTCGTCGATGCGAAACGGGAAAATTTTCAATTCGTCGCGGACATCTTCAACGCCCCGTCCCATCAGACGCTTTACGGAATAAATCGAACGCTCCGGCTGAGTGAGCAGAAGCTGGCGGGCGGGCTCGCCGATGACAATTTTGCCAGCTTGGTCGAGGGTGACGACGGAGGGGCAGAGGGTCGTGCCCCAGGGGCCCGTAATGCACTTGGGCTGGCCGGTGGCAGCGTCAATGTAAGCCACCAGGCTGAAGGTGGTTCCGAGGTCGATTCCGACTGTCTTGCCCATTCCCATTTCCCCTAACGCTCGGCTCGGAGCAGAATTCTGAACTCACAAACCGCGAAAACTTATCGATTAGAAATATTCATGTTGCTCATATCGCCGCACTTAGGTCGATTTCTAATTTCTCATACTCCAAGTAAACATAATCTGCTATGGCTGGGCTGCTAGTTCCTCGCCTACGTTGCGGACGAGGTTGCGAATGTAGGAGCGGCGGTTCAGCAATTCGTTCAATTTGGCCATGAGGGCCTGGCGGGCGGACTCGTTGCCGGCATTGACGAGGGCAGCGTCCCATTCGGTGAAGACGACGTTCAGGTCGGCGTCGACTTCCTCGAGCTTCTCTTCGAAATTGCGCTGAGCGGCGGCGAGTTTTTCTCTCAATTCCGCGAGATCGGCCGTGCCCGCCCCGGCGGACAAGCCGTCTGCCTTTGCTTCGCGCAACTCGTCGAGGGCTTCGTTTAATTCAAAAACTTCTTCGAGCAATTCCGGTGGGGCTTGCTGCTTCGTGGTTCCCTCTTTGCGGACGCCGGCGCGAAGGAGCAGGTATTCGACGCGCGAAATGGGATCGCGGAGCGTGCGATAGGCGTCATTTAGTTCGGAAGAGCGTTCGAGAGCGAGATTGCGCTCGAATTCGGAGGCTTTGACGAAATTGTCGGGATGGAGTTTCCAGCTGAGTTGATGGAAGAGCTGCTCAAGAGCGGCGGAATCAATCTGCAAGTTCTGCGGCAAAAAGAAAAATGCGAAGTAGTCGGTTTCACGTGAGAGCGGCTGGATTTTGCCGCATGTGGTGCAGAAATGCGCTCCGCCGGACGGCGATTTGCAGCTCCAGCAGACGGCGGCGGAAGGGTTCTGGGTTTGTGGCTTAGTAGCGCTCATGGATTCAAAACTTTTCTCGCGGACTCATTCGGCAGGGCCGGACAAACGCAATTTGCGCGCTCACGCGGTGAAGGAGCTGCCGCAGCCGCAGCTTCGCGTCGCCTGGGGATTCTGGAAAACGAATCCCTGACGGACCAGAGTCTCTTCAAAATCGAGCGTGGTATTCGCGAGATAGAGGAAGCTCTTGGGGTCCACAAAGACGCGCGCGCCATTCTCCTCGATAACTTTGTCGCGGTCGCGGGCCTGCGTCTCCAGGCGCATGGCGTAAGAGAGTCCGGAACAGCCGCCGCCCTGCACGCCCACGCGGAGTCCGCCGGAGTCCGCGGGCACACCCTCTTTGACGAGCAGTTCGCGGATTTTCTCGGCCGCTTTTTCGGTTACGTGAATCATGTCGTTATCGATGCTTCTATTTGACTTCGTACCTCAGGGACTTCCCGACCTCAAACGTCGGGACGCAAAGTGCGCGAAAGCCCTCAAAAAGCCAAATGCATTATGTCGGAGCTGAAGCTCCGACCCCTGAAAGGCAGGAAGCAGGTTCCTCGTCGTCCCGGCAAAAGGGACTCGCTCGGAATGACAATCAACGGCCGAGGCGAGATCCTTCGCTACGCCCCCTTCGGCTTCGCTCACGGCGAGCAGGATGGCAGCAGCTGTCCTATTGCGCCTGAGCGGCTTCGGCGGGTGCGGGTTTCTCGTCGCCGGCCTTTTTCTTCCAGTCCGAGATGGCGGCCTTGATGGCGTCCTCGGCGAGCACCGAGCAGTGAATTTTCACCGGCGGAAGCGAGAGCTCGCGGACGATGTCCGTGTTCTTGATGGCGAGGGCCTCTTCGACGGTCTTGCCGCGCACCCATTCGGTGGCGAGCGACGAGCTGGCAATCGCCGAGCCGCAGCCGAAGGTCTTGAACTTGGCCTCTTCGATCACGCGGGTGTCGGGATTGATTTTCACTTGCAGCTTCATGACGTCGCCGCATTCTGGTGCGCCGACGAGGCCGGTGCCGACGTTGGAGTCCTTCTTGTCGAGCGAGCCGACGTTTCGCGGATTATTGTAGTGGTCGATTACTTTGTCTGAATAAGCCATCATGTCCTCCAGAAAATTTGCTTACCCGCTCTGCACTAAGCCTCTCAACTCCGTGCATGCGGGACATGACCAAAACCTGAAAAGCCGCAGACCTTATGAGAGGCTAAGGTCTGCGCTACAAATTCAAAGGCGACAGCAGATTCCTCGTCGTCCCGATAAAAAGCATTGGGACTCCTCGGAATGACAGTGTGTGGCGGTGAGCCGCTCATAGCCCGCCGCTGCCTTACCGGAGTTGCATGTCATGCTGTTTTCCAGTTCATTTTGCTGACGTCGACGCCCTCTTCTTTGGCCATTTCGTACAGCGGTGAAAGCTCGCGCAGGCGCTCGACGGTTTCGACGACGCGATTGGTCACATAGTCGACTTCCTCGACGGTGTTGAAGCGTCCGAGGCCGAAACGAATCGAAGTGTGCGCGAGGTCTTCGCCGACACCGAGAGCCTTGAGAACGTAGCTGGGCTCGAGAGTGGCGGAAGTGCAGGCCGAGCCGCTCGAAACGGCAACGTCGTTGATGCCCATGAGGAGCGATTCGCCTTCCACATAAGCGAAGCTGATGTTGATGTTGTGCGGCAAGCGATGCTCCATCGAGCCGTTGATATAGGTTTCGTCAAGCTTGCCCATGATGCCGTTTTTCAGACGATCGCGCAGGCCGCTCAAGCGGGCGGTCTCTTCGACCATTTCCAGGCGGCAGAGATCGCAGGCCTTGCCAAGGCCGACGATTCCGGGGACGTTGAGCGTGCCGGAGCGCATGCCGCGCTCGTGGCCGCCACCGTCAATGATGGCGGTCAATTGCACCCGAGGGTTTTTGCGGCGAACGTAAAGCGCGCCGACACCTTTGGGGCCATACAGTTTGTGCGCGGAGATGGAGAGCAGGTCGATGCCGTCTTTTTGCACGTCGACGGGAACCTTGCCGACGGCCTGCACGCCGTCCACATGGAAGAAGACGCCTTTTTCTTTGGCGATTTTGCCGATTTCGGCGACGGGCTGAATGACGCCGATTTCGTTGTTGGCGTACATGATGGTGATGAGAATCGTTTTCGGCGTGATGGCGCGGCGCAGATCGTCGAGATTGATGCGGCCGTCTTTCTCAACGGGCAAATAGGTGACTTCGTAGCCCTCTTTCTCAAGGCGCTTGCAGGTATCGAGGATTGCTTTGTGCTCGGTGACCTGGGTGATGATGTGATTGCCCTTCTCGCGGTACATTCCGGCGACGCCTTTGATGGCGAGGTTGTCGGATTCGGTAGCACCGCTGGTGAAGACGATCTCTTTGGGCGTGGCGTTGATGATCTGCGCGACTTGCGAACGCGCTTCTTCGACGCCCTCCTCGGCGACCCAGCCGAAGGCGTGATTGCGGCTCGCGGCGTTGCCAAATTTTTCGTTGAAATAGGGCAGCATTGAATCGACGACGCGAGGGTCAACCTGCGTGGTCGCGTGATTGTCCATGTAAATCGGTAGCTTGACTGCCATGCTCTTCTCCTAAATTCTGGTAATCGGGTCAGTTTGAATTTCGACTTCTTGTGTCACGATCAAGAAAATTCAAACTGACCCCACCACCTAAACTCGCAATTCGACAACCTCGGAGGCCGGGGCGTCGTCCGCCATTTCGGAAATGGTAACTTTGTTCAGCAGCGCAAGAATGCTGTTGTTCACTTTGCGCAGCGGTTCTTTGATGGTGCACGTTTTTGTTTGCTCGCAATCGCCGTGATGCGTGACGCAGGAAGTGAGTGAGAGCGGGCCGTCAATGGCGTCAATGGCTTCGAGCGCGGTAATCAGACGCGCATCGCGGGCAAGAATGTAACCACCGGTTGAGCCGTGCCGCGCGGTGACAATGCCAACGCGCGCGAGCTTTTGCAACACTTTGGCCATCAGCGGCGCGGAAATGCCATACGCTTCGGCAATATCCGAGGCGCTGAACGAGCCTTTGTCGGCGTTCACCGCAAGGTGCTTCAAGGCGATGAGCGCGTAGTCCGATTTCTTCGAAAGCTTCAGCATGTTTGGTTATGCCACGGCTGTAAGATATACGACTCCCCCAGTCGTATATGAATTGTAAGGCCTAGATTTGAGTATTGTCAAGCCCCTAATTGGGGCACAAACCCTGTGATGGCAAGGGGTTAAAATAGGACTATTGCAGTCCGAATTGAAGGGCAGAATTCCGCAGCGAACGGGGAAATATAAGGGCTGAACGGCGAAGATCGCGGGTTAAACGGTCTTTACTGCGGGTCTCGACCTGAGTTCGCGGCGGATGCTTCGGCTTCTGAAGCCGAGCGGCCCTGGCTGCTCTTGAGCATGTTGGCGGCCTGCTCCAGCGTCAGATCATCGGAGACGCGCTGGTAATTGCCCTCGATGATTTTTTCGCGGACAGCGATGCTCTTGAAGAAAAGCTCTTTGCCGGTGATGTTGGTCTCGAGCAGAATCAGGTCCCAATGCCTGTCCGCGACATCTTGCTGTTTGACATCGAAAGTGCCGCCGCCGTCCAAGTAGCCGAGAATTCCGTAGCCAAACTTGACGCCGCTAACGAGGCGGCCGCTGAATTCGGCGAGGCGATTGGTTTTGGTGTCTATGATGAGGATGCCGGCCATGTGATGGAAGACTTCGGCCTGGCGCGTGGTGGCATGGAAGCTGGGGTTTGGTGCGAAATTGAATTTAACCTGGTCGCCCTGGCAGCCAGCGTAAGTGTAGAGCAAGGCGTTGGGAAGCATCTTCATGAGATCCTGCTCCTTTTTGTAATCTCTGGAAGCTGACGCTTTGCGTTTGGCTTGTTCGTCAGAATCGCTCAGAAACTTTTGCATACGCTCCTGCTCCTCGCGCTGCTGTTGCGCGTTGAGCGGCTGGCCGTTGATAGCTACCAGGCGCTGAACTTCGCCTTTCTTCGTTTCGATGACGTCATAGGTCTTGCTGACGCCGGATTTCACGTTGGTCCGCGAGAATCGCCAATGCGTGGAATCGTCGTTCTCCGCCTTGATTTCGTTCTGGATCATTTTCTCGATCAACGCTTTGGTGTTTGGAGGAGCACTATCGCCCGCGGATTTTTTCTTTTGTGAATCGGCGAAGGCATTGCCGGGAAGAGAAAGAGACAGGAGCAACGCTGAAGCGGCAAGCAGCGCTGCGGATCGTTCAATACGAAGGTCTCTATCATTGCTATTCATGCGGTTCGCCTCCCGGCGCAAATTTGTTTTCGCAAAAGAGCGGGGCCTTATGCCGACTGAATTTTAGCGGGAAGGCTTAGCTGGCGGTTTCCGGTTGATACCGTACAGAGGTACTAACGGGCGGGAAGAGGCTCAGGGTTTCCATTGATTCAAGAACGCTTCCACGTCTTTGAGGCCAATTTTTGTTGTGTTTTCGAAGTCGCCGTTTCTTTGAGAAACGAGCAGCCGGCCCTTGCCGTCTAGCACGGCGAGGCTGGGCACGCCTCTCTTAAGGGGAATCTGGTATTCGGCGGCGAGGTCGAGATTCTGGTCGTACTGGCCGATGTTAATGTGAACGACGACGAAGTTGGGGTCGAGAATGCGCGCGACCTCAGGATAATGAAAGGTTTCATCGAGGACGTGGCAGTCGTAGCACCAGTTGCCGCCGAAATCGAGGAGCACGCGGCGGTGTTCGCGAGCGGCGACGGAGAGAGCG
>Ga0126371_10006628_pt1 | contig 10313 bp, 8 predicted proteins | sample PanSoiMetaPlot_4_FD_110145 | JGI IMG/M metagenome (GOLD analysis project Ga0126371, IMG submission 110145) | Tropical forest soil microbial communities from Panama - MetaG Plot_4 | ecosystem: Environmental > Terrestrial > Soil > Tropical forest > Bulk soil | place: Panama | collected 2016-02-17
ACGTTCATCAGCATGCCGACGGCGAAGAAGTCCACCACGGTCTGGAACGGCAGCCCGGTCAGTCGCTCGGACAGTTCCCACAGCTTCTTGAACCCCGCCCGGGTCGCGGCCCGGATATCGGGATCGTCACAGGCGGCGTAAGACTGCATCTGCATCAGCAGCAGCGTCCGGTCGTCGAGGAGCCGCTCGTAGGCGTCCGCCATCGCCATCAGCGCTTCCTCGCCCGTGCTCTCGCGCGCCGCGGCGATGAACGTGTCCTGAACCCGCCGGAAGCACCGGCCGACCAGCTCGATGAACAGCGCCTTCTTCGTCGGGAAGAGGCGGAACAGGTACGGCTGGCTGATCCCGGCCCGCCGGGCGACATCCTCGGTCGAGGTGCCTGCCAGCCCGTGCGCGGCGAACTCGGCGACAGCGGCGTCGAGGACGATCTCGCGGCGTTCCGCCGCCGGCATCCGCTGCTTGGTCTCGGCCATGCCCACTAAGTTAGTGATGACTCACTACTTTGTCAACCCGGCCTTGAAGTTGCAGCTGCCGTCTGGCTGAGGTTGGCGCAAATGTGCAATGACGCCGGCAGGCGCCCGTTCTTAGGCTGCCGTCACCTTCCTAGATGACGCTGGGGGATTTCATGCGACGGCAAGCCGGTCAAGGGAACCAGGACCGTGAAGCAGGCCATCGCCGATGCCATCAGGGTGGAAGACCTGGCCGGGTCTAAAGCGGTGAGGGCGGTACGGGCCGGTCCAGGACCGACGCCGTGATCGGGGACGCCCAGTCGGCGATCTGCCCGAACTGCTCGCCGACCAGCGCCCACGCCTGGCCTGCGGGCACCGCGACGGTGATCTGAGCTCTCATCTCCACGCGGCCATTCTGCGCGGCCAGCGTCAGGTCCGGCGATTCCCGATCCGGGAAGGACACGCCAGATGGGCCGCGCGAGAGCCTGCCAAGGGGATTTTGGGCAGGAAGCTAGTCCCACCAGAAGGTCCAGACCGGAGATGCCATCAGGGATCTGGTGATAGACGAGATCTCGCGCAGCCCGAGGCCCCCGCATTCGTTGCAGAACACCAAGTGCTCGGCGGCAAGCAGCTGGGCCGACTCAAGGTGGCGAGGCGGCCTGGCGGCGAGCAAGGAGATCTGGGCGAAGCCGATGCGCAGCAGCCGGGCACCGAACCTGTCCTCCCATGACCGCAGCACTGACGCCAACGGCAACGCGCCGCCGCGCCAGTTCGCGTTGCCTTCCCAGCCGATCAAGGGCAGGACGTCGGCCGGGCGGCCGGCAGCGGCCAGCCCGATCCTGGCCGGGCGGAGCTGCCGCAGAGCCCGTTCGATCTCGCCGGAGGGCAGTGCCTGGCGCTCGGTCGGCGCCAGGCCGGGGAACCTCTGAGAGAACGGCGCGATCATCTCCCGCCAATAGTCGTCCTCGGCCATGTCCTCTTCGGTCGGCGCCTGCCGTTCCCAGCTGGCCGCCTGGGCAGCCGCGGAGTCCATGTCGCCGAGCCCGGAGATGTCCTCCGGGCCACCGAACTCGCCGCTGTCCCAGGGACGCGCGCGCTCGCCGAAACGCCCGCCGTCCTCATCGTCATAATCTCCGGCGTCAGCGTCGCCTCGGCGGTAGTCCTCGTAGTCCTCGTAGTCCTCATGGTCGGAGTCGAAGCCAGCACCAGCCGCGAGGGCCAGTGACTCCGTTATCTGTGCTCTGCTCCCTTCGTCCTCCAAGGTGGCAGCCAGGAACGGCACCAGACCAGTGGCGGCGCTTTCCGCCGACAGTTCCGACCAGATCAGGCCGGGATCTTCGACCGGCCCGTCCGTCACCCACGCGATCGGGGGGCCGTAGCGGCCGGCGATGCGGCGCCCTGCCGGCAGGCTGACCTGACCGACGCGCAACGCGCCGTCCCCGGGTAGCGGATTGGCAGGCATTGGCGTTCCCTCAGTGGCTGTTAGGGGAGTGAGGTCGTGCTGAGCTTTGCCAGGAACTGCTTGATCGGGGGAAGCGATAGGTCGGTGCGCCAGAAGGCCTGCAGGTGGCGCAGTCCCTTCAGCGCGACCGCGTGAGCGTCGGGCATGGCGGCAGCGGCGGCCTGCCCTTGGTCCCACCAATCCTGATCTTCGTCCCCCACCCCCAAAAGCAGCAGCGCGGGCACCGTCATGCGCCCGGTGGCACGCCAGAATATCGGTGCGGTGGCGAATGCCTCGTAGCCCCCGGCGAACGCCGCCGGTTCGGTAGCGCACAGATGGTCAAGCAACCATGCCGGGGGTGGCTCGGATTCGGTTGCAGCCATCTGTTCGATGATCGCGCGGGTGCCGTTCGCCATCACCTCGGCCGCGCTGTTGCGCAAGTCAGCGGGCTGCTCGCTCAGATCGGGAATCGAGTCGAGGCCGACCAGCCCGGCCAGCCGCTCCGGATGCGCCGCGGCGACGGCGTAGCCGACCCCCGCTCCGAGCGAATAGCCGACCAGCACGGCTCTCTCGATTCCGGCGTCGTCCAGCACCGCGACGACATCCTCGACATAGCGCGCCATGTGATGGCCCGCCATGTCGGGCGGCGCCTGGCTGCGCCCATGCCCGCGATGGTCGAAAAGAATGTGACGATAACCTGGCAGGCCCGCGATGTACCCGGCCCGCTCCCACATCGTGGAGTCACCGCAGCCGCCGGTGTGCCACAGCACCGGGAGCCCATCGCCGGTTTCGGTGTAGAAGAGGCGCAACCCTGCGCTGTCGACGTACGGCATAGTCCCCCCACCAGATTCCCAGCCCTATTGTGCCGGGTGCCCGGTGACTGTGGAACCTTCCGCAGCGGCCCAGTCCCGGCTGGTCTAGACAGCGCAAGGTCCTGGCACACTCCGCAGGCATAATGATGCGCGTGAACGAGCTCATCTTGCGCGATGTGGTGATCCAGTTTGATGGCCGGGTTGTCGAGGTCTTTGGCAGGTCGAGCGGCGGTCTCCGCCATCATGTCGCATTGCTCAAGGAGCCGCAGATCCAGGCGCCGAACCGTCATGGCCGATCCCAGGTCACGCTCGCAGGCACCATGTTCGGTGTTGAGGCTGATGAGCTGGCGCGGCTGACGCCCTTCCTGGAGACGATCCGCGAGGCGATGCGGATCGCCAACGACCAGCCGCCCGCATGAGGCTGCTACCTGGGATCAGCTCGAGGTCTCGGCTCCGACGTAGCCCTCCGACTCCAGGTGCAGGATGATCTGCTGGGCGGCCTCCTCGGGCGTGAGTTCGGTCGTGTCGATCGTGACGTCGGCGTCTTCTGGCACCTCGTAGGGATCGGAGATACCCGTGAACTCGGGCAGTGCCCCAGCGCGGGCCTTGGCGTAGAGGCCCTTGCGGTCACGTGCTTCGCACACCTCGAGCGAGGTCGACACGTGAACGAGCAGGAAGCCGCCGCCGGGCTCGACCATGGCGCGCACGTCCTTGCGGGTGGCGTGGTACGGCGCGATTGGCGCGCAGATCGCGATGCCGCCGTTCTTGGTGATCTCGGAGGCCACGAAGCCGATGCGGCGGATATTGATGTCGCGGTGCTCCTTGGAAAAGCCGAGTTCGGACGAAAGATGCTTCCTGACGATGTCGCCGTCGAGCAGGGTCACCGGCCGGCCGCCCAGTTCAAGCAGCTTCACCAGCAGCACGTTGGCGATGGTCGACTTCCCGGATCCCGACAGGCCCGTGAAGAACACGGTGAACCCCTGGCGAACGCGCGGCGGGTAGCTGCGCCGCAGCTCCGAGGCCACTGCCGGGGGCGTGAACCACTCGGGCAGGTCGCGTCCCTCGTTGAGCCGGCGACGCTGCTCGGTTCCCGAGATCGTCAGCGTCCGGGCCCCCTCGGGAACCTCATGTTCGGGGAGGTAGCTATCGAGGTGCTCGACGTAGACCATCTGGCGGAACGGGACCATCGTCACGCCGAGTTCGGCCTCATGCTGGCGGACGAGGTCCTGGGCGTCGTAAGGACCGTAGAACGGCTGGCCCTGGGAGTCGGCGCCGGGCCCGGCGTGGTCGCGTCCCACGATGAGGTGAGTGACCCCATGGTTGCGCCTGATTATGGCGTGCCAGACGGCCTCTCGGGGTCCCCCCATGCGCATGGCGAGAGGTAGCAGCGACAGCATCGCCGTGTTGCGGGGGTAGCCATCCATGATCGCCTGGTAGCAGCGGACCCGCGTGTAGTGGTCGACGTCACCCGGCTTGGTCATGCCGACGACGGGATGGATGAGGAGGTTGGCCTCGACCTCTTTGGCCGCCCGCAAGGTGAGCTCGTGGTGGGCACGGTGCAGCGGGTTGCGGGTCTGGAAGGCGACCACCTGGCGCCAGCCCCGGCGGGTGAACTCGGCCCGCAGTGCCGCCGGTGTGTAGCGCAGCGCCGGGTAGTCGTAGTGGGCGGGCGACTGGATGCCTTCGATGGTGCCGGCAAGATAGTTGGGGCGCGTCTGCTCGAGCAGGTGGGCGACGCCAGGGTGGGCGTGGTCCGTCGTTCCGAAGACCCCCTGGGCCTCCGCGCGCAGGTCTGGCCGGTAGACCTCCCCGACGTGCAGGGCCGCCAGCATTACTCCCTCGGGGTCGCGCAGGGCGACGGAGGCGCCTGGACCGACCCGGGCGGCCAGCTCGTCGGGGACGTCGAGAGTGACCGGTATGGGCCACAGAGTTCCGTCGGTCAGCCGCATGTCAGCGCAAACCGATTCCAGATCGGCGCTACCGAGGAACCCGCGCAAGGGCGAGAACGCACCGGACAACAACAGCTCGAGGTCGCACAGATGGCGTGGCGTGAGATCGAACGACGGCCATTCGGCAGACGCCTTGCGCAGCTCGGAGGCGCGGTCGTCATCCACGACGACGTCGACCAGCGCACCACCGTACGGGGGAATAAGGTGATCGGCCATCGCGCCAGCCTAGGCCCCCGGCAATCAGCATGAGTGGTGAATGAGAGCTTTGCGCAACCCGCACCGGAACGGCGACGTATATGCCAGTTGGGCCGTTGAGTAGACACCCGGCGGTGGCTCATCCGGCGTGTCAACTGCTAGTGAGAAGCCGCTCCGCTACCGTTTCGCCCTCGTTGTGCTCGCCGGTAGGCCGGAAGCCCAGGCGCTGGTAGAAGACCTCCGGGCCCAGCGGACCAGCGTGATAGCTGACCGTCAGCCGGTGGTGCCCGCGTCTGGTGGCTTCCTGGCACAGCTCTTCGACGGCGAATCGTCCGTAGCCCTTGCCCTGGTGGTCGGCGCCGATATTGAGCCGCCACAGGTAGCTGTGGAACAGCGGGTTGTCATGCTCGGGGGCGAACGCGGCCATGATGAAGCCCGCCAGTTGGTCGCCGTCGTAGATCAGCCGGGGCCAGGCGATGTCAGGCATCGTGTAGGCGTCGGCAAGAGACCAGGCGACCGGAGCAACGAGATGGTCTTGATCAGCCCGTAGCTGCAGCTTGCAGGCGGCCCTCACATTCTCCCGGGTTACCTTTTCCAGCCGTAGGCCCGTCCTCATGCGCCAACACTACGATGCAAGCGACTACGAGGCCCATGATCAGGTGGTGTAGAGCAGGTCCTAGGGCCGTATCTCATCTGTAGGCGATCGAATCCTGCACTGTCAGCTTGGGAAGACTACGTATTGTGGCTCGTCATCCGTGTTGACCTGGGCGGACGCCTGTCCGCTGTCATTACGGCTGCATACGCTGGCGCAGTGACAGCATGGGTTGATTCCTTGTCACGACACGCCGTGACCGCTGGAGGGCGAACAGGTCGACTATCACGCATCCGGGGTATATCGCGAAGTCGTCGCCCTGCACGATGAGCTGCCGTGCCAGGAGGCGCATGCTCCCGGGCCAGTCCGACACCACTTGTGACCAGTGACCAATACCAGGCCCGACAGAGATGGCGCCGGAACTCCAGACCAGCTGTTATCGCTAGCGCTGTGCCGCTGGATGCCGCGCCGCCACATATAGGGAGAGCACTAGCGTTCTGATCGTCCATCGGTGCACGAGGATCATCTGGCTGATCAGCCTCGCCTGCTCTCGTGCGACGGGCGTGTGCGAGGGGCGGTTGAGGTAATTGGTCCAGCGGACCGTCCATAGCCGGCGCACGTGCGTGAACCGGCTGGCCAGAGTCGGGGGCGACGCGGGAACGCCGCCCAGCGTCGCGCTGGCGACCGCTGACTCTCCCAGGCCGATGTCGCGCAGCCTTTCGAACGGCCCGGGATAGGCCAGGGCGACTACCCGGGTATTCCACGGCACGTAAAGGATCACGTCACCCGGCCGCTCGTTCGCGGCGACGACCGCTGCGACTGCCGCTAGGTTGTCCAGCCGCGCACCGCTGGTCCTGATCACCTGCTGGGGGCTGGCTACCAGCGCCGCGATGGTGATCAGCAGCAGGGCGGGCAGCAGGCTGGCGAGCGCGGGGAAGCGCTGACCTGCGGCTGTCAGCCGCGCCTGCTGGGCCAGCCAGGTTATGCCGCTCGCCGCGAGAAGGGCGGCGGCCGGCATGCAGAAGATGACGTATCGCTGGACGTAGACCGGGGCCAGGACTGACGCCGCGAGCAGGACGGCCGGCGGAAGCACCAGCCAGGGCACCGTGACGGCGGCCGGCGTGCAGCCAATACGTGGTCGGCGGTGTAGATCTGCGGCGACACCGAGGAGAGCCAGAGGAACCACGACCGGAATGAGCGCACTGTAGCCGGAGAAGTCGGCGACCAGGAGAAACACCGTTCCAGCACCCGGCGGCCTGACCCAGTTGATCTGATCGGCCTGCCGCACCGCGAAGATGAACAGCGGGCTGAGCGCCGCCATGACGGCGCCCGACGCCGCCAGCCAGCGCCGGGCCACGGCGGGCCGCATTAGCGTCGCCGACCCCGTGCGCGCCTGCTGGCCGCGCAAGATGTACAGGCTGACACCATGGGCAACCACGAGCAGCAGCGCGCTCATATTCAGCAGGGCCAAGACTGCGATGACCGCGCTGTATCCGGCCCACCACCAGCGGCTCGCCGCGCTGAGCCCGCGGACTAAAAGGTATGTGGCGCCGACTGCGCACAGCGTGGCCATGGCATAGGGCCGGGCATCTTGCGCATACCACGTGGTGTGCGGCAGCGCCACCAGCAGCAGGCCTCCGAGCATCCCAGTCATCGACGCCGACCGGAGACCGGCGGCCCTGGCCAGTCGCCGGCCAAGAGCAGCCGTCAGGCTGGCGGCCAAGCTCGTGGCGGCAAGGGAAGGCAGGCGGATCGCGGTGGCCGAGGTGCCGAGCACGGCGACGAGCGGATGCATTGCCACGTAGTACAGTCCGTGGACAGCATCGGTGTTGGCGAGCATCGCGATAATGTCACCGAGCGGGCGCTGGACGACTGAGCGGGTGTAGCCCTCGTCGCGCCACAAGGATGGTCGGCCAATCCCGTAACCGCCGACCAGCAGCTCCGCGATGGCCGGGACCACTACGACGAGCCAGTCCAGCGCCAGAGGCCGGACGCGGTCCTGACCGCGCGCGCCGGCTGCGGCGGCACTCGGGCGCGCCGGTTTTCTGGCTGCCGGCGCGGTGAGATCCACCATGATTTGCCCTGCCCGTTCAGGCTTAGGAATCCGGCGCGCGATGGTGCGCAGACCAGGATTTGAGAGTTCGCCGGCATCGTAGCAATTAGGCCGAAGGTAATTTCGCGAACTTGAATGAAAATACTTGAGTTTCGCTAACCGTTCAGCTGAAAGCCTGGTTCAGTAAACTTGCGAAAACCGCGCGAGAAAGCGATAGATGACAATCTGTTGAATCAAGGACATAAGGCATGTGACAACCTGGTGAACCATAAGGACAATCGGCGTTACCAGCTCCCGGCCCTGGTCACCGTCCCGTCGGCTGGCGCGGTGGGCGTCCCAGCCGTGGTGACCGCCGCCGGGGCCGCCAGCCGAAGGACCGTGCCAACCGTGCCGCTAACTGGTCACACCGTGGTTGGCTAGCTTGCCGGGCACGCGCTGCCGAGGTTCGACTTGCTGAGGTCCGAGCAACTGATGAAGGAAGTGTCGCGTAGCTGGGCCGCCACGGCCTTGCTCATCAGGAAGTTGATGACGTCGGCCTCCAGGCCGCCGGGAATGCCGTTCGTGTAAAGGTACTCGGTCGCGTAAAACGAATATTTGCCGTTCAGGGTGTTGAGGCGGGTGGGCGCGTATCCGACGCCATTAATGCTGATCGGAATCGCTGCGACAGCCGGGAAGAAGGGCAGCGCGTCGGCCTCGGCGTATCCGATCGCGTCCTTTTTGTGATCAACGTATGTGAGCAGGCCCAACGTGGAGGTCTCATCGCAGACTGGGCGAGGCCGCAGACAAGTTCCTCCAGAGGTGTATTGGCTGTCCAGCACATCGCGGGAGAACTCGTTCCTGGTCCCTGAGCCTAGCGGGCGGCCTACGGGCACGAACTTGGTTCTAGCGGAAGCGGGGTGCACGAAGATCTGGGCAATCTGCCCGGCGCTCATACCGCCGCCGTTCCCGGCAGCAAACAGATTGGGTGGGAGCGACTCCCTGTTACCGACGACGGCGAAGATGACGATGCCCACCGGCCGCCCCACATATTGGGGGCCGGGGAGTTGTTGCGGCAGGCCGTCAGACATCGCGACTACCGGCGTCGTATTCGTGCGCTCCAGATCTGCCATGCCCTCAGCGCTGCCGACCGCACGTATGGTGATCTGGGCCTGCGGGCAACTTTGCTCATATTCGGCCGCCACCTGATTCATGATCGGCGCGAAGGCGGTCGACCCGTCGAAGTTGATCTTTCCCGCCGCACAGGTCGGCGCTGGAGTCAGGGCGCGGTTCGCCAGCGCTACTCCGCCTGCCACACCGAAGACCAGTGCGAGCACCACGGTCGCGGCGACGCCCGCCCGGAAACGCCCCGGGTACCGAGCTCGTTGGTGGCGTCGGCGAAGCGCGCTGACACCCCCTCCGATCACGGCGACGATCAGCGCCACGAGCAGCGCGCTCAGCAGCCCGTTGCTGTTGATCACCGTATTGAGGGTGGTGAGGATCCCGTCGGCTTCCGGGTACATTGCGGCCCCCTCGATCAATCGCCCGTGCCCATCAGGTACGAGGTCGAGGGAATGATATAAGCACGCAAGACCTGGCATCCACTATCGAAAGATGAATAATCGCGACAGCCCACCACACATAGCCCAGCGCCTTTCTCACATAGACGATCAGCGGAGCCGATCCGGCAGGTCGCCGGTGACCGCGCTTATCGGGTGTAGCGGTAGGCAACGCCGACGGTGCGGGTCTGGGTGTTGCTGTCGGCCTCGCCGACGGCCAGCGCGCTGGTGGTGCCCGGGATCCAGGTCATGCCGAATATGGCGCTGTTATATCCCCTGGGCCACGGGACTGCCTGCGAGGTCCAGGCATGGGCGTGGTAGTCGAACCAGACCTGGGGATCGACTCCGTCCAGCAGCCAGATCCCGCCGCGGCCGTCCAGGGACATCCCGCCCAGGAAAGTGACCTCCTTAGGCAGGGCGACGCGATACCAGCGGCGATGATGCCGGTGCAACACAACGACTGGTGCATTGCCGCGGTCATCGCCCGCCTGGTAGGCGACCCATACGTTCGATGGCCCGGCGGCGGCGAGGTATGCGGACTCAAGTGAGTCATCGGCCTTGGGTGCCTTGATCCTGGGCACCCGCAGTGCCTGCCAGGACCGCCCGTTCCACCGCATCAGGACCAGTACTTGCTTGTTCACCGGCCGGCCGACGGTTTTGAGGGTCGGGCCGAACGCCCATACTCCGCCGTGTGCGGGCCCGAGGGTCGCGGCCGGATCGACCCGCAGGCGCGCCCGGTGCCATGACCGTCCGTCGTACCGGGCGGTGTACGGAATGAGGTTGTTGTGCTTGCCGTAGAAGTCCCCGAACGCCCAGACCTGCGACCAGCTGGCTGCCGCGGCTGATTTCACCAATAGGTCGACTGGGAACCGTGACCGCCACCACCGCAATCCGTTCCAGTGCAGCGCATAGTTGTACTGGTAATACGACTGCCCGGTCTGGCCGAAGAGCGCCGGGAAGATCCAGACGTTCTTCGTTGAGAGGGCGGTCAGCGGCTGCCTGATGGTGCCGTGGTTCATGTCGGTGTTGCGCGGCACCGGGACCCGGTGCCAGGTGGACCCGTTCCAGTGCTGGACGTCGGCCCCGCACGGCCGATTTGCCCAGTTCGGCCTGCCGAGCGCCCACGCATCGTTCGCGCTGAGCGCGATCACCGACTGCATGCTGTCGCCGATGCCGCACTTGTTGAAGATCTTGACGATCCGCCAGGCAGGACGATGACCAGGCACCTGCACAGACGCCGCGGAGGCGACCGGCGCGGCAGCTGCCGCCAGTCCGGCAAGCACGGCA
>Ga0126371_10006630_pt1 | contig 10312 bp, 9 predicted proteins | sample PanSoiMetaPlot_4_FD_110145 | JGI IMG/M metagenome (GOLD analysis project Ga0126371, IMG submission 110145) | Tropical forest soil microbial communities from Panama - MetaG Plot_4 | ecosystem: Environmental > Terrestrial > Soil > Tropical forest > Bulk soil | place: Panama | collected 2016-02-17
GTTGAACGTCTCGCTCGCCTGCCCTACTTTGACCCACTCGCCGCCGGTCTCCTCGGCGACATGAAACACGTTTGAGGGCGTGTAGTCCTTGTTTGGGAACATGCTCGGCCCCGGCGGGACGGGGCGGATCGCGCGACCGGTCACGATCGCGTTAAATACCGTGTCGGCCTTGTCGAGTTCACGGATCACCTGCCCATCGGTAAGCTGGAAGCTGGTGCTGAGATTGTCAGTGAGAATCAGAACCGCTCTGCGCGCGCCGGGACTAGCGTTCAGCCCCATATAGTGGGCTGCGTCCACAATCGCGGAATTGATCTGCGTGGTCGCTCCGACGTCCCAATTTTTCACTGCAGCCCCAATCTGGCGGGCGGTCTCGGCGAGATTGTCGCTGAACTCCTGATGCAGCGCGGTCTTCTTGGCGAAAACCATGATCGCCACGCGGTCGCCGGGTTGTAGATGGTCCAGGGCCTCACGAGCCGTTTTGGAAATCTGCTCGATTACGGGCTGCATGCTGCCACTGACGTCCAGAAGCAGAAGCAGATTCACCGCTTCGTCGCCATGCTGGAATGACGCGATGGACTCCGGCTGGCCCTCATCGGTGATGATGAAGTCGGCCTTAGTGAGTCCCGTGACCAGATCCTTGCCCTGGGTGACTTGAACATCCACCCGCACGTCCGCCACGCCGGTTTTGAACACAAGCGGCGGACCTTCCTCCTGCGCACGCAGAGGCGCTAGCATGAAGATCGTCGAGATGAAAAATATCGTCGCCGGAACTGCGGGGCATATCGACCATGGCAAGACCGCGCTGGTGCGCGCCCTCACCGGTATGGAAACCGATCGGCTGAAGGAAGAAAAGCAGCGCGGCATATCCATCGATTTAGGCTTCGCCCACCTTAGAATCTCTGAGACACTCCAACTCGCTCTTATAGACGTGCCCGGCCACGAAAGGTTCATCAAAAACATGCTGGCCGGCGTCGGAGGCATCGACCTGGTTTTGTTCGTGATTGCGGCTGATGAATCTATTAAGCCACAAACTCGGGAACATTTCGACATCTGTTTGTTGTTGGGCATCCGGCAAGGAATCGTAGTACTCACTAAGGCGGACCTCGTAGATAACGATCTCCTGGAGCTGGTCCGGTTGGAGGTAGACGAGTTTGTGCGCGGTTCGTTTCTGGAAAACGCGCCGGTGGTCGCGGTCAGCGCGACAAAGGGCATTGGTATCGACGAGTTGCGCCGCGAGATCGCGAAACTGGCTGTCGAGATCGCCGAGAAGGACTCGTCGAGATATTTTCGGCTTCCGATCGATCGTGCATTTACTATGCACGGCTTTGGCGCGGTGGTGACAGGAACTTTGGTCTCGGGAACGGTGCGCCTCGAACAAGAGGTGCAGTTGTTTCCTTCCGCCCGCCGCGTTCGTGTGCGCGGCATTCAAGTCCACGGCGCGAGTGTGTCGGAGGCCACGGCTGGACAAAGAACGGCGCTGAATCTTGCAGGAGTCGAAGTTTCCGAGCTTGCGCGCGGCATGACCCTGGCTGAGATCGGGCGCTTTCGCACGACCGTCCAAATTGACTGCTCGTTTCAGTTGCTTGCTTCCGCGAAGCCGCTGAAGCATCGAGCGCCGGTGCATTTTCACGCGGGGACCGCGGAGGTGGAAGCCGAGATCCGGCGGCTGAGGGGCACGGAACCGCTGGCGCCCGGTACGTGCGATTACGTCCGCTTGCTGCTGAAAGAACCGCTGGTGCTGGCGCCGGGCGATCGCTTCATTGTACGGATGTTTTCGCCGGTGGTCACCATTGGCGGCGGAGTTGTGCTGGACACAGCCCCTCCCAGGCGCGACACGGTCGAACGTTTGCGAATCCTCCAGAATTCCTCTACCGCGGAAAAAATCGCGCTGGTCGCGGCCGAATCGCGCTACGGCCTGGGGATGACCGAGTTGGTGGAACGCACCAGTTTGCTCGAATCGGAAATCGAACGCGCGGCTTCCAGCGCGAGTGTAATCGCGCTTCACACGCCCCAGTTCTGGGTGCTCGATGGCCAATGGGCCGCAAAGCAGATGGAAGCGATTCATGAGCAGCTCAAGCAATTCCATCGGCGGAATCCTCTGCTTGCGGGAGTGTCCAAGGAAGAATTGCGAAGCAAGTTGCTGACCGGCGCGCCTGCCTGGATGCTGGATGCCTTGCTCGGCCGCGCCAAGACCGTTGTCTCCGACGGCGAAACCGTTCGTCTGGTGTCGCACAAAATCGCTTTCCGCGAAGACGAGGAAGCGGCAGCGCAAAAAATGGAAGAGGCTTTTCGCGATGCGGGCCTGACCGTGCCGTCGTTGAACGAAGCGCTCGCCAAATCGGGCATCGAAGCCAGGCGCGCGCGCACGCTGCTTCAATTGCTGCTCAAGGACAAGCGCCTGGTGCGGATTAGCGACGAATTGGTGTTCCATTCTTCGGCGGTTCAATCGTTGCGAGGGATGCTCCTGCAAAAGAAAGGCCAGCGCTTTTCCGTTCCAGAGTTTAAGGACTGGACCGGCGTCTCGCGCAAGTACGCGATTCCATTGCTCGAATTTCTTGACCGTGAACGTGTTACAAAACGTGACGGAGATTCCCGTATCGTTCTGTAACTGTTAGATCCAAGAACTGGGCAGAAAGTGTCGGGGATCGTGTACAACTTGACATGAGGCGAATAAACGGCGAATATACGGGTATGCTGTTCGAGTGCGACCCTCCCCCGCTCCTCATCGGCATCGCCAAACTCGCTGCGTCCAGTGACCTGCTCGAAGCCAAGAGGCGTGTCGAGTATCTCGAGCTCGAAACCAGGCACTTCATCTGCCGCGGCTCTGGGCGAATGCGTTCGATCTGGACACTAAACCCATACCGCGGCTGCGAGTTCGGCTGCAAGTACTGTTACGCCCGCTATGCCCACGAGTTCATGGAATTGCGCGATCCCGAGCTCTTCGAACGGAAAATCTACGCCAAACAATTTCGGGAAGAAACATTTCGAGCCGAGCTGCACCGCAGGAAGCCCGGCGAGACCATCTGGATGGGCACTGCAACGGATCCCTACCAGCCAGCCGAGCGCCGCTTTCATATCACGCGACGAATGCTTCAGGTCTTCGCCGGAGAGCGCGGGTTCGACTTGGGTCTCACGACCAAGTCCGATTTGGTTGCGCGCGATGCAGCTCTGCTCGCCGAGATCGGACAGAAAAACACAATTGGAGTCCATCTGACCATCACCACTCTGGACGAAGCGCTGGCTCGATTGCTGGAACCCCGCGCACCGCGTCCCGAGCTACGCGTGCGAGCGCTCAAGCAACTCACCGACGCGGGTGTACGGGTGTCGGTGCTGGCGCATCCCGTGATGCCGTTGATCAACGACAGCGAGAAGAGCCTCGACGAAGTGTGCGCCGCGGCGGAAGCCAATGGAGCCTCGGCATTCAGCGCCGGCGCGTTATTCCTGAAGCCCTGCTCGCAACAGGTCTTCTTGCCGTTTCTCGAGCAGCATTTTCCGCACTTGGTCCGCCGCTACCGCGAACGGTTCGAGAAGAACGCGTTTCTCAAGGGCCCGTATCTGGACATGATCGAGGAACGCGTCAAGAAGATTCGCGCGCGGCATCGGATGAAACCCTGGACTTCGCCAGAGTGGCCGTTGAGCGATCAAATGGAGCTGTTCGGCGGAAGCGCCGAACCGCGCAAGCGTCCAGGCGGGGACTTCACTTTACAACGCAAAGTGAGTTCCGTATAATCGATTGCATGGCTACCGTTCAGCCGATTCGCCGCGTGCGGCGCGAACCCGTCTCGCTGCATGTCCACGCCATGGACAATCTGCAATTCATACGGGAGACCATGGAGCGCGCAGGATCGTTCACGGCCGTTCCGGGTTGGGGGATTTTCGCGGTCGGCTTGAGCGCGCTTCTGGCAGCGGGAATCGCGTGGCGCCTGAGCGGCCGATTGTGGCTGACGGCCTGGCTAACAGAGGGCGCGTTCGCGATCGCGCTGGGTGCGCTCGCTATGAAGCGCAAGGCTGATTCGGCGGGAGTGCCGTGGCTTTCACCGCCGGCTCGCAGATTCGTGCTGAGCTTTGCGCCGCCCTTCCTCGTGGGCGGGCTACTGACGGCCGTGCTCTATCGCGCGGGACTCTTTAGCGCGATTCCGGGCGCATGGATGTTGCTTTATGGTACCGGCGTCGTCACCGGCGGTGCATTTTCGGTGCGTGTAGTTCCCGTGATGGGTTTGACTTTCATGCTCATCGGCGCCGTTGCGTTGTTCTGTCCGCTCGCTTGGGGCACAGCGCTACTGGCGGCTGGATTCGGGGGCCTGCACCTGGTATTCGGATTTATCATTGCGAAGAAATACGGCGGGTAATATGGCGAAGCAAAACACAATTCGGAAGGACTCTCCAGCTGCAAAACAAAGCGTCGGCTGGATGCCGGGAGGCGGAAAGGCGCTGGCTGGGCTCGACCGGCTGATTCACGAGCGCATGCGCCTCGGCATCGTAAGCGCGCTTGCGGCCAACACAGCGCTCACCTTTAACGAGCTGAAGAAGCTGCTCAAGACAACCGATGGGAACTTGAGCGTGCATGCGCGCAAGCTGGAAGAGGCCGAATATATCGCGTGCACCAAGTCGTTCGAAGGCCGGATGCCGAAAACCGAGTACCGCCTTACTGAAGCGGGCCGGCGCGCGCTGGAAAAATATTTGAGCCACATGGAAGCGTTGATCCAGTCGATGCGCGAGCTCTAAGTCAAAATTTTTTGGAGCCATACTTTATGTCTCAAAGAACTTCGAAAACGCAAGGTGGGATCCATACCGCCATAATCATGGACGGCAATGGCCGCTGGGCTGCGGCGCGGGCGCTTCCGCGAGTGGCCGGACATCGGGCCGGCGCCGACGCACTGCGCCGCACGGTGGAAGCCGCACCCGACCTCGGCATCGGCACTTTGACCGTCTATGCGTTTTCGTCCGACAACTGGCAGCGGCCGCCTGAAGAAGTTTCGGCGTTGATGAAAATGTTTAACCTTTACCTGCGGCGCGAGCAGGCGCGTTGCATAGCGAACGGAGTGCGGGTTTCAGTGACCGGTAGGCGCGACCGGTTGCCGCGCTTGCTTTTGCCCATGATCGAAGGCTGCGAAAAAGCGACCATCGGCGGGCGCAAACTGCATTTGAGACTCGCTGTCGACTATTCCTCGCGCGACGCCATCTTGCGGGCGGCATCGAAGCTCACAAAACATGCCAGCCGCGAGGATCTGACACACGCGCTGGGCACCGAAGACGTAGATCTCCTCATTCGCACCGGCGGCGAAAAGCGGCTTAGCGATTTTCTGCTGTGGGAGTGCGCGTACGCGGAGCTTGTTTTTACTCCGGTGATGTGGCCTGACTTCGGCACAAACGACCTGGCTCAGGCCGTGGCTGAATTTCACTCCCGCGAGCGCCGATTCGGAGCCGTGCCGAAGGCCGCGCTAGGATGAGCTATCCCTCGCCGGCGGCCTGCCGCAACAGTGGTTTCAGATTCAGATTTCGAATCAGCCGGTGCAGATAGTTAGGATGCAGGCCCAACAGGCGCGCGGCTTCGGTATAGTTTCCGCCAGATTGCTCCACGGCGGCGAGAATGACGTTCTTCTTAGCCTCCCGCACGGTATCGTGGAACGCGCTGACAGGAGTGCTTCCCGATGAAGGCTCGGCCTTTTCGAGGACAACTTCCGGAAGATCTTCCGGAAGAATCAAATCGGACGAGCCGAGCACGACGGCGCGCTCGATCGCGTTCTCGAGCTCGCGCACGTTCCCCGGCCAGTCATAATTCACAAGAAAAGCACGCGCCTGCGGAGAAATCCCCAGAACATTACGATTCGCTCGTTTTGAATATTTCGCCGCAAAATAACTCGCAAGCAGCGAAATATCGTCGCGGCGCTCGCGCAATGCCGGCATTCGCACCGAAACAACATTCAGTCGGTAAAACAAATCCTCGCGGAAACGCCCCTTCTTCACTTCTTCTTCGAGATCGCGATTGGTGGCAGCAATCAGGCGCACATCCAGCTTGATCGTCTTGGTGCTGCCAACGCGCTCAAACTCGCGCTCTTGAAGAACACGCAGTAATTTCGCTTGCAGCATGGGCGCCAGTTCGCCGATCTCGTCAAGAAACACCGTCCCTCCCTCGGCGGTTTCTAGTTTTCCTTTCTTCTGCGCGATTGCCCCGGTGAACGACCCCTTCTCGTGGCCGAACAGCTCGCTTTCGAGCAGATTTTCGGCGAGCGCCGCGCAGTTGATGGCGACGTACGGTTTCGTAGCCCGGCTGCTGTTCCTATGGATGGCGCGTGCAACCAGTTCTTTGCCAGTGCCGCTCTCACCGAAGACGAGCACAGTGGTATCTTTGGGCGCCACGCGGCTGATGAACTGATAGACCTCGCGCATGCGCGGGCTCTCGCCCACCATGTTGTGCTCGACATTCATTTCCGACTGCAAGCGCCGGTTCTCTTCTTCAAGCCATTCCATCCGGCGCGCGCTTTCGAGCGCCGGAGCCGCGATGCTACCCATAGCGGTGACGAGTTGCAAATGATCCTCGTCGAAGCGCGCCTCAGGATTGGTCGCGTCAAGATAAATCACGCCGAGCACGCGGTCGAAAACTTCAAGCGGCACGGCCAGCACGCTGCGAATGTGCCGGACGATGACGCTTTCCACCGAGGCGAAGGCTTGCGCAGCCGGCAGATCGTTGCACAGCACAGCGACGCCTTCGGCCAGCACTTGCGCGACGATGGTCCGGCTGGCCTGGACGGAGTGGTTCTGCCCGGAACGGCGATCCCAGCCGAAAATCGACGTCGGCTCCTCGATGCCTTGATCGCACAGCAATATGGCCGCCCGGTCGGCGGGCGTCACTTCGAAAATCAATTCGAGCACTTGCTTCTCGAGGGCTGCGAGGCCGCGAACGGAATTCACTGCCTTGCTGATACCAAGCAGCACGTCAACATCGCGGACCATGCGGGCGGTGGGCTTGATCTTCTCTAAATCACGCAGGTACCGCGCGTCCTGTTTTCGAAGAATGATCGTAGAACCTGCGCCTGTTTCGGTCTGATTGAACTCGACCGAGGACGCGTTCGGCGCCGGAGTACTCTCCGGCAGCACGAAGACGAACAGCGAGCTGCCGATCTTAATTTCATCGCCTGATTCGAGAACGCGCTCCGTCACGGGCACTCCGTTGACGAACGTGCTGTTGCGGCTGTTCAGGTCCCGAATCTTGAAATGCTCGGGAGTCCGCTGGATCAGGCAATGGCGGCGCGACACGGAAGCATCGAGCAGCGAGATTGCGTTCGAGGGCTCGCGCCCAATCGCAACCTCGTCTTCTGTCAAAGGGATACTGTTGCCCTTAAGCGGGCCGGCCACAGCTTCCAATTCGGCGGTTTCGACCATTTCCTAGTGGTATGAGTATACCGGATCGCCAGTAGTTTGCCACTACTCCGAAGGTTGTATCGCGCGCCGAAGCAAACTTGACAATACCCGGAATTCGACTTACGCTGGCTGGCGTAATCTAGGGAGAAAGGAAGAAATACCATGCGCGTTCTGGTACTGACGCTACTCGCAGTCTCGCTGTTGGGCCAATCGACCGCCCCAAAAATTCCGTTTGAGTCGATTCCCCAGCCGCTCAAGTATTCGCCGGATATGAATCTCGGTGAAGTGCTCTCGGTTGCGGTGAATTCCAAAGGACATGTCCTAGTGGTGAACCATCCCGGCAGCAGCACGTCGGGTCCGCTTTACGGGAATGCGTCCACGCAACTGCTCGAGTTCGACGAGAACGGCAAGTTCGTACGCGAGGTGGGGCACAACGTGTACGGCCTAGGCTACGCGCACAGCGCGCGATTCGACAAGTACGACAACCTATGGATCGTCGACAAAGGCACGCACGCAATCATGCGGTTCAATCCGGCGGGCTACGTCACATTGAATCTCGGGCGCCGGCCGGAAGGACCCGACGAGCCGAATTACTACAAGGGAAATGGTCTGGGATTCAACGCACAAGACCGTCCCGCGCAGCCGCATGTTGACGGCATGTTCCGCGCTCCCACGGACATCGCATTCGACAGCGACGACAACATCTACATCAGCGACGGCTACATTAATTCGCGCGTGGCCAAGTTCGACAAACATGGCAACTGGGTGAAGTCCTGGGGCTCGCGCGGGCGCGGAGGCGAGCACGCCAATGAAAATCCCGGGCAATTCAACATCCCGCACAACATCGGGATCGATCGCGAGAACAACGTCTACGTCGCCGATCGGCAGAACCGCCGCATTCAGGTTTTCGATCGGGATGGGATTTTCGAGCGATTCATCTTCCTGAATGTGCCTTATGACAAAATGCGGCACCCTGTCCTTGGAAATCTTGCCCCGCATCCGCCCGATGAGACGCAGCCCTGGACAATTTGCATCTCGCCCGGTGCGACGCAGTATCTATTTACGTCGGATTCCGAACCGGGGCGGATTTATAAGCTGACGTTGGACGGAAAAATTGTAGGAACTTATGGCGAATCGGGACACGATATCGGCCAATTCAACTGGACGCACGGTCTGGCGTGCCCATCGGAAAACACGCTCTACGTCGCGGACATGAACAATTGGCGCGTGCAGAAACTTGTGGTGGGCGGCGAGAAGGTCCGCACGCCCACAGGAACGCGCTAGAGCCGCGCGACGCTATTTGGTGATGGTGCCGCAGGCAATGCGATCGCCCGCGTTGCCCGCCGGATCGCTCTTCATGTCGTCAGCCTTGGCGTGAATCATCAGCGCTGTTCCGCCGTTGGTAAAAACGGAATTGGCGCCGTCGCCCAGGGTGACGTTAGGATCTGCAATGGTCGTCTTAGCAGTGCCTTTTGCCGAGACGGTGAAGTTCGGCATGTCGCCCGCGTGCGGACCCTCGGGATTCTGCAAACCGTGATGCTTTCCCGTAGGGTTGAAATGTCCTCCCGCCGAAGTGAACGCCGGCCCCTCGCACTTCGCCGTAGCATGGATGTGCAGCGCGTGCTCGCCGGGTGGCAGATTCTTCAGGTCGAGCTTGATTTGCACGCCTCCGCCTTTCTTCTCGCTCAGAACCGCCGTGCCCACCTCTTCGCCTTTCGCATCCTTCATCTGGACAGTCACCGGTTGGGTTGCAGCAACCAACACGATTGCGAATAGTCCCGCGACAGCTACTATACGTCCGCTCATTTTTCCCTTCCTCCTCCGTGTTCTTTTATACCACTTGAAGGAATGGCGAGAGAACGGCGATTGCCCGCGAGCTAGCCGCGGGTGCAATCGCGGTGCGGTGTCGCTCTGTGATGTTCGGGCCTAGCGCGGTCTCCTCGGCGGATTGACTTTGACGGCTGAGCGTGCCTGCGCGCCCGCCTCCGTCAGATTGATCGTGTATCCAGCGACGATCAAAGTGCCGGTTCGCGGCGATGTGCTCGTGTTCGGCGCGGCAAGGTAGCTCGCTGTACCGCTGCCCGTATCGGACGCACCTGTTGTGATGGTGAGCCAGGAAGCCTCGCTAGCCGCAGTCCATTTACATCCCGAACCGGTTGTTACCGAGACGGTTCCCACAAAGCCCTGGCGAGTCGAAGTCACCGCGCCCAGCGACAGCTCAAAGCTGCACGCCGAAGATACGTCGGCTTGATTCACCGTGAACGTAAGTCCGGCGATGGTCAGCGTTCCCGGGCGCGCGGCGCCCGTGCTATTGGCCGAGACGGAATAACTCACACTCGCTGATCCTGAGCCTGATTTCGCGCTCGTGATCGTGATCCACGGTGCGTTGCTCAGGGCGGTCCATGACGCGGTTGAAGGACTCACTGTCAGCGCGATGTTTTCATTGCCGCCGCTCGCCGCGACGTTCGCAGACGTCTGGTTCAGAGAATGAGACGCGCTGCCCGCGGCCTCGCTGATCGTTTCTGTCACGCCGCCCACCGTGATCGCACCGTTTCGTACCGACTTCGTGTGATTCGCCGCGGCTGTGAAGCTCACCTTACCGCTGCCCGTACCCGAACTGGGACTGGCAAGCGTGATCCAGCCGTTGCTAGTCGCGGCCGACCACGCGCAGTCGGTCTGTGTCGTGACGTTGAAGGAGAAGCTACCTCCGGACTCCCCAACGCTGGTGCTTACGGGATTCAGTGTGTACGAGCAAGTTTGCTGGACAACCACGGCTAGAGGCACGCTATGGCTTGCGCCCGCCGCCCGACGCCGTGATCGAGAGATTGTAGGTTCCGGGCGCGAGCGCCGAGGTGGACGTCAGTTTCAGCCTGGACGAGCCCGAGCCGGGAGCCGCGAGCGTCGCCGGAGTAAATCCGGCGGTCAAGCTCGATGGCAGCGTTCCTGCCGA
>Ga0126371_10006632_pt1 | contig 10312 bp, 16 predicted proteins | sample PanSoiMetaPlot_4_FD_110145 | JGI IMG/M metagenome (GOLD analysis project Ga0126371, IMG submission 110145) | Tropical forest soil microbial communities from Panama - MetaG Plot_4 | ecosystem: Environmental > Terrestrial > Soil > Tropical forest > Bulk soil | place: Panama | collected 2016-02-17
ACTACTTCTTCCCGGCCTTCTTCTTGCCGGCGACGGTCTTCTTCTTGCCCTTGCGGGTGCGCGCGTTGGTCTGCGTCCGCTGACCGTGCACCGGCAGCCCCCTGCGGTGCCTGATGCCCTGGTAGCAGCCGATCTCGATCTTGCGGCGGATGTCGGCCTGCACTTCGCGGCGCAGGTCACCTTCGACCTGGTAGTTCGCGTCGATCCAGTCGCGCAGCTTGAGCAGGTCCTCGTCGGTGAGGGCGTGGACCCGGGTGTCGCCGCTCACACCGGTAGCGGCGATGGTCTCGAGGGCCCGGGTGCGGCCGATCCCGTAGATGTAGGTAAGCGCGATCTCAAGCCGCTTCTCACGCGGCAGGTCGACGCCAGAAAGACGTGCCATGGGCGGGCAGTTCTCCTTCGTGTGATGGAGGTCCTCCGCACCGCCTCCCGTCCCTGCCCAGGACCGGGCCCCGGCCTCCAACCGGGGGATACGGGCCGAAGCCCGCCCGCGATGCGCGTGTTACTTCGCGTATTCCGTTGTGTGCGTATTAAGCGTATGCGTACTCAGCCCTGGCGCTGCTTGTGCCGAGGGTCCGAGCAGATGACCATGACGCGGCCGTGGCGGCGGATGATCCGGCACTTGCTGCAGATCTTCTTGACGCTCGGCTTGACCTTCACGGCAAACTCTCCTCTAGCCCGCCTGGCGGGCCGGTTAGCTCCCGGCGCCTTGACGCCGGGAAACTCTTCACTTGTACCTGTAGACGATGCGACCGCGGCTCAGGTCGTACGGGCTCAGTTCCACGACCACCCGGTCATCGGGAAGGATCCGGATGTAGTGCATTCGCATCTTCCCGCTGATGTGGGCGAGAACCTTGTGCCCGTTGTCCAGCTCCACCCTGAAGAAGGCGTTCGGCAACGTCTCTACCACCGTGCCCTCAATCTCGATGGCGCCGTCTTTCTTGGGCATATCCTCCGCGTTTCGTCCTGCGTAGTCTTGGTTGGTATCGTGCTGGGTTCGCAGCTGCCCCGGCGAGGACGCTGGGCTAGGCGTGACGCACTTCCCCCGTGGCGCTAAGCCAAACAGAAAGCCAGCCGATGGGCCGCAGCAGAGTCTACTAGACCAATCACCGCAGCGCGAACCAGGCAGCATAACACTGCCCGCGGCAGGCCTATTCCCCGTCGGCACGGGCCGGGCCGCCGCGCTGCTCTCCAGCATATCCCAGGCCAGCGGCGCTCTTCGCACGACGTTGGCATGCCGCGAAAGGGGCGAGTAACGCATTCGGGGGGGTAAGCGCTGTCGGCGCGGGAGCCCGTGCACCTATGACATGGGCCCGACTATGGAGGAAGCATGCGCACATCCCTCACCCGGGCACTCGCCGGCACCGCGATCGCCGCGACCGCGGTGGTCACGGCCGCGGGCGTCGCCAGCGCGACGACGCCGCCCAAGGCGGCGACGGCGCTGTCGATCTCGGCGTCCGCGGGCACGATCACGGTCGGCATGCCGGTCAAGGTCAGCGGTCGGCTGACGTCTGGCACTACCCCGCTGGCTGCCAAGACCGTGCTCCTGGAGCGCCTTGTCGCCATGCACTGGACCCCGGTGGCGGATAAGCCGACCGACGCGGCAGGGGACGTGACGTTTACCCGCGAGCCCGGCGCAACGGTCAGCTTCCGGCTGGTCTACCTCGGCAACGCCAAGTACGCCGCGTCGCACAGCGCCGCAGTCACGGTCACGGTGAAGCCCAGGACGCCCACGGTTCTGTCGATCGGCTCGTTCCCAGGCACTATCAAGCCCGGCCAGGTGGACACCATCAAGGGCCTGCTCACCGCCCACAAGGCGGCACTTGCCGGAAAGCGGGTCTGGCTCGAGCGCTGGAACGGCACCACGAAGAAGTGGGTCATTCTGAGCGGCCAGCTCACTGGCAAGTTCGGCCGGGTGTCCTTCTTGGTCAAGCCGAAGGTGACCAGCATCTACAAGCTGGCGTTCTTCGGCAATGCGACGTACGCCCCGTCGCACAGCAGCCCGGTAGCGGTCGTGGTGAAGTAACAGAAGAAAACCGGCTTGCGGGCCGGCGGATCCAGTCCATCGGATCCGCCGGCCCGCGCCAGCTCGAAGCACGGGGACGCCACATGCGTATATGTCAGCATTTGGGCTTATGGATGTGGGAGCATGCTCACGCTATGGAGACCGAGACTGACGCCGTCGACGAGGCGCTCGCTCGCGCCAGGTCAGGCGACGAGTCCGGTTTCCTGCTGCTCTGGGAGGCGCTGCACCCACGGCTCCTGCGCTATCTGCAGGTCCTCGGTTGCGATGACGTCGATGACGTCGCGAGCGAGACCTGGCTGCAGGTGGTGCGGGACCTGCACCGCTTCAAGAAGGGCGGTGCCGACGACTTTCGCGCGTGGCTGTTCACCATCGGCCGCCATCGGGCTGTTGATGCGGCCAGGTCCCGTATCCGGTTCCGGGACAAAGTGCTGACCGGGCAGGCAGTGCCGCCGCAGGTGGACCCGAACCCGGTGGAGGACGAGGTGCTCGCCGGACTGTCTACCCGGCAGGCAGTGGCCATGGTGGCCGGGCTGTCACGCGACCAGGCCGAGGTCGTGGCGCTGCGGATCATCGCTGGCCTGGATACAGAAGCCGTCGCACGCATCTTGCGCAAGTCGCCCGGTGCGGTCCGGGTCGCCCTGCACCGCGGGCTGCGGACCCTGTCGGACGACCCGCGCATCCGAGATATCGAGAGGGTGGAGCAGTGAGCACGGGGTTTCCCGACGAACCCGGCTCTGGCGAGCCCGGGCTCGATCAGCTGCTCAGGGCGCTGACCGCGAAGGGGTACCCTCGTGAGCTCGCGGGCCGGGACGCGGCGCTCGCGGCGTTCCGCGCGGCTCGCAGCCAGCCGCGACGCCGGCCGCGCTTCCCTGTACTGCCCGGCGCGCCCGCACGGCTCACCGCGGCGGCCGCGGCCCTTATCGTGGCCCTCGCCGGCTTCACCGCCGCCGCCTACGCGCAGGCGCTCCCCGGCCCGATGCAGCACATCGCGTACAGCGTGCTCGCTCCCATCGGCGTGCCGGACAGCCAGCCCGCCTCCGGCGGCAACCCGCCGCCCGCGCCGAAGCCGGCATCGGGTCCGGCCGCCGCCCGCGGGCACGGCACGCACTCGCCGCCCGCCGCCGCCCACTGCCCCTGCCCGGCCCAGCCCTCGCGCCCGGCCAGGAAAGGCTCCGTCCTCGCCATCACCGCCGCGCGCGATCAACTGCCCGCCGACGGGTGGGACACCTTCGCCGGGAAGCTCACGTATAGCGGACAGCCAGAGGCGGGCGTGCGGCTCAGGCTGCTTGAGCGGCCTGCCGGAGCCGCGGGCTGGCATCAGGTCGGTACCGGCGTCACCGGCAGCCGCGGCGGGGTCAGAATCGGCATACCGCACCTGACAAGAAACGCGATCTTCAGGCTGGCCGGCCCGAACGGCGTGCGCAGCCCCACGATCGCCGTCACGGTGAACCCGCGGGTACTGCTCTGGCGGGCGCCGGCGCAGCCGGGTACCGACCGGCTGGTGTCGGCCGCGCGCTTCGGCGACCCTGGCGATGTCGTGACGCTGCAGGAATTGTCCGGCGGCAGCTGGCAAATCGTGGCTGCAAAGGCGCTCGACGCGACCCGCCGGGCGGCCTTCCATCTGCAGGCCGCAGCGGCCGCGGGGCACTCGTACCGAGCCGTCCTGCAGGCGACAAGCACGCACGGTACCGGCGTCAGCGCGCCGGTCTTCGAGCCTCCCGTCAATGCCGCCATCGGCGCCAGGGCCATCCAGCCCGACCCTCAGCCGCCCAGTCCTGGGCTGCCCAGTCCCGGCGGGCACCGCAGCCGTCTGCCAGGCCCGGTTCGGCCTGACCCTGTGCTGCCGGGCCCGGTCACACCCGGCCCTGGCACGCCCAGCCCGCTCAAGCCATAGCAGGGATGGAGCGGCTACCGTGCGAACGGGTCACGGGTGGTCGGGCGGACGGCGGGCGATGACCATCCCCCATGGCACGACCACGAGCAGGAACCAGGGAACCCATGCCGCGCCGCCGGAGGCCAGGCCGAGGCCCAGCCAGGCGACGAAAAGCAGCGAGCTGATCGCCGCCCACGTGACCCAGGTGGCCACCCGCTGCCGACTCACCGCGCCGGGGCCGCGCCGTTCCAGATCGCCCGCGCCGCGGGCCGAGCGGGACCGCAGCGCGCCCGGCGGAGCCGGTTTGATGCCGGCCGCGGGCAGCCGGTAAAGGTCGATGCCCGGGAGGTCCGCGAGCAGCGCGTCGAGCTCGCCGATCGTCTTGGCCGTGAGCGCCCGGTCCATCCGGTGGCTGAACTCTTCCGCGGTCAGCCTGCCCTCGGCGTGGTGCTCGCGCAGCAGCGTCGTCGTGCGTTCGCGGTCCGCATCCGAGGCACGGATCCGCGGATCACCGGGCATCGCTGCCCCCGGGGGCTTCAGCTTGAGCGACCGCAGTAAGCCCGCTCCGTTCAGACAAATAGGACTTTCCACCATCGTACGCGGTTAGTACCCACGGCCCTTCCGGGGTGATCGCCACGGTGTGCTCGAAGTGGGCGGCGCGGGAACCGTCCGCGGTCACCACCGTCCAGCCGTCGGCGAGCTCCATGGTGTGGTGCCCGCCGCGCGTGATCATCGGCTCGATCGCCAGTGCCATCCCGGCGCGGAGCAGCGGACCGTGGCCGGGCAGGCCGAAGTTAGGGACGGCGGGCTCCATATGCATGGCGGTGCCTATCCCGTGGCCGGTGTACTCGCGGATCAAGCCGTAATCCCCGGCCGCGCGCACCGACTCCTGGACCGCGTGCGAGATGTCGCCGAGCCGGCGACCAGGCACCGCCTGGGCGATCCCCTGCCACAGCGCCGCCGCACAGGCATCGAGCAGCTTCTGGTCCGCCGGGTCGATCTCGCCGACGCCGATCGACAATGCCGCGTCGCCGTGCCAGCCGTCCACGATCGCGCCGCAGTCGATCGAGATGATGTCGCCAGCGTTGAGGCGCCTGTTCGCGCTCGGGATGCCGTGCACGATCTCCTCGTTCACCGACGCGCAGATCGTGGCCGGGTACTGGAAGTAGCCCAGGAAGGAAGGGACGGCGCCGGCCGAGCCGATCTCACGTGCCGCGATCTCGTCGAGGTCGGCGGTGCTAACACCAGGCCGCACCGCCTCGGCGAGCACCCGCAGCGTGTGCGCCACGACCAGGCCAGCCTCGCGCATGCGGTCGAACTGCTCCGGGGTCTTGATCTCGATCACCCGATCGCGCCGCAACCGCATGCCACCACACCTCCATACATAACGCTACTCTGCTTTTCCCGCTCGCCTCCGGGCGCTTTTAGCCCGCTGCCTTCCCCTTTCGCTCGTCGCCCAGGGCTCCTCGCTCCTCAGTCCAGGCAGCGGCGCGCCCTTTGGCTCGCGGGGGTTTGCGAATAACGGTGGGTGTCTACCGGACGTACGGGCTGAGCGCGGAGAGCGCGCGGCTGGTGATCTCTTCCACCGGGCCGGTCGCGTCGATGCCGACCAGGATGCCCTCGTCCGCGTAAAAGGCAATGAGCTGCGCGGTCTGGCTGTCGTAGACCTCGATCCGGTGCCTGATCACATCTTCCTTGTCGTCGTCGCGCTGGAAGAGTTCGCCCCCGCAGTCGTCGCAGATGCCAGGCCGCGTCGGCGGATCATAAAGCACGTGCCAGACCCGCTCGCAGCGACGGCAGGTACGACGGCCGGACAGCCGGCGCACCACTTCATCTTCATCGACTACCAGTTCGAGGACGACTGTCAGCCTGGTGTCGAACTCCGCGAGCATCTTCTTCAGCGTCTCGGCCTGCGGGACGTTGCGCGGGAAGCCGTCCAGCAAGAAGCCCGCCTGTGCGTCGTCCTCCGCCAGCCGGTCACGCACCATGGCGACGGTCACCTCGTCCGGGACCAGGTCGCCCCGCTCCATGTACTCCCTGGCCTTCGCGCCTAGCTCGGTGGTGTGGGTGACGTTGTATCGGAAGATGTCCCCTGTCGAGATGCGCGGGATCGCCAGTTGGGATGCGATGAAGTGGGCCTGGGTCCCTTTGCCCGCTCCGGGTGGCCCGACAAGGACGATGCGCACTATCGCAAGAAACCCTCGTAGTTGCGCTGCTGCAGCTGGCTCTCGATCTGCTTGACCGTGTCCAGGCCAACGCCGACCATGATGAGCAGGCTCACGCCGCTGAACGGGAACTGGTTTCCCACCCCGATCACGGCCAGCGCGACCAGCGGGAACAGGGCAACTATGCCGAGGTAAAGCGACCCGGGCGTAGTGAGCCGGGTTAGCACGTAGCCGAGATATTCGGAGGTTGGCCGGCCTGGCCGGATGCCCGGGATGAAGCCGCCGTATTTCTTCATGTTGTCGGCGACTTCGGTCGGGTTGAACGTGATCGACACGTAGAAGAACGTGAACGCGATGATCAGCACGAAGAACGCGCCCATATACAGCCACATGTCGGACAGGTTGTTAGTGCTGCCGATCTCCAGGTAGCGCTGCGTCCAGGAAACCCAGCCCTGCGGGTGGCTGGTGTTGCCGAACAGCGAGACCGCGAGCTGCGGTATGTACAGCAGGCTCGAGGCGAAGATGACCGGGATGACGCCCGCCTGGTTGACCTTCATGGGGATATAGGTGGACGTGCCGCCATACATCCGGCGGCCAACCATCCGTTTGGCGTACTGCACGGGGATACGCCGCTGGGCCTGTTCCATGAACACCACGAACGCGAAGATCACCATGACCACGATGATCGACAGCAGCGCGGTGAAGGTGCCCCGATCCTGGTAGATGCTCAGCAGCTCGCCGGGGATGACCGCGATGACCTGTGTGAAGATCATCACGGACATGCCGTTGCCGACGCCGCGGTCGGTGATCAGCTCGCCCATCCACATAATGACCGCGGTGCCGGCCACCATCGTGATGACCATGGTGGTGATCCGGAAGACGGACGCGTCGGGGATGATCGGCGTCTGGGCCACGTTGCAACCGGGGAAAAGCGTGCCGGTGCGGGCGAGCTCAATGAACCCGGTGGACTGCAGGATCGCCAGTCCCACCGTCAGGTACCTGGTGTACTGCGTGATCTTGGCCTGGCCGGCCTGTCCCTCCTGCTTGAGCGTCTCAAGACGGGGGATCACGACCGTAAGCAGCTGCATGATGATGCTGGCGGTGATGTACGGCATGATGCCGAGCGCGAACACCGACAGGTATCTCAGCGCGTTGCCGCTGAGCAGATCGACGATCTGGTAGACGTTCGCGACCGAGCTCTTCGCCGCGACGCCCGCGCAGGCGGAAACGTTCTTCTCGTTGACGCCCGGCACGGGCAGCGTCGAGCCGAACCGGAACAGGGCGATGATACCCAGCGTAAACAGCAGCTTCTTGCGCAGGTCGGGCGTGCGGAACGCCCGGACGAAAGCGGTCAGCATGCGTGATCCCTCTTCATCGGTGAAACCTGCGTTTCAGCGGCTTCCGTATCTTACCCGCAGGCCTGCCCGGCGAGCTAGCTCGGACGCGCAGCGCGACCCGAGCCAGCTCAGGCTAACCGAGCAGCGTGACTGTTCCGCCCGCTGTTTCGATTTTCTGCCGGGCAGACTCAGAGACGGCGTGGGCGCTGACCCGCAGCGCCACGGTCACGTCGCCGTTGCCAAGGACCTTGACCAGTTCGCCACGGCGCACGGCGCCGTTCGCGGCGAGGATTTCCGGCGTCACGTCGCCGCCAGACGGGAACAGCTCGGCGAGCCGCCCGGTGTTCACCACCTGGTAGGTGGTCTTGAACCGCGCGTTCGAGAAGCCCTTGAGCTTGGGCAGCCTGCGGTGCAGCGGCATCTGGCCGCCCTCGAACCCGGGCGGTACCTGATAGCGGGCCTTGGTGCCCTTGGTGCCGCGGCCCGCGGACTTGCCCTTGGACCCCTCGCCCCGGCCGACCCGCGTCTTTTCCCTGCGGGCGCCCGGAGCCGGCCGCAGATCATGCAGCTTCAGCATTGGTTAGTCCACTTCCTCTACCCGGACCAGGTGGCGGACAGTGTGGATCATGCCACGGAACTCCGGGCGATCCGGCTTGACCACCGTCTGGCCAATGCGGTGCAGGCCCAGCGACCGCAGCGAGTTCCGCTGCGCGCTGTTCCCGCCGATCTTCGACTTGACCTGGGTCACCTTGAGCTGTGTCATCGCGTCCCCCCGCTACGCGCCGGCCGCAGCCGCGGCACGCGCCTGCAGCATCGCCTTGGGCGCCACGTCCTCGATCGGCAGGCCACGCTTGGCCGCGATCTCCTCCGGGCGGCTCAGCGACTTGAGCGCCGTCACGGTCGCGTGCACCACGTTGATCGGGTTGGACGAGCCCAGCGAGCGGGACAGCACGTCGCTGATCCCCGCGCACTCGAGCACGGCGCGTACCGGGCCGCCGGCGATGACGCCGGTTCCGGGACTGGCCGGCTTGAGCAGCACCACGCCCGCCGCTGCCTCACCCTGCACGGTGTGCGGGATGGTGCCGGCGATCCGCGGCACCCGGAAGAAGTGCTTCTTGGCCTCCTCGACGCCCTTGGCGATCGCCGCGGGCACCTCCTTGGCCTTGCCGTAACCGACGCCAACCATGCCATTGCCGTCACCGACAACGACGAGCGCGGTAAAGCTGAATCTACGGCCACCCTTGACCACCTTGGCCACGCGGTTGATCGTGACCACGCGCTCGATGTAGACCGCCTGCTTCTCGGCCGTGCCGCCGCGCCGGTCCTCGCGGCGCTCACGCCGCTCGCCGCCGCCACCGCCGCGCCGCGGAGCTCCTGGCATTAGCTGTTCCTCCTCATCAAAATGTCACCAGGCATCACAGCGTCAGCCCAGCTTCCCGCGCGCCGTCCGCGAGCGCCGCCACGCGACCGTGGTATTGGTAGCCGCCGCGGTCGAAGACCACAGCGGAGATCCCGGCGCTCTTCGCCCGCTCGGCGAGGAGCGCGCCGACCAGCTTGGCCTTCGCGGTCTTGTCGCCTGCCGCCGCCCTGATGTCCGCGTCCATAGTGGACGCCGAAGCAAGGGTGCGGCCGACGCTGTCGTCGACGATCTGCGCGAACATGTGCCGCGCGGACCGGTTCACCACCAGCCGCGGACGGGCCGGGCTGCCGGTGACCTTCTTGCGCACCCGCAGGTGCCGCCGGACGCGTGCCCGCGTCTTCACCGCCGTGCGCGGCCCCACCAGCCCGGTGGCGTACTCGCGCGACGACCTCTTGGCCTTGGTCCCAGCCATGACTACTTACCAGCCTTCCCGACCTTGCGCCGGATCACTTCGCCCTGGTACCGCACGCCCTTGGCCTTGTACGGGTCAGGCTTGCGGAGCTTGCGGATCCGCGCGGCGGTCTCGCCCACCAGCTGCTTGTCGATGCCCTCGACCACGAACCTGGTCGGCGTCTCCACGCGGAAGGTGATCCCTTCTGGCGGTGTGACGAGCACCGGGTGGCTGTAACCGAGCGAAAACTCGAGGTCCCTGCCCTTGGCCTGGACACGGTAGCCAACGCCGACGATCTCCAGCGTCTTGCTGAAGCCCTGGGTGACGCCGGTCACCATGTTGGCGATCAGCGTGCGGGACAGGCCGTGCAACGCGCGGACCTTGCCCTCGTCGCTGGGCCTGGTGACGCGGAGAACGCTGTCTTCTTGCACCACTGCGATCGGCTCGGCGACGCTGAGCGCCAGGGTGCCCTTGGGGCCCTTGACGGTGACCGCCTGGCCGTCGATGGCTACGTCCACACCGCTGGGGATGGCCACGGGAAGACGTCCGATACGTGACATTCCTGCTGCCCTCCCTTACCAGACGTAGGCGAGAACTTCCCCGCCCACACCGTTCTTCTTGGCCTGCTTGTCGGTCATCAGGCCGCCTGACGTCGAGATGATCGCCACGCCGAGCCCGCCGAGCACCCGTGGCAGGTTGTCCTTCTTCGCGTAGACCCGCAGACCGGGCTTGGAGACTCGCTTGATCCCGGCGATGGAACGCTCCCGGCTGAGGCCGTACTTGAGCGTGATCACGAGGCTCTTGCCGACTTCGGCTTCCTCGACGCGCCACCCGGCGATGTACCCCTCCTGCTGGAGGATGTCCGCGATGTGCGACTTGATCTTGGAGTACGGCATGCCCACGGTGTCGTGGTAGGCCGAGTTGGCGTTACGCAGACGGGTCAGCATGTCCGCGATTGGGTCGGTCATTGACATGGCCTGGTGGCCTTCCTCGCCGTGGTTTCCCCCCGCTGCGCGAGAGGACCTGCGGCGTTCGTTGTTACCAGCTGGACTTGGTGATGCCGGGCAGTTCGCCCCGGTGCGCCATCGTGCGGAAGCAGA
>Ga0126371_10006634_pt1 | contig 10310 bp, 6 predicted proteins | sample PanSoiMetaPlot_4_FD_110145 | JGI IMG/M metagenome (GOLD analysis project Ga0126371, IMG submission 110145) | Tropical forest soil microbial communities from Panama - MetaG Plot_4 | ecosystem: Environmental > Terrestrial > Soil > Tropical forest > Bulk soil | place: Panama | collected 2016-02-17
GAAGCCCGTAACAACGGTGTTGTCAAGTTCGTCGACCTCAAACACGTCGAGGGCCGCGGCGGCACACTCATCGCCATGAACCGTGCCGGCCTCATTGCCATCGTCGATGAAAAAGGCCGCGAGAAGGAGCGCTACCACGTGGTCTACGGCGCGCGCCTCCGCGTTCAGGACGGTGAACACGTCACTCACGGCCAGATTCTCGCCGAGTGGGATCCGTTTACCTTCTCGATCCTGACGGAAACTGCAGGCACGGTGAAGTTTGACGACCTGAAGACCGGAATCACCATCGAAGAGCAGGTCGATGAAGTCACCGGTCTGTCGCAAGACGTTGTGACGTTGCCCCCGGGTGACGAAAAGCATCAGCCCGCCATACTGATTCGCGACTCTTCCGGCAAGGTCCGCAAGAAATACCTCATGCCATCCCGCGCGCACTTGATGGTCCGGGATGGCGATGACGTCCAGGCCGGCGACGTGCTCGCGAAGATTCCGCGCGAAACCACCAAGACCAAGGACATTACCGGGGGTCTCCCGCGCGTTGTCGAGCTCTTCGAGACCCGCAAACCCAAGGACCCCGCGGTCATCGGCGAAATCGATGGACTGGTTCGTTACGGCGAGATCGCCAAGGGCATGCGCAAGATCTACGTCGAGAGCGAAGACGGGAAGACCACCAAGGAGTACGCCATCCCGCGCGGCGTGCACATCAACGTTCAGGAAGGCGACCACGTGCGGGCCGGCGAAGCCTTGATTGATGGTCCGCTCAACCTCCACGACCTTCTTGCCGTACTTGGCGAGAAGTTCACCCAGGCCTATCTCGTCAACGCCATCCAGGAGGTTTACCGGCTCCAGGGCGTGAACATCAACGACAAGCACATCGAAGTGATCGCACGGCAGATGATGCGCTGGGTCAAGGTCGAAGACGTCGGCGATACCAACTTCCTCCTCGAAGAGCAGGTGGATAAATTCCGGTTCCGCGAGGAGAACGACGAAGCCATCAAGCGCGGCGGCCGTCCGGCTACCGGCAGGCCGCTGCTGCTCGGGATCACCAAGGCGTCGCTCTCGACCGATTCGTTTATCTCCGCGGCCAGCTTCCAGGAAACCACGCGCGTGCTAACCGAAGCGGCCGTCGCCGGCAAGGTGGACTATCTTCGCGGCCTCAAGGAAAACGTCATTATGGGCCGCCTCATTCCCGCCGGTACGGGCCTCGAGCACTACCGCAACATCCAGCTGTTGACGGAAATGCCCGCGCCCGCTCCGGTCGAGGACATTCCGGAAGCCGCCGAGCTCACCGCCGAAGAAGCGGCGGCACTCGACTTTCTCCAGAAGGACGCCGAAGCCGACGCCGCCACCGAGGGCTAGTCTCTGCCCGATGGATGCGGCTTCGACCGAGCGCCCGTAGCCCAACCCTCCGCGCCGCCGTATACTGACCCGTGGGTACGGCGGTGCGACTCCGGAGGGCGGGCGACGCTTACCTATGTCGATTCGGTGCGTTTGTACCGTTATCTTCCGGGAACTCCAGCGGTTAGCCTTCGTTGCGAAATTGTAGGTGAGGTTCCTACAATGGAGAGAGCGTGCCCGATCGCCCGGCCTGGCTCGTCCATGCCGCTTGCGTCTCTTTCTGATGAACGACGAAAAACAAAACACGCAACCGAGCAAGGCTGGCGCGCCCTCGGAGAACACGCGCCGTTCGGCGCTGGCTTCGAGCTTTGAACGCTTCGAGAAGCGCCAGAATGAGCTTTGGCGACTCACGTTCCTGATTCTGTTTCTGCTGGTTCTCGCTTACGCCTGGACTTCGTGGAGTACCATTCGCTCGCTCGCCGTGCGGTTTGAAGCGCTGCCCGCCGGTCTGGTTCTGCTGGTGGTGCTTTTCAGCGCTTACTTGTGGAAGAAGACTCGCGAGATTTCCGAGCTCCGCAGTCTGTTGCGCGGCATCGAGGAGCGTGACGCTCAGCCCCCCAGCGACAAGCAGCTGGACCAGCTCTTTGACATCATCTCCCGCTCTCAGCAGGGCTACCGCGATTTGATCGATTCCTTCGATGACATCCTGATGGCCGTCACCATGGACGGAAAGGTTCGTGCCGTCAACCGTATCTTCTCCGATCTCGTCGAAACGCCTTTCCAGGAGATTATCGGCAGGCCGCTTGCCGAATTTGTTCAGCCCGGCACCGAACAGGAAGAGGACCTCGTCAGGCGCACGATGCCCCGTTTCCAGGAACGCCGTCATTGGACCGGTGTCGTTCAGGTGCGGTTGAAAAATCAATCCTCGCCGTTTTTCTTCGATTGTGTCGCTCACGCGATGCTGCGCGGCGACACCGTTGCCGGCATCACCGTTCTCGCGCGCGACGTCTCCGCTCTCCGCAGGAATGAAACCCGTTTCACCGAGCTCTTCGAAACTCTCCAGGAAGGCATCTACATCGCCACGCCCGAGGGCCGCATCCTCGACGCCAACCCTGCCCTTGTTCGCATGCTCGGCTACGGATCAAAAGAGGACCTGCTCAAAAGGCAGGTCTCCGAGATTCTTGTCGATCCCCAGGAACGCAAGGCTCTGCAGCGGCAAGTGGAGACGCAGCCGATGGTCCAGGGCCGCGAGATCACCCTTCTCCGCAAAGACGGAAGCTCGATCGTGTGCATGAACAGCGCCACCGCCGTTCGCGACTCGAGCGGAAAGGTGCTGCGGTATCAGGGCGCAGTCATGGATATCACCGAACGGCGTGAGATGGAGCATCGGCTCCATCAGCAGCAGGAATTTGCGCGCCGCCTGGTCGACAACTTTCCCGACCTTATCCTGGTGCTGGACGCGGATTCCCATTACACCTTCATCAGCCCGCGATGTAAGGAAATGCTCGGCTACTCGCTAGAGGAATCGCCCTACCTGGAATTTGGCGGCCGTACCCATCCGGAGGATTTACCGGCAGCGCTTGCAATCTATAAGGACATTCTTGCCGGGAAGCAGACCTTTGCTTCCATGGAGCTTCGCGTCCGCCACAAGCAAGGAGATTGGCGCCGCATTCTTTTCAATTTCAGCCCGCTCTCCGACGAATCAGGCAACATCGAGGGCGTAGTCCTCTCCGGCCGCGACGTCACGGACATCAAACGCCTCGAAGAACAGCTCATTCAGGCGGAAAAGCTTGCCGCCATGGGCCAGATGCTCGCGGGCGTGGCCCACGAACTGAATAATCCTCTCACCGCAGTGCTCGGCGTCACCGAACTCTTGCGGGAGCGTGCCCCGGCCGACGAATCCTTCAAGCGGCAGCTCGATCTCACCCATCGCCAGGCGCGCCGCGCCGCGCGCATCGTCCAAAACCTTCTGGAGTTCTCGCGTCCCGCCTCGGCGCAGAAGAAGCTTCTGGACGTCAACAATCTTGTCGAGCGCACCCTTCAGCTGCACGAACACTCGCTGCGCCGCAACAATGTCGAAGTTGGTTTCCGCCCCGATACCAGCCTTGCCGGAGTCATGGGCGACGCCAACCAGCTTATCCAGGTTTTTCTCAACCTAGTCAGCAACGCCGAGCAAGCCATTCGCGAAGTCCGCGAGTCGGGCCACCTCGAGATTCGCCTCGGCCGCGCCGGCAACCGCCTGAGCATCCGGTTTCAGGATGACGGTGTCGGCATCCGCCCCGAATCCCTCCCGCGCCTCTTTGATCCCTTCTACACCACCAAGCGCCCGGGCGGCGGCACCGGCCTGGGACTCAGTATCTGCATGTCCATCATTCGCGAACATGGCGGGATCATCGAAGTCGAACCCCTTCCCGCGGGCGGTTCGGCCTTCACCGTTTTCCTTCCGGCCGCGCCTCCGGAGCAGGCGGAATCGTCCGCCGCATCGGAGACCGGCTCGCCGTCGGTTTCCGGCGCTCCCGCGGAAGCAACTGCGAACCCTGTGAACGGGAGGGCACCTTCGGCCGAAGTCCTCAAAGGCCGCAGCATTCTCGTCCTCGACGACGAAGAAAGCCTGCGCCAGCTCTTGCACGAAGGCCTCTCTGCCCAGGGGCTCCGCGTAGACTGCGCCGCCACCGTCGAAGAGGCGCTCGCGCTCTTAAAACGCTTTCCCCAGGGTGGCCAGCATGCTGCTCGGCAGGCCCAGAGGTCGGGTTACGATACGCAGCGCCGGTCTTACGATATTCTTCTCTGCGACCTGCATCTTTCCGCGGGGGGCTTTTTTGTCGACGGCCGGGAAGCCGCCGCGCAAATCCTCGCCGCTGCCGGTTCCCGGAAGCCCGCTGTCGTCTACATGACCGGCGACTTGACCGAACCCGGGCCGGATGCTCCCGCGCGAGGCGAGCCCGTCTTTTTGCAGAAGCCGTTCCGCATCTCGGAAGTCCTCGCCCTGTTCCGCGAAGTCCTTACCCCTGTGGAACCGCAACCCAAGTAAGGCGGAAAAGAGTACAGTAGTGGACCTGCCCCCGGTGGTCTCCTGGCCCTCGGAAGAGGCGGTCCACTATTTGGGTGATGCTGACGCCCCAGCGGCTCGGCCGCCAGCGTTGAAGTCCCCGACGAAGAGGTTGACGCCATCGGCAGAAGGTCCTCGAGCCTCTCCTTTTCTGCTATTTGCTGCTGGTTTCTTGAACCCCGCTGAGGGCCTTCTCAATCTCATCTGCATCTCTAGAGAGTGCCGTTCCTTCCTGGGATGTGAGTTGTGCCTTTTTGAGGATGGCCACCGCATCGGAGAAGTAGATGAGTGCAAGTTCTTTGCAGCCAACCATCTGGAGGCATTGGTTGGTCATGGCTGTAGCGAGCGGGAGAATCTCGAGCCGGCTCCCTTCGATGCTCGGAGTCCTCCTCTCGGCTTTCCTTATATTCTCGCCGATCAAGCGCAATCGGTACGCGAACCCCGCTGCGGTGTAGAAAAATTCCTCCTCTGGGCGCGAGCTGCAAAATGTGTCCAAGCGCTCGCGGAGAGCGCGAGTCAAATCCCCTACCGAGGCTTTGGGTTCTTTCGGAGATATCTGCAAATGGTTCTGCGTGGCGGAGACGAGCTGAATCAAATCATTAGGCGCCCCCACCTTTGCCAGGTCTTGCTGAATGTTCTGAGCCCAGCCGGGAGCTACATCGTTCGACTGCGCCAACCCCGTCTCGACCATCTGCATGTTCAGCCCAATCCTGAAATAGGCTTGCGCCCGGGCTCGGCTGTCCCCAGCCGCAACCACGTTCGGTGTGCCAGCGGAAGAAGGCGAGTCGCGCTCTTTCGGGGCTTCCGCCGCGGGCACCTCCCGCCTAGCGGGGCCCTTGTTCTCCCGGGGCACGGCCGGATTCTTCAGTAGCGCAACAACACCAGGATGTTTCTGCTTTTCTGCCAACGACAGCGCCGTTTCCCCATCGCGATCCTTGGCACTAAGGTCCGCTCCCGCCTCCACCAGCACACGGACGGCGTCGGTATGCCCTTGACGCGCCGACTCCATCAAAGCGCTCCTGCCCAAGTTGTCCCTGGCGTTCACCTCGGCCTTAAATTCAAGTAGCGTCCTCACCGTTTCCGTATCCCCCGCATATGCCGCACGGATCAACGGCGTGTCGTCATATTTGTTTTTCGAGTTTGCGTTCGCGCCTTTTTCGAGCAGGATGCGCACCACCGCGCGGCGCTGCGCAAAGGCCGCCCAAAACAAAGCCGTCCATCCCCCTTCATCTTTGGCGTTCACGTCCGCGCCGCGGTCGAGCAAGACTTTCACCGCCTCCGCATAGCCTTCGAGCGCGGCTTCCATGAGCGCGGTCCTCCCGGTGTTGCCGCGCGCGTTTACATCTGCGCCTCTTTCCAGCAACAGCCGTAGCGTATCCGTGTGGCCGGTTTGCGCCGCGGCCATCAGCGCGGTGTTCCCATAGGGACCGCGCGAGTTGATATCCGCGCCTCTGGCTAGAAGACCCTGCACATCTGGCGTATCACCCTCTTGCGCCGCCGCCAGCAACTGGCTTGCGAGGTTCGACCCGCCCTCCGGGGCTGCCGCGGGTGGCTGGGGACTGGGGGGCGAACCAGCGCTACCGGCATGGGGAACGGGTACTGCGGCAACGGTTGTCTCCGGCTGCGGAGGCGCCGCCGCGCCTTCTCCCGGGTTCTTCGGAATTGGCGAAGCGCCGCGCGCCGCTGCTTTGTTCGAAGCGCTGGTCTGTGTGGACCCCGATGAGTTCTCGAGCAGGGCAGCGACGTCCGAATAGTGGTGATCTCTCGCGATCGTAACGGCCGTGTTTCCGTTCCTGTTTCGGGCCTTGCCATCTGCCCCTTTGCCAAGCAGCGCAAGCACAGATTCCAGTTGACCAGAATCGGCTGCGCCCATCAGCGCGGTCCAACCCGTCTTGTCCGTGGCGTTGACGTCCGCGCCCTTCTCGAGCAGCGCCCGCACCGTCTCGGGACGACGCGAAGCGGCCGCGCTCATTAAGGCCGTCCACCCGTTGTTGTCCTTGGCGTTGACGTTCGCGCCTTCTTTGAGCAGCGCGCGCACGGTGTCCGAGTGCCCCTTCCTCGCCGCGCCCATTAGCGCGGTCCATCCCGTTTTGTCCTTGGCGTTCACGTACGCGCCTTTCTTCAGCAAGGCCTCGACGCCGTCGGTTAGCCCCAAAGAGGCCATCGAGATCAACGCCGTACTCCCGTCTTTGTCCCTCGTGTTCGGGTCCGCTCCTTCGCCAAGCAGCTTTTGGACTTGCGCGTTGTCTCCGGCCTTGGCCGCTTCGAGCAGTCTTAGGTTAAGCTCCTGAGCGGACGCGGCTCCACACCCGCTAATAAGCAAAAGCAGTGTCAGGATCTTAACCGCTTTCCCCATAAATGACCTTTCTGAGGAACGTCTCGCGCCTGAGGTCATGCACCTCGGTCGGCCGTCTTCGAGGGCGAAGCTGCCGGCCGAACCACAACTTGGAGACCTAACTCCATCATAGCAATTTAGTGCCGCTGACGAGCAGATGCTGTTCTTGTTTCCTTGTTTTGCTCACCACTCTTCACGCTTCGAGTGCCAGTCGGCGGTCGAGGCGGTGCTTCTTGACGCGCGGAGCAGCGATCTTCCACGGCTTACACCTGTTCAGTCGGGGGGCACGGGCCAGGCGGTTTTCTTGTGGCTCTACTTCTTCGGAGGAGCGGACGGTTTGCTCGCGGAAGCGGGATCCACGCCGAAGTCCCAGACGAAGAGGTTCATGCCATCGGGCAGCATCTCGGCCAGGGCGTATTCGCCAGGCGGAAGCGGTTCCCCGAGCGTGAACCGGTAAACGGTGGGTGCAATCTCCCACCGCTGCAGCGACATGGCCTTGCGGCTCTCTTCCACCTGCTCGCCAAAGTAGGCCTTGATCGACTCCAACTGTCGCTTGTCGCCTTTGACCGTGGCCCGCAGCAACTCCACCTCCGGCCCGGACTCTCCCGGCCGGCTGCTCTTCATGATCGGGCTCGTGCGATCCGGGTCCGGCGGCGCTTCGCGCAGGTAAAACTCCAGATTCGAGTCGGCCACCCGAATCTTGGCGTGGCTCCCGGGAATCTCCACGTTTCGCTTGCTCGGCACGATGGGAATCGGCGAAAGGACCTGCTTCAGGAACTGCTTCTTGTCCGTGTTGATGGCGGCACCGGCCTGTTCCAGTGGCGTGACGTGCTTTCCGTCGATGAGGAACATGCCCTCGCCTGGCGGCAAGAACACGCCCGGCGCCACTTGCAGACTTGCGTCCACGTCCATGACCGTGTCGATCCGATTGCCTTCCTCCTGCATGTGGACCTTCTCGTTGAGAGCCTCCTCGGCGCTCTTTTCCGCAGCCGCGGCTTTCGCCGTAGCGTCCCAGTCCACCATCGCTGCGGGAATCTCTTCCCAGGCGCCGCGCTCGACGCTGTAATACCGCACACGGTCCCCGTTGCGCTCGTAGCTGCGCACTACCTGGTAGCTACCGTCCTTCAACATGAGCTTCTTGCCCCGTGGCAGGACGTATTTGTCGTCTTGGGAGCCCTTGTCTTTCCCTTGGGGAGCCCGAGCTCCGGTCGCGCTCTGCTCGGCAGGGGACGATGGAGCTTGAGACCAGTCTAGTGCTTGATTGTTTCTCGGACCGGCGGACTGCGTTGCGGGCGTTTTGTAAGTTTGAGCCGGTGCCGCCGGGCGGAAGGAGCTGGTGGCATGCTGCCTCCGCGCCGCCCACACCTGCCTCCCGAGCGACGGCCATGCCCAAAGCACGCCCAAGGATGCTACAAGGATTATGTAAGGGACGTTCATAGGAAATCTCTTGATGGTGCGATGCATGTGAGCCCGCCCGGTTTGCCCCCAGTGGGCAGAATACCCCTCTATCTTTCCTTTGTGCAACCGGGCTACGAGAATGGTTACGAGATCCGAGCCAGCCGTGGCCCCAAAATAACGTCAATAACGTCCAAAACGCGATTGGCTCTCCGGACATGCCGGAGAGCCATTAAAGGTCTCGATTTTTCTGTGCTTGATTGCCGACTTAGTGGGTACACTTCGGGAACAAAGTCACCATAACCATCAGATCGGAAAGGGTGAAGAGCCATTGATCCGCGTTGATCCCGGCGGCTTCGGCGGCGCGAGCGATGAATCCCAAGTGGCGTGTCTTGGCAAAGTTGTGGACGTGCTCGACGCAAATTCCCGTCAGAGTCGAAACTTCGGAATCGGTGAAAATCTTCTGGCTGGACTTCACGGTGACCATGGCCTTGCTCCTAGGTTGGGGGCCCAATTTTCGCTCTCATTTCCTTAGATGCTGTAAGCATCCTATTTGTTCCTGTGAATAAAGAGCAATAGTCGTTCCGTTCTGAAAGAAAAAAACCTTCCCTCTAGTACTCTCCCTCTAACAACCAGAGAAATGGCCGTTTTTCTACAATTTATCTGTGCAACTTCGCGTAGTACGAAGTAGGAGGAAACAACCCCGAAGGCAAACAATGTTCTACATTTTATGCAAGCTTGTTACAGTTTTCGGTAGAGCTGCGGCAATTTCCTGGAGTTGCTTGGTGTGCCGAATCTGATGGGAAGCAATCATCTGTAACCATTCGTACATGTTCAAAGTGCCCAGGAAGGGATGGGGCATGTGGTACTTTCCCAGCTCTTTGCGCGCGGATTCCTCCACGAAAACTAGGGTTCCCGCGCGGACTTCGCGGAGTTGGGCGAGCATTCGATCCTTTTCGCAGATGAGCGCAGGGTCGAGCGGGATAGGCGTTTTGCGCGGGATGAGGCGCGCCTCCACGAGAAGCATGGGAAGATGGAACCTCTTTAAGAAGGGGCGAGGCGTCGGGTGTTTCTCGAGGAGCTTGCTCGAGCGATGAATGATCAGCCGCTCGACCGTGATCAAGTGGCACACCAGCTCGGCGGCCGACCAGCGACCTTCTCCCGGGCAGGTTTTCCATTGGTCTGCCGGCACGAGTTCGGTGGCGGCTAAGAATCCGAGCTCCGCGCGCAACAGGTGCTTCGAAATCGATTCTAGTGAGGGCATCGTGGTTCTCGGGCACGCCGCCGTCGCGCCGGCTGTAACTAGACCTCCGCGCCGCCGGCTTGCTCGAAGGCGTGGGCGAGTTTTAAGACACGCGCTTCTCTAAATGCAGGCCCAAAGATTTGCAGACCGACCGGCAACTTGCCGTCGATTTTGCCGCACGGGACGGAAATCCCCGGAACGCCGGCAAGCGATCCTGTAACTGTATATATATCGGCGAGATACATCTGGAGCGGGTCGCTTGTGCGTTCGCCCAATCGGAAAGGTGGAACCGGCGAAGTGGGCGTGAGGATCGCGTCCACTTTAGTGAAGGCGTCGCGGAAATCCTGGGCGACGAGCGTGCGGACCTTCTGGCCCTTCAAATAGTAGGCGTCGTAATAGCCGGCGGAGAGCACGTAGGTGCCTAGGACTATGCGGCGCTTCACTTCCGGCCCGAAGCCGGCGCCACGCGTCTTGCGATACATGGCCAGGAGCGAATCGTCGGGCACGCGGAGCCCGTAGCGTACGCCGTCGTAGCGCGCCAGGTTGGAACTCGCTTCAGCGGTAGCGATGATGTAATAGGTCGCGATGGCAAAGTCGGTATGGGGCATACCGATGTCGACAACATCGCAGCCGAGTTTCCGGAACAGGGCGATGCCTGCCTCGATTTTCTTGCGGACACCGGCGTCCATGCCTTCGGCAAAGTACTCTTTGGGAATGCCGAGGCGCGGGCGCTTCAGAGGTTTCCCGAGTTCAGCACCGTAGTCAGGAACGGGAGCCGTGGTCGACGTGGAATCTTGTGGGTCGCGCCCGGCGATGACTTGAAGGACGGCGGCGACGTCGCGGACTCTGGTGGCCAACGGACCAATGCGGTCTAGCGAGGAAGCAAAGGCAATCAAGCCATAGCGCGAAACGCGCCCGTAGCTGCCCATCATGGCGGGAATGCCGCAGAAAGA
>Ga0126371_10006635_pt1 | contig 10309 bp, 8 predicted proteins | sample PanSoiMetaPlot_4_FD_110145 | JGI IMG/M metagenome (GOLD analysis project Ga0126371, IMG submission 110145) | Tropical forest soil microbial communities from Panama - MetaG Plot_4 | ecosystem: Environmental > Terrestrial > Soil > Tropical forest > Bulk soil | place: Panama | collected 2016-02-17
AGCCCGGCGTGCACGACCTTGCGGGTCGCCTCGCCATCGAGCCGGATGCCGAAGTTGTTGCAGCCGAGGCCGACTGCCGAGACCTTCAGATCGGTTGTGCCGAACGGCCGCTGCCGCATCGCTATCCCGCCGCTCCCAAAGCGTGACGACGTTTGCACGTCATCACGCTTTAGCGAATTTTTGAAGCATGATCTTGTCCGAAAACCGGTGGCCACTTTTCGGGATCGTGCTTGAGGATGCGGCCCGCATAGCCGCCGAGAATGAGATCGCGATCCGCGGGCGGGATTGCAAGCGCCCGGACGCGCGCCACGCAATCGGGATTGCCCATATCGAACGGATAATCGCTGCCGAGCAGCACGTGATCGGCGCCGGCCGAGGCGATCAGGAAGGCGAGGGTCGGCCCGGAATGCAGGATCGTGTCGTAAAAGAGGCGCCCGATCGAGGCCTCGGGCGGATGCGTGAGGTTGATCTTCGCCTCGGGACGCAATGCGAAGCCGTGGCGCAACCGCCCGGCCTGGTAGGGCAGGAAGCCGCCGCCATGGGCGAGGCAGATTTTCAGATCAGGATGGCGCTCGAGCACGCCGCCGAAGACGAGGCTCGCACCCGCGACGGTCGTCTCGAACGGTAGTCCGAGGAGGTTCTTGAGGTAGTAGGAGCCGAGCCGCTCGCCGGCGGCGCCGGCATGTGGATGGACGAAGATGAAGGCGCCGAGCGCGGCGGCCGCGGCCCAGAACGGCTCGAGCGCCGGATCGTCGAGGTTGCGCCCGTTGACGTTCGAGCCGATCATCGCGCCGCGCAGCCCGAGCTCCGTCATGGCCCGCGCAAGCTCGCGCGCGGCGAGCTCCGGCGCCTGCAGCGGCACGCCGGCGAGGCCCATGAACCGTCCCGGGTGCCGCTTGACCTCCGCGGCGATCTCGTCGTTCTGCAGCGCCGCGCAGGCAAGCCCGAGCGCCGGCTCGTGCTGATAGAAGAACGTGAACACGGTCGGCGCCAGCACCTGCTCGTCGACGCCGTTGCGGTCCATGTCGGCGAGGCGACGCTCGCTGTCCCACAGCTCGCGCGGGAAGGGATCCTGCACGACGGCGCCGTCGATCATGAGCTTGCAGGCGGGGTCGCCGGGCTTGTCCATCACGGGCGCGACTTTCCGGGACTCGCGCGCGAGCCGTCGCATCGCCTCCGCGCCGAGGATGTGGGTGTGACAGTCGACCGTGCGGGTCATTCGGGCTCCTCAGGCCGCCGCGCCGGCGCAAATGTCCGCCGCAATCTTCTCGGCCAGCATGATGGTCGGGATGTTCGTATTGCCGCGCGGGACTGTCGGCATGATCGAGGCGTCGACCACGCGCAGCCCGGTGAGGCCGCGCACGCGTCCTTGGCTGTCGACCACGGTGCCGGGATCGTCGGCGCGGCCCATGCGGCAGGTGCCGCAGACGTGGAACGTGCCGGCCACGTTCTGCCGGACGTGCTCGGCCAAGGCCTCGCGATCGGCAACGAGCGCCGCGAGGTCCGCCCGCCGGCCGGTGAGCCGGCCGAACACGAGATCGCTCAAGCCGGGCGCCGCGTCGAGCAGGCCGGCGATCACGGCGGTCTTGATCGCATTGGCGCGGGTGAGCTGGTTGAGGCGGCGGATGCGGTCGGTGAAGCGGACCGGGAAGACAGTGGTGCACAGGCTGCGGATCGGCGGGTAGGAGACCAGCTCGACGATGCGGCGGAAGCCGTCCATGAAGCGCAGCAGGTCGAGCTCGTCGTCTGCGAAATTGAACTCGACGCGGGGCGGGGCGGCAGGATCGGCCTGCAGGGTCACGCGGCCGCGCGAGCGCGGCTTGAACAGAGTGGCATTGAAATTGGCGATCGCGCCGCCGAGCGTGTTCCAGGACGACTTGCTGTGCGCCGCGATGTACATGTCGCTCGTGGGCGCCCCGGCAAATCCCGACGAATAGCGAAAGCAGGTCATCGGGTGCGGCCGCACGTCCGGCGACTGGCGCGCGCCGCGGCGCAGGTGCGCCGCGATGAAGAGGAGCGCATGGTTCTGCAGGTTGCGGCCGACGCCCGGGAGATCGGCGACGATCGCGATTCCGGCGGCCTTGAGCTCGGCGGCGGGACCGATGCCGGCGCGCAGCAGCATGGCGGGGGAGTGGAGGCCGCCCGCGCACAGAATGATGTCGGGTGCGCGGAATTCCTTTGTTTCGCCGTCGACCACGGCCGTGACCCCGGTGACGCGCCGACTGTCGAAGCTCAATCCCGTGACCGTTGCCCGGCACGCGATGGTCAGGTTCTTGCGCGCGCGCACAGCCGCGCCGAGATAGCAGATCGCGGCCGAGGCGCGCCGCTCGGCGGTGTTGCTCATCGGCAGCGAGCCGTAGCCGTCGCGAAAATCGCCGTTCATGTCGGCGAGGTGCGGCATCTGCCGATCGAGCGCATATTGCTGGATGGCGCGCGAGAGCGGCGGCCATTGCTCCGCCGGCGTGCGCCGGATCGGCGTCGGCCCCGATCGCCCGTGCAGCGGGCCGGTGAAATCGAGGTCGTGCTCGAGCTTGTTGAAGTAGGGCAGCACCGCGTCCCAGCCCCAGCCGGCCGCGCCGAGCTCGACCCATTCGGCATAATCGTCGGGCGTGCCGCGCAGCGCCACCATGCCCATCACGGACGAGCCGCCGCCCATGATGCGGGCCTGGTCATAGGCGGTCGCCGGCGACGTCTCGCGCGTGCGCCAATGGCACTTCAGGCCGGGCCACATGTAGCCCTTGTTGTAATAGGACGACGCAAACGTATCGAGCACGTCGGCCGGCTCGGCCCCGGGCGGCGTGTCGCGGCCCGCCTCGATCAGCAGCACCGTGCGCGCCGATTGCTCCGTGAGCCGGCTCGCCAGCACGCAGCCGGCCGAGCCGGCGCCGATGATGATGGTGTCGAACGCCCGGCCGCTCATTGCGGCGTTACTGCCGAACGAGGCCGATGATCCTGCGCGCCTCCTTCGGCGTCGCAACGTCGCGGCCGAGATTCTGCGCGATCTTCACCATGCGCTCGACCAGCACCGCATTGTTCTTCGCAAGCTCGCCGGGCGCCGCGTAGGGATTGTCCTCGTAGCCGACGCGCACATGGCCGCCGAGCGACACCGCGAGCGAGAGCAGGTCCCATTGCTTCTGCGGGTTCATCACGCTCACGTTCCATATGCAGTTCTTCGGCAGGTGGTCGACCATGTAGATCAGCGCCTTCTCGGTCGGCGGCGTCCAGGTGCCGCCCGGCCAGCCGAGAAACAGCGTCGTGTAGGCCTGCGGGAGAAATCCCTGCTTGCGGATGAACTCGAGATTCCAGAATGCGCCGGTGTGGAAGCATTCGACCTCGAGCGTGACCTTGTGCTGCTCGGCCGCCTTGGCATAGGCGAGCAGCTCCTCGACCGGATGGATCGCCATCATGCGCTTGGGCGGGAACTGCGGATCGGGATTGAAGTACTCGTCATGGGCGTTGAACGCGACCGCCATCATGTCGGGGCCGAGCGTCATCAGCTTGACCTTCTCGTCGAGCCGCGCGCTGGCGACGCCGAACTGCATCACCGGATCGGTCTTTTCGAGGATCGCCTCCTGCAGCGCCTTCCAGCCCTCGTGGTGGATCTTGGAGACCTGCTTGCCGTCGGCCTGCATCGACTCCTCGAGCGTGCGCCGCCCGTGGATGTGCGCGATCGCGGCGCCTGCCTTGATGCCGTCGATGTATTGTTGCGCCACGCCGGCGATGTCCTCCTGCGGCGGGCACAGGTGATTGATCGGATAGGAGGTGCGGGAATCGCACGCAACCGTGATGATCAGCTTCTCCATGAGCGTTTCCTGCCGCGTCGCTTGTTGTGCGGTGATCACGAGGGATGAAAGGTCCGCGCCGCGGATCGCAGCTCGCCGGTCGCACGCGGACGACGGAAGGTACCATTTTGGTGCGTTATCGAATCCGGTCAAGGCCGCAAGATGAAGGGCGGGGGTTGCGAAGCCCGCAGGTCTGCGCCTGCCGACACGGTAGAAACCGACCGCTGCGATGGCGCTGCACCTGAAAAGCAGCGATGACTCCGCGGCGCGGGGCGCGCATCATCATGAAAATGCCGAATCGCAACCTCGATCCTGGAGGGACGTCTCCTGCCAATGCAGCCACGGGAGCCCAAGATGTCGAACGAGGAATTCGACCCGCGCGAGCAGGCCTTGCAATATGCGGCCAGGCTGAAGGGCCTCACGCTGGTTCGCACCGGAAACACGTATGCGCTCGCCGAGTTCAGGTTGAGCGGAGCGACGCTCGACGACATCGCCGCGTATCTCACGGCCGACGATGGCGCCGATGACGAGGCGCCCGAAGCGCGCAGGCGGAGCGACCTGCACGCGTTGCTCAAGGCCGAGCACGCGATGATGGCGGAACTCGAGACCGCGCGGCGCAAGGCCAATGCACGCGGCGACGATCGCTTGGCGACCGAGGCGGCGCTGGCGGAGATCCGCCGCCGGATCATGGAGCTCTCGAAGGACCGACAGGCCAATGCGCCCGGAGCGCCTGCACGGCGCGCCTGAGTGTCGGCGCTCTCGGCACGATGGCGCGCCGCAGGCTGCACTGCGCACGGTTGTCATGATGACCGAGAAGCGTCAGCATCACGGCAATCTGCCGGCTTTTTCTCCGTCACACCGAATAAGTTGTCCTGTTTCGGAACATCGTGACGTACCGTCAAAAGGGCGAAAGGCGAACGCCACTACGTTGTCCGCTGTTTGTCGCTCGAATGTTCTCGTCGTCATTGCCCGAACGGCTGGTATCCCATGCATGTGCGAACCACTGCGGGCCTGTCGCCCGCCTTATGCTCGCCCAATCCTCGTCACCAAGTTTGACCGTTGCGGACAAACAGGAGCCGTCTCGCCACAAATCGTTCTTTCTTCGTCCTGCCGATGTCGCAAGTATCATCGTAGCTTTCGTAGCTCGCTCGGGTAGGCGGCTGGTTTCTCTGCACCGAAATGCGCGAGAAAACCCCCTCAATAATACCATCGGCAAAAAAAATTCTGCGTGTGTCCGAATCAGAACACAATTTTCGTCCCAACATGAAGCGACAACAAGGGAGGGGTGGATGCGTACCCTTGTCCATACGGGCGCACTATGTCTGGCCGTCGCTGCGGCCATTGGATGCCGGCTTTCTGGACTCGAGCTGACTAGCGATTGGGCGCTCGTCGCGCCGGCGCACGCGCAAGCGGTGCCGAAGTCGCTCGAGCAGTCCGGCGTCTCCGAAACCGCGATCAAGGACAAGAAGAACGAGAATACCGTCGGCGTCGCCGGCGGGCTCTTGTCCGGCACCTACATGACCTTCGCGGACGAGCTCGCGCAGGTGCTCGACGACGGCGATAACCTCCGGGTCCTGCCGGTCGTCACTTACGGCGCCGCGTCGAACCTCGACGATCTGCTCTATCTGCGCGGCATCGACGTGGCGGTGACCCAGTCGGACGTGTTCGAGTATTTCCGCACTCAGCGCAAGACGCGCAACCTCGAGAGCCGGGTTCAGTACATCATCCGGCTGCCGGTCTCGGAGATGCACGTTCTCGCGCGCAATGACATCAAGAGCATCGAGGATCTGCGCGGCAAGAAGGTCAACTTCGGACCGGCCGGCAGCGCGTCGAGCCTGACCGGATCGATCGTCTTCCAGCGGCTCGGCGTGCAGGTCGAGCAGGTTCTCTACGACAACCCGACCGCGTTGCAGAAGGTCAAGTCCGGCGAAGTCGCGGCGCTCGTTCGAGTGATCGGCAAGCCGATCGACTTCTTCAACAAGATCCCCCCGGAGTCCGGCCTGCACTTCGTCTCCATCCCGTTCTCGAAGGCGTTCGCCGACTACTACACGATCGGCGAGCTCACTCATAAAGAGTATCCGAACCTCGTTCCGGACGACGGCCGGGTGGACACGCTCGCGGTGCCGGCGGTGCTCGCCGTGTTCAACTGGCCGAAGAACACCGACCGCTATCGCCGGGTGCAAAAATTCACCGAGGCGCTGTTCGCGAACTGGGACAAATTCCAGCATCCGCCGCGCCATCCCAAGTGGCGCGACGTCAACCTGGCCGCGACCGTGCCGGGTTGGACCCGCTGGGGCGCCGCCGACGACATGCTCAAGCGCCTCAACGCGCAGGCGTCGGCCCAGGGCGGCGCTGCGGCGCAGCCTTCCAATGCCGAGTTTGACGCCTTCTTGAAGTCGACCGGTTCAGGAGCCGGCAGTCTCACCCCGGAACAGCGCGAAACCCTGTTCCGTCAGTTCATCGAGTGGCGGAACCAGCAGCGTCCAGCGCACTGATCCACGGGGTGGCGGAGCCAGAACGGCGACCGCCCCGCCATTTCGGACGGAAACCGGCAGGACCGAAAATTGGCGGGGCGCCAAGGAACCGCACGGTGTAGAATGCGGGCGTCAAAAGACGGGGAAGCGGGAGGGGAAGGGGAGTGTCCGTGATGAGTACCCCATCAGGAAAGCCATTCGATCCGATCAGAATATCGGACTACGCCCCGAAGAGGGTGCGCGATCGTCTTGCCGCTCAGCGGAAAAGCGCCGATCCGCCCGTTCAGGCACCCGAGCCAGAGACAGAAGCGGAGAGCGCTCCGCTCGAAATCATGCCCCAGGAGAAGTCCGACGCGCAGCCCCGCGCCTCGCTCGCGCCGGTCGGACCGCATGAGCGGTCCCGCGAGGAGCGCGAGCCGCGTCGCGAGGAGGGCGAGCCGAAGCGGCAACGGCCGCAAGTGGCCTCGCGCGAGAGCGACGACGCCTATTCCGACGAGTACGCGCGCCCCCAGGAGGGCTCCCGCGCGCGGCCGAACGTCCAAGGCGCATATGCGGCGCACAGCGAAGCCTATGCGGTCGATCTTCGGCGACTGGAGTCGGACCTGGAGGCCCTTCAGCGCGGCGGGGGCGAGGAGGCTCTGGCGCGGGAAGGACGCGAGGACGACGATGAGGAGCGGTCCGCGGAGGAGCAGCCGCCACGCGGGCAGCGACACTCACGCGACACCTACATCGACGGAATGCGCCTGCCGCGCTCGCTCGAGCCGTCCTACCTGCCGCCGCCGCCGATGCGCGACCGCACCAACCATCTCGGTGCCGTGCTGCGCGTGCTGATCGCCTGCGTGGTGGCGGCGCCGATCACCTATTTTCTCGTCTACTATTTTTCCGCCGGGCGCGAGACGGCGCCGACCGAGCGCGGACCGAGGCTGACAACGGTCGAGACGCAGCTCGCCGCGCTGCCGCCCATGCCGGCGCCGCAGGCGCGCGAGGCGCCGCCGCAGGCGCCACAGCCGCCGCCGCAGGCCTACCAACCTCCGGCGCCGCCGCCGCAAGCGCCGGTTCAGGCACCGCCGCAGCAGCGGCCGGCTCCGTTCGCGCTGCAAAGCGCGTCGCCGAACTGGCCGGAGACCCGCGCGGCGGCGCCCGCACCCGCGACTCCGGCGCCGCCGCCCGCACCGGTCCGGCCGGTGGTCACCCTCGATCCGGACGAGATCGCGGTCCTGCTCAAGCAAGGCGAGCAGTTCATCGCCGCCGGCGACGTGGTGACGGCGCGCGTGCCGTTCGAGCGGGCGGCCGAAGCCGGCGATGCGCGGGCCGCGCTGGCCTTGGGGGCGACCTACGACCCGGCCGTGCTGGCGAGGCTCGGCGTGCGCGGCATCACGGCCGACGTCGCCAAGGCGCGCAGCTGGTACGAGAAGGCACGAGCGCTCGGCTCGGCCGAAGCGGCGGGACGCCTCGCGACCCTTGCCACCCGGTGACGACCCGCGCGACCGCGCGGGCGTGAATTCGCTTGAAATGCTGCTCTGGGTCGATGGTCGTGTCCCAATCCGCAGGGAGGAGATGCATGTGTCGCATCGGGCCGGGCGTAACCGGATGTGTTCTGGCGGCTGCGGCGCTGATTGCCCACCCGGCGTCCGCCCAGCAGTTCCCGCAGCGTAAGCCGGTCGAGATGACGGTCATGTTCGGCGCCGGCAGCGCCGCCGACGTGACGGCGCGATATCTGGCCGACGGAATGGCGCAGAGCCTGGGCGTTCCGGTCCCGGTCGTGAACCGCACCGGCGGCGGCGGGGCGATCGGCTACAATCACGTCAAGCAGCAGAAGCCCGACGGTCATTCAATCATCTGGAACTCGAATTCGATCTCGACCAACTACCACTCCGGCATCCTGCAGTTCGACTACACGGCGTTCGATCCGGTCGCGCGGGTGAGCCTCGAGACGCCGGTGCTTGCCGTGCGCGCCGACGCGCCATGGAAGACGCTCAAGGAGTTCGTCGATTACGCCAAGGCCAATCCGGACAAGGTCCGCATCGGCAATTCGGGAGCGGGCAGCCATACGCATTTCGCCTCGTCCGCCCTGTTCATCACCGGCGGCGCCAAGGTGACCCACGTGCCGTTCGGCGAAGGACAGGCGGTGGTCAACCTGCTCGGCAGCCGCATCGAGGGCGTGGTCCAGCTCCCGGCCGCGGTCGTGCCGCACGTCAAGAGCGGCGATCTGCGTGTCCTCGTGGCGCTCGGCTCGAAGCGCGACCCGATCTTTCCCGATGTGCCGACCGCGCAGGAGCTCGGCTATACGGTCGCGCTCGACATGTGGCGCGGTATCGCGGTGCCGAAGGGCACGCCCAAGCCGATCATCGTCAAGCTCCAGGACTCGATCAAGCACACGGTCGAGGCGGCTTCATTCGCGGATGCCGGCAAGGCGATCGGTTTCAAGCCGGCGTACCTCCCGGCGGATGATTTCGGCAAGCTGATCGCAGGCGACGACGAGCGGCTCGCGCAGGTGATGGGCGATCTGGGGTTGAAGAAGCAATAGGGGAGGCTAGCCAGGGGGACGTCCCGGGATTCCGCACAGCTTGTACCGCGTTCATGTCAGGGCCGTTGCCCGCGCGGAATAACGCCCGGCCATCCCGATCCAAGCGCGCTCGCCCCGGTCTCGTGGCCCCCGAGTCTCGCCGCATCGAAGGCCCATGAGCGACCAAACCGAGGATTCCCGATCCGAGCGCCGCCGCGCCTTCCTGCCGGTCCTGATCGGCGACCGGCTCGGCGGCGTCGCGGTCGCGGGCGCGCTCGCGGCCATCGGCCTTCTCTTCGTCTGGCAGGCAGCGCTCCTCGACCTCGGCGGGGTCGGCCTGCCGGGGCCGGGATTCTTTCCGCTGCTGATGGGAATCGCGCTCGTCGCATTTGCCGCCATGATCGCGATCGAGCTCATGCGCGGTGCGGACGACCGCAGTCCGATTGCGTTCGGCCACCGCGACGTGCTGGTCGTCCTCGCCGCCCTGCTGGCGGTGCCGCTCCTGTTCGAGCCTCTCGGGGCCTACGGCACGCTGGGGCTGTTCGGCGCGCTGCTGCTCGTCCTCATCGCGCGGACCTCGCTGCTGCTCGCGGTCGCCGCTGCCGCGATCGCCATGGGCTTGTGCTGGTACTTCTTCCAGGAGCTGCTGGGCCTGCAGCTTCCGACCGGTCCATGGTGACCGCGCGCCCACGGCAGCATTTGCAACGGATCGCCCCGCCATGACGGGATTGGAACAGCTGATCGGAGGATTTGCCGTCGCCCTGTCATGGAAGGGGCTGCTCTACTGCTTCATCGGCTGCCTGTGGGGCACCATCGTGGGCGTCCTGCCGGGCCTCGGGCCGCTCGCCGGCATGACGCTGCTGCTGCCGCTCACCTTCGGCCTCGAGCCGACCATCGGCATCATCATGCTGACGGGCATCTTCTACGGCGCCATGTACGGCGGCTCGACCACCTCGATCCTGGTTCGCATTCCGGGCGAGGCGGCATCGGTGGTGACCTGCATCGACGGCTACGAGATGGCCAAGCAGGGCCGCGCCGGCCCGGCGCTGATGATCGCCGCGATCGGCAGCTTCATCGGCGGCACCTTCTCGATCCTCGGCCTCATGTTCATTGCGCCGCCGCTCGCCAAGGTGATGGTCGCGATCGGTCCCTCGGTCGAGGTCGTGCTGATGCTGCTCGCGCTGAGCGTCATCGCGGTCGTGTCCGCCGGCTCGCGCGTCAAGACCGCCGCCATGCTGGTGCTCGGCCTCGTGCTCGGCACCGTCGGTCTCGACAACCTCACCGGAACCGCGCGCTTCACCTTCGGCAATGCCGATCTTTCCGGCGGCCTGTCGTTCACGGCACTGGCGATCGGCCTGTTCGGCATTTCCGAGATCCTGATCAATCTCGAGCAGACCGAGACCATCAAGGCGATCCAGCCGAAACTGCGCGAACTCGTTCCGCGCTGGAACGACCTGCGCGAGTCGGCGGGCGCCGTCGGCCGCGCCTCGGTCATCGGCTTCATCTTCGGGATCATTCCGGGCGTGAGCCACGTGGTGTCGACCTTC
>Ga0126371_10006636_pt1 | contig 10309 bp, 11 predicted proteins | sample PanSoiMetaPlot_4_FD_110145 | JGI IMG/M metagenome (GOLD analysis project Ga0126371, IMG submission 110145) | Tropical forest soil microbial communities from Panama - MetaG Plot_4 | ecosystem: Environmental > Terrestrial > Soil > Tropical forest > Bulk soil | place: Panama | collected 2016-02-17
GCACGGCGGCCCATTTCGGACCGAGCGTCGACCGGGCAAAGCCGGTTGAGTGGCGCTAGCAGCCATCGTCAAGGTTGTAGGCGTCGGATTGCGCGCTGTCATGTCGCAGAGATGCAAATGCCTGCAATGCGACTCCCTCAATGCGGCCAGTTGACGGCTCGTCACCGGGAACGTTGCTCGCCTCGCATGCAATGCATTGGGCGGACATAAGATTTTTGGTGGCTCCATGCGAGCGCACGCACAGCAAAACAGGAAGAAAAGTCCCTCGCGAAAATATTCCCGCAAGGCGGGCAGTTTGATTGAAAAAAATATGACTGAGAGATGAAAAACATTCTTTGTTCAGCCCGGAATCTCGCATAGGTAGCACGCGACGCGAGGGGCAGTGGAATGAAATTCACACTCTGGCAAATACTCAAAGCATTGACGGTCGTCGGGGTCATAGGCGTTGCTTCGCTCGCCCTGATTTATTTTATTCCGGCGCCGCCGTCGAAAGTCGTCATGGCGACTGCGTTTAAAGGCGCTTCGTTCGAATATTACGGCCGTCAATATCGGGAAGTATTTGCGCGTTCTCACGTCGAACTGGAACTACGCGAAACCGCTGGAGCGGTCGAAAACCTCAAGCTGCTGCAGGATCCAAATGCGGACGTGCAGATCGCCTTTGTGACTGGCGGTCTTTCGGACGCAAAGCATACGCCTGGAGTGCTGTCGCTAGGAACCGTTTACGATCAACCCTTTTGGATCTTCCATCCCGCGAACGAGCAAATTGATCAGTTGTCGCAGCTCAAAGGCAAACGGATTGCGGTGGGCCCGGAAGGAAGCGCTACGCGGCATACGGCCGAGCAAGTTCTGGGCAAGGGCGGAGTAAATTCTGAAACGGCCAGTTTTTTACCTTTTGCAGGAGACGCTGCCGACAAGGCGCTGAAGAACGGCCAAGTCGATGCGGTATGGATTATCGGTGTGCCCGAGGCGACCGCAGTCCAGTCGTTCCTGCGAAATCCCGATGTCCGGCCGATGAGTTTTCCAATGTCGGAGGCGTTTACGCGTATTTTCCCCGATCTTACCCGGATGACATTGCCACAGGGCACTATCGATATTGAGCGGGTGATCCCGGCCAGTGATGTGCAGCTGATTGGGACGAAATCCAAGGTTTTGGTTCGCAGCGATCTTCACCCGGAAATAGTCCAGCTCCTGTTGCAAACCATGAAGGAGGTGCACAGCGGAGCAGACCTTTTTCATCGCGGTGGTGAGTACCCCAACGGCGCCGATTCAGAATATACGGTTGCCCCTACCGCAATCGATTTTTACAAGAACGGTCCTTCGTTCATGCAAAGGCATTTGCCTTTGTGGATATCGATCCATGTGCAAAGAGCGATCGCGGTGCTGGTGACCTGCATAGCGATCGGTTTGCCTTTGCTGCATTTTCTGCCGCAGACCTACAATTGGATGATACGGCGGCGTCTGTTCCATTGGTACGCTGAATTAAGGACGCTGGAGTCCTCGTTCGAGTCGATCACGAGTCACAAACAGTTGCTCGACAAACAGGCTGAGATTGAACGCATCGAACACGATCTCAGCAAAATTCATTTTCCGCTTACTTTCTCGGACCAGGTGTATAACTTGCGCCATCACATCGATCTGGTCCGGCGAAAGATTGCGTCTCGTCTAGGCTCGCTGGGCAGGGTAGCCGCTTGAGCAAATCGTAGCACCTGTTTTTCGGCTTGGACCTAACCCATGCCGCCGACGGACCATCGGAAAGGACATATCATGCATATGACCTATCAAACGATGATGGCGTTTGCCGAATCCTGGATTGCTGCCTGGAATCGCCGGGATGTCGAGGCTGTACTCGCGCACTACGCCGAAGAGGCTCAGTTTGTCAGCGCCGTTGCCGGGAATTTGGTCGGCCGTCCGATCCTTCGAAATAAGAAAGAGCTTGAAGACTACTGGCGCACCGCTCTCGCACGTATCTCGACCCTAGAGTTCAAGCTCGATCACGCCGCGTGGGATGAACGGCGTCTCGAACTGAATGTCATTTACGAAGCGAACCTGAATGGTGAGCGCAAACGCGCTTGCGAAATCATGCAATTTGATGCTGCAGGACGACAGGTCAGAGGTGAAGCCCTGTACGGCGCGATCATCTAAAAGTAGCACGTTGCTTTGCCGGGGTTGTGACGTGGTCCGAGCTTTTTGGTGAGGCAGCTTTTCGGTCACGAACAGGGCGAGGTTCGGAACCAATAGCCGTCCCAATCCCGCAGCCACGCGCAACCGTAGCCATATCCGAAAGGCGCGTAATAGTAGGAATAAGACGCCGGCGCCGAACGAACGATGACGGAGCGGGTCCGGTGGTGGAGCGAACGCGTTTTTGCGGCCGGTGTCCCTCGGTAAGAGCGAGCGGCCGTACCCGGTACGCGCTCATTCGTTGGCGAGGTAACGACATATCCTGGAGCGGTGCTTGGTGTTGTCGGCGTGATGGGTATGTAACTCGGTTGCGGCACCGTATAGGGACTGGACGGATTGAAAACGAGCGGCGGCGGCGGCGCAGGCGGAGGTACATACTGCGCTTGCGCGCGTGCGATCAAGACGCAGGCACCAAACACGATTGCGCATCCGCTCAGCGAAAGCTGCGTCAATGCTATCTGCTCAAATCTCCTCGTAGGCATTATGGTCTCCTTTGAGGGCGATGTTTGCTGTCAGTAATTGATCACATCGGCGCGACATTGTGTTTCGCGAAACTGCGCCGCTGATCACGTGTTGGCTTTCACCCATCAGCGCTCTTGCGCGGGCGGCGGCGGAACCTGCCAGGGTAACCTGTCGATATTTTCCAGCGGCGTCGTCTGATTCGACAAGAACACGACGGCGCGCAATCCGTCGGTATAATAAGGATCGCCGGTGAGGTTTGTCCGCGGCGCCGATGCCGGAGCGGCACCGACGCCGTCGACATAGCCGTAACGCCCGACGAATCCCGACATCAACAAGTCCTGCAAAAGAAAGGCGCGATCAAAATCGACATCGGGACCGATTTTGTGCGTCGTCAGGTTCCAAGTTTGCGCGGTGAGGCGAACGCCGATGTCCCGGCTGACCTGCCCGATCCATACTCTGCGCCCTTCAAATGTGTACGGCGCCAGCCAAAACCGCGCGTGCACGCGTTCATTGATGGTCGAGCGCGGCTTCTGTAAGACGACATCTTCGCGACGGCCAAACATGTATAACGGGCTGACTGGCGAGGTAAGAAACGCCTCCCGAAACAAGAAAGCGCGCGCCGTCTCGATTGCGCTTGCCACATCAAGCCTTCGGGCGAGATGCCAGCCGCGCGCAATAAACGGAACGATCGGGTCGTGCTGGCTCTCTATAATGACAATATTGAGCGGATCGCCATTACGAGTAGCGTCAGCGTTGGTTGTGCAGCAACGCTGTTCGGCGAGCGTCGTTTTTAAGGAATCAAGTTCGAGATCTTCGATTTTTCGACCCGGATAGAGCTTATCGGCGCTGATGTCGGTGCCGACGAATGAAGGCCCCGGCACGGGGAGCGCAAAATCGAATGTCTCCCGGCGATTTTTTCCAGAGATGACGATGTGGGCGTATTTTATGCCGGCATCGAGATCACCATAAACAAAGCCGGTGGTGGTCGAATGTGGGGGCAGGATGCCTGCGATTTGGCGCTCCAGAAAGAACGCGTCGCGTGCTCGGTTGGTGGCGAAAGAGAGGGCGCCGTGGAACCGGTAAGAAACCTCATAGGGTGAGTAATAATCCGCATCCATTGCGATCGAAAGAAACACAAGCTGATCGTCGGTTTCGTTGGCAATCGACAGCCAGACCGGCTGGATGTTGTATTTCGCGAGATCCTCTCCGAAGCTTTGCCTGCTTTCGCGCTCGCCAAGAGCGCTGGCGCTTACGGTTATTCCAGGGACCGATTTATGCCGCGCGCGCGTGATGAAGCTTGCGTCGGCGCTCGAGTCCGGATTGAACCGCAGCGAACGAAGGAAGTTTGCTGCCGCGGCGGCGACGCAAACGACAAGTACTGCAGCGAAGAATTTACGCAGCCGATGACTCTTCATTTTTCCTAGCGCCGGAAACCACTCATCGGTGATCAGACGGATTTTGCGCCGGCATTGTCGAAAAAAATGTAGATGCTCATCACCAGCACCCAGAGCGGAAAAACGACAAAGCTCCAGCTGAGATAATAGCTTCCGAATAACAGCAGCAGCGCTAACAGGTAGCCCAGTATCGCGATCCAGCGCGGCGCAAATCCGGTATAAATCGCAATCGTGGATGTCGTGACCATGAATACACCGGCCATTTTGATCGTGTAGACATTCATCATGCTGTACGCGGCGGCGCGGGCGAAATGAAAAGTTGCCGATTCGATCAGTTGTGCCGGCGCCGTCTCAAACGAAATAATCAGCGCACCTGCCACAGCGGCGGCCGCGAACAGCATTCCCAAAAACAGCAAGCCGCTGCCGAAGAATACCGTTGCGAAGAATTTGTCTTCGCTCGCGCCCAAGCGGTCGCGCAGCACGCCGATGAACCACAGGAATGCAATTCCGGCGAACGGAACAAGATTGATCGCGAGCGCAACCGCATTCGATTCTGAATTGAGCCATGCTCCCGGTTCTCGTGGATCGTCCGGCACCGATTTTCTCAACAACCATAAAACTCCCAGGAGAAGCACCGAAAACATCATGCCGGCAATCGCGGCGGCCCTAGGGGTTTTCAGGTTTGCCCGTGTGAGGGTGCTTTGCTCGCTCATTCATCGGCGCCGCTTTACGGCCCTGGCTGGAATAATCCAAAGGGAATGCTTGAATTCTTTAGCCGTATTGCCACAGTCGATGTTTGACATGGATCAAGGATTGTTGCGCGCCGTCAAGCATCTTTGCAATTTCCGGAGGGGTGGATGCGCTGGAGTCAAATTTACCGTTTCAGATATTCCGTACGATCATCGCTCTGGATCATACCGATAATCGCTATTCCATTCGCCATGATGGCGACGCGGCTCGCGCATTGGCTGGATCCACGCTTGCAATGGACATTTTTGGGTTTCGGGGTGAAGGGCGCTGAAGCGCTGCTGCAAGCGACCGTGACCGCGACCTTGTCTTTTCTCGCCTTTACCTTCGCCTCGTTGTTGGTGGCCCTTCAGGTCGCGAGCGGGCAGCTGACGCCCAGAATTATCGCAACGATACTCTTGAGCAATAATATTGTTCGCTACACGGTTGGGCTGTTCATCTTCACATTGTTATTTGCGATTGGCGCTCAGAATCGGCTCGAAACGACAGTCTACCAGCTGCCGTTGTTTGTCGCCGCTGTGCTGGCTTCATTGTGCTTTGCCGCTTTCCTCTTCCTGATCGACTACGCTTCGCGATTGTTGCGGCCAATTTCGATCTTGACGCAAGTCGCGAATGATGGGCTGAGCGTAATCGAAAATGTTTACCCCTATCCAAGTCGTGGCCCCGATGCGCCACTCAGTCAGCCGCAAAAGCTCGATCGGCCAGATCGGGTTATCCATCATCGTGGCAGCTCCGGCATCGTTCTTGCGGCCAATCTGAAGGCCCTAATAGCCGCCGCGGAGAGCACCGACGGCGTGATCGAACTCGCGCCCCAAGTCGGCGACTTCGTGGCCGTCGATGAGCCGCTGTTCAAGCTCTACACCGGCGCGCGCCTCATCGATGAAGAGCTGCTGCGTAATGCGATTGCATTCGGCTCAGAGCGGACTATGGAGCAAGATCCGACCTTCGCGTTCCGAATCGTGGTCGACATCGCGCTTAAGGCACTATCGCCCGCGATCAACGATCCAACTACCGCCGTGCTCGCAATCGATCAGCTGCACCGCATGCTGCGGTCCGTCGGCCGACGCAATCTGCGCACCGATGAAATTTCGGATGCTGCGGGACGATTGCGCGTAATATTCCGGACGCCGAATTGGGAGGACTTCGTCAATCTGGCATTCAGCGAGATCAGAGCCTGCGGAGCAAACAATCTTCAGATCATTCGCCGTTTGCGTGCGATGATTGAAAACCTCAAGGAGACCTTGCCAAGTCATCGTCAAGACCAGCTCCAAGGCCAGCTCACTCTGCTCGACTGCGAAGCCAAGAGGTTATTCCGCTATCCGGAAGAACAGGCGCTGGCGGGCATTGCCGATTCCCAAGGGTTGGGGAGGGCATTCCCAAAATTACACTCTGGAAAATATAAACAACCAAATTCCGGGTGCCTGACCATCCTGGAGCCGAATTAGCTCACGCAAACCAGGATTAACTCACCCAAACAAGTCTCGCATCTAATCGAATATCCGATTATGTTCGGGCTGGGCTGGGTGGTTTGAAATGTCCGAGAAAAGCCATTACTCAAAACGGGCGCGCCGCGGATGGGTCGCAGCGTTAGCGATCGTTGTTATCGGTCTTGCCTTCGTCGCTCTTTCACAACCCGCCAGCAGCGGTTCCAAAGACGACACGACCGGCACCGTTTCAAAAACCGAGCCGCCGATTATGCAAGATGGCACGCCAGCGCATCCCTATGCGGACGCGAGCCAATGCCCGTCTAACACTGACCTGATAATTTGGCCGAGCGGACGCGCGGTCCCGAGCGTGCCACCCGCATCTCGGTTTGTTTCGTCGGCGATCAGTCCTTCAAAAATGGCGATTCGGGCGTGCAAGTGCGCTAGCGTTCTTGCCTCGCGCCGGCGACGCCAAGCGTCGGCCTAGTGCGCCGCCGGCTTGGGCGGTTGCTTGTGCGACGATCTGGTGAGAACGCAGCCGCACGGTAACAGCACCAGGATCGCGATGCCGATCAGCGAAAGCGCAACATTTGTAAGCGTCATGGCATTCCTCCATCCATGCACCGTTTATTCCAGAGAAATCACGCATTCCGGCACTTCGCAGCACGAGAAGACATGGCATCAGGCGACTTCCAGCTCGGTTTCGGGCGTCTCGCCTTGCGGGTCGATCAATCCGGCCAGTACGGTCGGATCTTCGGCTGTTAGCACCGTCATCGGCTCGACGCGGCCGCGGATTTCGATGCGCTGGCGCTTAAGCAAATCTAGCGTGATCCCAGCGGTGCTAGCGACCTCCTCGGAAAGCATGACGCGGCACTCAAGCGTCTTGGTCATATCTTGAAGCCGCGCCGCGACATTGACGGCGTCGCCGAGTGCGGTGAAGACCGTGCGATCGCGAAAACCGATTCGCCGACTATGACTTCGCCGGAGTGAATGCCGATGCCATATTGGATCGGGTCGCGAACCTCGGTGGCGAATTGATGATTGAGGTAAGCGACCTTTGAGGCCACCAGAGAAGCCGCGCGCAAGGCCTGGCGGCATGCGGTCCCGCGATCGACATCGAGGCCGAACAAGGCTAGCACGCCGTCGCCGACGAATTGATTAGGCTGTCCGCCGGCCTCGGTCACCGCCTGGCAGGCCGCATCGACAAATCGGTTGATCAAAAAGACGATGTCGAACGGCAGCCGCTCCTCGCTCAATCGGGTCGAGCCGCGCATATCGACGAACATGCTCACCACATAGCGCTCCTCGCCGATATTGATGCGGCGGCGGTTGCGGACGAAATCCGCGCCGACATGCGGCGGCAGGATCGGAATGACGGCGACGTCGGTCTGTGGCCGCAACTGGCACGCCAGTCGGATTGACGGGTCGCGGGCGCCGAGGCGGTCGAGCACGAAGGCTTCGCGGCGGGACGGGCGCGGCAAGCTGGTGCGGTCGCTGACAACCCGGACGCGGCATGTCGAGCAGCGTGCGCGGCCGCCGCAAACGCTGGCGTGCGGTACTTTGAACCGCAAGCTCGCTTCCAAGATGCTCAACCCCTTCGGCACGCGGACCTGCTTGTCGGGATAGGACACGGTGACCATGCCTCGCCGGCGCTCGCGCAAGCTGCGGACCCCGCGCGCGACAAACACTAGCCCCAGCGCAGCCGCGTAACCGATCGGGAAGTAAAACAGGGTGATCTCGTCGAGAACGGCGCGCTGGGGCGGCGGCGTGGGCTTGATATGCTCAGCGCGCCATTGCGGATCCTCGGCCAGCACGGTCACTTCTTCGGCGCCATGGTGCGCGCCAATCATGGCAAGCGGCGGCAGCAGCACCGCGACCGCGAGCAGGATGGGCGCCGCCCATTTGAAAAACGGTTTTAGTCTCAGCCAGAAATAGAGCCCGATACAGGCATGGGTCCACGCGATCGTTAGCAGCGTAAATTGTACCGCGATCATGTGTTGCCGCAGCACCCAATAGGCGAACAGCGGTGCTGCATAGTTGACGGGATCGCGGCCGTAGATCCATCCGGCCAGCCGCACCACGCCGAAATGACTCGCCAGCCAGAGCGGGATGCTCAAGCCCAAAAGCAACTGCGTGATTTCTGCGACGGTGTAGCGAAAATGGCGGCGCTGATAAAGCGCCCACAGGCCGAGCGAAAAATGGATTGCGGCAGCGGCGTAGAGTGTGACGTTGACGATCGGAATTCGCCACCACCAGATGTGAAACGTGAGCCACTTTTCCATCAGCGCATAGGAAACATTGCCGAGCGCATGATTGAAAAAATGCGAGAAGATGTAGGAGAACATCACCAGCCCGCAGGCGAGCCGGACCTGGCGAACGCCGATGCTGCGCAGCCAATTGGCAATGCTGGGCGCGACGCCGACCCCAAACGTGTTCACGCCAGTGATTGCTGGTGCTTCCACCGACATGCGGAGACCTTATAGCGACGTCAACGGCGCAACAGGCGTCCTTAATCAATTCCGATTGGCACCGGCGGCAACAGGGCCGACAGCATGTTCACTACCCCAGAGTGCAACCGTGCAAGGAACGGGAACCCCCCGCAAGCCCCCGTGAAAAGCTTATTTGACGCAGGTCCCTCATAAAGTCACCGGCGGCAGATACGTCGCATTACGCATTGGCCGGACACCAGCAATAGTGGCGAGGGCAATAGACAGCAGTGGGTACGCAGCTCGGGCGGATTGCCGACATCGAATTTTGATTTCGATCAAGCGCGCCAGCTGCCAGCAGAATGAATAAAACCAGAACCTTAGCGAACACAGATACTTAGAGGGGAAAATCGCCTGCGGGATCGCCGCCAATGTTCGGTGAAAAACGGTGTTACGTGATGCCTGTCACAGAACACCCGGCCGGTTCTGCCATGCTTAGTAGGCCGATGCAGAAGGCGCGTCGTGAAAGTGATTTTCGTGGTTTTGGTCCTTGCTTTCGCGTTCACAACCGGCATGGCCCTAACCACGATCATTGCGCAGACCGTGTCATGAGAGAGCTATTGATGTTTTTAGGTCGGGGTTTTGCGCTGTTCGCCGGCGGACCGGCGGTCGTTTATCAGTATCCGGCCTTACGCCGCAGTGCTGCCATGTTGGAAGCGCGAAAGCGCGGGGGAGGACCAACGGAATGATGAGATATGTTGCGTTTGTTGTTCTCGGTTGTGCATTCGTTTTGAGTCTTTGGGTAACGGTGCAGACCCATCGGCTTTACGAACAGACCGAATCGGTGACGGAATCGGCGATTGTGACGACCGGCGCGATCCGCTAGCGCCGCGCGAGCGCCCTCGTTTTGATGGGCGCTTTTTGTCTAGCGACGGCAGGGGCGCGTCTTGGCAGGAACGCGTCTTGCGCCCGCCGCCATAATACGGCGGGTCCGCCGCGGCTTAAACCGCAACGCCGCTCAATGCATCAGCGTATGCACACCGTAAGCCACGACGCTCGAAAATGCCAATACCAGTGGCGCTGCACAACAAAATGCAAGAAGAACCTGGGCGGTAATGCGGAGCAATGGTCGCTGGTTAGCGACGCCGGCTAAATAACTCATCTGACGCTCCCAATTTTTTTATCGGGCCCAGCGAGGCGGGGGGACGCCTCTCCGTGCTTGATTGTTTTTGACACGCTGCCACCGCCTCGTCTGTGACCGATATCACAGCTAATCGAGGCCATTTTGGCTGCTTAACAGCTGCCTTTTGGGTCATGGAGGACGGCCCCGGAACAAACCCGGGAGCGGCTCGGTTTCCCTGGCTGAGAGCCAGAGCGGCAATCGGTCGGTGGCGCGGCGCCTTGCCCGGCTTCTTGTCGCGGGAATAGCGCTCGCAAGCGGCCGATATGAAGCAGCTCGCAACCATTGCGGCACTTGTTTTCGCGGGGTCGTCTGCCGCCGCGCAAGTGGCAACCCCGAACGGTCAAGCGCAATCGCCGATCCAAGGCCGCGCAACGGGATCGACGCAAGCGCCGACAACCGGCGTGTTTTGCATTGAGGAAATGACGGCGAACTTCTGCAACGTCGTCACCGGCCCGAACACCGGCGGCTATGGCGCAAGAAGCGGTTCCGGATCGA
>Ga0126371_10006637_pt1 | contig 10309 bp, 9 predicted proteins | sample PanSoiMetaPlot_4_FD_110145 | JGI IMG/M metagenome (GOLD analysis project Ga0126371, IMG submission 110145) | Tropical forest soil microbial communities from Panama - MetaG Plot_4 | ecosystem: Environmental > Terrestrial > Soil > Tropical forest > Bulk soil | place: Panama | collected 2016-02-17
CGCACACGCCCGCCCAGCCCCAGCCGCAACGCGGCGCCTCGGCGAGCCGCACCGTCGCGGCGACGGCGACGAGCGCGCAGGTGATCGACGGCAGCTCGGGATGCACCCAGGCCGCATCGATCAGCAGCGCGTTGGCGAACAGCAGCGCGGCGCCGACGCTCGAGGCCGCAGCGGCCGAAAGCCCGTAGCGGCGCAAGCGCGCGACCAGCAGCCACACGGCCGCGAGGTAGGTCGCGATGTTGAACGCCGGCACCACGACGAAGCTGCCGCGGCCGAGGTCGAGCGCCGCGACGAGCCAGCCGTAGAGCGGCGCGCGCGGCTGCGCCAGCATGTCGGGGAAGCCGACGAGCTTGAGATAGCCCGCCGTGTCCGGCATCACGACCGGCGCGAAGCGCCCGGCCATAGCGAGCACCGCGAGGCTCAGCGCCGTCAGCGCGGCGAGGATCCGGATTTCAGTGCGCGACACCGCTCACGCCGCCGCCCGCCGCGCCGGCCCGAAGCGTCCGTAGAAGCTCTCGCCCTTCTGCGCCATCTCGACGAGCAGCTTGCTCGGCGCAAATCGCGGCCCGCATTTCTTCGCCAGCGTCTCGCACAGCGCGACGAAGCGCTTCGTCCCCATCATGTCGATGTAGGAGAGCGTGCCGCCCGAGAACGGCGCAAAGCCGAAGCCGAGGATCGAGCCGACGTCCGCCTCGCGCACGTCGGTGAGCACGTTCTCCTCGAAGCAGCGCGCAGTCTCCAGCGCCTGGATGCCGAGCAGGCGATGCTTCATCTCGGCGACGTCGATCGTGTCCGGATCGAGCCGTCGCGGCTGCAGTTCGGCGAGCCCGGGCCACAGCTTCTTCGGTCCCTTCTCGGGATAGTCGTAAAAGCCCTTGCCGTTCTTGCGGCCGAGGCGGCCGCGTTTTTCCACCATCTCGGCGAGCAGCGCCTTCTGCCCCGGATCGATCGCGGCGGGCCCGAGCGCCGCCTCGGTCGCCTTGAGGATCTTCCAGGCGAGATCGACCGCAACCTCATCGTTGAGGGCGAGCGGGCCGACCGGCATGCCGGCCATGCGGCCGACGTTCTCGATCATCGCCGCCGGGATTCCTTCGGCGAGCATCAGGTGTCCCTCGCGCAGATAGGTCCCGACCACGCGCGAGGTGTAGAAGCCGCGCGAATCGTTGACCACGATCGGCGTCTTGCGGATCGCCCGCACGTAGTCGAGTGCGGTGGCGAGCGCCGCCTCGCCGGTCTGCTTGCCGAGGATGATCTCGACCAGCATCATCCTCTCGACCGGCGAGAAGAAATGGATGCCGATGAAGCGGGCGGGGTCGCCGAATTTTTCCGCGAGCGCGCTGATCGGCAAGGTCGACGTGTTGGAGCCGAAGATCACGCCCGGCCCCATCGCGGCCTGCGCCTTGGCGATGGTCGCCGCCTTGACGCCGGCGTCCTCGAACACCGCCTCGATCACGAGATCGCAGTCCTTGAGCGCGCCGTAGTCGGCGGTCGGCGTGATGCGCGCGAGCAGCGTGTCGCGCTCGGCCGCGCTGGCGCGTCCCTTGTTGACCTGGTCGCTGATCAGCTTCTGCGACACCGCCTTGCCCTTGTCGGCGCTCTCCTGGTCGCGGTCGATCAGCACCACCTCCATGCCCGCGCCCGCCGTGACGTAGCCGATGCTCGCGCCCATGAAGCCGGCGCCGATGATGCCGACGCGCTTGAGCTTCGCGGCCGGCACCGCGGCGGGGCGGCGCGCGCCCTTATTGATCTCCTGCAGCGACACGAACAGCGTGCGCATCATGGCGGCCGCCTCGGGCGAGCGCAGGATCTTTGCGAACCAGCGCGACTCGATGCGCAGCGCCGTGTCGAACGGCACCAGCAGGCCCTCGTAGACGACCTGCATGATCGCGCGCGCCGCCGGATAGTTGTCGGAGGTCTCGCGCCGGTAGATCGCGTTGGCCGGCGGAAAAACCATCATGCCGGCCTTCGAGTAGACCGGCCCGCCCGGCAGCCGGAAACCGTCCTGGTCCCACGGGGCCTTGGCTTTGGGATTCGCCTTGACCCACTCCTTCGCGGCCTTGAGGAGATCGGCGGCCGGCACGACGGCGTCGACCAGCTTCATCGCCTTGGCGCGCTCGACGCGCAGCTGATCGCCCTTGAGCAGGAACTGCAGCGCATCGGCCGGCGGCAGCATGCGGGCCACGCGCGTCGTGCCGCCTGCGCCCGGGAAGAGCCCGACCTTCACCTCCGGCAGGCCGAGGCGCGTCCGCGGGTTCTGCGCCGCGACGCGGTGATGGCAGGCGAGCGTGAGCTCGAACCCGCCGCCGAGCGCAGTGCCGTTGACCGCCGCCGCCCACGGCTTGCCGCTGGTCTCGAGCCGGCGATAGAGCAGCGAGAGCTTGCGGCTCTCCTCGAACAGCGCGGTCGCGGCCGCCTCCGGTCCCTTGCTCTTCGCCAGATCCGCGAACAAGCGGCCGAGCGTCTCGAGCAGGGTGAGATCGGCGCCGGCCGAGAACGTCTCCTTGCCGGAGGTGACGACCGCGCCCTTGATCGTGGCGTCGGCGGCGACCTGCTCGACGATCGCGGAAAGCTCCTCGATCACCTTGGGGTCGATGACGTTCATCGAGCGCCCGGGCGAGTCCCAGGTGACGAGCGCGATGCCGTCGCCGTCGATGTCGAGCTTGAAGTGCTGGAAGGGCATGGAAGACTCCAGTCTCTGGTCTCCCTCTCCCCGAAGGGGAGAGGGCCGGGTGAGGGGCTCTGTGACTCTCGATAGGCCGAGATCCCCTCACCCGGCTCGCTTCGCTCGCCACCCTCTCCCCTCCGGGGAGAGGGAAAAGAAAATCACCTCTCCGATCCCGGATAGGGCGTGCCGTCCTTGTGCAGGTACCGCATGCCCTTGTCGTCGCGCTCGGCGCGCATGTCGATGTCCGGATAGTTCGCGATCTCGTGCGCGGCGCGGCTGCCGATCTCGATGTAGACGGCGTCGCGATCGGTGCGATTGATCAGGCAATGGCCGTTGGGGACGCCGGCCTTCCATCCGGCGGCATCGCCGGGTTTCAGCACGGTCTCGCCGCCGTCCTCCACCAGCACCAGCTCGCCCTCGAGCACGTAGACCAGCTCGTCCTCGTGTCCGTGCCAGTGGCGCTGCGAGGACGCCGCGCCGGGCTTGAGCCGCGAGAGGTTGACGCCGAACTGGTCGAGCCCGACCGCATTGCCGAGCCGCTTGCGCTCGCGCCCGAGCACGGCCTGGCGGAACGGCTCCGGATAGCCGGTGTAGGTGTCGACCTTGAGCTTGTCGATGTCGATCTTCGGCATCGCGCTCACACCCGCTCGATGATGGTCGCGGTGCCCATGCCGACGCCGATGCACAGCGTGATCAGCGCGGTCGAGGCGTTGCGGCGCTCCAGCTCGTCGACCGCGGTGCCGAGGATCATGGCGCCGGTCGCGCCGAGCGGATGGCCCATCGCGATGGCGCCGCCGTTGACGTTGACCTTACCGTGATCGAGGTCGAACGCCTGCAGATAGCGCAGCACCACGGAAGCAAAAGCTTCATTCACCTCGATGATGTCGATGTCGCCGAGCGTCATCCCCGCCTTCTTGAGCACCTTCTTGGTGACGTCGACCGGGCCGGTGAGCATGATGGCGGGCTCCGAGCCGATATTGGCGAACGCCTTGATGCGGGCGCGGGGCTTGAGCCCGGCCGCCTTGCCCGCCTCCGCGTTGCCGATCAGCACCGCGGCGGCGCCGTCGACGATGCCGGACGAGTTGCCGGCGTGGTGCACATGGTTGACCGCCTCGATCTCCGGATGCGCCTGCACGGCGACCGCGTCGAAGCCGCCGAGCTCGCCCATCTGCACGAACGACGGCTGCAGCGAGGCGAGCGACTGCATGGTGGTGGTCGGCCGCATGTGCTCGTCCTTGGCCAGGATCGTGATGCCGTTGACGTCGCGCACCGGCATCACCGAGTTCTTGAAGCGGCCTTCGTCCCAGGCGGCGGCAGCGCGCCTCTGGCTCTCGACCGCGTAGGCATCGACGTCGTCGCGCGAGAAGTTGTACTTGGTGGCGATCAGGTCGGCCGAGATGCCCTGCGGCAGGAAGTACGATTTCAGCGCGATCGCCGGATCGACCGGCCAGGCGCCGCCCGAGGCGCCGATGCCGACGCGGCTCATCGACTCGACCCCGCCGCCGACCGTCATGTCGTGCTGACCCGACATCACCTCGGCGGCCGCGAAGTTCACCGCGTCGAGCCCGGAGGCGCAGAACCGGTTGATCTGCACGCCCGGCACGCTGTTGCCGTAGTCGGCGCAGATCGCCGCGACGCGCGCGATGTCGCCGCCCGCCTCGCCGACCGGATCGACGCAGCCGAGCACCACGTCGTCGACCAGCGCCGGGTCGAGCTTGTTACGCTCCCGGATGGCGACCAGCGCCTGGGTCGCGAGATTGAGCGCCGTCACCTCGTGCAGCGCTCCGTCGGCCTTGCCGCGTCCGCGCGGCGTGCGCAAGTGGTCGTAGATGAAGGCGTCGGGCATGGCTCACAGTCCTCTCGCGATCAAGAGCTTCATGATCTCGTTCGTTCCCGCATAGATGCGCATCACCCGCGCATCGCGGTAGAGGCGCGAGATCGGGAATTCGTCCATGTAGCCGTAGCCGCCGAACAGCTGCAGGCAGCGGTCGACGATCGTGCCGAGCAGGTCGGTGAGCCGGTATTTGGCCATCGAGGCGGTCGCGGTGTCGAGCTTCCTGTCGAGATGCTGGCCGATGCACCAGTCGAGGAAGACTTTTGCCATGGTCGCCTCGGTCTTGCATTCGGCGAGCACGAATTGGGTGTTCTGGAACTCGATGATCTTCCGGCCGAACGCCTGGCGTTCCTTGACGTAGGCGATGGCGAGCTCGAGCGCGCGCTCCATCATCGCCATGGCGTGCACCGCGACGATCATGCGCTCCTGCGGCAGCTCGTTCATCAGCTGGGCGAATCCCTGGCCCTCCTCGGTGCCGAGCAGGCTCTCGGCCGGCAGCGCCACGTCCTCGAAGAAGAGCTCGGAGGTGTCGGCCGAATCCATCCCGAGCTTCTTGAGCTTGCGGCCGCGGCGAAAACCTTGCGCGTCGGCGGTCTCGACCACCATGAGCGAGACGCCCTTGGCGCGCTCCTTCGGATCGGTCTTGGCGACCACGACGATCAGGTTGGCGTGCTGGCCGTTGGTGATGAAGGTCTTGGCGCCGTTGAGCACGTAGCCGTTGCCGCTCTTGCGCGCCGTGGTGCGCACGCCCTGCAGGTCGGAGCCGGTGCCGGGCTCGGTCATGGCGATCGCGCCGACGAGCTCGCCGGTCGCGAGCTTCGGCAGCCAGCGCGTTTTCTGCTCATCGGTGCCGTAGTGGAGGATGTACGGCGCGACGATGCCGGAGTGCAGCGGGGCGCCGAACGAGTCGAAGCCGGCGAGGCTGAGCTCGCGGTCGATCACTGCCTCGTGCGCGAACGTGCCGCCGGCGCCGCCGTACTCTTCCGGCATCGAGGCGCATAGGAGGCCGGCCGCGCCCGCCTTGGTCCACACCTCGCGCTCGTACATGCCCTGCTCGTGCCAGCGCTCGAGCTGCGGCGTGAACTCGGCGCGGATGAAGCGGCCCGCCTGCTCCTCGAGCAGCGCGAGATCCTCGGTCATCCAAGCGGGACGGGGCAGGTTGAGGACGCTCATGGGTGCGGGGAGCCTCGGCGACGACTCGCGGCCACCATATCCGCATCGCGCCGGAAAGTCAGTGCGCGTCTGCGACCGTGGGCGCTGGCTGGAGCACATCGGCCGTGAACCTTGTCGGCGCCCGCCCCGACTAAGGCGCGTACGGCATCGGGCGGGCATATCAGCCATGCGCAAGATGTTCGAATTCGCGGCGTTCGCGGCGGCCTTGACGCTCCAGTCGGTCGGCGCGTTCGCGGCCGAGCCGGTGCGGCAGATCGCGATCCATGTGCGGCCCTATTACCAGGCCGCCGACAGCGCCGGCGAACGTCCGCAGGTCGCGATCGGGGCGAGCCTGAGCGGGCTGCTCGCCTCCACCCAGCGCGACGACATCCTGGCGGCGCGCGACAAGGTCGTGGCGGACCCCAAGCTGATCACGCCGATGACCATGATGGTGCTGGCGATCCGGCTCTACGACGTCGGCCTGCGCGACGACGCGGTGTTGTGGTTCTACGTCGCCAAGGACCGCTTCATCACGCTGTCGCAGGTGATCGACATCGAGCGCTCGGGGCTGGCGCAGGTCGAGGACGCGGTGCGCGCGTTCGCGACGCTCGCCGGCCCGATCATCAATGGCTACGCGTTCTGCGACCTCGCCCGGCAGAAGGAGCTGCGCGTCAAGGCGCTGGCGTGGGTCGAGCAGAATCCCTACCAGGCGATCTTCATGGATCGTTTCACCGCCAAGTCGGGCGATCGCGCCGAGAACCTCGCGCGTGCGATCCGCATGGCACGGCAGAGCATCGACAAGGAGCAGGCGTACTTCGCCGATCCCAAGCAGGCGGCCGATTTCTACGCGACGCGCAGCCGCAACGAGGCGGACGCCAAGTTCTGCTGGAAGTGATCGGGGACGGCGCCGGAATTCCGACGCTTTTGGCTATGCCACTTGGGCTATGTACTCCGCGACCATGTCAGCATAGTCGCCAAATGTGAGTTCGTCCGGCTCAAGATTGCGTCCCGAGCAGATTCTGGTTAATTGCTTTCGAAATATCGAGAACTCTCGGGCCATCTTGCGCCCCCCAGGTACCTTCGGGTCGCGGCTTTGGTTCCGTAGCCAGCTGGCGAGTTCTTCGATCAAGATCGCGATTTTCCCGTGGTGAGAATGGATATCCTGACCCGCAATATCGGAGATGAATCTCTGAAATCTATATCTCTCCCTGTCGAATACGATGCACACTTTTCTGGTCTGCGTTCTGGGACCGAAGCGCTTTGCGCCGAGAAAGATGCCGAGCTCCAGGGGCATGTTGAATCGGGGAAGTTTGTAGCGAGTATCCGCCTCCGTGCGTGAGATATCGTGAATTCCGTATCGACACTGCTTGATGATTCCGCAGATTTTCTCGTATCTGTTTTCAGAGCTGTCGTCGGTCTCGAGCGCGCAGCGCGGATAAAATCCGGACCTGACCACTACGAAAACGATTGCGTAAAAGAACGGATTATATTCACCGTCGAACGGACAATTGATGAATACGTCGCGATTTGCTGAAGCCATGAGGGGTCAAAAGACGCCCCGCGCTTTCCCCGGCTTCGACTTGACGACCTCACTGATCGTGGCGCGGATCTGCTCCGAGGTGAAGTGCTTGGGTCGCGCTTTCGGGCGAAGGATCAAGACACCATCCCGTGTCTTGCCCACGATCCGGGATGCATGGTCAGCCTGCTTACCGGACTTTGAAGGCGTTCTGCGCGTCGATCTTTCCATTTACCGGTCTCCTCAACGGGAAATATCGTCGAAACAGACCGTTTCCGCAAGGAGTGCAGCGAAATCCAACGTCGCGCCCTCTATTCGAAGGAAATGGCTCATGCGGATGCTGTTCCTGCTGAGAGCTTCTTCTGCACCCGCTCGTCGAAACGCGCCACGTTGACCACGACGCGCTCGTGCGTGCCGTCGCCCACGATCTCCTTCTCATCGCGCGCCTCGACCGCGAACGTCAGGCGTCGCCCCTCGACCGCGACGAGCCGCGCCGTCGCCGCAATGCGCATGCCAACCGGGGTCGCCGCGTGGTGCGAAACGTCGAGGTGGATGCCAAGGCTCTGGTGGCCGTCCGGCAGCAGCGCCTCGACGCAGTCGAGCGCCGCCGCTTCCATCAGGTTGATCATCACTGGCGTCGCCAGCACGCGCACCCGGCCGCTGCCGACGCGCGGCGCCGTGTGCGCATCGGCGACCACCAGCTCGGCGCGGCCTTCCCGTCCGATCGGTAGATGCGAAAAATCGACCATCGGTGGAGCTTAGCGCATGTCCCGGCGAAGTGGATACCGGTTCGCCGACAAGGACATGCGCACGCACAGACCATTGTCGTCGGCGCGGACTTGCAATAATCACTGCCTGGTCGCGACGAGCGACGTCGGATCGCGTGGTGCGGCGGGCCGCTCCCCAGGGCGACAGGACAAGATGGTCATGCCGCCGGGGGATGGTGCGGATGGCGTATGAGGTTGTGATCATCGGCGCCGGTCCGGCCGGGCTGACCGCCGGCTACCTGCTGAGCAAGCACGGCAAGTCGGTCGTCGTGCTCGAGCAGGATGCGACATCGGTCGGCGGCATCAGCCGGACGGTCGAGCACGACGGCTTCCTGTTCGACATCGGCGGCCACCGTTTCTTCTCGAAATCGAGCGCGGTCGTGGAACTGTGGAACGAGATCCTGCCCGACGATTTTCTGCAGCGGCCGCGGCTTTCCCGCATCTACTACGGCGGAAAATTCTACTCGTACCCTTTGCGCGCCTTCGAGGCGCTGCGGAACCTCGGGTTCCTGACGAGCGCGGCCTGCATCCTGTCGTACGCCTGGGCGAAGCTCCGGCCGATCGAGCGACCGCGCACGTTCCACGAATGGGTGCGCAACCAGTTCGGCGAGCGGCTCTATGCGATCTTCTTTCGTACCTACACCGAGAAGGTCTGGGGCATGTCGTGCGACGACATTTCCGCCGACTGGGCGGCGCAGCGCATCAAGGGCCTGAGCCTGGGCGCGGCGGTCAGGAACGGCGTGCTGCGCAGCCTCAATCGCCAGCGCAGCCACGGCCGCATCAAGACCCTCATCGAGAGCTTCCGCTACCCGCGCCGCGGCCCCGGGATGCTGTGGCAGGAGGCCGCGCGCAAGATGGTCGAGATGGGCGGCGAGCTCCGCATGGACCAGCGCGTCGTCCGCCTCGCCTGCGATGATGCCTCCGCGGTCTGGACCGTCACCACAGAACAAGCGGACGGCTCGACGCGGCAGTATCAGGCGCGTCATGTCATCTCGTCGGCGCCGATCCGCGACCTCGCCGGCATGGTGACGCCGGCGCCCGCGTGCCGGTCCGCGGCCGAAAAGCTGCGCTACCGCGATTTCCTCATCGTCGCCCTGGTCGTAAGGACGCGCGAGCTGTTTCCCGACAACTGGATCTACATCCACGATCCGAGCGTCAAGGTCGGCCGCGTGCAGAATTTCCGCTCCTGGTCGCCCGAAATGGTGCCGGCCGCCGATCTCGCCTGCCTCGGTCTGGAATATTTCTGTTTCGAGGGAGACGGACTGTGGGCTGCGAGCGACGGCGACCTCGTCGCGCTCGCAACCAGGGAGATCGCGCAGATCGGCATCGTTTCCGGCGCCGACGTGCTCGAGGGCGTGGTCGTGCGCCAGGCCAAGGCCTATCCGGTGTATGACGACGAGTACCGCGACAATGTCGAGTTCGTCCGCCGCGAGGTCGAGGCGCGCTTTCCCTCGCTTCACCTCGTCGGCCGCAACGGCATGCACAAGTACAACAACCAGGACCACGCCATGATGACGGCGATGCTGACGGTCGAGAACATCCTGTCGGGCGCACGCCGCTTCGACGTGTGGAACGTCAACGAGGACGCGGAGTATCACGAGGACGGCGGGGACGATGCGTTCGAGGCGATCAAGAATGTCCGGCTCGTCCCGCAAAGGGTCACGTGACGCGCGCACCGGCAAGACGTGGCGGGTCGCGCTGGCGCCGCAGCGTTGAGAGGGATCCGCGCTGAATCAGTCCTAAAACGCCTCCGCCGGCAGATCCATCGTGCTTCCGGCACCGGCCTGGATGCGGGCGAGGTGCGTCGCGGTCTCCGGCAGCATGCGCTCGACGAAGAAGCGGCCGGTGACGAGCTTGGCATTCATGCGCTCGCCCGTGCCGTTCGTCGCCGACGCCAGCTTCGTCTTCGCCGCTTCCGCGATGCGCGCCCACATGTAGCCGAGCGCCACCAGGCCGAAGAGGTGCATGTAGTCGGTCGCACCGGCGCCCGCATGATCGGGCTTCGCCAGCGCGTTCTGTGCGAACCACATGGTCGCCTGCTGCAGGTGGCCGATCGCCTTGCCGAGCGGTTCGACATACGCCTTGAGCGCGGCGTCGGCGGCGCGCTCCTTCACGAAACCCTGCACCTCGCCGAAGAAGGCGGTGAGCGCCCGGCCGCCGTCCTTGGCGAGCTTGCGGCCGACCAGGTCGAGCGCCTGGATGCCGTTCGCGCCCTCGTAGATCATCGGGATGCGAGCGTCGCGCACGAACTGCTCCATCCCCCATTCCCTGATGTAGCCGTGCCCGCCGAACACCTGCTGCGCCGCCACCGTGGTGGCGAAGCCGACGTCGGTGAGCACGCCTTTGATCACCGGCGTGAGCAGGCCCATGTGATC
>Ga0126371_10006638_pt1 | contig 10309 bp, 8 predicted proteins | sample PanSoiMetaPlot_4_FD_110145 | JGI IMG/M metagenome (GOLD analysis project Ga0126371, IMG submission 110145) | Tropical forest soil microbial communities from Panama - MetaG Plot_4 | ecosystem: Environmental > Terrestrial > Soil > Tropical forest > Bulk soil | place: Panama | collected 2016-02-17
CGGTTGCCGCCGAGGGTGACCCGGAAGTCATTGCCCAGCGAGGCATCGACGGCGATGGTTGCCGCGTCGGCCAGCGCGACCACCGCGGGCGCGATCGCCCCGGCCTCGACGGTGGTGGACGCCAACGCGGCCCGCGCGGGCGCGGCCCTGGCCGCCAGCACCGAGCCGCCGGCTGCCCCGGCGGCGGCCACTCCGACTGTTTTCACTATCCTGCGCCGGCTCAGCGCCCGCGCGGGCGCCTGGCTCGGGTCCGATGACCGCCAGCGACCCCTGGATTCCCCGCCCAGCAATGCCACGCCCTCCCCACAGGTGAATCCCAAAACGGTCACGTACGTCACCAAGACGCTCATCCGTGCCGTCTGGTTGACAAGGCAATTCGGGTAATTCTGCGATGGGGTCGGGCGGGTCTCCAGGCTCGAAACTCAATCGTCCGGCACGCCTTCGACGGGCCCTAACGGCGCGGCGAGCAGATGAAGAAGTATTCGACGGCAAGCCTGCGGCTGACGAACGGAACGTTAGTGTTTACCCGCATATTGATGGCCTTGATTAGCCGACGTGTCGGCTGGCCTCCGTACCAGTTGTGCGACGTGGGGAACGACTGGTCGATGTCAAAGTACCGCTGCAGTTCCTGGCGGAAGTCTTCAATCGACATGACGTTGTTGAATACGTCGAAGACATGCTTCTTGCGATGGCCGAAGTTGGTGTATGAGACCACGAACTTGCCGTCGGCTGTCAGGATGTTGGCGATCTCGGCGAACTTCCTCGATTGAACGTCGCCGATGTACTCGAAGACTCCCTGCGCCACGACGATGCGGAATCGCCTGTCACCGAACCTGATCGGAGTCTCGATCAGATCAGCCTCGATCAGATTGGACGCGGGATTGCGGATGGCGATGTCGATCCCGTAGTAGCTGATATTCGGCTGCAACACCGTCATGAGCGTGGCTGGCCCGCAGCCGACGTCGAGGAGATCGCACTCTTCGCCCCGAGCGAGCCGGTTAGCAATACGGGCGACCTTACGCAGCCGGTAGTGCGCCGGCACATGCTTTGCGTTCTCCTTGATCCAGAAGTCTCTCTTGCGATAGTGCGCTGTACCGCCAGAACTCTTCTCGGCCTCAACGCTTGCGTCGCTGGCCATATCGCTCATGGCCCCCTTCCTGGCCTGTCAGGCCGTCCTGTGCTCCCGGCCTGCAACAAGCGCGTCGACGCGGATCAGGGCTTCGGTCGTCGGAGGTGGCTCAGGGTCTCTGCTCCGGCCGGGTCGCGCCCGGCTGGCGAACCACTGTGCTAGGTATCGATAACACTCGCGCTTATCAGCCGACGATATCGGGGCATTCTTGATAGCTCGCACGTATGCCCAGACATACTCGCCGTACAAGCGAAGGGCTGGATGACGTAGCCGGTCAGCCCGGCGCGGATCCATATTCGCGCAACGACTGCGCATTGTTGGGCAGGCCCGCTCGGCCCGGTCGGTGTGCTCACGGCGGAAGTACAGCCAGTCCGGCACCTGATAGAACTGCCCGTGCAGGCCGATCTCGGCGATGATCGTGTGGTCGGCGTGGTGATAGCTCTCCTTCATCGCCGTCCGCCGGAGCACCGCGAGCCGCATGACGCCGTAGTCGTCGTCGCCACCGCTGTCGAACAGAATGCTGCGGAATCGCTCCGGCGCATGCGGCGAAGCGGTCGTCATCGGATACTCGATTACCTCAAATACGCGGCCTGAGCTGTCGATCTTGGCCGTCCAGGAGTGGGCGAGCACGACCTGCGGATATTCGTCAAGTGCATCGACACAGCAGCTGAGCAGTTCGCGAGCGTACAGATCGTCGTTAGACGCCCACTTGAAAAGCTCGCCCCTGGCCTGCTCGACAACGAAGTTGTGGTTAGGAGCGAGGCCGATGTTGCGCGGCTGACGGTAGTACCGCACCCGCGAGTCAAGCCTCTCGTAGCGCTGGCAGATGCCTGCGGTGGCATCGGTCGATGCGTTGTCCGAGATGATCAGCTCGAAGTCCTCGTAGGTCTGCCCGAGCAGCGCATCAATGGATTCGGCGACGTACTTCTCGCCGTTGTAAACCGGAAGCCCTACGCTCAGGCGGGGTGCAGCGCTCATCTGCTGGCCTCGTACCGTCCTAGTGGTCAGGCGGACACCTCGCAGCAGATGATCGACCACGAGCCGGTCCTGATACATTCCGGCGACGAGTTTTCCCCTTCCGCGCGGTGCCCTGCGTTGCTCGTATCACGGCCGGGGTGTCAGCGATCAGAATAGAGAGCGGTCCATGGGGGCATGGTCTAGGAATCAACGGAGCGGATCGATGAGGACAGACGACGGCGGCTCTAGGCGAGCCCCGGCAAGGCCGGGAATCGACAGCCTATGAGCTCATCCGTCGTCGCCTTCCGGTCGCGTCTCGGCGCCTTCTCCTTGAAATCTGCGGAAGCGCGTGCGCGCTGGGAACGGCGCAGGGTCAGCCTCGCGTGGGGTCTGCTGTTCCTGAACGTCCTGACGTTCGCCGCTGGGACCTGGAATGGGCAGCCGTTGCTGCTGCCGATACCTTCGGCCGTCGGGAAGATGATCACCCAGGGCGCGCTACCGTTGGCCCTGCTCGTGGCGCTGACCGTCAACCGCCGGCTGGTCATCCGTCCGAATGTGTTCATGTGCCTGCTGAGTCTGCTAGCCGTCGAGGCGGTGATCGCAGGGGTCAATCCGGAAGGGCATTTCGCCGGCACCCTGTTCCGGACCACCCGGCTGGTTGTCTACGTGATCACGCTCTGGCTGCTGACGCCCTGGTGGGGCCGACGTGACCTGCTACTGCTGAAAACCCAGATCAAGGCCCTGTCTATCGTGCTCGGGACAGTCCTGCTCGGCTTCCTTCTCACCCCCGGACGGGCCCTGGCCGGAGGCCGGCTGTCTGGCACATTCTGGCCGACTCCGCCCACCCAGGTGGCTGACTTCTCGGCCGTGGTCGTCGGCCTGATCGTGATCCTCTGGCTGTGTGATCTGATGCCGGGCCGGACCGTCCTGGGCGCGACCGTGGTTGGCATGGCAATGCTCGTCCTGACGCACAGCCGGACCTCTCTGATAGCGCTGGTCGCCGGCGTCCTGATCGGCGGCATGAGCATCTTTTTCTCGAAGGCCCGGGTACGACGGGTGTTTGCCGGCATCGCCGTAGTCGTGTCGCTTGCGATCATCTCGCTTTCCGGCGTGCTCACAACCTGGCTAGTGCGGGGTGAGAACTCTAAGGAACTCACGAGCCTGACCGGCCGCACCACAGTCTGGTCAGGTGTCCTCAGCACGCCGCGTGATCCGTTCCAGATATTTTTCGGGTTCGGCCTGTCGAACAAGTCCTTCAACGGCTTCCCGATCGACAGCAACTGGCTCGCTGCCTACATGGATCTGGGGCTAATCGGGGCGATCCTGTCCGCGGTCCTCTTGCTCTTCGTGCTCGTCGCTGCCTACTTCCGGCCCAGCAGTCCGCAGCGGGCACTTGCCATCTTCCTGGTGACTTACCTGCTCGTCACCTCGGTCACGGCTACTGGGCTGAGCGACGCGTCGGTGGCTCTCCTCGAGTTGGCCCTGGCAGCGTCGCTACTCGTCCCGCCCCCGCGGGACGTGGAGCTGCAATGAGGGTGATGGTGGTTCACAACCGGTACCGTTCCGGGTCACCGAGCGGCGAGAACAGGGTTGTCGACCAGGAAAGCGAGGCGCTCGCTGCGGCTGGCACTGACGTCGTCAGGTTCGAGAAGGCCAGCGATGAGATCGCGCAGTGGTCGGCAGCCAAAAAGGCAACGCTGCCCGCCCGTATCGTATGGAATCCGCAAGCCCGCCGGGAGCTGGCAGCAGCAGTGCGGAAGACTCGACCCGACGTCGTGCATGTGCACAACACGTTTCCGCTGCTGAGCTCCGCCGTGTTGTATGCATGCCGAGATGCGGCTGTCCCTGTCGTCGCCACAATGCACAACTATCGGCTGGCCTGCACTAGTGGCGACTTCTTCCGGCAAGGCAGCGTGTGTCACGATTGTGCGCACAGCTCGCCGGTCCCTGGGGTGCTGCGGGGATGCTACCGGGGATCTCGCGCCGCCAGTCTGCCTACGGCGATCACCATCAGCACGCAGCGATCAGCATGGCGATCGCTGGTGTCTGCATACGTGTTCATATCGGCATCGCAGCGCGACCTGCTGGCCGGACTTGACCTCGCTCAAAATCGGGTTTTCGTGGCCCACAACCTGGTCCCATGCCGGGAGGTGCCGGCGCTGCCCAAGCGGCACATGGTGATGTACGCCGGCCGGCTGGACGAGGTCAAGGGCATCCGGCTGCTGATGTCGGCGTGGGATCAGTACCTCAGCATGCCGCGCGGCACACCACTGAGCCTCGTTATAGCTGGCGCGGGGTCGCTCGAGCAGGAGGTCGCTACCTGGGCCTCATCGCGGCCGTCCGTCGAAATGGTCGGGCACGTTACCAGCGCGCACTGCGCTGAGCTGATGTCGCAAGCAAGGGCAGTGCTTGTTCCTTCGGTCTGGGAGGAGACGTTCGGTCTCGTTGTGGTCGAAGCGATGGCTCAGGGTGTTCCTCCGATCGCGGCCGGACACGGTTCGCTGGCAGAACTCATCGATCCCGGCGTGAACGGCGCGCTATTTAGACCAGGCGACCCGGCTGCGCTGGCCCAGGCGATCGGTGACGTAGCCGCCCATCCGGACCTATACCTGTCCTACGGCGAGCAGGCACGCAAGTCATATGAGCAGCAGTTCAGGCCTGAAGATCACCTCGAGCGCCTGCTCGGGATCTACCGGTTCGCGATTGAAAACCCAGTGTGAGCAGATGTGTCAGAGGCGTTAGCGCAGAAGCACAACAGCGCCCTGAATCATGTATCTGAGCAACCGCCCTGATGCTCGTGTGGATACGCGCATCCGGTACGAGGACAGATCGAGCGGCCGCGCGTGATGATGACGGTGCGTTCAACCGGGTGGCTCCGGTGGAGGAGAATGCGGTGACCATGCAATCGAAGATCCGGCGGCGGCTGGCCACGTCGCCAGTCGCCCGTGGCGCGGCGCTACCGCTTCGCACGGTGGCCGTGGCGCGTTATGACGCTCGCCTCATCGGACGGTCTGTCGACTGGCTGGTCCGGAGCCGGGAGACGACCAACTTCACCTACGACCTGGACGCGCTGAACCTGGACCAGCTCTGCTGGTTCGTGTCAGCCGTTGCCGGCGCCGACATAGCGCTGGTACGAGGCTGGCTGCGCGAACTTGAAGGCGACCGCGACCTCTTCGATCAGCTGACGCGCCGGCTGTCCACGAACCCGCGGCGGCGGATTTGCGCGACAGAACCGCATTGGGCCCGGCGCTTCGGATGGTACGCGCTGGTTCGCGCGACACAGCCCGAGTGCGTCGTCGAGACCGGTACGCACCTCGGACTTGGCTCCTGCGTGATCGCCGCGGCGCTGATTCGAAACGGGCATGGTCGCATCACCACGATCGATATCGATCCGGATGCCGGTTATCTAATTGCAGATCCATGGGCAAGCGTCATCGACAAGCGCACCGGCAGCTCTGTTGACCTGCTTGCCAACCTGCGGGACGTAGATCTTTTCCTGCATGACAGCCTGCACACTTATGACTACGAGACCGCGGAGCTGGCTGCGGTGGAGCCCAACCTGAGCCCCGGATCGCTCGTTCTCTCCGACAATGCTCACGATTCGCGGGCGTTGTCGGACTGGGCCGAGCGCACCGGCCGCCATTACCTGTTCTTCAAAGAGCATCCGCGAGATCACTGGTGGCCAGGCGACGGTATCGGAGCGGCGTGGACAGATCAAACAAAAGCTTCAGCTGAACGCCGGTCTGTGCAACCGAAGTAGCACGTCAACTTGACCCCTTGACGTAAATTCTGGGATTGCCAACGATTGGCCTTATGGCGTTATACAATTCTCTTTGGGAGGGAGATCCCAATCGTAAGCGCGACTGTGTTACGCGTCGGGATCAAATGACATGGGGCGGGACGCGTTCGATGGATGAACTCACGGTTCAGAAATTCTGGCAGGATCATGCGTGCGGAGATGCCCAGGTAGGTGGTCTGCGCGAACGATTCGGCGGCGACTTCGAGAAGTTCTTTAGCGACTACGACAAATTCCGGTACTCCAAAGAGCGCCATCTGCCGGCGTGCATCGACGCACTGAACGTGGCAGACAAGCAGGTTCTGGAGATTGGGCTCGGTGAGGGCTCAGATTCGGAGCTGCTAATACGCCGGAAAGCTCATTGGTCCGGCATCGACCTCACGGCCGAGTCCATCGAGAGGGTTAGAACAAGACTTACTCTGCGCGAGCTTCCTTACCAGGAGCTGCTACAGGGTAGCGTGCTCGATCTGCCATTCGCCGACGACTCATTCGACCTCGTCTTCAGCCACGGCGTCCTGCATCATGTGCCTGAGATCACGCAGGCCCAGCGTGAGATTCATCGTGTGCTCCGGCCCGGTGGGGAGCTGGTCGTGATGATGTACGCGCGCTGGTCGCTCAACTACCTGGTGGCTATCGGGCTCATCCGCCGGGCGGCGCTGCTAGCGGCGTTCCCGCTGGCGCAGGCGGGCATACTGCGGCCGGGCTCGCCGGAAGGGATGCTCGCGGGTCACCTCGAGAACGCCAGGAAGGCCGGACTGTTCCACTATCTGAGGTTGCGGGAATTCGTGCACCACAACACCGATGGTCCGGCGAATCCGTACGCGCTCGTGTATGACCGTGCGCGCATCGAACGGGACTTTCCGCAATTTCGGGTCACACGCGCCTACAAGCGCTTCATGCACGCTCCGCCACTCCCGGTGCGCGGACTTCCTGGCGGATCCGTCCTTGGCTGGCATCTATGGGTTCACCTCAGGCCCGCGTAGCACATATGTCACGGCTCGTGCCAGTAACCGATCAGGCCGGAGACTGGCACGAGCCGCGAGCTAGCTAAGTCGTCTACGCGTCCAGGTTAGCGCAGCCTCGTCGTCAGCCCAAACCTGCTCATGTGGAAGCTCGCTACGTGCCCGCCCGTGCTAGCTAGCTCCCAGCCATATTCCACTTCGGTAAGGGTGGCGTTCCTCGGCACGTAGTTGTGCCTCATGAGCCAACCCAGCGAGGCCAGGATGTGCGTATGGCCTGAGGTCTCGTTGTGGTTCAAGGCGAATATGAACTCGGTGCTGCCGTACTTCCAGACATTGAAGTGCTGACCGAAGATCGTTGCCGAGCCGATCCTGGTGCCGCCAGCGAGCGACCGGCCGGCATTGTCGGTCCAGATCATCATCTCGATATTCCAGTGGTTCAGCCACACGTCATTCGCGGCTTCTGCCGACAACCCACCGACGTGCTGCATCGATTCGCTGAATACGTCAGATATTTGCGTGAACTGCGAGACGGGCCGGTCGGAGTACATCTTCCCGATATCGGGATATGTGAGCACCGCGGTGTTTCCGGCGGCCATGGTGGCCTGGACCCCCCAGTCGTTAGTCGAGTTGGCCCATATCGTCTGCTTACCGCAAGCGGGCTGCGGGCAGCTCCACATGTCGTTCTGGAAGAGATAGCCCTGGTGCTGCCAGGTGCCCTCGGTGTTCGATGACTGCCACCTCGGGTGCGCCGGTATCGACGCAATTGCGGTCGTAGCGGACACGAAAACCGCTATCCCGGCCGCCAGTAGCACCAGTATGCGCTTGTACATCGGGGGTTAACCTCCCGGGTCGGATACCTCCCAGCGGTGGGACCCGCCGGGTCTTGCCCCCGGTGCGGCACGTTACAGCAATCAAGCCGAGATATGGGCGTGATCTCCCAGATATACGCAGAGTTAGTACTCGCTGACTTATTATTCTCCGCCGCAAGATCGCGAGAAATTCGATGGATCCTAATGCAAGCTGCTTAGGTGGATTGAATTCCAGGTGCGTTTCCCGGCATACCGGGGTGTGCCCTGGATAACCGAGGCTTTGATCCCCGAATTACGGCGCCGACGGCGTTTCCGCCGAGGCAGTCCGCCAGCGGGCCCGCCCTGGTCGGGGCGAGAGGCCTCAGCGCAATACCTGGCCGGGAGCCGGCTCTGGTGTCGCGCCGCCGCGGGCTGGCAGGTCCGATCCGGCAGGAGCGTGCGGCCTCCGCTCCTCCTGTGGCTGGAGCACCTGCTCGCCTGCACCGATGGTCTGGTCAGTCTTGTCGGCTCCGACCAGCACCGCAGAGAACTGCTCGATGCCGGCGAGCCTGACCATCTCCCCGACCGACTGGATCCGCTCGGCCGATGCACGTCCGGCTGTGACCAGGACAACGGCGTTGTTGGCCCAGCTGGACAGGTACTCGCCGCCGATAGCAGGGTCAAGTGGCGCGAGGGTCAGCAGCAGGTCCGCCGACGTGCATGCGGCCGCGAGCTGCTTGTCGACGGGATCGGACCAGCCGGAGCGGCTCCTTACCTTGAGCGGACCGGTGGCGGCCACGTACTCCTCTGCGGGCGCCGTTACGACCACGCGGGCATCATTTAGCTGGGCCTGGTGCACGCCCGAGGTAGGCACATCTAGCAACCTGGCGACGGGGCTGCCCGGGCACAGGTCCGCCAGGACTATCCGCAGGCCGCGCTGTGCGCAAGTATTCGCGAGCGACACCACGGACAGAGCGGCAACACCCGGGTCGTCGACGGGAACGACTGCCAGCGAGGCTAGGCCCTGAGACCGGGGCGGCAGAGCGGTCCGCAGGTACGCCGCGATCCTGCGGATGTCCGGCCGGTCGACGTCGGCCTGGCTGACCCGCGCCGAGCGGCGCGTGCCCACCTTGCCGACGCTGACCTTCACCGGGGCACCGAGCACCCGTGCGACGTCGTCGCGGCGGCGGAGTCGGTCTGACAGCAGCGCACGGACGATGACAATGCCCGCACCGAGGATGAAGCCGACGATCAGGCCGATGATCGCGTACGAGGCACGCGATCTCAGTTTCGACGGCGGGACCTGGATCGCCGGATCGATGATCTTGCTGCCGTCGATGGTTGCCGTCGTGTTCGTCAGCATGCCCGCCTGATTGCCGATGTTGGTTTGCTTGAGCACCGCCAGCGCCGTGGTCGCGGCCGTACGCTCGCTCCGAAGGCTCGTCAGCCTGGCTTGGCGAGCTGGCGACGCCGGCTCAGCGCTCAGCTGGCTGATCTCCTTGCTGATCGCGTCGATGTGCTGCTGACCCTGGCTGATCCGCTGCTGGAATCCCTCGGTGACGAGCTTGTCCTGAGTCCTCAGCAGGTTCGCCTGGTACGACAGGATCGCGTTAGCCAGGGCATTCGCGGCCTGGACGGCTTCGGCGCTTGACTTCGCCTTGGTGTTGATAATCAGCAGCCGGTCGGTCGGCGCGGTGATGGTCGAGGTGCGGATGAAGGCCTCGGGGGATTCGTGCAGCCCCAGGCGGCTGATCGCGTTGGCCGCTACGGCGCGGCTCTCGGCGATCATCTGGTCGTCCAGCACCTCACCCGGATAGGTCGCAGGTGGCATGAGCACCGTCGCTGTCGCCTGGGCGGCGGGCGGCTTCTTGACGTATATCCCCACTCCGAGCAGCAGTCCGATCACCGCGGTCGCGCACCAGATCCGCGCCCCGCGGCGCAGGGCTGCGCGAATGAACGCCAGGTTGACGAGGCCGACGCTCAAGGTGGCGGGAGCCTCGTCGCCGACCTCGTCACTGGCCTCGAAGGCCCAAGAATTGCCGGCTGGATTGTCCCGTTGGTCCCCGGACGAATCCGGCGTCCGATGTGGGTAGCTCACGGTCTGCTCTCCGTTGTCATTCTGGCAACGCGGGTGGGAGTGGCCCGCCCGGTCGGTCGCCGCACTTGCGCAAGCTGGCCGGTGGTGTGATCGGCGGGATCTGGATCCGCGACAAGAATCCCGGCCAGCTGATGCCCGCCGGCGGCCGCGCTGGACGCTAGGCGAGCCAGTTGCTCCGCGGTTGCGGTGCCGGCCGAGACTCCCAGTACCGTTACGTCTGTCCGCGCCAGCCTGGGTCGCTCCGAGCTCTTGTCATCGATCACGGAGACGACGATGGTCAGCGATGACTTGGGCCGGTGGTCAGCGCCGGGTTCGTCAGCGACCGCGACCTGCAGGAATCCGGAGTACTTGCTGGGGTGCAACGGAGCCGAGTACGCGGCACGCAGTGTCGCGGTCGTGCTGAACTCCTGCTGCGGTCCGACAACCAGCGTCGTCTGTATTCCCTGAGCGGCCGCGAAGACGGCCAGTTGCGGACCGAGGGCCAGCGCCTTCCGATCCGCGGCCAGCGAGACGACCGTGAGCGAGAACCTAGCCCGGCCCGATCGCACGGCGGACACATCGAAGAGCCGGTCGAACGTC
>Ga0126371_10006639_pt1 | contig 10308 bp, 11 predicted proteins | sample PanSoiMetaPlot_4_FD_110145 | JGI IMG/M metagenome (GOLD analysis project Ga0126371, IMG submission 110145) | Tropical forest soil microbial communities from Panama - MetaG Plot_4 | ecosystem: Environmental > Terrestrial > Soil > Tropical forest > Bulk soil | place: Panama | collected 2016-02-17
AGAGTGATGCAGCACGAGATGCCGCCCTGGTTTGTCGATAAGAACGTCGGCATTCGCAAGTTCAAGGACGATCCTTCGCTTTCGGATCAGGAGGCCTCCACGATCGCCGCTTGGGTTGACGCCGGCGCGCCGGAAGGCAATCCCCGCGATCTTCCGCCCGCCCGCACTTTCGCGAGTTCCGACGAATGGCACATCGGCAAACCCGACATGGTTGTTTCGATGCCGGTCGCCTTCAACGTCAAGCCCGAAAACTCCGACTGGTGGGGCAACTTCGTGACTGACTCCGGACTCACGGAAGATCGTTACATCAAAGCTGTCGAGACCAAGCCTTCCATAGGCGGCGGAATTAAGGTCGTCCATCACGCCGTCACGAGTCTCATCTATGACGACGGCACTCCGAGCGGCGGAACTTTGAATGAATACGCCGTCGGCAAAAATGGCGACATTTATCCGGAAGGCTCCGGCAAACTCATCAAGGCCGGCGCGCAGATCAACTTCAACATGCACTATCACGCGGTCGGCGAGCCGATCAAAGATCAGAGCCAGGTCGCATTTGTGTTTTATCCGAAAGGCTATGTTCCCAGGCACGTGATGAACACGATGTTGACTCCGATGAACGACGATCTGGATATCCCGGCCGGTGCAGACAACGTGCGATCCGACGCCTACTTTCGATTCGAAAAGCCGACCAAACTGACCAGCTACATGCCACACATGCACAATCGCGGCAAGGCCCAGTGCCTCGAGGCCATTTATCCCAACATGGTGACCGAAACCATCAGTTGTGTGAGCCATTACAACTTCGGCTGGCAGATCGTTTACAACTACGCCGACGATGTGGCTCCGCTTCTGCCCGCGGGCACCATCATGCACACCATCTCGTGGCACGATAATTCAACGAAGAATCCCTGGAATCCCGATCCGCGCAACTGGGTTGGATTCGGCAATCGCACTAGCGACGACATGGCGCGCTCGTGGCTGAACTACTACTACATGAGCGACGAGGAGTTCAAGCAGGAAGTGGCAGCCCGGAAAGCTTCGAAAGCGCTTCTCTCCGCGAGCAAATGAACACGTGCTGGTCCAGACGCGCTCTCTATTGTGCGGGATTCGCGGGTCTCCTGTTGATCGGGCAGAGTCGTTCCACCGCTCAAATTCAGAAAGCGGCTGGCCAGAATATTGTTCCGGTCTACGAAGGCTGGGAGCGAAACGCGGACGGCAGCTTCAACATGGTCTTCGGTTACATGAACCGAAACTATGAGGAGCAGCTCGACATTCCGATAGGCTCCGACAATTCCATTTCTCCCGGTCCCGCAGACCAGGGACAACCGACTCACTTCTATCGCCGCCGCCAGCAGTTCGTCTTCAAAGTCCGTGTTCCCAAAGACTGGGGCCAAAAGGACCTGGTCTGGACGCTGACCTCACGTGGCAGCACAGATAAAGCGTACGGCTCGCTGCTGCCGATCTGGGAACTGGGCAATCTGGTCTATCAGGAAAACCGTGGTGGGCTCGGTGTGATGACGTGGCCTGAGGAACCGAATGAACCGCCGTCCGTCGAGATGGTGGGCTCGTCGCAACTAAGCGTCACGTTACCTGAAACGCTGACCCTCACCGTCGATGTTTCTGACGACGGGCACCCCAAACCACGCGTCCGGAGAGCAGGGGCGGCCAATGTAGTGCGCGATTCTGACGGTGCCGTTGCAACCGGTCAAGGACGTGGCGGCGGATCCGCATCGGCCGAGCCGGTGAAGGAAAGCCCGCTCTCGCAGGCCGTTGTCAAACTCGACCCTGGCGTTCGTCTCGGAGTGACGTGGGTGCTTTACCGCGGACCTGCCCCAGTTGAGTTTGAACCGACGCACGTCGCTGTCGCCAAGCTTCCCGCAGCGGGTGTCGAAGCGAAAGTCGAGCATCTCGAAGGAAAGGCTACGACGAAGGTCACCTTCACCCAGACTGGAACCTACAGCTTGCGATGCTACGCCGACGACAGCGTCCTGATCACGCCGCTCGATGTCATCGTGACGGTTCAAGCAGCCCACTGACGTAAGCAGTTCGCCGACTCATCTCCGCGCCCAAGGAAAACTCTCGCCCGATTGCTATTCTCGTCGTAGCATGACGGAAGCCGCGCACACCGCCAATATGTTTATTGAGCTTGGTTGCGCGATTGTCGGCCTCGCTATTCTGGCGCGCATTGCGAACCGCTGGGGCTTCTCGGCAATTCCGCTTTACCTGCTCGCCGGCTTAGCTTTTGGAAATGGCGGAATCGCGCCACTGAAAATCAGCGAAGCCTTCGTTCATGAGGGCGCGGATATCGGCGTCCTTCTTCTGCTGTTCATGCTGGGGCTCGAATACTCAGCCGAAGAACTGAAGAGCAACCTGCGTGGCGGGCTACCCGCAGGCTTGATTGATTTCGCTCTGAACTTTCCTCCCGGGCTCATCGCGGGCTTCCTTCTCAAGTGGACGGTGTTCCCTTCCATCTTGCTGGGCGGAGTGACCTACATTTCCTCATCGGGGATCGTCGCCAAGGTTTTGACGGAGCTAAAGGGTCTGGCCAATCCCGAAACTCCGCTCATTCTCTCGGTCCTTGTGATTGAAGACCTCGCGATGGCCGTGTATCTCCCCCTCGTAGCAGCGTTGCTCAGCGGAGGCGGGCCTGCCCGGATCGCTCTTACAGAGACAATCGCGATTGCCTCCGTCTCGATTGCCCTCTTCGTCGCTCTGCGATACGGAGGACAACTCAGCAAACTTGTAGCGCACCAGTCCGACGAAATCATCCTGCTCACCATACTCGGGATCGTCCTCGTCGTCGCCGGAATCGCGCAGCTGCTTCAAGTATCGGCGGCGATCGGAGCTTTCCTGGTTGGCATCGCAGTCTCCGGACCGATAGCCGAACAATCGTACCGTATTTTCGAGCCACTGCGCGATTTGTTTGCCGCGACGTTTTTCTTCTTCTTCGGTTTGCAGATTGATCCTGCATCGCTTCTTCCCGTGATCCCCTATGCAGTAGTTCTGGGAGCAATTTCCGCGCTGACGAAGATATTGACTGGCTCTTGGGCAGGACGGAGAGCTGGCCTCAACCGCGCTTCCCGTGTTCGCGCCGGAGCCGCCCTGGTCGCCCGCGGAGAGTTCTCAATAGTCATCGCAGGTTTCGGATCCGCCCTCGAGCCACAACTCGGCCCGCTCGCGGCGGCGTACGTGCTCTTACTTGCGATCCTCGGCCCAATTCTGGCGCGCCTAGTGAAGTGAGATCGCTCATGTTCCGCGAACAAGCCGCGCGTCCCCCACACGGGGCACTTACAACACTGGAAAAGTTGACCAGTGTCTCACGTCTCAGGACTGCTAAAACCACCGCGGGAAACATCCGCTTCCATGCAGGCGTCCACAGGCAGCAACCAGCTCATTACAGATTAATCACGAGGCTCGAGAACAATTCGGTGAGGAGTAAGTCATGAAACCGATCGAACTGCTTGTGGTCGATAGCAGCCCTCGAGATATCTTGCTCACTCGTCTAGCGCTGGCGCATGAGCTGTATCCGATAAACATCCTGATTGCCTCGGATGGCCGCCAGGCCTGTGCGCTGCTCACGGATAGACGCCGCCCCCGATCTTGTGATTCTGGACGTGAATCTCCCGAATCTATCTGCGTTGTCGGTCCTGGAATGCGCGGATCTATACGTGCCTGTCGTAGTCTTCACTTCGTCACCCGACTCAGCGAGCTGGCGTGCTGCGGTTGACCTTGGGGTCATCGAGTACGTCGAGAAACCTTCAGATCAAACGGAGTACATGAGAAGAGTGTCACAGATCGTGAAGCAATGGGCCGTGCCGGTTCCGGAATTTCGATAGCATCGCTTGAAATGCGGGACGCATCACGCCGTCGCGGATGATAGCATTGCAGAAATGACCGACCTTACCCGCCGCGAGGCTCTTCACGGACTAGCTGCCGCGTTGCTTCTTTCGAACACTGCGAAGGCTCAGAGCGCCGCTTCCTCCATTTGCTTCATGAGTGCGGTCGAAATGGCGCGCCTGATCCGAGAGAAGAGGCTCTCAGCCCGCGAGGTATTGGCCGAACACCTGACGCAAATTGAGCGCGTGAACCCGAAGGTCAACGCGGTCGTGACTCTGGTTCCGGAAATGGCCGCCGCCGCTGCTGCCAAAGCCGACGAGATGCAGGCCCACAAAGAAAAGTTGGGTCCACTGCATGGTCTGCCCGTCGCCCACAAAGACCTCATGGAAACGCGCGGCATTCGCACTACCTTTGGATCGCCGCTCTACAAAGACTACGTCCCCACCGCAGACGATCTCATCGTCGAGCGTGTCCGGCGGGCAGGTGCAATAACTCTTGGCAAGACTAACACGCCGGAGTTTGGAGCAGGCTCGCAAACGTTCAACAAGGTATTTGGCGCAACTCACAACCCCTACGATCTCACCAAAACCTGCGGCGGCTCCTCTGGCGGCGCTGCCGTTTCGCTGGCCTGCGGACTGGTTCCCGTTGCGACCGGCTCTGACACTGGCGGATCCCTACGCAATCCCGCCGCATTCTGCAACGTAGTCGGATTCCGACCTTCGCCCGGCCGTGTGCCAAATCCGAAAGGGGCCTTCGCTTGGTGGATGCTGAGCACTTCGGGATGCCTCGGGCGCTCGGTTGCGGATTTGGCTTTAGTGCTGAGTACGATCGCAGGACCTGACCCGCGCGCGCCGCTCTCAATCGAAGAACCCGGCGAGCTTTTTGCCCGCCCGCTCGATCGAAGTTTCAAAGGGGTGCGCGTCGCCTGGTTCAAGGACCTGGGCGGAGTCCCTTTCGATTCGCGTGTCCGTGAGGTCGTGGACGGGCATCGCTCAACGTTCGAATCGCTGGGGTGTTTCGTCGAGCAGGCCGAGCCGGACTTCGCTCCCGCCGAGATCGCATTTCCTATTCTGCGCGCCTGGAATTCCGCGGCGGCTTATGGTTCGCGATTAAAGGAACATCCCGACGCCTTCAAGGACACACTGAAGGGCGAAATCGAAGAAGGTCTCAGGTTGACCGGCTCGGATCTTGCGCGAGCCGAAACGGCTCACGGCCAAATCTGGCGGCGCTTTCAGGCCTTCCTCGAAAGATATGAGTACTTCGTACTGCCAACGACCCAATTGCCCCCGTTCGATATCGATACGCCGTATCCTACCGAGATTGCGGGCGTAAAATTCACCAACTACATAGATTGGATGAAGTCCTGTTGGTACATCTCCTCCACCGGTAATCCAGCAGTGTCAGTGCCGGGAGGCTTCACAGCAGATGGGCTTCCGGTTGGAGTCCAGATCGTCGGCCGCAACAAACAGGATTTCAGCGTCCTTCAGATAGCACATGCATTTGAGCAGGTGACCGGTTTCGGCAAGAAACACCCAGCGATTGCATTGAGTTCCTAATCGCTTCCGTACCGTCCCCTTTTCTTCGCCAAGAACGCCGGCCGAGCTTCTGGATCGACGCGGCCCGCATTTGGATCTAGAATAACGGCGGGAGGTGTCCCTATGAAGCCCGTTGACAAAATCCACCTGGTGTTACGGGAGAAGGGCCATCAAGTCTGGTCCATATCCCCAACGGCGACCGTATACGAAGCAATCCAAAGAATGGCGGACCGAAGCGTCGGCGCTCTGCTCGTGATGTCCGAGGGCCGCCTCGATGGCATCATCTCCGAGCGCGATTACGCACGCAAGATCATTCTCGAAGACCGATCGTCGAAACAAACTCAAGTGCGCGAGATCATGACCCGTGAACTCATCACGATCACTCCGGAAGACACGGTCGAAGAATGCATGCGGCTAATGACAGAGCACCGCGTGCGCCACCTTCCCGTCATGGAAGGCGACGAGGTTGTCGGGCTTGTTTCCATCGGCGATCTCGTGAATTGGACGATCACCGCCCAGGAGGAAACCATCGTTCATCTGGAGAGCTACATTGTTGGGAAATACCCCGGCTAGCGCAACTCTGGGGGCTTCCGCCAGTCTTCGGACTTGATCGGAGGCTGTTTAGGACAAATTTTGCGCTTCTGGCGAGTTCGACGCGCCGCTTCCGTGGGTCGAATCCGCCCGATCAGCTTGCTGTCTCGACTTAGGCAAAGTTCGACTATGCCTGATCTTGCCCGGTGGCGGCTGCGTCGCTGTGCGCTTCTGCAGGTCTGCCATCACCTGCCCCGTGGCAAACCTCAAATTGTGCAATGCCTCCATGCAATCGGGCGCTAGCTCAACGATTCGGCCGCAATATTGAACAGTGGCGCCGAAGTCGCTACGCTCCAGCGCGACCGCAGCGAGGCCTTGCAAAGCCGGAACGCACTGCGGCGAAAGCTCGATCAGACGCGAGGCATAGTGTTGCACCGCTTCCCAATCGGGAATTTCCGCCGACAATGCCACCAGATTGGTGAGCACTTCTTCCACTTGCTGCCCGCTTTGAAGCAGCCCTTGATACGCTGCTTCCGACTCGTCGAAGCGCCGAAGAAACTGCAGCGCGACGGCTTTGCCGAAATCCGATCGGGTTCGCACCGCCTCCGACCAGCAGGCATCGAAAACCGCGAGCGCTTCTTCGGGCCGCTTCAACCGCAAAAGGCACGCACCCAGCCCCACTCGCGCATCGTCACGATCCGGATCGATCTCGAGCACTCTTTCGAAAGCCAGCGCGGCGTCATCCCAGCGGTTCAATTGCTGCATGCACACGCCCAGGTTGAACTGGGCAAGAACATTCTCCGGCTCCGAGGCGACCGCAGTGAAATAGCTGCCGGCCGCTTCATGAAAACGCCCCAGCGCGAACTGTATTTCAGCGCGCAGCGTGTAGATTTCCGATGTGTCCTCGGATATCGTGCTGAGCGCGTTGAGAGCATCCTGCAGCCTGCCGGCCGCGCGCAATGCCAACGCGGCTTCCAGCGGATTTGGAGTAGCGGGAACAGCTGCCGCAGACATGATTACGAACCTCCTAGAGCGTCTGATTTCTCGCGCGCCAGGACTGGAGGTTCATTCCGTGCCAAGAATTCCAACGCCTGCGCCGGGGGCCGGCTGAAAAGCCGAGACTTTTGGCCGAGCGATATGCGCACTGCGTTCACTTGCGGCGCCCGGTTCCATTCTTCTAAGAAACCGAGCCCGCCTGAGGTCAGCCGCGCGTCGGTCCAAAATTCGGTTGCGTTGTCCTGCAAATAGAGTGTGAACGCCGGTCCTACAATGTCCAGGCGCACCCGAAGCGTCGAGTCAGCCTTGGGGAGGACCAGAAATTTTTCCCGGTGCGGGCTCTCGTTGAACTGGTACACGCTGAAATATTCTATATCCAATGTCGGCGCTGTATGCGGGTTCATTACTTTCATACGCACTCCATAGTAGTTCCCAAGATCCTTGGCGCGGAACACCAGTCCGACGTCGCCGGAGTCCGGCGACCAGGCAAACTCGATCCGGCCATTGGTTGCCGACATGCCGGGTTTATAGAGAACCAACTGCCGCGACTGTTTGACCCCGGGATCGCCTCCAACTGCGGCCTGCCGGACCCAATCTCCGTTCTGCATGGACGTCTGACCATCGTTCGTCGTTGACTGTGCCGTAGATTGCGCTTTGGGTTGAACGGGCCGATCCTCATGCCGGGCCGGTCGGCTCGCTAGCCGCCACACCAGGATCAAGATTACAACGGCGGCCAACGCGGCTGCGCCAGTCTTCCAGAAACGAGCAGGGACCGGAGCGGCTGTGTATAGCTTCGGCACCCTTGCCAGTCCGGGGACGTGCTCGGCGTCGACGGCAGGAGTTTCAACGGGCGCGACATGAACTGGGACGGGCGGCGGTAGCGACGGCTGAGGGGGCGCTGGCGGCGGACTCCCTGCCGCAACTTCCGTCGTCGTCTTCTTAAAGGCGCGTAGTACCGTTGGGACCACGGCATCCAAACGGAATTGGGGAGCCGCCAATTCCCAAGGAAGTGCCGACGGCGAACTTGGGACGCTGGCGGCTGGCATAAAGTCTGTGGTCCCGTGGGCCGTGGCAACCTCGAGCGGTGCCGCGGAAGGCGCAGGCGAAGGAGAAGGTTCGGCGAGAGCGGGTGGCGGCGCCAGAGAAGGCGCGGAAACAACTACAGAGATCGCCGGCGGCTCGGGAGGAGCAAATGCCGCAACCGCTAAGGAAGAGGCCCGCGGACGTTCGACAAGCGCGCTCGCCTGCGGGACCTCCGGCGACGCCTGCCCTGAATCCAGCGGAATCGCCAGACACTTCAACGTGACGACGAACCGGAAACTTACCGGCCGGTCGGACTGTATCGCATTTGCCGCGTCACCCCTGCGGCTCAAATCAACGTCGCCGGTCTGTGATCGCACCATAGTGACCTCGCCAACGTAATTGCTCGCAGTCCCCGCCCGATCACCCGAAGGGGAAGAACTACAAACTTGACAGTTTATAGGAATAGTATGGACTAACTTCCGCCGAAAATGTTTCTTGTGTATCTGAACGCGGCCAGGAGGACCTCCACTGCCAGACAACTGAAACGCGCGTATCTATCTCGCGTCCTTTCATCTAGTTCCGACGTAAACGGCGCGGCAAACTTTTTGGCAGGCTCAGGTCGAGCCGCAGGTTCTCCGTTCGACATACACATAGAGTGGATCATAAATCCAATCATCAAGGAGAGAAACAGTGCGATTCCTGAGTATGTATAAATCGGTTGAGCGCGGCACGCCGCCGACCCAAGAAGAAATGGCCGCCATGGGCAAACTGGTCGAGGAGGGTATGAAAGCTGGTTAGCTTCTTGCTACCGAAGGCTGCCTCCCAAGCGCACTAGGCGCGCGAGTTCGCCGCTCCGGCGACAGACTCAGCGTTACCGACGGCGCGTTTATCGAAACAAAAGAAGTTGTCGGTGGCTTCGCCATTCTTAAAGCGAACTCCAAAGAAGAGGCCATCGAACTCGCCAGGAGCTTTCTCCGGCAAGTAGGAGACGGTGAATGCGAGCTGCGCCAACTCTACGAATCCCCTGGCCAATAGCCTGCAAATAACCGCGGTATAAAAGAGCATGAAAGAATCAGGCTGGACCTTTCAGCCTGATTCTGCCCCAGCAGCTCGGCGTAAAATGGATAAGCATCCACCGACGAAAGGACTTGAAATGCGCATCCTGCACATCTCCGCGCTCGCCCTGCTCGCCTGCGCCCCACTCCTGAACGCTCAGGACGAATCTCGCACCATCACCGGCGGCGGCATCTCGGTTCCAAACTGGACCGGCAAAGTCGACTCGAACGAAGAGCGCCGCGGCGGCAGCCTGAAAGACGCCAAGTTCGCCAAGGAAGGCGGCGCCTTCCACGTCACCACTGGTCCCGCCGTGAGCTATTGGGATCCCTCCGACAAAGCCAGCGGCGATTACACCATCAAGGCAACCTTCACCGAACCGAAGTTCATGAACCTGAATTCACACCCGCATCCCTACGGCATTTTCATCGCGGGCAACGACATGGGAACGCCGGATCAGAGCTTCCTCTACTGTGCCGCCTACGGCAGTGGAAACTTCATCGTGCGCGGCTTCGGACCCGCGCCATTCCAAATGAACGGCCGCGGTGAAGCGAGCCCCTCCGTCCACAAAGCCCCCGCAACCGGCCAGACCGTGACGCAGGAAATCGCCCTCTCCGTCAAAGGCAGCAAAGTGGAATGCGCCGTCAACGGAACTGTGGTCGCCAGCTACGACAAATCCGCCGTCGTCACCGCCGGCAAACTAAAATCCACGGAAGGCATCTACGGCCTCCGCTTCGCCCACAACACCGAAGTCACCGTCACCGGCTTCGGCAAAAACTGACGTTTGGCTATCGACGACCGGGTTTCACCCTTTCGTAGGTGGATCGACTGCGCCTCATTTTATGGGCGCTCGTCAAAAATCTGTTTGTAGTCCGCTTCACTGACCAAGCCGAAGTGTAAATCAACGCTCCAGATTCTCTCTGGCGCACCTCCGGACCGAATGAGACTAATGGAGAGACTCCGAGCTCTGCTCCGATCGCCTAGATCACTTGTGGAGAGCCGAAAGCTGCCCACGTCAATCGGAAAGCTATCGTCAGAGTCACTTGGGGAGACCTGAAATAAGCGCTTAGACTAGCCATCCTTGTTGCGGACGATCTCACGTCTGGTTAGGCGGTTGATGTCATCCAGTCTTTGTTCGTCCTGAGTGGTTTTTTAGAAGTGATCACCTGCCCACCAGCACAGTCCAGTCCACCGAGCGCCGGCCAATTGGCTTAGATGCGTCCCTCCGGAGGTGTATACATTCCCGAATTTACTCCCGGAGGTTCAAAATCGATTCTCTGGACATGGCGTTCAATTCCAGATGAGGTCACTCGAATGACGACCAGCGCCCCAG
>Ga0126371_10006640_pt1 | contig 10307 bp, 10 predicted proteins | sample PanSoiMetaPlot_4_FD_110145 | JGI IMG/M metagenome (GOLD analysis project Ga0126371, IMG submission 110145) | Tropical forest soil microbial communities from Panama - MetaG Plot_4 | ecosystem: Environmental > Terrestrial > Soil > Tropical forest > Bulk soil | place: Panama | collected 2016-02-17
CGCCATCGGCGACATGCAGGTCGACCCGCGCGAGCGCTGTGAAGCTGCCGAAGGACTTGGTGACGTTGTCGATGATGATGTCGGCCATCTCAGTCCCCGACCGGAAAATCCTCTCTCTCCGCCCCTGGGGGCAGAGAGGGTCGGGGTGAGGTGCGGGATGGCAGAGTATTTGCGGATGCCCACCTCACCCTTCCGCTTCGCGGGCCCCTCACCCTTTCCCCTAAGGGGCGAAGAGGGGCACAACCACATGGCGAATTCAACATCATCGGTTGGCGATGCCCCACATCGAAAAGAGGCGCTTGCGCACGAGGACGATGAACAGCACCGAGGGAATGATCAGCACAAGGCCGCCGGCAAACTGCACATGCAGCGGGCTCTCCGACAATACGGAGAGCAGGTAGGCGGTAAGCGTCTTGTGCCGTACCGTCAGCACCGAGGCGGCGAATACTTCGTTCCAAGAGATCACAAAGGCGAAGATCGCCGTGGCCGCGATACCAGGCAGAGCCAGTGGCAACACGACGCGGAAAAACGCGCGCACGGGCGAGCAGCCAAACACCCAGGCTGCCTCCTCGAGCTCTCGCGGAATTGCCTGAAAGAGGCTCGCCGAAATCAGCACCGCGAAGGGTAGAGCGAGTGCGGTATGCATCAGGCTCACCCCGAGCGGCGTGTCGTAGAGACCCAGGCGGATGAATCCCACAGTAAGGGGCAAAGCGAGGATCGCCACCGGGAAAGCGCGCGTCAGCAAGACGAGAAGGCGGTAGGCCGTAGCGCCGGCGAAGACAAAGCGCGCGAGGGCATAGCCCGCCGGCACGCCCAGAAGGATAGAGAACGCCATGCAAAGAACCGCCGCCTCGACACTGTAGAGCGCCGAAGTCCATACCCCAGCAATGTCTAGGAATTCCCGCATCGTCGCGAAGGACATGTCGACCGGCGGCAGAAACGGCTTTGGCCAGCTGTTGACGACGGTTCGGCCCCCGACGGCGGCGAGTGCGATCAGATAAATCGGGACCAGTGTCCAGGTGCACAACACTACGATCCCGGTAATGAACACCGCTCGCCGCAAGGTCATCGCTGTGCCGCCGGTGTGCGCAGCGTCCAGAGATAGATCAGGGTAGCAGCGAGCGAGACGGCCATCACGATGACCGCATAGGCCGCGGCAACGCCGAAATCCTGCTGGTTGTATTGCCAGTTGAAGGCCTCGCTGACGAGGACCGGGAAATTGCGCCCGCCGATCGACAGCACGATCGCGAACATCTCGAACGCAAGCACCGTGCGCAAAATCAGCGCCGTCTGGATGCTGGGCTTGAGCAACGGCAATGTCACGCGCGTGAAGCGCTGCCAGGGTGTGGCGCCAAACACATCGGCTGCCTCGCCGTACTCCTTCGGAATGAGCTGTACACCGGCAACGAGGATGACCAGCACGATTGCGGTTGCCCGCCATAACTCGGCGACGACGATCGCAGCCAGCAGGGCCACGGGCGTCTCGTAACTGAGCCAGCTCTGCGGGCCGCTCAGCACGCCGAGCCGGACAAGGACAGTGTTGAGGTACCCTTTGTCTGTGAGGATCGCGAGCCATACGAGGCCCGCGGCGAGATCGGAGATGCCGAGCGGGATCGACCAGATCCACAGCACAATGTCCCGCCCGCCGCGTACGTGCTGCAGCATCATCGCCATTGCAAGCGCCAGCAGCACCTGCAGCGGCACGACAATAATGACGATCTCGAATGTATTGACGACCGCGTCGGTGAAATTGAGATCCGCCGCCATCCGCACGAAATTCTCTATGCTCCAGCTGCCCTCGGCCTGGAACGCCAGCCCGACCGTCTCCACGAGCGGCACGAAGAAGAGCACGGTCAAGAACGCGAGTGACGGCGCGATTAGCAGGTAGGGGACCACCCGGACGTTCATTGGCGTGGCTGGAGGGGCCCGGTGCGTCCTTCAAGACGGCCGCTTCGCGGCCTCCTCAGGATGAGGAATTTTCTCAGTGCCATCAAAGACAGACCTCATGCTGAGGAGCGACCGCTAGGCGAGTCTCGAAGCACGCACGATATCGATGCAGCATCATTGCAAGGAGCGCCGTCACTGCACCTGGCATGGGCCGGTACTCGGCGGATCGGGGAGCCAGCACGGCGCTCCGGTTTCGGTCATCAGGCGCCGCAACGTCTCCGCCTCCCGGTCGAGCACCGCGCGCGGCTTCTGACCGCGCAGCACGATAAGCTGGAAGGTGTCCATGAAGACCTTGTCGAACTCACCGCCGCGCTGACCGAGGCCGATCGGCAGCAGCGCCGTCAGCGCATCCTTTGCCGACTGCGTCCTTTCGATCGCGGCGGCGCCGAGCTTTATGCCGGGGTCGAGGTCGGGCGGCAGATCCGCCGTCACGACGGGGAAGAAGCCGACGCTTCGCGCGGTTGCGATCTGGGTAGCGGGCTGGGCCAGATAGTCGATCAGCGCCATTGCCCCGTTCATGTCTGGCGCTCCCTTCACGACCGCGAGGCCGGCCAGCACCGGCATATAGCCGCGACCCTTGGGACCCGCAGGGGCAGGAAAGGCAATGAACTGGTCGGGCTTCTGGCGCAGTGCGTCGAGCAGCCGTGCGATGTGGTCGAAGGCGATCCAAACATCGCCCGCGAGCAACGGCTCCTGCATGAAGTTGTAGCTGGTCGAGTTTGGATTGACGCTTTTCCACAGCGAGGCAAACTGCGTCCACATGGCTTCTGCCGCCTCCGAGCGGAACGGCACGACGACACCACCCGTGTAGGACGGGTAAAGAAAGCCCTCGAAAAAGCGGTGCATCAGCCCTTGCGGGCCAGCCGGGAAGCCGAGCATGCGCTTGCCGGTCTTCTCCTGCACCGCGCTGGCCCAGAGGACGAGCTGATCGTAGCTGAGCGCGTTAAGGTCGGTGCCTGCCGGCAGGTAAGGCAGGGCCTCCCTGTTGGCGACCATGATATAGGTCGCCTGCATCCACGGGATGTAGAGCTGGTGGACGGTGCCAAACTTGCCAAGCGTCATCAACCGGTCGGGGACGCCTCGGCTCTTCACGCTCCTAGCGAGGTCGTCGAGCGGCACCAATGCCTCGAGTGTTACGAGCGGTTGCAGTTCGCCGTGTAATGCGCCGACGACGTCGATTGTATGTGTGCCACCTTGCTGCTCGGCCTTGATGCGCACCGGAAGCTGCGCCGGCTGCTCGGTCACGTAGTCGACCTTGCGCGGAAGATCCTTGAGGATGAGATTGCGCATCTTCTGCGCTTCCTCGATCGGGCGCAGCTGGGTTGACAGAAAGACCAAGTCCTCGGCGCGCGCGGCTCCCGCAATCAGCAGCCCGGCGATGATGAACCACGCCGATAGGTGTCGCACCTCCCCCCTCACGGCGCCCTTTTTCGTAACGCGCCTAATTTTGAATATCCTGGAAATTGGTAACTACGACTTCTTCGGTCACCGTGTCGAGCATCGCGCAGCTCAATTGCCGGCCGTTGCTGTTGTCGCGCGCCTCGCCGGCGGAGCCCGGGTTGACCACGAGCACGTCGCCGACGCGTCGCACCAGCTGATGGTGCGTGTGGCCGTATAGCACGAAATCGGCGTCGGTCTCGCCAAAGCGCCCCAGCAGCGAGCTATGCGGGTAGATGTAGGCGCCGCGGGGCTCCCACGGCGTGGAGTGGACGATGAGCAGCTTCTTTCCAGCGACGCTCAGTTCGAGCCGCTTTGGCCGCTCCGCAAGCCATTGCAGCAATGACGGGTTGATACCGTTGGCCTGCCGGGCGCGGGCGCCGTGTGGCCCGAGAAAGCCTTCCTCGTGATTGCCGAGGATCGTGTGGGCGCCACGCTGTTTCAGAAGGCGGATAACCTCATTTGAGAAGCGATATTCGTAGATGCTGTCGCCGAGGCAAATCAGATCGTCGGCATCCCAAAGGATGTCCAGCGCCCGCTGCAAACCAGCCTCGTTGCAGTGCACATCGGAGACAATGCCGATTTTCAAAAGCCGCTCCGGCAGGCGATCATGTTCATGGGCTTGAGGCTCATTACGACTTCTTCGTTTTGATTGAGTACCTCGACGAGGGTGCGAACCATGCCGCGGTCGGGTTTGGAGCGCGAGCGCGTGGCATCGAGAACGGTTACCCGGACACGTAGCACGTCCCCCGGCCGCACGGGACGGAGCCAGCGCAACTCGTCGATACCGGGTGATCCGAGGCTCGCGGTCTTTGGCAGAAACCGGTCGACGAGGAGGCGCATCATGACGCTCGCGGTATGCCAACCGCTCGCAATCAGCCCCCCGAATGGCCCGCGCTCAGCAGCATCGCGGTCGATATGGATGTATTGCGGATCATGGCGGCTCGCGAATTGGATGATGTCGGTCTCCTCGATCACGATCTCGCCATACTCGGCAACACTGCCGGGGGTGTAGTCCTCGAAATAGCGATCCGAGGCTTTAGGGCCCAACTGAAGCGCTCCCTTACGTCATGGCCGCCCTGGGGCTACGTCGGCGGCGGTCCATCGGTGTTTAAAGCCCGGGGTTGACCTGGCCATCCACGATTGCATTACATCACAGTTACGGAAAGTCGTTGATGCGCGGGGCACCCCCGCGCATGACGCAGGAGCGCTGACGAGGGAGGACATGAATTACGACTACATCATTGTCGGCGGCGGTTCAGCCGGGTCCGTGATGGCAAACCGGCTGTCGGCGAGAAGCAGCAACAAAGTGCTGCTCTGCGAGGCCGGTCAGGACACGCCGCACGGCAAGGTGCCGCCGGAGATCCTCGACAGCTATCCGGGTACCGCCTATTTCGACCCGCGCTTTCATTGGACCGAGCTCAAGGTCCACACTGAGGTGATCTCGCACAATCGGCCCGAAGAGGAGCGCCCGCCATTGCGCAAATACGAGCAGGCGCGGGTGTTGGGCGGCGGCTCGTCGATCAATGGCCAGCTCGCCAATCGGGGTGCCCCCACCGACTATGACGAGTGGGAGGAGCGCGGCGCAGTTGGTTGGAACTGGAACGCGGTGCTGCCCTATTTCAAAAAAGTCGAACGCGACATGGATTTCGACGGGCCGTGGCACGGCAACGAAGGCCGTATCCCGGTGCGCCGCATATTCCCAGATCTCTGGAACGGCCACGCCAAGGCGGTGGCTAAAGCATTCGAAGGGGCTGGGTTTCAATACGTCCAGGATCAGAACGGCGAGTTCAAGGACGGCTATTTTCCGATCACGATCTCTAATCTCTACGATCGCCGCGTCTCGGCGGCGATTGGCTATCTCGATCCTGGCACCCGGTTGCGCGAGAATCTGAAGATCTCGGCGCTCACGCAGGTCAAGGGGCTGGTCTTCGAAGGGACGCGTTGCGTCGGCGTGAAGGCGCTCGTCGAAGGCAAGGAGACGGAGCTCCGGGGCGGTGAAGTCATCGTCTCGTCTGGCGCGATCCATTCGCCCGCGCATCTGCTACGCGCCGGGATAGGGCCGGCGGGACAACTGCGCGACCTCGGGATCGAGGTTGTCGCGCATGTTCCCGGGGTCGGCCAGAGACTGATGGACCACCCGTCGGTCTCCGTCTCGTCCTTTATCAAGCCCGAGTCACGGCTGAACGGTTTGACCCGTCGGCATATCCTTCTGGCGCTGCGCTATTCCTCCGGGATCGGTGGCGCGCCGCCCGGCGACATGTTTGTCGCCTCGGTCAGCAAATCGGCCTGGCACGCGGTCGGCGAACAGATCGGCTCACTCCTCGCTGCGGTCTACAAGACCTTCTCCGAAACGGGGCAGGTAAAGCTCGCGTCACGCGATTGGCGGGCCGAACCGATCGTCGAATTCAACCTGCTGTCCGACCGGCGCGATCTCGAAAGGCTCATGGACGCGTTCCGCCGGCTCGGGGCAATGCAGATCAGTGCGGCCTTGCAAGAAGCCACCTGCGACCCGTTTCCGGCAAGCTACACCGAGCGCGTACGCAAGATCGGCGTCGTCAACAGCAAGAACAAGATGATCACCGACATCATCGCCAAACTGCTCGACGGCCCGGCCTGGCTGCGCCGGTATATGATCGAAAAGGTCATTGTCGAGGGCTACCGGTTCGACGAGCTGATGCGCGACGACGAGGCCCTCGAAGACTTTATCCGGAAAGCCTCGATTGGGGTCTGGCACGCGACCTGTACGTGCCGCATGGGAGAGGAGGACGACCCGATGGCGGTGACGGACAACCAGGGCCGGGTGCGTGGCGTCGCCGGTCTGCGCGTCGTCGACGCGTCGCTGTTCCCGGCCGTGCCTTGCGCCAACACCAACTTCCCGACCCTGATGACCGCCGAAAAGATCAGCGACATGATGCTCGTCGAATGAACGAGACCAAACCCGTCGTCCCCGCTTTCGCAGGGACGACGAAAAGAGCGATAGCAGTGAGGAGAGAGAGGCGGATGCGTTTTGGGATTTTTGATCATTTGGACGACAGCGGCCAGCCGCTGACCCGCCACTTCGAGGAGCGGCTGAAGCTCATCGAGGCCTATGACCGAGCCGGGTTCTACGGGTATCACCTCGCCGAGCACCACAACACGCCGCTTGGTTATGCGCCGTCGCCGAGTGTGTTTTTGTCTGCCGTTGCGCAGCGAACAAAGCAATTACGGTTCGGGCCGATGGTTTACCTGCTGCCGCTCTATCATCCGCTGCGGCTGATCGACGAGATCTGCATGCTCGACCAGATGAGCGGCGGCCGGTTTCTTTACGGTGTCGGACGCGGCATCTCGCCGGTCGAGGTCGGCTTTTACGGGGTCGATTTCGAAAAGGGCGCGAAACAGTTCCGCGAGGCGTTCGAAGTCATTCGGCGCGGGCTGACCGAGGACCGGGTGACCTTCCACGGCGAGTTCTACGATTTCGACAATATTCCGATCGTGATGAAGCCGTTCCAGCAGCCTCTGCCGGTGTGGTACGGGCTCGGCAACCCGGCGAGCGTTGCATGGACGGCAGCCATCGCGGCCAACACGGTGACACGCCGGCCGCCCGCGCAAGTCCGCGCGATCACGGACAGTTATCGCGCGGAGTGGAAGAAGTTGGGCCGCTCCGAGGCCGAACTGCCGATGTTGGGGGTCAACCGCCACATTATCATCGCTGACACCGAGTCCGAAGCGCTTGAGACGGCCCGCCGCGGCTATCCCGCGTGGCGGCATCACATGGGCCTCTTATGGCACGAATATAACGTGCCGTTTCCGCTGGAAGCGGCGCTGCCGGAAGATTTTACGGTCCTGCAGCAGCACGGCGACGCAATCGCCGGCACCCCCGAGATGGTACACGATTACATTGCCCGCGAGATCGAGGCGACAGGTGTTAATTATTATGTCTGCGACTTTGCCTTCGGCACGATCACCCATGAGGAGGCAATGCGCTCAGTCGAGCTGTTCACGAAAGAGGTCATGCCTGCCTTCGCAGACGCCTGATCGAGAAGCCGAAGGGGCTGTTTTGCAGATAACACGCGAACGTTTCGGGAATTTGTAAGCTGCTTGTTGTGCCGGGTTCTGTCGAAACTCGGTCGGCTCTTCCCGCGCACAGCAATTTTGTTAACTGCTGATGTTTTCCTGCCGCAACGTCTATAAAAAAGCCTAACCAATCTTCATAATAGAACTGAAATTACATCGTGCTTAGGTACCAGGTGTTGGAGAGACCAACGAACCTTATCTAGGGACGACGCAAGTGAATACGAAGTCAATCAAAATGGCAGTAGTGGGGACCATTGGAGCAGCTGCACTAACGACTGCGATTATCGGCTCGGCAAAGGCCGGCACGCAAGATTTCGACCTCGTGAACGACTCCGGGCGGACGATCGAGCGGATCTTCGTCTCCGGCACCGACACAAACAACTGGGAAAACGACGTCCTCGGCCGCTTTGTTCTGCCCGACGGCTACACAAAGCACGTAACGTTCTCGCGCACCTATCCCGGCTGTCGTTTCGACGTCAAGGTCATATTCAAGGACGGCGGCTCAGTGATTGATTGGAACGTCGATCTCTGCAGAACCGGCCGCTTGACCGTCATCTGAGACGCAGGATTGCCGACAAAAACGCCCCGCTCTTGCGGGGCGTTTGTTGTTGCGGCACCCTCGCGGGAAAGCGACTGCGGAGGACCGAAGATGGGAACGACGATCGAGTTTGCCCGTCCCGATGGTGGCAAGACGAAAGGCTATCTGGCGATGGCGGGCGAGGGCCGGCCGGGCGTCGTCGTGATCCAGGAGTGGTGGGGCCTCAACGACCAGATCTGCGGCGTCGCCGATCGCTTTGCACGCGCCGGTTATAATGCGCTGGCGCCCGATCTCTACAAGGGCCGGGTGACCACGCAACCCGATGAAGCCAACCACCTGATGACCGGGCTCGATTTTGCCGACGCGACCCATCAGGATTTGCGCGGCGCCGCACAACATTTGAAGGCGCAAAGCGGCAAAGTGGCCGTCATGGGGTATTGCATGGGTGGTGCATTGACGATTGCCGCAGCCGTCCACGCGCCGGAATTCGCGGCAGGTATCTGTCTTTATGGGATCCCGCCCAAGGAGTTTGCGGATCCCGCCAAGATCGCTATGCCGTTGCAGGGCCATTTCGCCAACAAGGATGATTGGTGCACGCCCGCCGCGGTTGACACCCTCGAAAAAGCGTTAAAGGCCGCGGGTGTCAGGCATGAGATCTACCGGTACGATGCGGCGCACGCCTTTGCCGATGAGCGCAGCGCCGCCTACGACGTCGCCTGTGCTAATCAGGCCTGGGAGCGGATGGCCACCTTCCTGAAAGCGAATATCGCGTAGCCGCCGTACCGCGGTTGTGTCAGTCTGCCGGGATGAGAGCCCCCAATTTCTATTCTCATGCAGGCTTCGAGCGCGCCGGTCTGCGGCGCCGTGACAGCACTTGGATCCTCGAGCGGGTCGTTGATCCTGGCAGCCTCTTCGTCCCGGTGTGGCGCAACCAGAACCTGGTCGTCGAACTCGACAGCGGCGACCCTCGAGCCGTCGTGCTGGAAGCGGCCAGCATCACCGAAATCCTCGGGACGAATGGCCAAGAACGGCTCGCCAGCGGCGAGGTGGTCTTTCTCGGCGTCATCGAAGAGCGGGCGCATTTCGCGCTCGATCTGTCCGGCGCCGAGGCGCCGCTCGAAATGCTGCGTTCCCCCGCGTTGGCGGCCTCCGGCGTCGAGCCAGCGACGATGCGCTTCGCCGATCTGCGCCAAATCGGGGCACGCGTCGAACGGCGCGAAGGGGCGCTGTTGGCCCTCGCGCGGGCAATGATGTTCTGGCAATCGCGTCACCGTTATTGTGGGCTTTGCGGCAGCCCGACCCGCAGCGAGGAAGCCGGTCATATGCGTCGCTGCACGAATGCCGCCTGCAATACGATGCACTTTCCGCGCACCGATCCGGCCGTGATCATGCTCGTGACCCATGGCGATCAGGCCTTGATGGGGCGCTCCAAGAATTTCGTCGCGGGGATGTATTCGACGCTTGCGGGCTTTGTCGAGCCGGGCGAGAGCCTCGAAGATGCCGTGGCGCGCGAAGTGCGCGAGGAGACTGGGATCGAAGTTGGCGCGGTCCATTACCACTCCTCGCAGCCCTGGCCTTTCCCGGCCAACATCATGCTGGGCTTTCACGCCGAGGCGCTGACGACCGAGATCACCGTCGATTATGGCGAACTCGAGGATGCCCGCTGGTGCGAACGGAGCTGGCTCTTGTCGCACCGGGACGATGATGCATTCCGGCTGCCGCGTCGCGATTCGATCGCCCGCCGCCTGATCGAGGACTGGCTTCAGGGGCGGTAACGCGGCGGCCGGTAGCACGCAAGACGTAGGATAGGCGCAACCGAGCGAAACCCATTTCTCTCTGGCGGCACCGTTGGGTTTCGCTCGGGTTCAATCCCCTTGCAAGGCAGCCGATACAGCGATTAATGAGGGTCCGGGGTGATGGCGCTGCGCGGGTTCTTGACGAGTGGCATCATAAAGAGGGCAGCGACAAACACCCCGCCGATCAGCATGATGGCGTCGTTATAGGTCATCACCAGTGCCTCCCGCTGCACAAGGTTTGCGAGGAGCCTGACCGCCGCGCGGCTCGTGTCGCCAGGGATGAGCGCATCGAGGCGGCCCGTCTGCGCGTCGAGGAAATGCTGCACCGCCCCGCGCGCCGGGTTGATGTCTTCGATCAGCCGGTTCCAATGGAAATGCAGCCGTTGGTTCATCAACGTGTCGATTGTCGCTAGCGCAATAGCGCCGCCGAGATCGCGCGTCAGATTGTAGAGCCCGGCGGAGTTTTTGAGCTTGTCTTGCGGCACGCTGCTGAGCGCTATTATGTTTGCCGGAATATAGCACATCATCAGTGC
>Ga0126371_10006642_pt1 | contig 10306 bp, 7 predicted proteins | sample PanSoiMetaPlot_4_FD_110145 | JGI IMG/M metagenome (GOLD analysis project Ga0126371, IMG submission 110145) | Tropical forest soil microbial communities from Panama - MetaG Plot_4 | ecosystem: Environmental > Terrestrial > Soil > Tropical forest > Bulk soil | place: Panama | collected 2016-02-17
AGTCGATGAAGACGGTCGGTATGGCGCTCCTCGCTGTTGTTTGCATTCTGACGTTTCCAGCAAGCGTGCACGCCCAGACCTTCAATCAGATTCAGTTTGTCATTGGTACCGGGGACGATGATCTTCGCGGTGATAGCTCAGCCACCGCCACGCTGCTTGGTTCCGGCGGCGCCACTCTAAAGACCATCACTCTCAAATCCCAGAACCAACCAGGTTGGGGTAACAATACTTCCCACACCGTGACGGCTCCCTTAAGTCCTCCCCTCGCTCAGTCCGCCATCGCTCACATTGTTCTACGCCTGACATCGCACAATTCGTTTCCCGAAACCGATGACAATTGGAACGTTGAATCCGGGGTCATCAAGCTCTCTAACAGTGGGTCCGGTGCGGTCGAAATCATCAATGTTTCCGGCAATCCTTTTGTACGTCTGACCGGGAGTCAGCCGACCGTGACGTTAACCCCTCTACCAGTCGGGCCGGCCGGTACATTTAACGAAATCCAGTTCGTCATTACCACCGGCGGAGACGACCTCCGCGGCGACAGCTCGGCTACCGCAAGGCTCCTGAGCTCCGCCGGCACCACGATCCAGACCATCACTCTAAAGTCACAGAGCCAGCCGGGTTGGGGCAATAACTCAACCCACACCGTTTCTGCGCCCCTGAGCCCTCCCGCGAAGCTTTTTGAAATCGCAGACATGGTTATTACCCTTACTTCGCACAACTCCTTTCCCGAGACGGATGATAACTGGAATATTCAAGACGTCATCGTTAGCCTCTCCAACAATGGCTCGGGCGCACAGCGGATTCTTCGGGCTTTCGGCGATCCCATGGTCCGGCTCACCGGCAGCGTTCCCAGTGTTTCCTTCCCGCTTCCTCCGATCCCTCTCGGCCCGGTCTGTAAAGGTAGGGTCACCGGCTGTGTCGATGTGACCACGTATCACAACAACTCCATGCGCACCGGCTGGAATTCGCAGGAGAAGGTTCTTGATGCGGCTAACGTCAATTCCAAGACTTTTGGCCACCTTGCCACACTGACGGTTGACGATCAGGTCGATACACAACCGCTCATCGTGGATGGTGTCACTTTCATCGCTACCGAGAACAATACTCTCTACGCTATCGACTTTTGGAATGGATCGACCGTCATTCATCATTTCGGGCAGCCCGTGCCCAAACCCCTCGGCTGCGGTAACAATGGCCCGAACGTTGGTATCAACGGCACGCCGGTCATTGATCTTGCGTCACGCACCCTCTTTGTCGACACCTATTCGATGGACAACGGTAGCCCCACTCACAAGATCCACGCTCTCGACATTGGCAACCTTCAGGATCGCGCACACTCACCGGTGACTGTGGCCGCCACGCACGGGTTGCAAGGAGGTGGGAGTTTTTCGTTCAATGCTACCTATCAACGGCAGCGTCCAGGCCTGCTGCTTGCAAACGGCAATGTGTATGCCGGTTACGGCAGCTTCTGTGATTTTGGTAATTCCAATTCCCGAGGGTGGCTCATAGGTTGGAACCAGAGCACCCTTGCCGGGCTTCCTGCCAAGCAATTGAACGATCGTCTGACCTCGGGTTCCATGTTCCTCTCCTCTATCTGGATGTCTGGCTATGGGGTTGCAACCGGTGCCGAGAAGAGCCTCTACTTCATGACGGGTAACACGCAAGGCGGCACCTACAGTTCGTCGGCCAACATTAGCGAGAGCGCCGTCAAGATATCCGCTGATCTCGCGACGCTTGATTCCTTCTTCACGCCTTCCAACGTGAATGGTCTGGACGGGGCGGATACTGACTACGGCTCCGGCGGCTTGATGGTTCTTCCCGATCTGCCCGGCGCGTTTCCGCATGTTGCGGTGGGGGCGGGCAAGGATGGTCGCATGTTTGTTTTTGATCGCTCAAATCTATCCGGCTTCCATCCTGCTGATATTCCCGAACACGTGAATATCGGCGATTGCTGGTGCGGTCCGTCGTTCTTCCAATCCGGCACGCCGTCGCAGCCCGTAAATCAAGTCGTCAGCAGCGGCGGTCACACCGTCATGCTATGGAAGACAGCTGTCACCTCTGGTGGCTCTCCCAAGCCGACTCTGGTTCAAGTGGCATCCGCCGATCTCAACTTCAACACCGACCAGGATGGCGGCTTCTTCACTTCCGTCTCCTCCAATGGCCTTAAGCCGAAGTCCGCCGTCATTTGGGCTGTTGGCCGGGCCGAGGGTGCTGACCATCACATTACGCTTTACGCGTTTGCCGGAACTCCTGCCGGATCGTCTATGCCTCTACTGTGGTCCAGTCCCAGCCCCGCCGGTTTTTGGCCGAACGATGGCGGCAACGCTAATATTGTTCCTACCGTCGCCAATGGCCATGTGTTTGTCCCCAGCAACAAACAAGTCCAGATCTTCGGGCTCACCCTGCGGCCGCTTCCACCGCGTGGTCCATTTCCCATTCTGGAGCTGGCTGCTGTGAAGCCTCCCGAAACCGGCGCCCAGGTTTGGGGCACGGTGAAGTCCGTGTCGGGCAATCGCCTCATCGTGACACTACGGGGCGGTGCCGAACTCGAAGTAGACCTCACGTCAGCCGCACAACAAGGCCGTGTTGCAGAACCAAGACCCGGCATGCTCGTGGTTATCAGCGGCAAAATGAACGCCGATGGTTCGCTTCAAGCTGAAACCCTCTCCCGTGCTAAGGGCACAGCCTCTTGGGGCGAAGACCGTCGACAATGAACGTGCGCGACGGCTCGCCGCCCTTGGTCGAAAAGCGGTTGTCCTTTGGTCAGGGTTCGCCGTCGCCCTCAGCAAGAGCTGGACGGCTGGAAATGGAGTCGGCTTATTGCCACAACAGCCGCATTGGGCGTGCGTTGCTACTGCTCTAACGTAGTCGCGAATCAAGAGAACAGAACTCAAACGCCGTGGCTATCGGGACGCCGAAAAAGCAAGACATATTGAACTTTGCGCTCAACCTGGAATATCTGGAGGCTGAGTTCTACACGTAGACAACCATTGGTAAATCGATCACGAGCTTCGGTGTCGCGACCAAAGGCCGAGCCGGTGGATCCAATCCGCCAGCCGGCGGGACTACCGTTGGAGGCAAAAAGGTAGATTTTCCCAACAATGACCTCTTCACTCGCGAGATCGCAACACAGATCGGCTCGGATGAACGCGCCCACGTAGTCCTGCTTTGTGGCGCCCTGGGCTCAGCTGCGTGTGCCATGCCGAACATCGACCTGGGCGCTCTTGGATTTGGCTTCGGTAATATGAACGATTTCCTCCGGGCAGCACGCATCTTAGGGGACATCGGCGTGACGGCGTACTCCGGCAATTGCACGATTGAAGATACCGACGACAGCTTTGGACGGTGTTGACTTAATTCCTCCACCGAGTGGTCAGCCAAAGCAAGTTCTCTCCATCAAGGTCAGCGATGGACTGATCGCAACCCGGACGGCTGGGCAAGTGCTTCACCTTGCGTTCGGAGGGAAGGCTGGTGTGAAACAAGGGGGTTTCTTCCCGAACGGTCTTAACGGTACGATCACAGCGAGCACAGAGGCAGCGGCACAGCCTGTAGCGGCGTAGTTCCGATGCGTTCAGCGGAACTTCCAACAGACGAAAGATCCGGTCTCGATTGATAATGGCGGCGAAGCTGCTCCGGCCGTTACATGGGACACGTTTCTGGTTTCCATGAAGTCAACGTGCTAGTCGGCCGCGGGAGGGGGCTGCCGCCACTCGCGTTTCACAACCTTGGCGGCATCTGCGGTCGCGTCCACCATAACGCCGAACCAGCCGATCATCATCTCTTCCCAGCTTTGATCGCCCCATTTGACCACCACGTTGGGGTTGGGATTGGCGGGGTTGTTGGTTGAATTGTCAAAGTGGGCCGTACACTCCATTCGCGTTCCTTTAGGCAGTGCCACCGGCTTGGCTTCGTCATATCCCAGCTGCCAGCTGAAGCTGAAGTTCGGCACTTTTAGCGCGGTTTCGGTTTCACCATTCGGATAGACGAGCCGATACTCGAAATCCTTACCGCGCAGATGCATGTGGGGCTGCAACCAAACCAGTTGCGCGTCCTGCTCAAACGTGACCTGCGAGTGGACCTCATAGTTCGGATCATTGGCGGGTATCTGAAACGTGAAGGTCGAAGCCCCGATCGTCAGGTAGCGATATTTGGGCGGTTCCTTCGCAAGCACCAGGCCAACCCGCGTAACGTCCTTGCCCGGCTCACCATTGGGCGTGTAATGCATCTGAAAAACGATATCCGAGCCGGCGGGGATGAGCTTGGCGGAGTTGCCTGTCAGGTTGAAAGTCTGGGGCTGTATCCCCGGAACGTAAGCCACCAGGAACTCGTTCGCCGCTGCTCCTTGCTGCTGTTGTGAACGCTGTTGCGGATCAGGACTCCGCGCATCTGTGCCGATTCCGGCGCCGTTCGCGTCCCTTTTGTGAATGATAGGCACGAAGGGCTCGCCGGGCTTGGCATCCTTAAGCCACTGCGACCCCGGCGGACGGACGAATGCGATCACGTGATGCGTGATCTTCCTGTTTCCGGGAAGGATTTCGGCCGCCGTGACCCAGGTGTCCTTTGTGAACCCGGTGGGGATCACGATGTAGGTGTACTCAACCACTCCATTGGGAGGTACCTCATACGGCTGCGGCATCGCGAATATCAGATCGGGCTTGATGGTCCAACCCTCTGCGGCGAACCCCCGGGCCGCTGGCTTGTCCTTCGCCGCTCCTTCCGGAGCTCCGCTATCAGCCCAGCGAACCAGCGTTTTGATGTCCGCGTCAGACAGCTTGCGTTCATTCGAAAAGTGGCCATATTTGGGGTCCGCGAACCAGGGCGGCATTCGCTTGGTCAGCACCGCGGCCTTCATCGCCCGCGCCCACGGCCTCACCTCCTCGTAAGTGAGGAACGACATGGGAGCGATCTGGTTCGGCCGGTGGCAAGTCTGGCAGTTACTCTGCAGGATGGGGAGCACGTCTTTATTGAACGTCACGGGAGCCGAGGGAATATCGGCAGCTATGGCTGCCGTGCTCATCCAAAGAAAGGCTACAAATAGGCGCTTCATAGCTCTCCGTGTCATCCCTGGTTTTGAGGACTTATGATTAAGTGTACCGCCCACGGCACTATACCATAGGCCAGTTAAAAAATTACGACCGTTTCATTTTTTGAAGAGGACGTTCAGTTTCGGACTCCATGCACATCGGAAAGGCATTTCGCTGCCGGGGTTTTTAGTCTCTTGCAGTGTGATCTTCGAGGACTTCGATCCGGATGTGGTCCGGCCCCTCGATAAACGCAAACTTAAGCTTGCCACCCAACAGCGACCGCTGCTGCTCCACCACCTTGACGCCATCTCCCTTCAATCGTTCCAGCGTCTGGTCGAGATTTTCGACGCTGAAGCCAAGGTGGTCGATGGCATGGCCCTGACTCGATTCCAAGTTGTCTCGCCCCTTCCAGGCGTCAGGAAACGCGGCCTTGGCGTTGCCGACCGGATAAATAATGATGCTGACATCGTCCATCATTAGGGCTACCGACGGTCCGGTCTGGCGCCCGCAGCGGTAACGGGCTTCGCGCGAGGGTGGATCTGGGGACCGGCGGCGCAACCCGAACTCTTTTACATACCACTCGGCGGCGGCAATGGGGTCCTCGCTCAGCAAGTGAACGTGGTCGAAGTAAGTGATGTTGGCAGGTGTGGTGTTCAGCTCGATCAACGCATGATCGGGACCGTCAATGTAGGAGAAGAAGAAACGCCCGTTTCCTGCCTTGCCGTCGCACTGATCACTAATATCGGTGATCGGTGTCTGAAATTTAGTCCCGCTCGCAACCTGCTTCTGGTAGGTCTCTTGCATATTTTCGCCGCCACCCCAGCCCATGTGCCAGATGGCCGATGTAACTTCGGCCGAGGGCGCGGCATTCACTTTCGTAAAGAGCAGCCAGGACTTGTGCGACCACACGCCGTCCATTGCGCCTGCAAATTTGCGCTTCTCCGACTCAAGTTTGGAGGTATAAAAGCTGATGGCCGCCTGCGGGTCGGTCGCATTCAGGTGCAGGTGATGAAAATGCGCGACAGGCGCAGCCATCGGAGACGGCTCTTGTGCCAAACCGGCACCCGCCAGAGCCAGCACGGCGCCCGCGGTCCATATGCACATCTGCAGGGGATTCATGCGTCGCATTCTACACTCCAATACGCGAGGTCACGAAAAGAGTTCAGTCTTCGGGTCGGCGAAACTGCTCCGCGGCATATTCGGGGAAGTGAACGTTGAGGAAGCCGACGAACATCTCGTTGATTAAATTCAGCGCCTTCTTCACCCCATACTCGTATTCGTCTTCGAGCACCAGGAAAGAGATCGTGACGTTGCCTCGCAAGTTGGAATATCGAATCGAGACACGTGTGGGATCCAACCGACGGTGCTCGGGCTGGTGGCTAGAACCTAGCTGTCGAATGAAGGCTTTCAGCCTGCGATTCAGTTCAGAACCAGCCGGCACCGCCGGTAGCAGGTTCTTGAATGACAAAGTTTTGCGTTTGGGGTCGAAACTCAACTGGAACGGCAAGTTCCACAGCCAGGTGAAATTGAAGGCTGCCTGCTTCCCCTCTGCCTGGGTCTGGCTAAAGGAGCGAAAGACACCCCGCCTGGCGTAGCTCTCAAGCTGGTTGTGGACGATCGAAAGAGGCTTTATCGATTTCATAGGTTCCAGTGGCCCAGCCGACATCTTGCGACCGTGTTATCGCATGCGAAAAGGCCCGCTCGACCCCAAGACAGGACAGTACTCTAGTGATCGTAGGCCATGCAGCCGGGCTCAACCTTCCCCAGGAATCCTGGCGGATACTGCGACTTCTGCCAGAACTCCCGCCTGGCCTGGCAGTTGATCACCGTCGAGATCTTCTCATTGGCGGCAATCTGATAGCTTCGCTTTAGCGCCGGCAAGAAATCTTCAGGACGCGTGACGTACTCGCCGCGAGCGCCGAGGGATTCGGCCATTTTGTCGTAGCGAAGGTTCTCGTGAAATAGATACATGTGCGCCGCCCTTCCCGATCCTTGGACGCCCCACGCGTTATTGTTGTAAACGATCATCACCACCGGCATTTGGTATTTGCTCATGGTTTCTAATTCCATGCCGGAGTAGGCGAAGCCGGCATCGCCGGTGATGCCGATCACCGGAGCGCCGCGATGGGCGGCCTGCGGACCTGCTCCCAATTGCACGGCCGCGCTGACGCCGAAAGCATAACCGCAATCCGGCCCGATGGCACCGTATTGATAGGCGCCGTTGCAGATCTGGCCGGGACGGTATGCTCGGAAGTAGCGGCGTGTATACCGGGCAATCCCGTAGCCGCCCGCGACCACCGTCGCCTGCTCCCGGGGGAGATCGCCGCGGTATAGAAAATCGCTGAGTTCGTGAGCAATCACCGCGGGGTGGACTGCATCCTTATAGGTAAGGCCGGTTTTGTAATAGTCGGCGTTCTCATCTTCAAACTTTTTACGAGCGGCCGCCAGCTCCGCCACCCAGGCTTCGCGGCGCGACGGAACAACGGCATCGAGCAGGGATTCCAAAGCCGCTTTCTCACAACTGACAATGCCCAGGTCGATCGGCATGTTGCGGCCGATATCAGAGGCATCGGGGTCGATGCGGACATAATGGGCGTCAGGGCTGAGGCTATACTCGCCTACATTGGGCATAGAGTATTGGCCTACGAAGATGACTAGATCCGCGCTCAGTAGCGCGTCGGGGGCCGTGCTCGCTGAGAGCCGGTGTCCGTCAGAGAACTGCCCCCGCACTACGTCCGACTCGACCACGGCGATGTCCGCCTTTTCCGCGACCTGTGCGAGGACCTCCCAGGCCCTACTGTAGAACACGCCGGTGCTGGCTACGATCATGGGTCGTTGTGATGTGCGGATCATCTCAGCCACCGCGCGTATTAGTTTGGGGTCGGGGTAAGGTTTGGCGTCCGTCCGATACTTTGAGTTTTCGTAAAAGTAGCGGAGCTCGCTCGAATCTTTGAATTTTGCGCCGTAGACTTCTGCCGGGAAATCCAGATGCACAGGGCGCGGGATTCCGGTCTTGAGCTGGCGGAAAGCGTAGGCGGAATATTCGTAGATCCGGTTGGGATCGATCAGCCGCTTGCCGTACTTGCGCATGCCCTCGGTCGTCGGCTGCTGGTAGGCCGTCTGGATTCCCATCTCAGTGTCGTCTTCGGAAACGCGCTTGTTGCTGGCCAGGACGAGTAAAGGCGTTCGCGCCGCGTTGGCGGCGGCGATGTTCATGATCATGTTGGTGAAGCCGGGGCCTTCGGTTCCGGAACATGCAGCGATCTCCCCGGTAACGCGAATGAAGCCATCGGCCGCCGCGCACATCGCACCCTCGGTCCTGCCGCCAAAGCAGGGAATTCCTTCGTCACAGATGGAATTGATGACGTCGTAATTACCGGGGCAGCAGAACAGTGCCGCCAGCCCTTCGTTCTTGCAAACCTTGGCAAACACTTGGGAGCCGCGCATGGGAAAGCTGGCCGGTTTTGCCGGGAGGTTGAGGGCCGTCGGAATTGCGTTGGGCAAGCGGATGGGCGCCACCGTCGGCGCCGCCGCCGGAACTGCCGCCATCCTTGGTGCTCCCAGCGCTCCGGCCGCCGTCAGCATCGACCGCACGAGAAACTCCCTCCTCGATCCCGTGTCGCGTGCCTGTTTCCTTTTCACTACTCCCTCCTACTTTGGGTCAGCCGCGGCCTCGACCTTCGGCCGCTTCGACTCTGGCCAAAAGCTGCGAACGAAGTTTACGACGTGCCAGATTTGTTCATCCTTGAGTTTGTCTTTGAACGCCGGCATATCGTTCTTAGTGCCATTGCGAATGCTCGAGAAAACCGCCTCCGCCGAAGTGCCGTGCGCCCAGTCGTCGGGGTTCGTAAGATCGGTTGGCGGCGTGCCATTGAAGTCGCGCCGGTTGAGTCCCCGGCCATCCTGGTCATGGCATTCGACACAATGGAGGAGGTAGAACTGCTTGCCTCGCGCGATGGACTTGGTCGTGTACGCTAAGGGCACCTTCAGCGCTTCGCTCTTTTCAGCATCCTTTGCGGGACTGTCTTTTCCGGGGCCTTGGGCGATGACACTCGCCATAAGAAGACTCGCCAGTACGACTCGCCTTAGCATCTTGGCTGATGAAAGTACCAGCGACGAGCAGGGCAAGTCAATTCGTCCCCCCAAGCTTGTCTTGGTGGTCGCCTCGTGGGATTTGCCTTCTGGGTATATGGCGTTGAGACGAGACTCCCGAAATGCTTGTCACGGTTGCCCGCGCAGCGCGAAAGCAATCCAGAGCTCCGGGGAAGAGGCTGTGGGCTCGGAGCGAAAGGATAGGAGCGGCCCACCTCCACGCTGGTTGCTCGGAGATAAGCGCGGACGAAGGCTGTTTGTTAGGTGGCAACAGATTCAGTTCTGAGGGATTCTCACAGGCATGAGGACCCCAACGATGATAGAGATCAGTAAACCAATCGCTGCGCCAGTAATTGCGTTCGTGCTGAGCTCCACGCTGCTGATGGCCGGTCAGGGCACGAGTCGGACCGCTGACAGGAGAGTCTCAGTAGATAACCAAGGACAACGCATTCGGAATATTGTTTTGGTTCACGGCACCTGGGCCGATGGCTCCGGCTGGAAGCCGGTTTACGACATTCTCGTCAAGGATGGCTACAACGTCAGCATCGTGAGCCAAGAGCCACAAAGTCGAACTCCAGGGCGCCAGTCACTCGGTCTACATCTTTAGGCGGAAGGCGGTTGCCGCTCTGATTGAAGAAGCTGCAAGACAGTTCCGAGTGGGATGCGGTGAAAGCAGTCACCGCCACATCACGCCCCCTGTTTTCCGCCTAGCACAGACCGGGACCGACAGTTTAAGATTGCGCCCTGGAGTCGCAGTGGAATCTGTTGGGCAGGTTCATGATGACGACAAACACAACTCAAGTAAAAAATGCGACGGTCGGCTTTGCCGGCCAACCCTATGCGGCAAATGGCTTGGCCTTGGTTCGCCTGACAATCGGCGCAATGTTCATATCGGTTTTCTTCGAAAACCTAGGTAAAGGCCTCTACACTGCGGGCGGCTACTCGGGCCTGATCAACTCTTACATCAAATCAGGTCACTCGCCAGCCGCGTGGAAAGCGGTGATGGGATTGGTGGCAAACCATGCCGCGATCGCTGCACGAGCTGACCATTGGCAGGGCCTGATCCTTGCAGTGAAAGCCGGCGCCGGGCTGGCTGCGATGCCGCATTTTCAAGGCGATAATGAAAGCAATCTTGTTCGCGTCATAGACGATATCGGCCTGGTTGTGCCCTACTATCTGCTGATGCA
>Ga0126371_10006644_pt1 | contig 10305 bp, 17 predicted proteins | sample PanSoiMetaPlot_4_FD_110145 | JGI IMG/M metagenome (GOLD analysis project Ga0126371, IMG submission 110145) | Tropical forest soil microbial communities from Panama - MetaG Plot_4 | ecosystem: Environmental > Terrestrial > Soil > Tropical forest > Bulk soil | place: Panama | collected 2016-02-17
CGCTGGGATCGAACACGTTGCTGATCTGCATGTTCTGCCCTGTCTGCCACGCACTGGCTAACGCCGCTTCACGCAGGATGCGCTGTGCTTCCAAGGTGTCATCGGGCTGCTTCCGCGCCTTCGCCGGTTTAATTACGGTGCCCACCGGCTGGGCTAGAAAGGGCGGATCAGAATTTCCACGTCTTCTAGCTTATCCAGGTATTCGTCCGCCAAGCCCCTGGCAGCGATCATGCCAACTTCTTTATCGTTCGAAGCCAGGATTTGCGTGGGCGCAATTACCAGGATCGATTTCTTCGTTTCCATTTCATTCCCGGCTGCGTCCTTCTTCGTCTTGGGGTGATACAACACTGCGTATTCGAACAGCTTGCCCTTCGCCATCGTTTTTCTCCTTAAAGTGAACATAAATTTCCAGGCCGCGTACGGTAGCCCGGATTTTTGTGCCAGTAGCATTGATTGCCCGAACTGCGTGTGACGTTCGAATCGATTGTGCGAGTGAACGAACCTGAAATACGCCCAATTTGTCATCCGTGATGCACAGGATGTCGCCAGGTTTCATCGCCCGAATTGCATCCCAGATTGGGCGGCGTGAAGTTCGGTTAATCGTCACGCCAGGAATTTCGTCAACAGACTTGATTGTTGTCACCATCTGTGTCACATCCCTTTAGTCAGATAGATTTGCTTCCTGTAAATCCACACGTGATAGTCATTGCACCAGACACACTTCACCGGATTCCAAAAATCACCTTTGTGCTCGTGATTCCGGTTCAGTTCATTGGCCATTGCTTGCGCTGCATCTTCTGACGGGAAGTTCAGCGCATTCGCATGGCCGCCCGGTGGACGTATCAACTAAGAACGCCGCGCCCTACGATGTAAATCGTGTCTTTGCGGGTATACAAGTCATAGGGCAATCGCAATTCCTTCAGCTTGCGCTGCACCAAACGATAGAACGCAGGGATCGGATACTTCATTTTCTTGTACAGCTTGTGATCCCTGGGAATTTCAATTTCAATGTATTCCTGCGGTTTCAGTCCCGCGCCGAGCGCCATCACTAAGTCCTGCCATTCTTCCGATTCATGGATCGGCGTTCCCGGTCCCATGGCCCCCTTGGCCGGTGGTGGTTCGCTCACAATGTTCAACATTTTGAGTGGCATCGTTGTCCTTTTTCGTGACTTCTACAGAAATAAGGTGCTTACATTCCTTGCACGAAATGATGGTGGCCGTGCCCTGGTCGGAATCGATCAGCTTGTAGCGGCGCACCCGAACACGCGCGATGCAGTTGGCACAGAAATATCCTTCCCGTGTCGGCTTCATCACGCGTTTGACGAATTCATCCATCAAAATCCAAGGGCTAGGCGAATCAGATATGTGGCTGCCGCAAGGTAAAACACGGTCAGCAATACCCCGATGAATGCCGCTTCTAAGTTTCGTTTCATGCCGCACCGCCATCTTCTGGGATCAGCGGCTTCTGCTGGGCCGCTTCCCGTTTCTGCTGGCTGCGGGACTTCAGCTGTTGCTTCACGGTTTCCGTAGTCGATGGTTCTGGTTCTTTGGGCTTGCGCATTTCCATCACTTCGCGCCAAGTGGTATCGCCGTCCTTCAAGGCATTGAACAGCTGCCGCAAACCCATCATTTCCTGGTCCGATAGCACCTTGGCATCGTGGCCTAGGAATAGCTTTACTTCGCCGACCGGAATGCCGATCCCTTCGAAGGCATCGAACATCCGCCGCTTCGTGGCTTCTGGGTCCTGGGCATTCGAATCTTTCATCGTGCGAATGACCTGTTCCATGCACTCTTCCACGATGTCTGCCGGGACAAGCCGAATGCCGTTGTTACGGATCGCTTTAGAAATCATGGCGTTCTGTTTGTTGAGTAGATCGTCTTCGGTCGCCACGATGCTGTAGACCATCTTTCCGTTCCGGTTCTTGCGTGACCGAACGACTTCATCGCCTTCCTGAAAGCCGCTTCGTTCCACTGTCTTTTCGATAGCCGTATCGGAAAAATACGTCACCGTGGATTCCAGGTCCCTGGCCGACACGCGAATGATCCGCTTCTGGTAATCGTCGTAGATCGTCGCGGATTCAATGCTGATGTTGCCCATGGCACGGATTGCAGCTTCGGCAAATCGAATGCTGGGACCTTCGACGCCGCGTCCAATCGGTTTTAGGTATCTGGCGCTCTGCGCAAAGCCGGGACGTTTACAGTCTTTAAGCAGCTTCGCCCGAACCACGTCCAGGTCCCGTGGATGGCGCATCGCCATCACGTACTGTGCTTCGATCATCGCCTTCGCTTGGGCTGCCAGGACCGATCCCGCTGTTTCCGGTGCTGGGAAGGGCACGACTGTCAGGCCCGGCGATTGTGTTTCCTTCTGTTCCTGGTCCATTGATGGTCCATCCCTTTCTGATTGAAAGTAAGAATCGGCGTGATCCTGGTCGCGTCGTAGTGAATTGCTGAATGATGCTTGCACGCCTTGAAGGATCAAAATTCATGCGCGCAAACAAATTCTTTGCCAGTGATTCCCAATCGGTGTGCTCCGAATCCTTCGATTTGCGCCACGTCACCCGGCCAAAGTCACCTTTGATGCCTTCGTGAACGCCGATCATTTCCTTCAGTTTGTTTTGGTATGCCGCTTCGATGTTTTCGTATTCCTTCAGGACTTGCCGCACCATGCGCAGGTTATTCACAAGTGTTGGCGCGGCTTCATTCCCTTCTGTGATCGGCAGAATGTCCCGTGGATATTTCTGTTTCAGGTAAACCGCCCAGGCGTCTGATCCATCAATGTCGGGCGGCTGGCGCATTACGATGTGCCGCGCCCACCATGCGCGCAGCTGATCGATCATTTCCTTTTCCAGTTCCTGGTCCCGTTCAATGTGATAGATCGAAAAGCTAGTGCCAGCTTTCAGTAGCGCCACATCCCACACGGGGTAGTCCATCACCGCCATGTAATGGGCGCACTGAATCAAGTAGTGGTATGGCACTTGATCTGTGCCGGGTTCGCCGAATTCGTCTTGGAACTGATTTTCGCTTTTTAATTCAACGCCACGCAGATCGCCTTGAACCAAACGGTCTGGCGTGCCGATTAGGATTTCGTGTGTCTTATGAATTACTGGGACTATCATGGGTTCATAGACTTGCTGCTTCGTTTCACGGGTGTATAGCCGGGCAATCACGGGTTCCAGTTCTTGTCCCAGATTCAGCAAGAATTCTTTGGTGGCATCGGGCTTTGCTTCGATGCCCATTTTTTCCATCCACACATCCATCGGACTGCGCCAGGGTGAAAAGCCCAAGATCGCAGCGGCATCCGATCCACCGATCCCGCGTTGCCTGGCCAGCTTCCATTTGTATTTGTCGATCATCATTTCGCCCTATCGGGGTATCGAAGATGCACATTCCGTGCATCCCTTCGCCGCGCGATTACCGTTTCCACGTCCCTGACCCGAACCAGAATGCAGGACCCGCGCGGTACGGCTGGAAATACAATCCCCAAGTCCTTCGCAAGCCAACGCTTCAGCGTGGGATGGCTGATCCCAACAGCGCGCGCTGCCTTGCGAATCGACATATGCGTTTCCATTAGGCGGCGGCTTCCTTCTGTGGTTCCCGGTGCCGATCTAGGTATTCCCTGAGCGCCAGGCGCGCGATGTGGGCCATGGTTAGGTCTGTTTTCTTCGATAGTTCCTGGACTTCTTTATAGAAATTTAATTCAACACGTGCAGACACAACTTCAAGCCTGCGCTCACGTGGCGCTTTACGGTTCCTGCCCATTTAGGGTCCTGTTCTGTCCCTGGATACGTCAGTCTTGCGGGTTGGCCCGTGGTCCCTTACCGCGTGGTTTAGGCCCGTTGAACTAGCGTGTGCGGAGTGTATTCCCGTGTAGGTGTGCAAAACAAGGCGGTGCTAAACAAAAATCATAAAGCGTAAACAAAAATGATTATTGACTATCGTTTATGGCCGGTGGTAGGGTCCTTGCAAATCCGAGTGGGGGGGGTGTGCGGTGGGTACACGAAGCTGCAAACTGACACCCTTCAGGGGGGAAAGAGTGGCATCACATGGAAAAACCGGCCAAGCTAAAACGAACGGAGCGCTTGAACATTTCGTTAACGAAACCCGAAATGGCGGCGATTATGCTTCTGGCCCAACAGGAAGATCGTGACCCAGGATATATCGCCACTTTTTTTGTTCGCTGGGGATTGCGCCAATACCGGGAAATGGATGGCACGTCCCTACGAAAGATGGATCAAATCCAGCTTCATGCAGGGGAAACATTTGAACACAATTCAAAGGTTCGCTTAGAACTTCGTCGCCTAGCCCAGAACGAAATTCACGACCTTCTGAACCGAAAGGATTTCTCCGATGCCAAACCGGCCCGGAAGGAAAGGAAGCGTGCGTGACTTGCGAGTAGCCATACCATTTCGGGGAACGGCACCACGTATTACGCAAGATGATCTGGCTAAGATTTTGCAGTTGCGGGCCGAATTGAAAAAGCGGGAAAACACCGTGGAAATTGCCATCGAGAGCGGTGCTACCGTCGATCCTGGACCCATCCGAGTGATCGAGCACAAAGACGGCAAAATTGAAATTTTGTGAAAGGGGGAACTATGAATCGGATTCAACCTGAAACAAAGCTGGCGATCCTGGAAGACATCATGCTTGGTCAGGACAGCCGGGAAGGTTTGGCGGAAAAACATAAGGTCAACGTGTCCACGATTGATCGCCTGCGCTACCTGTATAGCCATAAAAAGAATGGCACCACGGTCCGGGAACTAGCTGGCGTCGATCAGCCCGATGAACACGCGCCGGTCAAACGCGGCAGCCGTGGCAAGTACGCTAAGCTAATTCCGAAATGGCAGAAGCTGCACGACGAAGGATTCAGCCACCGGCAGATCGCCAAGCGTTTCAAAACTTACGCGGCCCTGGTTTCCTACCATTTAAGGAAGCACGCCAAAGAATCTTCGCCGCGCCCAGCCCCGAAGATCGCCGCTCACACGAACGGATCGAAGCCCACGATCCATCCCGACATCGTTGTCGGAATGATCTATGCCGACATCATCGCCATGATCGAACACGGTGCGGATGAATATTCCGTGCCGGTAGATCGACTGGGGCGCGGCATCAAAGAAGTCCTGGAAGCCAAGGGATTCTAGCGTTCCCAGTGGTTCCCAGTAAGTGCCAAAAAGGCGTTCCAATCTTACCAATCCTTCCACTTTGCGATATTGCGTAAATATCGTATACAGAAATAGTTGCGGGCATTTATTGGGGTTTTCGTAATGTTAGGCCACGAATCCCACCCTCTCCGCCATAAAATCTTAATGCTTGTATTTTCATATCTAACCGTGCTATTGTTCCCAGTAGCAGTTCCCAGTGACTATGGGGACCGCACACGGAGAGAAAATCATGGAAGCCAAGTTCACCCTGCGGGCACGCATCGAAGGCGAATTCAAAACGGTCAAGGAAAAGAAAGGAGAATGGATCGATCCTGGCGTTCCGGCGTCCTACACCATCCGCTTCACCGATCCCGTCAGCAAGAAACGCATCACCCGATCCGTTGGTTCTGACTTCGCTGAAGCCGTCCGCGAAATCAAAAACCACATCGCGGATCGCGCGGCGGTTGCAGCTGGGCGTGCGCCAGCCGTTGCCGTCGATGCCGAAGAAACGTCCGGTTCACTCGCCCAGGAAATCGACACCTTCCTGGAAGATGATGTCCGCGTCAGCTTGCGCCGCAAAACTTATCTGGCTTACAAACGCGATCTGCGCTATTTCAAACAGTCCTGCACGAAGACCATGCTTTCCCAGGTTCGGGCCAGCGATCTGAAAGCCTTCAAGAAATTCCTGGCCGATCCGAAGTTGGATTTCGCCGCCCGCACCCAGCACAACGTTTTCACGAACGTCATGCACTTCCTGAACGAAGCGGGCGTCAAGCTGGATCAGGACGTGACAGCACCGAAGTTTGTGCCGCGCCGCGCTGACATCTACACGGATCAGGAACTAGATGCCCTTCGGGAAGTCGCCGATCCAGAACAACGGTTGTTGATCGATTGCCTGCTATTCACCGGCCTGCGGGTCCAGGAACTGGCGTTTTCCACCTACAACGACATCGATTTCGATGCCTGCACGTGGAAAGTCCAGGCGAAGAAAAATTGGGTTGGGCCGAAGACCACCGCTGGCCTGCGGGACATCCCGATTCACACGCTCGCTGCGCGGCTAAAAAAGCGCATGGAAGCGAACCACCGAACCAAGGATGATCTGATCTTTTTCAACAGCGAAGGCACGCCGAACCTGCACATCCTGCGGATCATCAAGCGCGTGGCGAAAAAAGCCGGTGTCACCGGGCGCGTGGACAATCACAAGTTCCGCGCTACGGCGATCACCCGCTGGCTACTCGATGGCGTTGACATCTACCGGATCATGTACTGGGTTGGCCACACCAACGCGAACGTGATCCTGGCGTACTACAAACGCGTGAATGCTGGCACCAAGGAAGCCCAGGAATCGGCTGGGAAGACGTTCCAGCGCTTCCAGGCTATGGCTGGCGACTAGACGAAATAAACGAAATAAGGTGAACGGCGCGTGCTTTATGGCGCGCCGTTTTCATTTAGGGATGGATCGGCTGCGGCGGATTAACGCTTACCACGGGCGGTGGTGGCCACAGCTGCCACATGGATCGGTTGTAAATGTCCAGCCAGTTGGCAATGGTTGGCAACAGAACTGGCGTTGCATTGCGCCCCTGAAGCGCAGCCAAGCATGCCTGTACCACCTGCATGGTCACGCCGTCACTTACGTTGCCCAGCATCGTGGTCACATCGGTTCTTACAGCGGGATCAACCGGCATCCCGGAATTGGGAAGGACTGCGGACGGCGTTGTTGCCATGATTCCCCCTATGGATTGATCGCCGGGATCGGGTCACCTGGATTCATCAGGTTCGCGCAGCGGTTATACAGGTCCTGGAACGACATCCATTTGTCCCCGATAGTTCCCGGCGTGAAGATCACCGGCTGTACCGGCGTGGCACCGATGGCCACCAGGAAATCGTGAATGATCTGCACGGCGACTTCATCCGCCACCGCTGTCACCATCGTGGATACGTCACTTACTACTGGGGCTTGTTCCGCTATTTTTGTTGCCTTGGCCACTTGTCACCCCCTGTGTATCGTCGATTGGCGGTGGGACGCCGATTTTTTGTAGCGCCGGGATATATCCTAGCGCTGAATCAAACGCGTAACCGATCACGCCGCAAAGCCAGCCGTATCCTGGTCCCATTTTAATATCCAGAATCTTCGTGACGAATGCCGGTGTCGGAATACCCAAAGCATCCACGATGTCATCCAGCTTGCCATTCAGGAATCCCAGGAAGATCGCCAGCGAAATAAATGTACGCACCAGGATGGCAACCCAGCGATCCGCTAGGACCTGGGTGCGCGTTTTCTTATCCAGCTTCGACAGGCGATCCACTTCTGCCAGAACGTGCAGAATCGCACCGATAAGAAATGCCAGGACATTGACAGCGTAAACATGGTGGGCATTCATGTTTTCACTTCTTCCGCTCCCAGGTGATATTCATCTTCGAAATGTTTCCACACGTCTGGTATGCCGCCGTGATCGTAGGCATAGCGCATGGCGTCCGTGGGATCGGCGGGCAGTTCTGATGGATAAAGGTGCGGGCGATCCTTGAACGTGCGCCAGTTCGCACCTTCGGATAGCCCCAGGCCACTCGCCATCGTCAGAATGCGTACCCATACCGGGTCCATCCGCTTCCAATCAGGAACAAACGCCGGGAATCCTGTCAGACCGGGTACAACGTCCACGGCATAGCCGAAATTGTGGGCGGAATATCCACCGGATGCGTGGGTAACGATTTCGCCCGGCAAGCTGCGTCCTTGTTCGAACAGGGCGTTTTGTTCATCGACGGTGCGCAGGCCGCACGTCACTCTAAGTTCAAGTCCGTTTGCCGCGCATTGGTTGATAAGTTTTTCGATCCGCGCTTGCAGGATCGGGTGGACTTCATCAAGGTGGCCCTGGCTTGCTTGATCCATTCTTCACGCTCCTGCCGTTCCTTGGCTTTTTGATCCCAATAGGCGCGCCAACGCAGCCAGGATTGGCTGGGTGTGGGCGGATAGATGCGGACGCCGGGCGCGACTTCGTAACCCCCTTCGCGTTGACATTTATTTACGTTTATGGCACTATCTTTATGGGAGATTCCAGCCATGTTGACCATCGCTTTCGGCATCTGCTTAGCCGTTTTCTTGATCGGATATGTATGGCCTATCTACAGTCGTGTCTTTGACCGCTTCAATGACCGCTTTCCCATTCTTACGGTTGCATTGGTTGCCGCGCTGTGGATCGGCGTGCTTGTCTTTGGTTAAGGGATCAATAGTTTCGCCGCAGCCAGCACCTTTTTCCCCCAGGGCGTATATGCCGCTGCGCCAAGTGCTGCCGCAGTTGAAAGTGCCACCCTGTTCCGCATTGCCAGCGAATAGTTCCGCACCGCGTCACCGTAGTCCCAACGTCCAGCTTGATTAGCGGCACTTTCAAGCGCGCCGCCCAACCTAGCCGTCACTTCGTTTACCAATGCCTTCATTTCGCCGCCAGTTTTCAAGCGCTCTGGTAGCGACAATTTTGTCAATTGCGAATAAAAATCGCGCGCTTCTGCAAAGGTCAATGGCCCTTGTGTCTGATCATTTATCCTGGTCACGTACTTTCGCAGCGGCGCAGGCATGAAAGCCCCGACTTGCGTTCGAAGCTGATTAGCACGTTGCGCCGCAGTGCGTGTCTGCGATGTGTCAACAGGATTCGAACCGATGTCATTTTTCACGTCATTTATTGTGTCACCGGCTTCTTTCCTTGACGGGAACCGGGCTGAAATAAAATCCCCTAGTGGTTGCAGAATGGCCGCATATTTAGCTGCTTCCCCTGCTTTGCGCGGATCGCCGCCAGCCGCTTCGCCGGTTCCTGCTTGCGCCCCAGCAACTATGGCGCGGTTAGCCCCAGTTATAATTTTTTCCAACGTCCCCATCCCTGGGGCATACTTCGGCATTAGGTTTAGCCCGCCAGTAGTCATCGCCGCCGCGACTTGTCCAGGCACTTCCATCGATGCGCCTTTTTCGTAGCGTTGCTGTTGCTGTAGCGGCGTCATGTTCTTTGGCATCTGCGGTGACACGTTCGCAGACAACATTCCGCCCTGCGGCGGCGTCCAGGGCTGAAGGGCTTGCTGCGGTGTCAGGCCACCCTGGTAGCGTGCATACGGCACTTGTGGCGCACCGCCTTGAAAGCGTTGCTGCATTTGCGCGCGGACGCGATCTTCATCGGCTGGCCCAAACGGCTGGCCGCGATCCCTGGCCATCTGCCGGGCTGCTTCGACGTTGACCTGGGAAGCTAGACCTTGCTGAAGTTGCTGGGTTGCCTGTTCGCGTGGTGAAAGCGTAAAACCCTGCGCCTGGGCCGCAGACCACTGTTCTTTCGGGATGATCCCTGTTTGGCCTGTCTGTGGATGAACCGCTTCGACAAAAGATGATTTCATCTTGTAACCGTTCGCCAGCGCCAGCGCCGTCTGCGAACGCGGGATCGTGCCGAGCACACCGTCGCTGTTGTATACGGCGATTTGTGGATCGGCAGAAACCGAAGGATCGGGTTGTGTTCCGTTTGGCATTATCCTGGCTTAATCGGCGTGAAACTGATTTGTGGGCCGCCTTGTGCGGGCTTGGTCGGATTCGTTGGATTTGTCGGATTTTTCGGCGGCGGCGCACCACGCAGCTTGGCAATCGAATCACTGCGTGCTTGGTCCACGTAAAACTGCATCACGCACTTGGCTTCATCCATGCTGCCCCGGAGCGTGGACCAGTCTTGCCCCAGGTTATTGAATTTTCGGAAATCATTGTAGATTTGCTGTGAAGTTCTGCCGGTGTGGCTAACCATTTCCGATGTGGACGCAAGATCGAACGCGGTTTGCAACGTGCCCATATCGCGCCGGGTTTCTGCATCCCAGTCAGGATCAGCAGCACCATGATTGAAAAGGAAGTTTTCGACTTTGTTGGTCAGTAGATTCGTTCCCAGGACACCGCGCGCTTCCATGCGATCCATCGCGGCGGCAGCATCATCGTTTGCGCCAATCGCGCTTTGGGCGAATCCGGCCCGTTTTAGAAGTTCTGCCGGTGCCTTGTTCATGTTGTCCGCTGCGATCTGTTTCTTGGTGGCGATGTCCAGATTTTCTTTCCAGCGGCGGTACTGGTCCGTAAGCCTAAATTCCATCAGCTGGTTGGCGATCCGCTGCTGCCCCTGCGTTCCGGCTTGCAAATCCTTGAACCGCTGAATGGGAA
>Ga0126371_10006645_pt1 | contig 10302 bp, 9 predicted proteins | sample PanSoiMetaPlot_4_FD_110145 | JGI IMG/M metagenome (GOLD analysis project Ga0126371, IMG submission 110145) | Tropical forest soil microbial communities from Panama - MetaG Plot_4 | ecosystem: Environmental > Terrestrial > Soil > Tropical forest > Bulk soil | place: Panama | collected 2016-02-17
GCCCTGTAGCAGCCCGGTCGACTGACCGACCTCGATGAGATAGCCGTCCGGGTCCCGCATGTAGCAGCGGATCTCTGCCTCACGATCGATCGGCGGCGTAACAAACTCTGCGCCCTTCGCCTTCCACTCGTCATAGCAGGCGTGGATGTCGGCGACCCGCAGGTTCATGAAGATCGATGTCGTGTCACCCGGCTGGTAATCGACCACCGAGATACCTGGCTTGTCAGGCGTGGGCGGCCCCCCGGGGTTCATGATGATCCACGAATTGGACAGCTTGACGATGCACGGGTTCTGGTCCAGGACGACGGTGCCGCCCAGCACTCGCGAGTAGAAGTCTCGGGACCGCGCGACCTTGCGGACCGTGATGAACAACGTCATCACGATGCCCTCGGTAGGCGCGGGGAGATTGGCGAAGTCGATGTAGGGCGCGGGCTCGGTCACCTCAACATGATGGCGGAGACGAAACGGTTTCGGTATCGACTCGACGCGTCTGCCGGCCGTCGGGTGCTCGCCGGCGCGGCACCCGACACGGCAGGCAAACCCGGACCGGCCTCGGCGGCCGGCGCGAGTTCAGCGCGTCGCCTCGAGGAGTTCGTGGGCGTGCGAGCGCAGAATGAAGGCCTCGACGATCTGCCAGACCCCGATGATGATCAACCAGATGCCGCTGAGCACGGCGAGCGCCCATATCGAATTAAGCGGCGAGACGATGATGACGATGCCGCCGATGGCCAGCACAATTCCGCCGAAGATCTGCCAGCCTCGGTAGGGCATGTACGGCGCTGAGCCGGCCGAGACAGCACGGGTTATTCCGATGATCAGCCAGCTGAAGCCGATCCACAGCGCCAGGAGCAAGACGGACTCCAACGCGCCGCGGAAACTGATCAGGCCGAGCAGGATCGAAAGCGCTCCGGTGAGGACGCTGAGGAAGCGCATCGAGCCTCGCTCGCCCGGCGCGAACGCCAACGCGATCTCGAACACGCCGCTGACCAGCAGGTAGATGCCGAACAGCACGCCTACGACACGGATCGTTTGACTCGGCCAGACGAGCACGATGACGCCCACGACGACAGCGGCTATGCCCAGGCCCAGCAGCCACAACCACCCCCTATGGGCAATGCGTTCCAGCAGGGATTCCGGGTAGCGCTCTGCGCTCTCATCCGACATGCGCCATAGCATGGCGGTAGAGACGGCTGACGTAAATACTCGTTCGCGGCTTCACCAGCCGGCGGTCGACTTTGCTCAGCCGTGCTGTCCGCATCGGCCTCCCTGGCACGCGGAGCGTGCGCAAGCTGATGCGGCCGGTGGTCGGCAACAGTGGGATGATCCGAGCACCCCGATCCGGCCGGACGCACACCTCATTCTGGGAGTGGCCGCAAATGCGCGATGAGATGGAGCCGGTCCCGTCGTTCGACCTCACCGGGCGGGTCGCTCTGGTGACCGGCGCCGCCCGAGGACTGGGTCGAGCATCGGCTCTGGCATTGGCATCCGCAGGCGCAACCGTCGCACTCGGCCTGCGGGACGTGCAGTCAGACCGAGGACTCGTCCAGCTGATCGAGCGGCGGGGCGGCACAGCAATCGCGGCTCAGATGGACGTCACCGACCTGCCACAGTGCTACCGCGCCGTCGATGTCATCGCCGGCGGGCTGGGCGGCATCGACATCCTCGTCAACAACGCGGGCGGTGGTATCAACGCCCCCGCGGTGGAGGTGACGGAAGCGGACTTCGCCGCGGTCATGGACTTGAACATGCGCTCGACATTCTTCCTCTCGCAGTACGTCGGCCGCATCATGATCGCGCGCGGCTACGGGCGCATCGTCAACGTGGCGTCGCAGGCCGGGCTCGTGGCGCTGCCCGGTGAGATCTCCTACTGCGTCGCCAAGGCGGCTGTCGTGCACATGACGCGTTGCATGGCCGTCGAGTGGGGCCGGTACGGAGTCACGGTCAACGCCGTTGCGCCAACCTTCATCGAGACGGACGGCACGCACGCTGCGCTCTCCGAGCCAGAGTTTCGCCGCGACGTCGTCGACCGCATCGCCGCATTGCACCGCATCGGCAAACCCCACGAGGTCGCGGGTGCCGTTGTCTTCCTGAGCTCCGGCGCGGCCGCGCTGATCACCGGTCAGGTTCTGGCCGTCGACGGCGGTTGGACAGCCCGCTGACAGCCACCACCATACGCCGCAATCCGGGCACTTCGGATCGCCACTCGTCTGTGGTCGGCCATACCGCCGAATCTCGCCTCCACCACGACCCGCTGCCAGCCGCTCGACCGTTCGTGCACAACCCGAAACGCAGGATTGACTCGGATGTGCCGCAGGCCCGAGGATGTCCGTACCTGTCTGCTCAGCTCGCAGGTTTGGCGCCGAGGCAGCGGGGGCTGTTGACGAACGTGCACCGGGGGGAGCAGGTCCCCGCTGCCCCGTGCCTAAGGGCCACTGGACGCGTTGGGCCCGGTCCGCACCGGGCACTTCCGCTCGCCTGACGCCTCGCTAAGTCCCGGACACTTCCGTGGCAAGCGTCATCACGGCCCACCGCAGCGTGCCGGTGGCCGCGTCCCCTACGGCAGCCAGCCGGACCGGAGTCCCCGCGTTGAATGAGCGTTGCAGCATCGCGTCGCCGGCCACGTGCCCGGTGTACCGACGCGCCCTGCTGATCAACGACCGCACCATCGGCCGGGTCGGCAGCGTGAAGTGAATAGGCAGCGGCCTGCGCGACCAGCTGACGAGCGGCCAGGTCAACAGCTCGCGGGCAGCGGGGTTTGCCGCGACGATGAGCCCCTGCGGGTTGGTGCGTAGGCAGGCTACGGCGGTTTCCGAGAATGCCCGGTCGTAGTCGGCGCCCGTGACGACGGCGGCCGCTTGAGCTGCCTCGAGCTCCTGCTGTTGCATGCGCAGCTCCTCGCGCGCAGCGAGCAGTTGGTCGCTCGCCGCACGAACCTCCTCGCGAACCTCGCCGGACTCCTGCCTGGCGAGAGATTCCAGGCGCACCCGGTGCGAGTCGAGCTCTGTGAGGAACCTTGCAAGCTCCGCGCGGACGGACATGACGCTCCTTCGAGGTCGAAATCCTGCGCCCACCGGTGACCAGCGGCGATTCTGATCCGCAAGCTTCACCGTACCCTCTGGCGGACCAGAGCGAACCGTGATCGGATCTCACGCAAGCGGAACCGGCTCGGACACGCTAGAAAAGAAGCCTCATGCGGCGGGACATTGTCGTACTCGGCGCCTCGGCAGGAGGGGTCGAGGCGCTTCGGACGACGTTTGCCAATCTTCCCGGCGATCTGCCTGCGGCGGTCTTAGTCGTCCTGCATGTCCCGGCTTACGGTGGCAGCGTGCTGCCGGCCATTCTCGACCGCGCGGGCCCACTACCCGCGCGGCACGCGGCACCCGGGGACCCGCTCGTCGCGGGCCAGGCGCTGGTTGCGCCGCCCGATCAGCACCTGGTGATCGAGGACGGTCTGGTCAGCCTCAGTCGAGGTCCCCGTGAGAACGGCCACCGTCCGGCTGTCGACGTCCTGTTTCGTACGGCCGCCCAAGCCGAGGGTGCTCGGGTGATCGGCGTCGTGCTGTCCGGCGTCTTGGACGACGGCACAGCCGGGGCGGTCGCGATCCGGAGCCGCGGCGGCGCCGTGATCGTGCAGGACCCGAGAGACGCCCTGTACCCCGCGATGCCGTTGAGCGCAATCGAACACGTCAGCCCCGATCAGGTCGCCTCGGCGGCCGAGATGGGTGGCCTCATCGACGCCATGTGCCGCGTCGACATCGCCGGAACCGAGCCCGAGGCGTCATCGTTGATGAGGATCGAAGCCGACCTAGCGAAGATGGACGGCGACGCGATGAACGATCCGGTCCGCCCTGGCGTGCCGTCGGGCTTTTCGTGCCCGGACTGCGCGGGCACGCTGTTCGAGATCCGAGACAGCGGGCTCGTCCGCTATCGCTGCCGCGTCGGGCATGCCTGGTCGCCCGAGAGCCTGCTGGGCGAGCAGGCGTTGCAGCTGGACGGTGCGCTGTGGATGGCGCTGCGCAGCCTCGAAGAGAAGGCTGCCCTTGCCCGCGAACTCGGGCACCGCGCGACGGAGCGGGGGAACCCGCTCACCGCGCATCGGTTCCATGAGCAGGCCGAGGAAGCGACCCGGGCAGCGACTCTGATTCGATCGCTGCTGCAGTCACACATAGCGCCGACGCGCCAACGGGTCGAGGGGACGTGACGCATGGCAACGGAGAAGGGTGCCGACTCGCGGTCGGCGGAGCTACGGGCAGGGGCCGGCCGGCGGCCGCCAGAGGCCGTTGATCCGACATTCGAACGGCTGCTGAACTATCTGAAGGAGAGCCGGGCGTTCGATTTCACGGGCTACAAGCGGGCGAGCTTGATGCGCCGGGTGCAGCATCAGATGCGTCAGACCGGCGTGGATACCTTCGAGGAGTACCACGACTACCTGCAGGTGCACCCCGACGAGTTCACCGCGCTGTTCAACACCATCCTGATCAACGTGACCGGGTTCTTCCGCGACGACGAAGCCTGGGAGTATTTGCGGGCATCGATCGTGCCGGGTCTGCTGGATGAGATCGGCTTGGCACCGATCCGGGTGTGGAGCGCCGGCTGCGCTTCCGGGCAGGAGGCCTACAGTCTGGCGATGGAACTGGCTGAGCGGGTCGGTCCTGACGCCTTTCGGGGGCAGGTCAAGATCTACGCCACCGATGTGGACGAGGACGCACTGGCGGTGGCCCGGCAAGCGACCTATACCGAACGTGACCTGGCCGGTTTGCCAGAGGGCTACCAGGACCGGTATTTCGAATCGCTCGGGGGCAGCCGCTACGTATTTCGCAAAGAGCTGCGGCGCAGCGTGATCTTCGGACGCAACGATCTCGTGCAGGATGCCCCGATCTCGCGAATCGACCTGCTGGCGTGCCGCAACACGTTGATGTACTTCAATGCTGAAACCCAGTCCCGAATCGTGTCCCGGCTGGGATTCGCACTTCGTCCGAACGGCGTGCTCTTTCTCGGAAAGGCCGAGATGCTCCTCAACCACGCGACGATGTTCGAGCCGTTGGATCTGAAGCGTCGGTTCTTCCGCAAGGCTGCTCATCCCAACGGCGATCAGATCACCGAAGGCATGGCCGTTCGCCAAATCAAGACCGCGCACACCGACACGAACAATCTCGAACCGCTGCGCACGGAGGCCTTCCTCAACAGCCCGGTGCCACAGCTCGTCGTGGACGAGGGAGGCCGCCTGGCACTGCTCAACCACCGGGCGACCACATTGTTCGCGCTGAGCGAACGTGACGTCGGGCGTCCATTTCAGGATCTCGAGGTCTCTTTCCGACCAGCCGAGCTGCGGTCACATATCGGGGCGGTACACGACAACCGGCTGCCGGTATGGCTGCGCGATGTCGAATGGCAGCGGTCGTCCACCGAGTTGCTGTTCTTCGACATACAACTGGTGCCGCTGGTCGACGCCCGCTCGCGACTGCTGGGGATCGCGATCATCTTCAACGACGTCTCGCGCTATAGGCAGCTGCAGACCGAGCTCGAAGCGGCCAACCGTCAGCTCGAAACGGCTTACGAAGAGCTGCAGTCCACGAATGAAGAGCTCGAGACCACCAACGAAGAATTGCAGTCGACCGTCGAGGAACTGGAGACGACCAACGAAGAGCTCCAGTCGACGAACGAAGAGCTCGAGACAATGAACGAGGAACTGCAGTCCATGAACGACGAGCTGCAGGCGACAAATGACGAGCTGCGCGACCGCACCGCGGAGATCTCGGCGCTGAACCACTTCATGGAGTCCGTTCTGGGCAGTCTCGGCGCCGGTGTCGTCGTCGTGAGCCGGGAGATGATCGTGCAGGTGTGGAACAGGCAAGCGGAGGATCTCTGGGGTCTGCGCGAGGACGAAACCGTCGGGCAGCACTTCCTGAATCTAGACAGCGGATTGCCGACCGAGCACCTCAAGCCACTTGTGCGCGAGGTAATCTTCGACGGCAGCCTCGGAAACGAAATGGTCATGCGCGCCGTCAACCGACGCGGTCGTACGATCGAACTGCGGGTTGCTGTGACCCCACTGCTGTCCGGCGACGACGAACCAAGTGGTGCGCTGCTGCTCATGGAGCCGCATGATGATGGGGACCGGTCGCGCACGGCGGACTGACGATAGGGGCTGACCGATGAGTTCGTTGCCCGAGCTGAACGAGTTCCTAGCGCGACTCAGTAAGCGGCGGGAGCGTCTGACTGTCCTGGCGGAGCGCGGCCGGGTCCGCGACGCCGAAGAGCTGATCGATGAGGTTGACGAACTCGGTGAGCAGCTGATGCAAGCCGACGAGGAACTGCGCACCCAACAAGCGGAACTCGACGAAGCCCGCCGCTTCCTCGAGATAGTGGCTGCCCGGAATGAGGAGCTCTTCGAGGCTTCGTCGAGTGCGTATGTGCTGACCGATCGCGCCGGCATTCTGTTGAGCGCCAACCGACGCGCGGCGGCTTTGATCGCCGACACGCCCGCGCGCCGCGTGATACGGCCGTTCGCCACCAGGTTTGCGGTGGCTGACCGGCCGGCGATACGTTCCTTGATCATCCGTGCCGGCGCCAGCGCTGCTGCGTCGAGAGCCGTGTTCACGGGCCAAGGCGCACTGCTGCGGCCGGACGGGACGACGTTGCCCGTCGACATCTCGGTGCGGGCCGACCACAATCTCGGCTCGGGCTCGTCGACGTTGCTGTGGGAGCTGACGCCCCGGCCCCGTCTGGAAGTGATGCAAGCAACCGATGCCCTGTTGCCCGGGCTTCAGGCCGAACACGCCCCGCGGGCGGACGCAACCCCTGCGGAACTGCTCGACCACGCAGTGGAGATGGCTGTCGCCACCGTGCCGGGAGCTGAGCACGCCGGCATCTTGTTGTTGCGCGCCGGGCAGCGGATCGAGACTCCGGCAGCGACCAGTGACCTCGCGACGGAATGCGCCCGTGTGCAGTACGAGGTCGGCGACGGGCCCGGTTGGCAGGCGATCATCGGCGATCGTGGCGTCGTTGTCATCGACGAGATGCGCACCGAGCGACGATGGCGGCGATTCGCCGAGCGTGCCGCAAAGTTGGGCGTGCGTAGCCTGTTGGCGTGCCAGTTGCCGACGCCGAGGGGGACGCTGGGCTCGTTGAACCTGTATGCGGCCGAGCCCTACGCCTTCGGCACCGACTCGGTCCTGATATGCCGGGCCATCGCGATCCACGCCTCCATCCCCCTGGCCCGGGCCGATCGGGAGCGGGAGCTCCAGCGGGCGATCGACAGCGGCGGGCTGATCGGCCAGGCAATCAGCATTCTGATGGCCCGCCACCACATCACGGCCGGCTCGGCTTTCGAGACGCTCGTCGCGGACTCACTAAACGACCAGACCACCGTCAGCGAGCTGGCTCGGCGGGTCGTGGACGCCGGGGCGAACGGTGACGCCGGACCAGCGACGCTCCCGGTCGACCACTGAGCGAAATCCGTGGGCCGCATGCGGCCCGATGTCCGCTGTGCCAGGCTCGTGGACGTGATCGTTCATCTCGTCGACGGGACCTATGAGATCTTCCGGCAGTACTACGCGCCGCGCCCGGGACATCTCGATAACGACGGAATCGAGATCGGCGCGACCCGCGGCGTCGTCCAGTCCGTCTTCACGATGCTTTCGGACGGCGCCACCCATGTCGGCGTCGCGACCGACCACATCATCGAATCGTTCCGCAACGACATGTGGCCGACGTACAAGTCCAGTGCCGGGATGGACCCACTGCTGCTGGCGCAGTTCGACGGGCTGGAGGATGCGCTGCGGGCACTCGGCGTCACCGTCTGGCCGATGGTCGACCTAGAGGCCGACGACGGGCTGGCCAGCGCGGCTGCGGTAGCCGCTGCCGATCCGCGTGTCGAACAGGTGATCATCTGTACGCCCGATAAGGATCTCGGGCAATGCGTCGGTGGCAAGGTCATTCAATGGGACCGCCGTCAGGACAAGCTGATCGATGCCGGCGGCGTGATCGCGAAGTTCGGTGTCCCCGCCGGGTCGATCCCCGACTGGCTGGCCCTCGTCGGCGACAGCGCGGACGGTTTCCCGGGGCTGCCTGGGTTCGGCGCGAAATCCGCTGCGACGCTGCTCGCCCGTTACGGGCACCTGGAAGACATTCCGCCCGACCCCAAGGACTGGCAGGTCACGGTGCGAGGCGCGACCACGCTGGCGGCGACGCTCGAATCACAGCGCGCAGCTGCCGAGACGTTCAAGCGGCTGGCCACGCTGCGCACGGACGCCGCCGTCGGCACCGTTGACGACTGGCGGTGGACCGGTCCCACTGCAGACTTTGCAGCCTGGTGCGAGCGATTCGGCTCGCCGCGTCTCGCCGACGACGCCGCCGCGCTGGCCGGCGCCCGCCAACCGTGACGTGTGGCAGGCCTTGAAGCGCCGGGCTGGCCACATGGCCTGCCGCGCATACTGGCGCGGTGGGCTTCTACGCCGACCAGGTGCTGCCGCGCGCAATGGATGTGGTCATGCGCTCCGGCGAGTACACGGTGATCCGCGCCCGTGTCGCTGCTGGCCTGTCCGGTGACGTGCTCGAAGTCGGATTCGGCTCCGGGCTCAATGTCGCCCACTATCCGGCAACGGTCACCCGGGTATTGGCCGTCGACCCGGCCACGGTCGGGCGCAAACTCGCGGCACCGCGTGTCGCCGCCCGCGCCTTGCCGGTCGAGTACCTCGGCCTGGACGGGCAGTCGCTGCCACTGCCGGCTGAGAGCGTGGATCATGCGCTGACCACCTGGACGCTGTGCACCATCCCCGATGTGGAACTAGCGCTTCGCGAGATCAGCCGGGTACTGCGCACCGGCGGCACGCTGCATTTCATGGAGCACGGCCGATCCCCCGATGCGAACGTCGCCCGCTGGCAGGACCGCCTGACCCCGATGCAACGCCGTATAGCCGGCGGGTGTCATGTCAACCGCCCCATCGACAAGCTCATCGCCGGAAGCGGCCTGGACGTGACGCGGATGGACACGTACTACCTGCCTGGGCCCAAGGCGCTCGGCTACAGCTACGAAGGCGTCGCCACCAAGAAACCGCCCACCCGATCGTAGCCAGCGCCTGCCGCGCCCGACCGCTCGGCACGTCGCCGACCGCATCAATCCTCCGTCGACACCTCGTCAATCGCGGCTTGCTCTCGTGGTCAATGAGCCGGAACGGCGTCGGGTAACCGCCGTCGTCCCGTGCCTCTAATCGATCACGGAAGGGTTTGCAAATGGAGATACGCAAAGCGTGCATAGGCGCGGCCTTGGCGATGGCCAGCGCGGCGTTCATCTGGACGTCAACCGGGCCGGCCGACGCGGCATCGAGCCATCGGCCGAGCGACGGCCGCTCCTACGTCGCGACGCCAATTGTCTCTGATCAGCCTGGAGAAGCGCCGGTCACCGACCCGCACTTGGTGAACCCATGGGGGCTCTCCTTCGGCCCGGCGACTCCGCTATGGGTCGCGAACAGCGCAACATCGACCAGCACGCTCTACACGACCAACCACGGCCCGGCACAGACGCCGCTGGTCGTCACGACGCAATCGGCTCCCACCGGGACCGTCTACAACGACACCTCCGAGTTCGCCCTGCCTGACGGCGGTTCCAGCAAGTTCTTGTTCGACAGCCTGTCCGGGCAACTGTCTGCGTGGGGAGGTGGAACGCAAACTACGACGACCGCCAGCGTGTCCGGAGCGGTGTTCACGGGGCTCGCGCTCGCGCACACTGACGACGGTCCACGTCTTTACGCGGCCGATGCCGCCAGCACGAATGTGCTCGTCTTCAACGGCAAATGGCAGCTGGACAGCATCCTGACGGATCGTCACCTTCCCGCCGGTCTCACCACGTACAACGTCGCCGTAATCGGCGAGAAGGTATACGTGAGTTACGCAGCACCGCCCGGCGTGGCCGCCAGCGTCAAGGGCCTCATCGATGTGTTCGACTTCCGCGGCCGGCTCGAGCGCCGGCTGGTGACCGGCGGCGTGCTGGACGGTCCGTGGGGCATGGTCGTCGCTCCGCACACCTGGGGCAAGTTCGCCGGCGCACTTCTGGTCGGCAACGAAGACGGCGGTCAGATCAACGCATTCGACCAGCGCTCAGGTCGATTCCTCGGCACCGTGCGGGACGCAAATGGACAGCAGATCGGCGCAGATGGCCTCTGGGGAATGGCGTTCGGCAACGGCGTGATCGGAACCCCGAACGACCTGGTCATCTCGATCGGCAGCGACGAGTACCAGCACGGTCTCGTTGAACTCGTTCACCCGACCCCGAGCAGCTGACGTCCGGCGAGGCCGGCTCCC
>Ga0126371_10006647_pt1 | contig 10302 bp, 11 predicted proteins | sample PanSoiMetaPlot_4_FD_110145 | JGI IMG/M metagenome (GOLD analysis project Ga0126371, IMG submission 110145) | Tropical forest soil microbial communities from Panama - MetaG Plot_4 | ecosystem: Environmental > Terrestrial > Soil > Tropical forest > Bulk soil | place: Panama | collected 2016-02-17
CCGCGTCTGATTCGGGATACACGTCCGCTGTATGTGCTGCCAAGTTCCTTGGCTCCTTCGGCAAATAAACGATCGCCGCGGCGCACATGGCGCGGCAGGAGTGTCACAACCTGGTTAGCGAAAGCGGCTCAGTCAAAGAGCCCGGGGTGGGATGCGAACGAGGTCCCAGTGCAAAAGCGCCGGAAACCCGTTCGTTTCGCGAGCGAACAAAAATATTATAGCAGCGAAACGGAGGATTGGGAAGCAAAATCTCTGCGAATTGCCTCAAGGCGCCTCGATGATTCCGCCCAACGACGCCTGAAGCAGTCTAAACTAAGTTCCCGGAGGCGTTTATGGAAGCCATGATTTCGAATCTCGTGAGCCGCTTTGAAAAGGGCGCGCTCACCCGGAGGGAATTAGTTCAGGGACTCGCGATGTTAGCCACGGCGGGCGCCGGCGCATCTTCCGCGGGCGCCCAGGAGACGGGACTCAAAGCTGCCAAGATCGATCACGTAAGCATTCAGGTGAGCGACCTGCCGCGATCCGTCGCCTTTTATCAAACCATGTTCGGCTTGACCGTTATCAGCGAGGACAAGCCGAATGAAATCGTCCGCCTCGGAGCAGGCAAGGTTCTGGTCTCCTTGCACCACAAAAGTCCTACTGGCGTGGTGGATCATTTCGCCATCGGCGTCGACAAGTTCAACCGGGAGGCAGCGGCGCGAGAACTCCGCACGCGCGGGGCGAATCCTCAAGACAATCTGGATGCCGGATTTCACATCAAAGACCCCGAAGGGATCAGCGTTCAGATAGTCGGAGCTTAGAATCTTCTCGCGCCGTGACACGCTGCTTTGCTTGACATGGCCCGGAAAGCGCGATAGCTTCTGATGAATGGTGGTCATGAGGAACACGTTCGCGCTTCTGATCCCCGCTGCACTCGCCGCAGCCTTTGCAATGGCTCAGGCCCCGCAACCGGGCGTCGTTTCCGCAGGGGCTGGAAATCCTTATCAGCGCGCGGGCCAGCTTCCCGCACGCATCATGGACTTCAAAGCAGAGCCGGCCTCGATTCAGCCGGGACAGAAAGTGACGCTTCGTTGGTCCGTCGAAAACCCAACTGGCATTACGGTTGATCCCGACTTGGGGCGCGTCACGCCCGTGGGCGTTCGCCAGTTGTCTCCCGAGCGCACCACTACTTACACGCTCACCGTTCGCGGCCCCAACAATCAGGTCCTGACACGCGAGGTCACCGTGAACGTCGCCGGCACTACGCCGGCTGAAACCAACGGCGGGGCCGCCGCAGCCGCCAGAGAAATCCCTCGCACCACGACCGGCCATCCCGACCTATCCGGCGTCTACGACTTCAGCGGTGGCGGGCGCGGAGGCCGGGGAGGGAACGCCGCCCCGGCGGCAGCCGCGCCGGAGCTCAAGCCGGGAGCCGAAAAATACAAAGTCGTCCGCGCCGCCAACGACGCCGGGCTTACTTCGGACTGCATGCCTCTGGCCGGGCCGCAAGCTTTCAGCGTCCCGTATCAATTCGAGATCGTGGCAAGCTCCCATCACCTCGCCATCCTCTACGGCTACCCCGGCACGTTCCGCACTATTCCTACTGATGGCGGAGTCCATCCCCCCGATCCCGACCCCACCTGGATGGGTGATTCCATCGGCCATTGGGAAGGCGACACGCTGGTGGTGGACACCGTCGGCTTCAATGACAAAACCGAGATCAACGGCTACCGCCACAGCGAGACGCTGCACATGGTCGAGCGTTTCCGCCGCAGCGACTACAATACGCTCCAGTACGAAGCCACTCTGGAAGATCCTAATGTCTTTGTAAGGCCGTGGACTGTGACGCGATCCTTCGCCCTCCGGCCGGATCTCTCCAAGGTGGACGAATTTGTTTGCGAACACAATACCGACTACAGCAAGTATTTCGAGAAGAAATGAGGTTTCGAACATGAATTTGCGTCTGATGGCGTTGGCGCTTATCCTGATTACGCTCCCGCTGGCTACGCCCTCTTTTGCGCATCACTCCACGGCCATGTATAACATGGCCAATCCGGTCACCGTCACCGGAACGGTGAAGCGCTTTGACTGGACCAATCCGCACGCCTACATTTACCTCGAAGTCACCGACGAAAAGGGCGCCAAAGTGGAATGGGCGATCGAGATGATGAGTCTGAACCATTTGAAGTCCTACGGCTGGACGCATGCGACAGTCAAGCCAGGTGACGTGATCAGTTGCACGGGCGGCTCCGCGAAGAGTGGCGATCCGGCCATGCTGAGCTCGCTCATCAAGCTCGCCGACGGCCGGATGATCAAGTCGTAGTGTCCCTTCTCGACGTCTGTGCGTGGCTGCAAAGCCTCCCTTGGGCCAGCGGCGTTAAGCATTCCGCCTGGCAATTCCCTGTAGTTGAGTCCGTCCACTCGCTAGCTCTAAGCGTCATGCTCTGGCCGGCCGCGATCCTCGATCTGCGCCTCCTCGGAGTGGTGATGACCAAGCGGCCAGTCTCTCAGGTGGCAGCGCAATTTCTGCCCTGGGTTTGGACCGGGTTCACGGCCATGGTTCTCACCGGCGCCATTTTGTTCTCCGCCGAAGCCGTGAAGTGCTACAAAAGCCCGTTCTTCCGCGCCAAGCTTCTGCTCTTGCTCGTGGCGGGACTGAACGCGCTGCTGTTCCACAAGACGGTCTTCCGCGGCGTAGCGGCCTGGGATAAGGAAAGCCCCACGCCCTGGCGCGCCAAGCTGGCAGGAGGCTGCTCGCTGGCGGTGTGGATCGGCGTCGTAGCCATGGGACGGGCGCTCGCTTATGCTTAGCGAATCGTTCCGCCCATACTTCGAATGGTGCGGCAACACCTGGCTCGGCGCTACCGTCCGCGACACGGTTTGGGCCTTTCCCCTCATCGAAACTCTTCACCTGCTTGCGCTCGCCGTCCTGCTCGGGACTGTGCTGATCGTGAACTTGCGAGTGTTCGGGCTTGGCCAACGCTTCGTTTCCGCCGGCCAGATTGCGCGCCAGCTCGAACCGTGGATGCTGGCGAGCATCGCCGCCCTGATCGCCTCCGGAATCCCTATGGCTTTCTCCGAGCCGATCAAGTGCTTCGAAAGTTATTCCTTTCCCATCAAGATGGGCCTGATCTTGATCGGCATCGCATCGCAGCTTACGATCCAACGAAGGTGGATCTTATCCGGCGACGCGAGTGCAGGGAAAGCCAAGCTCGCCGCCGCCCTGTCGATCGCGATTTGGACCGCGGTGGGCGCCGCGGGAAAAGGCATCCCGTACGTTTAGGCGTGCTGCCCACCCACCGCTTGCGCTCTATCGGCAGGCGTCGGCTTGGGCGAAAATTGCGTCCCACCCTTCCCGTACCGCCACAACTGCACCAGACCCTTGTGCACGGCAGTGTGAAGTTTCCAGATGAGCGCCGCCGTCACGAGTCCGGTGGCCCAACCCAGGTAGTCTTTGAGTTCCCCGTGCGGAGCCTGGATATTGATGCCGGCGTAGACCAAGATCGCACCCCAGAGGAACATCGCCACTCGCTCCCAGCGTAACTGCTGCTCCAAATTGAGGTTCTCATCCTGTTTCCTGGAAGACCACTTATTGTCCCAGGCCAGCTTCCAGATCCACGCAATACCCAGCGTCCAGAGCGCCATATTAAGGTAATGAGAAATCGGAACGCTGGAAGGTAACGGCCAAGTCTTCGCCTTATCGAGCCATTCCGCCACGCTCGGCCATTTGCGCACCACCGTTTGCCGAATCGGGTTGAGCAGACGGCTGAGAAAGTAGAGCAACGCAACCACCTCCGCGCCGCGCGCCAGTCCGTAGGCTAGGAAATCGCCTGTTCGCATCGCCGTCCAGTTTCCCCACCACCGGTTCGTCACCTTCCTTTGTTTGGCATCGTATCCGGCGGGAATGCCCATGACTTCCTGAATGATCACGTGGTAAAGGTTGATGTCTTTCCAATAGTCCACGTGCGCCTTGCCCGGTATCGGATAGCGAGCATAGCCCCTGTCCAAGACGCGGCGGAATTGATTATTCTCGGCCGCGCGGCCGTCTCCGAAAATCCCATCCAGGGAATGACCTACCGGGTCGCTGTAGTCCCATAAGTTCCACCAGTCAATTTTGTCGCGCTGCACCGTTGGAACGTCCAGTGGAAAATTCTGCTGGCCCCATATCAGGTGATGCTTATCAATCGGCGAACCGAGCGTCACGAGGCCCTTAACCTCTCCGAGCCACGCCGGTGGATCCTTTTCCACCGCTGCCAGTTGGAGCGATTTCCAAGAAACTACGGTTCCCTCACTGTGGGCCACAATATAGATCTTCGATTCAAAATCTCCATTTATCTTCTCCCGGTCTACAACCTTCTCCCGCACCACCGCGATATCGTCCAGCGCGTCGCGGAACGCCGAGTTCACGGCTTCATGTACGGGATCGACCTCAGCGTACATCTGAACATCGCCGAGGAAGTCACGCAATATTTTGTCGAATAGATCCGCCTTCTTGGAGATCAAGGCAAGTTTGCGCCCCACATCCAGCAGCGTTTCGGCGTTGTCGATTGCCTCTCGCCAAAGCGATAGACTTTGCCCGTCACGCTTGTCCCCGAGTATACGGATGTTGATGGAGTGCGCCCACGTGTAAATGGGGACAGGAGGTTGGCCTTTGTGAACGGCCAGATAGCCCTTTGTCACTGGCTGCCAATAAACTTCCGAGAAGCCGATGTAATAAGAATCGCCGCGCGCTTTGAAGATAACGTAGGCCGGCTCCGACGCACGTTTGACCAGGACGTCGGTGTCGCGCGGCACAAGATTCCTTATCGTCAGCTCGCAGCAATTCGTGCTTGGAAGCGACCGGCAAAACTCGTTCATGAAGTTGACGCCAGTCTCGTTGAGTTTCTGTTCGCCAATGCCGTGGACCACCACAATATGTTTGTAGAAATTGGCCACAATTTCCTCCGACTTCAATGAATTTAGGGAAGTATAACAGAACGACGGCTGCGCCAAAAGCCCTTTAGCGATTGCCTTCTGGCGCTAGCTTCGCCGCACGCTTAATAACAGCAACAGCAGCGCCAATGCTGCGACGAGCCATCTGAATGAACTAGGCTTCGCCGCTGAATGCTTGAGCCAGAGCGTCGGAACACTCGCGCCTTGAGGGCGAAGGGTGATGGGCGGGAAAAGAATGTTCGTCGTGGAGGCCAGGATTAGACTCAGGGCGGCGCCATAGAGCACGACTCGGAAAGGAACGGCGATCCGCGAGACAAATGCAAGCCCGGCCCCGAGCAGCGGCCCTCTCAAAGATTGGAAGCGAGACGCCGCTCCCGGCTTGGCGTAGACCTCCGCAAGAATGATTCCCGCTAGCACGGCACCTGAAGGGATCACAAGCCGCCAGAGTTCCCATTCACCGGCGGGCATGGCGCCCTCGGCGTTCCAAGCAGCGAGCAGAAAGGAAAGATATACAACCATGGCATGTAGAAGAAGCACCGGCGGGTCCACGATGCGTCGGATCCGGCTGGCGATCACGCAAGGGATGGCGAAGAGCGCGTCTTTGAAGTAACCCCAAGAGGAAGCGCAGCGCTCTTGCAGATCCCCAAGAACTTCTTCGCGGCACGCCGGTGGAATCAGCAGAGTCGCGATCCGTTCAAGGATCCTGGGCGGCTCGCGGCGCACTAACCCGGCTCTCTGCCCCATTGTTTGCCCCACTGCCTGGCCCAATCCTTGCCCCAGACTTGCGCGATCGTTTCCCAGATGCGCTTGGCCGTCACCGCCGATTCTTCCAAAGCACGCTCGCCCAAGGCTTCCAGGCGGTAGCAGCGTTTAGCACGGCCGCCGCGCTCCGGCGTGGGATCGGAGAGCCAGGAGGAGACCAGGCCTTTGTCCTCCAACCGGTCCAGCGTGACATAGACGGCGCCGAGCGATACTTCCCGCGGCCGCGCCAATTCCTGAACCTTGGAGTGGATCGTGACCCCGTAGGCATCTTCGCGTTGCGTCAGGATCGCCGTCAGCACCAACTGCTCGAACTGGCCGAGAGTATCGGGTCGCGCCATTACTCTAACAGGGTAATACAAATGGAGCCGTGCGTCAAGCCAAAACTGCACTTGCGTCCATCGCAAGGCCTCCCGCTTCGTTCTTCGCCCACAGCCGGACTCGATCGCCTTCGGGCTGGCCGCAAACGGAGAAGGGCGTCGTATCGAACAGAGGGCTGACGGCTCGAAACGAGAAATGAGAAACCTTCGCCCCTGGAAGATTCCGACGCAGCAAGTCGAGGAGGAGCGTCGCGATCAGCGGCCCGTGCACTACCAGGCCGGGATAGCCTTCGGCTTCTACAGCGTAGCGGCGGTCGTAATGGATGCGGTGCCCGTTGAAAGTGAGCGCTGAGTACCGGAACAGCAGTATGTCGTCGGCGCAGATGGTTCGCTCGCATGAGTGCGCGGAAGGCGCGGCGGGCGGCGCGGGCGCGGACTCAGAATGGCCTCGATAAACAAGATCCTGCTCTTCGACCACGGCGAGGCGCTCCAGGCCCGAGATCTCATGCCGCACCACTACGAAAACCAGATCACCCGTCCGGCCCTGCTTGTGCCTTACATCGGCAATGCGCGAGACCCGCGTAATGCGTTCGCCGATGTGCAAGGGCCGGTGGAATTCAAACCGGCCGCCGGCCCACATCCTGCGCGGCAACGGAACAGGAGGCAGAAATACGCCGCGGCGGGCGTGCCCGTCTGCAGCAAGCTCGCTTTGGCGATGCCGCGGCAAGAAATACAGCCAATGCCAGAGTGGAGGCAGCGGGTCGCCGAGTGGATCTCCGGTTCGGGGCTCAGGATCTTCGCGGTCTAGAGTGGCCGAGAGAAGGGCGGCGGGCGTGGCCGTCACTTCGTCTTCTGTGGTCTCCGTGCGCCCGATCCATTCCCGCAGGTGTACGATATCCATTTGACTCAATATATGACCAATCAAAACCTTGGCTTCCTCGGCGTAGGCCGGATGGGCGGGCGAATGGCGCGCCGCCTGATCCAGGCGGGGTTCGCGCTCACCATTTACGACACAAGCGAAGCCGTGATGGAGCCGTTTCTTCAAATGGGCGCCAAGCGCGCCGGATCGCCCGCCGAGGTGGCGTCAGCCGCAGAAATCGTGCTTGGGAGTTTGCCAACTCCACAAGTGGTGCATTCCGCGGCGCTGGGCCCGAACGGCATCGCCGAAGGGAGCCGCGTGAAGATTTTCGTCGACACTTCCACCACCGGCGCAACTTACGCCAAGCGTGTCGCCGAAGGGCTTGCGGCCAAGGGAATCGCCGCCGTCGATGCGCCGGTTAGCGGAGGATTGGGAGGCGCCGAGCGCGGCACTTTGGCGGTTATGGTTTCCTGTTCGGACGAAACCTTCGAGATTGTGAAGCCGGTGCTTATCCATTTGGGAAAGCTGTTTCTAGTAGGGAGCCAGCCCGGCCAGGGCCAGACCATGAAGCTGCTGAATAATCTGCTTTCCGCCACCGCGATGGCAATCTCTTCGGAAGCAGTGGTGATGGGCGTAAAGGCCGGACTCGACCCCAAACAGATTGTCGAGGTGATCAACTCGGGCACCGGGCGCAATAGTGCGACCGAGGACAAAATCCCGCGCTTCGTGATCCCACGCACGTTCAACCTGGGCTTCGCCATCGGACTTTTGAATAAAGATATCCGCCTGTGCATGGAGGAAGCCGACGCGCTCGGCGTGCCCATGGTGGTGGGGAGCGCGGTAAAGCAACTCCTCGCCATTACCGTGGGAAGCGAGGGCGTGGACGCCGACATGTCGGAGATCGTCAAACCGGTGGAACGGTGGGCCGGCGTGCGGGTCGGCGGCGAAGCCGCCGGGCAGGGCAAAGCTTAACCAAAAAGGAGCAATGTGGATAAACCAACATTCGATAGAGGTCTGACCATCCGGCGCGATGTGCTGGGCGCGGAATTCGTGGATCATGCTTTCGCCACCGCGGACGATTTTAATCGTCCGCTCCAGGAACTGGTGACCCAATATTGCTGGGGCGAAATTTGGGGCCGCTCAGGCTTGGACCGAAAAACACGGAGCCTATTGAACCTGGCGATGCTCTCCGCGCTGAACCGGCCACACGAAGTGAAGATGCATGTGCGGGGCGCGCTGAAGAACGGCGTCACGAAAGAAGAGATCAAGGAAGTTTTTCTGCAAGTCGCGATTTACTGCGGCGTGCCGGCCGGCGTCGATAGCTTTCGCATCGCGCGCGAAGTGTTCAAGGAGATGGGAGTGTAGCGTCGTCAGAATACTGGCACGTACACAGAAGCCGTTACGGAGCCCACCGCGATGTCGAATTCGTCGTAGGTGAAAGACACGCGGCCCAGTTGAATATCGACCTCGTAGGTTCCGGGAATGTCGCCCAGGGGGGCGACCTTCACCACTTTTGACCGGGCCGCGAGCGCGGTTACTGTGGGCGCCGGCCCCGCGATAGGCATCCCGATCTGATCGGTGTAGCGGATTAGAATGGAAAGACCCGATTCCAGCGGCACTCCGCCTCCATTCAACTCGTTTTGGTTTAGGACTGTGACGTTCTGCACGGCCGATCCCGGTACGCCGAACCAGTAACCGATTCGGGTGGCGACGTTGGTCTGGGCGCCCGTGATCGACAGATAGCCGTCATAAACGCTTGCCGCAAGCCCGGAACCGGACATTGCGACGTTAATCGTTTGTGAGGCGCCGGGAGAAAGTGAAAAAGTCGCGACATCCACCGATGGGCTGATCGATCCGTCGATGGGATTCACGGTCACAGTGAAGGTATCGGGACTCGCGCCCAAGTTCGTGACCGCCAGCGGCAGAGTGTTGTTCACTTGGCCGACGGCGGTTTGAAAGTTGAGCGAGGAAGGCACGGCCGCAAGATTGTTCTGCAACGCGCCGAGCAGATCGAGTTTGCCGGATCCTACCACCATGGGCGTGCCCAGCGTTCCATCGACGGCAGAAGTGAACTGCGGTGCGCTGTTGACCACCAGGGAACGATATTGCGCCGCCGCCAGACCCGGGCGGGCGCTTTCCAGCACTGCCAAACTCCCTGTCACAAACGGAGTGGCGAAGCTGGTGCCGGCGCCGATGGTGTAAGGATTCATAGGATCGTTGGCCGTGGCGTCGGCGGTAAGAACCTGCGCGTCCAACGCATCCAGGCCAGCGCAATCTAGCGCGACGTAATCCCCTCCCACTGCCAGCAGATCCGGCTTGATGTTACCCCCTGAAGTAGGCCCAGCCGCGGAATAAGTGGCGATCAGATCCGAGGTTCCCAGAGGGAACGGTGTGAGACCCGCGAAATCGAGCGTAGCTGTTGCGCTGGAGCTTCCGGCAATCGCCGATTTCAGATTCTGCCCGCCGGTCTGCGAAATAAACAACGCCGGGAGAGAGGCGTTGCTGAGCACCATGTTCAGCAGTCCCGTGTCCTGATCGTTGTACACCACCGCCCCTGCCGCGCCCGCCACGGCCGCGTTGTTCAGCTTCGTGTTGAACGAGCATGTGCCCCGCTGGATCAGCGCGATCTTGCCGGTCAGGCTTCCGCCGGCGAGCGTGTCGCATGCCAATCCGTTTCCGTCGATTTGCGCGATGTCAACGATGGGCGCTGTCACCGGATCGAATAAATCGGGCGAGTTTGAATCCATGGAGATGTCGGGGATGGATGCCTGTAACGGCGTCATCCCGGCGACGTTCACCGCGTAATCGAAAATGCGTTGATTGAAGACAGCGCCCACGGAGATCGCATCGGGGACGAGCCCTGGCACTCCCATGCTATTGGGGGCCTGGCCGCCATTGGGATCCTGGCCATCGTTGCCCGCCGCCGCCACAACGAGCACCCCCGCGGCCACAGCGTTGTGGATCGCGCGAGCCTCGGCGCCCGATTCATCCGCCATAAATAGAGAGGGTCCTCCGGCGCTGTAGTTGGCGACAACCAGCGGCGTCGTGCTGCCCGTGGCGGCTTGGAGCGCCGCCGCGTCATTGACTAGGTCACCGAGGGCCGCGAGAAGCGTGGACAGGTAGCAGGCGCCGCTATCGTCGCAGACCTTATAATTTCCGAGCCATGCCCCCGGCGCCACGCCGGTGATCGGATTCTCGGGATAGACGATAGAGCTGGAGCAAAAAGCCACCGGGGGATCGGCGCAATTCAGCGTGGCGCTGCTGGTCAAACCCGCCGCGATCATCGCTACGCCCGTGCCGTGGCCTTGCATGTCCATGCCCCCTGTTCCGACGTAATCCCGGGACACGATGATTTTATTGTTGGTGTGGGCCGCCTCGGCACCGCTGGACGTAATCGGAAATCCCGACGGGAGCGACGCAGCGAAGCCCTGGAAGCCGGGATGATTGACATCG
>Ga0126371_10006648_pt1 | contig 10302 bp, 10 predicted proteins | sample PanSoiMetaPlot_4_FD_110145 | JGI IMG/M metagenome (GOLD analysis project Ga0126371, IMG submission 110145) | Tropical forest soil microbial communities from Panama - MetaG Plot_4 | ecosystem: Environmental > Terrestrial > Soil > Tropical forest > Bulk soil | place: Panama | collected 2016-02-17
GAAATCCAGTCTGAATTTCCGGAGCTGAAGGTCAACAATGACGAGCACGAAGCGCGAGCCAGCGGCAGCGTAGGCAGTGGCTCATCTCACATCGTGATCAACAACGAACACGAAGGGATCGAGATCCGCAAGGCTTCGAACGCACCGCCGACTCCTCCAGCACCTCCAAATCCGGCTAAACCGGCCAAGGCGCTACCACAACCGAAAGAAAGCCCCGAGGCGACAGACAACTAATTGTCATGCCGAGCGGAGTCGAACTATCCCTACGAGCTCAAATACTTCTGGAGCCAGGGCTCTTTCTCTGGATACTGCCACAAGGTCAGCTGGGAAGGGACACGAACAACTCAAACCGCTCTTACGCCTTGCCTTTCTCTCGCCAACTCCTCAATCCTCGCCAGCACCTCGTCCTCGCTCATCGCAGTCGAATCGATCACAACCGCATCCTGAGCCGCCACGAGAGGCGAAGCCGCGCGGGTTCGATCGCGTTTATCCCGCTCGCGTAGCTCAGCGGCTACATTCGCAGCAACCTCGCCTGAAATCTTCTGCTGCGCCATACGCCGCTGCTCTCGAACAACGGGATCGGCATCGAGAAAAATCTTGAGATCTGCGTCGGGAAAAACCTTCGTGCCGATGTCCCGCCCCTCCATCACGACTCCCCCGCCCGCACCCATCGCTCGCTGATGCGACACCATCCACTCCCTTACCTTGGGATGGACGGAAATGCGCGAGGCTCCCTCCGTCACGTCGCGCTCGCGAATACGGGCCGACACATCCTTGCCATCCAGTAACGTGCGATTGCCGGTGATTGTCGGCTCGAGTTGAATTCGTGAAGTATCAGCCAATTTCACCAGCGCGGCTTCATCGTCGAACGACGTGTCGTTCTCGATCGCTTGCAGCGCAAGTGCGCGGTACATTGCGCCGCTCTCCAGGTTCACATAGCCGAGCTTGCGCGCAAGCCGCGCCGCAATCGTGCTTTTCCCCGCGCCAGCTGGGCCGTCGATGGCAATGATTAATTTTCGAGTGTTAACTGAATCCTGACTCATCGTTTTGGGCGTAACGATTGTACACGGGAACGACCGGTCGGTTTCCGATGCCGCAGTGCGCCAAACCGCGAATGCAAAAATCTGCTTTCGGCGATCTCTGATTCCACGCCACTTCCGATTTTGCCGCTACTACAAACGCACTACATCATCGAATTGGTTGTAAGAAAAAGTGAGGCCGGTATGAGGAACAGACTCAAGCTGGCGGTGACCATCCTGGTCCTGCTGCTGGCGGTTGCATGTTTCAGCCGGTTCTTGGACTGGATGAATCTTCCCAGCGACTTTTGGTTTTGGAGCGGACTCGGATCATCGCTCCTGCTACTGGTCGTTGTCCCCTCCCTGATCGCTGCGATCTGGCGACCACAACGACACTGAACTGAGCGCCACTGCAGCGAGATTGCCGCTGAGGCACGCCGCTGCCCTCGCATTCTCTGCGCGCCTGCGCGGAAGAAAGGAGATTTCTATGACTTCCACGATTTTCAATCGCGACATTCGCAACAGCAATGACGAGAGGTTCAGCGGTATCAATCGGAGGAATCTCCTTCGCGTGATCGCGGTCGCGGGAGTGATCATCATCGGATGGACTCTTCTCGTGAGCGTCGTCCGTATCACGCGCATCGATGCGGGATACGTCGGCGTTGAGGTCAATCTCGCCGGCAGCCAGCGCGGTGCACAGGACATTCCGGTCCGTACGGGATGGCTATTCTATTCGCCGCTGAAGACGCAGGTGATCGAATTTCCCACCTTCGTCCAAACGGTGAAGTGGACATCTGACGTCAACGAAGGCCATCCGATGAATGAAGAGTTGGTCTTCAACAGTAAGGAAGGCCAGGAAGTGCGCGCTGATGTTTCACTTTCGTATGCGATCGATCCAATAAGGGTGCCGGAGTTTTACGTGAAGTACCGCACCGACGACCTGGATCGGTTCACGCATGGAATGCTGAAAGACATCGTGCGCAACTCGCTGAACGAAGTGGCGTCAACATACACGCTGGAGGACATTTATGGCGAGAACAAAGCGCGATTCCTGCATGAGGCGCGCGAGCGCATTCAGGCGCAGGTGGAGTCGGTAGGCGTAGGAATCCAACAATTCGGATTCATCGGCAAACCGCGCTTCACCGCCGCGATCGAGCAGGCGATCACGCAGAAGACGCAGGCCATCACCGAAGCCGAACGTGCCCGCAATCAGTTGGCGGTCACCCAGGCCGAGATGGCAAAACAGGTGGCTGAAGCTGAAGGCGAAGCTCGCAGCCAGGTGGAACGTGCAAGAGGCGAGGCGACGAGCACCATTGAACGTGCCCGTGGCGAGGCTGAAGCGAACCGTTTGCGTCAGGCTTCGATCACGCCGCAGTTGCTCGAGTGGCGTCGCCTCGAGAATCAGCGCGCCCTGGTCGAGAAGTGGAACGGCGACTTGCCAAAGATGATCGTCAGCGACAAGGCCGGAATGATCATGCAGCTTCCGATCGATCAGAAGTAGGGCTGTTGGTTTACATGCGGGCGGGCCTCGTGCCTGCCCGCATTTCCTCTCTTGTCCAACCTGCCATTACGCAGCTGTCCACACGGGCACAAAGAGACTAAGCCTTGCGAGAGACGTGCTCTGCCCTTTCGATATCTGTTGGGATTCCGACTTTCAGAACAAGAATGTCCCACCCTGTACACGCTTCGTGCGCTTGGACGAAGCCGGCCCAACGCCCGCCACCCGCCCTCCGTCAAAGGAAAATCATGTCCCAGCTCACAAAGCTTTTGCTCTCGAAGACAGCCTGGACGCTTCAGCGGTTCAACCGCACTACGCTTATCGGCGTGGCGATCCTATTCGGCCTTCCCATTTCCATCCCGCAGGCCGTGACGCAATCCGGCGCTCATGACCCCGGAGTGCGGAGCGGTGCGCCCGGGGCCGGCAATTTTATTGCCGGCCTGACACAAAATCAACGGGCTTACTTCTCCGCTGGAGTCGCCGAGTTTTCGCAAGTCGATGCGGTGAAGGACGGACTCGGGCCGCGGTTTAACGCCGAGAGTTGTGCCCAATGTCACGCACAACCGGCCACCGGCGGAAGCAGCCCGCTTGTGAATCCCCAGGTCGCTGCCGCCACCGATCAGGGCGCGGCCAATCAGGTTCCCTTCTTCATCACCACGAATGGCCCCGTTCGCGAGGCCCGATTCCCCCTTACGCAGGATCTGAGAAACCGGGATGGTGGGGTTCATGATCTGTTCATTATCAGCGGCAGGGGCGACGCCTCCGGCTGCAACCTCAAACAGCCCGACTTTCAAGGAGCCGCGAATGCCCACAACCTTGTCTTTCGTATTCCAACACCGGTTTTCGGAAGCGGGCTGATCGAATCAATTCCCGATTCAACGATCCTGGCACAAGTCAACGCACAAACGGATGTGAAGCGTCGCCTGGGCATCGGTGGAAGACCCAATCGCTTTACCAATAGCAACATCGCCGGAGCTCCCAATACCAGCGGCAACGATGGCACGGTGACGCGTTTTGGCTGGAAGGCCCAGAACAAGTCGCTCGAGATTTTCTCCGGCGAGGCCTACAACGTCGAGATGGGCGTAACCAACGAAAACTTTCCCAACGAACGTGACGAGACTCCCGGTTGCGGTTTTAACCCTACCCCAGAGGATTTCACCAACGTTGATCTAAGCGGAACGGACGCTGCCAGCGACATCGTTAAGTTCTCAATGTTCATGCGTTTCCTCGACCAACCGCAGCCAGCCCCCCCGACCGCTTCCACGCAAAACGGGGCCAAGATTTTCAGCCAGATTGGTTGCGCATTGTGCCATACACCAACTATGACCACTGGACCTTCGCCCGTCGCGGCGCTGAGTAACATCCCGGCTAACCTGTTCTCCGATCTCCTGCTGCATCACATGGGTATCGGGCTAGCCGACGAGATCATCCAAGGCCAGGCCCAGGCAGACGAATTTCGAACTGCGCCGCTGTGGGGCCTCGGACAGCGCACCTACTTCCTCCACGACGGTCGGACCAGCAATCTAATCAAGGCGATTCTCTACCATGAAAGCAGTGGAGGTGGAAGATATCCAGACTCGGAGGCCAATGCGGTTATCGAAAAATACCGCAGGCTCTCCGATTCAGATCAGCAGGACCTGCTGAACTTCCTCCGGTCGCTGTAGGAAGTGCTTTCCTAACTCCATCTGTCATCCCGAGCGGAGCAGAATTGCCCCAAGGCAATTCTGCGGAGTCGAGGGACCTTGAGTTTATCGGGGTTAGAGTGTTTCATCAGTGCTTACCGGGTGGAACTCCCGAGCGTACCTGCTCGGGAGTCCACCCGCCATCTCGCAGTTGCCGAATACTCAATGAGTCGTGCCGCTTGGCCAGTCGCACTCCCGCCTCGTCTCGCACGAGGTCGCAGTGATAAAACTCCGGGATCTGCAAGCCCAGCGCACGATAAAGAAGAATCTGCCGGGCAGTAGACTTCAGCAAATCAGCCCCGCGCACAACTTCAGTGATGCCCATAGCCGCGTCGTCCACAACAACGGCCAATTGGTAAGCCGGCACATCATCGCGGCGCCAGACGATGAAATCTCCGAAATCGCGTCCCGCAGTAATTCGTTGGGGCCCAAGATGCAAATCAGTAAAGCAAATCTCTTCCCCATCAGGAACCAAAAACCGCCAATTGAATCCGGCAGGTGAATCAGGCGAAGCTTGTGTAGCGGCGGACGCATTCGTCCGCCCCGCAAGCCCTGAGCGCAGCGAAGGGCGAGCGGGCCGCACCACAGACTCTACTGGCCGGCACCGTCCCGAATAAATCGGCTCGTCGTCCCCGTCATTCGGTGCTCCCGCCGCAAGCGCTACATCTTTGCGGGAACAAGTACAAGGATAGATTGCCCCAGCCTCGTGCAGCCGCTTCCAAGCCTCAACGTAAAGTCCACGCCGCTCACTCTGCGTATACGGCGCAAACGGTCCCCCACGATCCGGTCCTTCCCGCCAGGAGATACCAAGCCAGTGCAGATCCTCAATCATCGCGTCAACGAACTCCGCTCGACACCGCTGCGGATCCAGGTCCTCATTCCGCAGAATCAGGGTTCCACCGCCTTCAAGCGCGCGCTGCGCCGCGATCCAGAATGTCCGCGCATGCCCGATGTGAAGTAGCCCCGTAGGCGAAGGCGCTAGTCGCCCGCGATAAGATCCAGCATGGAATTGATGTGACAAACTTTGATGAACGATTACGGCACCGCGCTCCTGGGGACCACCACTTTCGCCGGCGTAATCTGGAGCATCGACTTTCCTGCAACATGTACGAAGCTCAACTCCCTCGCAGCGAGCAGGGCATTCAGAGCCTCTTTCACCTTCGAGCGGGCGACGAATCTTCCGAAGAAAGTTTCCAGTTCTGCCGGTTCCACCGCGATCACGCAATCCAGATATTTCGACACGAGCGCCGAGAGCGCCTCCGGAACCGAAAGCTGCACTCCCTCTTTCACTGCATCCGGAGCCCAGCGATACAGCAGATCCCACACCGATCCTTCACTCTCGCTGTAATCCACGCGCGTAATGCGCAGCTTCGACCACAACTCCGCCAGCGCCTTGTCGAGAGCCGGGACCGAAAGTCCGCCGCCCAATTGCTCCAGCAATTTTTTCTTCGACAGCGCTCCCTCATTTTGAATTAGGGCATACAAGTCGCATGCCAATTGCGAATATGGAGAGCGCGTCCCCGGCCGTGGAGGAAGCTTCGGATTCCTCTCGCCCATGAGCGCGTAGAAATAGGGAAACACCGAAGCCGCCACGAGGAATCCGTTGTTCTCCTCGAGCAGATTCGCTTCAAACGCTGTCTTCTCGCGAAGCAATCGAACCATCAACTCCGTGGCCTGGGCAGCCCGCGGATCTTTGAACGCATGCTGCCACTCGGGCAGCCGATCGTCAGATCCCACGAATGCGCCAACAAATGTCGGCACGAGCAGCGCCGGCCGCTGCGGATACATAAAGCACATCCCGACATCTTCCAAAAATCCGCGCGCCGCTTCGATCGTCTGGATGGGCTTCCCATCCAGACGCCACTTCTCAACCCGCAGTTGCTGCAATTCGAGATCGGTCACAGGATGATTCGATTATAAAGAAGCCTCTACTGTCTGAGACGGACTGTATACTGCGTTGCCTATGAAACGAGCCTGTGCCCTATTCCTTTTATTGTTCTCCTTGGCATGTATTCCCAGCTCTGCAACTCCTTCCGAAAATACAGAAGCGGAGGTCCGAAAGGCTCTTACTGACTTCATTCGGGCATTTGACAATCTGGATTGGGACCACTTCCGCGCCGCATTCGCCGATGACGCGACTGTTTTCTATCCACGGCAGTTTCCTCATCGCGCCACCGGACGCGATGAATTCGAGAGATTCTTCAAGCAGGTATTCGACGGCATTCGGGCCGGCCGCACACAGGCGCCGTACATGGATATCCAGCCGAGGGACCTTGAGCTTCAGATGATGGGAACAGTAGCGGTGGCCACTTTCCATCTCGATGATCGTCCCGGATTCCTGAACCGCCGCACAATCGTTCTGCAGAAGCAGCCCTCTGGATGGAAGATTATCCACCTGCACGCCTCTGAAGTCGCGACGATGCGTTGATCAAATGCGCTTGAACGCCTTCTGAATGTCTTTCACTGAGTACCGCAATACTACCGGCCTTCCGTGCGGGCACGACATGGGATGATCGGTCTTCGCGAGCTCCGCCAGCAACCACTCCATCTTGTTCTGCTCGAGCGGCATGTTGACCTTGATCGCGGCATGGCATGCGATCGACGCGGCAATGCGCGTGCGGATCTTCTCCAGATTCAATGATTGCTCTTCGCCGGAAATCTGATCGAGTAGTTCATGCAGCAAATGCTCGACCGCGCCCGCATCCACTCCCGCCGGTGCGACCTTCACGGCCACGCTGCGTGCGCCAAACGGTTCAGCCTCAAATCCGTTGCGCGCTAATTCATCGGAAATCTCGCTGAACACAGCCTGCTGCGCTGGAGGCAACTCCAGCACGATCGGCATGAGCAGGCGCTGGCTCTCCACCTTCATCAGGGCTTGCTGCTTGAGCACGCGTTCGAAAAGGATTCGCTCATGCGCCACGTGCTGGTCGATGATCCACAAGCCATCTTCGTTCACCGCCAGAATGAACGAATTACGAATCTGACCCAGCGGTCTCAACGTGCCCAGTGCAGAGAGCGTCGGCTCTGCTTCGCTGACGTCGAGTACGGGAGAGCATCCGTGATCGGGAACAGCATCGAAATGCTCGCGAGGAAGTGACGGCGCGAAATTCGGCGCCAGTGGAATTGACTCCAGACCGCGCGCCACAGGAATTGCAGCGTTAGCTTCCACCGCAATCCCACCCTCAAATTGCAGCCGAGAGGAAACCGGCGCCATCGTAGGCACCTGCAGCGCGAAGCCACTGCCCGCCGCCAACAAATCCGGAAGCCGAGAACCGGAGGCCGGAAGCCCATCTTCCAATGCGCCCGCGCCCGGAGTCATAGACCCAGGCGTCAACGCTTGGCTAGCAGTCGCATGCGCCCGAATTTCCGCCACAAACTGCGGTACCGGACGCGCCTTCATCAAAGCCCCACGCACCGAGTCGCGTACAAAGGCATGCACGGCCGTCTGCTGCCGGAAGCGCACCTCCGTCTTCGACGGGTGAACATTCACGTCGACTTCCGCCGCTGGCAGTTCCAGAAAAAGCAGCACCACCGGATAAACGGTAGGCGGAATGATGTTGCGGTAAGCCTCGGTGAGCGCGTGCTGCACCAACCGGTCGCGAATCAGCCGCCCATTCACAAAGATAAAAATAGAATTGCGGTTCAGCTTCTGAATCTCAGGCTTCGACGCGAAGCCGTGAATCCGCATCTCGCCGGGATCCTTCGGTGCCGCATCTTCATCCTCGAACTCAGCCTTTTTTCTCCAGGGCGGCGGCTGCGGCAATCCCACACGCTCCAATGCCTGTCGCGCCGCCACGGGAATCAGTTGATCGAGCGTCTCTTTGCCAAACACCTGGTACACCCGCTCACTCTGCCCCGCCACCGGAGGCGCCACCAACATTGCGTTTGTTGCTGAATGCAGTTCGAAGTGCTTGTCAGGATGCGCCAGCGCATAATGAGTTACAAGCGACGCGATGTGCGACAACTCCGTCGATTCCGATTTCAGAAATTTCTTCCGCGCCGGAGTATTAAAAAAGAGATCGCGCACCGTGATCGAAGTCCCTGCCGGCAAGCCTGCCTCTTCGACTCGAGCTATCTTCCCGCCATTGATTTCGATGACGGTTCCCGAAGCCTCTTCCGCCGCCCGAGTTTCCAGTCGCAAGCGGGACACCGACGCGATCGATGGCAGAGCTTCGCCCCGGAAGCCGAGTGTCGCCACGCTCAACAGGTCTTCTGCATTCTTGATCTTCGACGTTGCGTGGCGCTCGAAAGCCAGCATCGCGTCGTCGCGCACCATGCCACAACCGTTGTCGGTGATCTGGATGAGCTTCTTCCCCCCAGCCTCAACACTGATCTTGATACGAGTCGCCCTCGCGTCGAGAGAATTCTCCAACATCTCTTTCACAACGGAAGCTGGCCGCTCGACTACCTCCCCGGCAGCGATTTGGTTGGCAACGGTTTCGGAAAGAACGTGGATGCGGCCCATGGAAAATCAGTGGCCAGTGATCAGTGGCCAGGGGTCAGTTTCGCAGATGAGATGGGAAAAAACAAAAGAGCCGAACTCATCCTTCATGGCGCTTTCGGGTGCTCCGCGCTATAGGGATGACAGCAGGGTTTCTCCTTCGGACTAAACTCCATCACTTCGATGCGCGTTCCGTCCAGATCGTACGCATCCAGGCTGTCCTTGCCATCGCGGCCGACTTCTGGGCCATCGAACGTTCCGAGCCCGTTCGAGCGAAGCTGGGCCGCAGCACGGTGAACGTCTTTCACGCCGAATGAAAAATGATTCTGCACTCCCAGTTCTTTATGGTCCGCACTAACGGGAATGTTCAACATGTATTCGATCCAGTCAGGACCGTCGGGCACCTGCAGTTCATACCAGTCGACGCCGTCATCCTTGAACCCGCCATACCAATAGAGGCGAAATCCAAGAAGATCCACATAGAAACGATTCTCTGCGGTCATATCCTTGACCACAAAACCCGCATGAATCAGGTGCATGCTGATCTGCTTGGGCGCAACTTTGTATCCGATTTTCGACGGCGTTCTCTGCACGAACGCGATGGCATTGCCCTCCGGGTCGCGGACTCGAAAGGATCGTGCACCGTCGGACTCGATCCGAACACTACCGGGGTGCACGCCATGCGCCAGCAGGTAACGACGCATCGCCTTAAGATCGTTTGTGGCGAAGGCGACTTCTGCCAGCCAGTTTTTTACTGTCCCATTCTTTTGGGCCGGTACTGGTTTCAGGAACACCCGCTGTTCCGACGGGACCACTAGAAGGCAGGCCTCGGGAGCGGCATACTGCGGGCACTTGGTGGTGAGTCCAAAAACTTCTTCATAGAACTGCCCGGATTTCGCGAGATCGCTCACGTAGACAGAAACGTGATCAATTCCGATGATACGCGGTCTTTCCGGCCGGTTCCCATCGCTCGCGGCAAACGCGACCGATTCCGTAGCCGGACACAAGATCGCGCAGAGCAGAAGCGCGGCCGAGTACCTTGATCGAACGGAAATCTTGAAGTAACTGAGCATCAATGCGCGATTATAAATCGTTGTCTAGTGCGGCTTGCGATTGGGATTGCGTCCGCTGCTCGCTTCCTGTTAATTTTGGCAGCCCTCTTTGCAAGCTTGCCTACGTTAATATGGGTCGCATCGTAACGTCCGAAATCTCGTTAAAGGAGCTATCTTGCTTCGGCGCTTGAGCATCCTTTTTATCTTTACCTATGGCTCGCTCTCACTGCCTTCGTTCGCTCAAGGTTTCAACTTCAACATCGGCGCGGGTCCCGGATTTCCGTTGGGGACGACGAGTGATTTTGCGAATACGTCTTACAATTTCGTGGTCGGTGGCGGACCCAACCTGATGTCCCATGTGAAACTAAACGGCGAGTTTATGTTCGAAGGCCTGCCGATCCATCGCAGCATCATCGATCAGCTTGGTTTCTCGAATGTGAAGGGCCGGTTCTATTCTCTGACCGCCAACGTGTTAGTCGGTTCCTCGATCGGCGGACGCAAGAATGCTTACCTGATTGGCGGTGGCGGCTGGTACCGCCGCACGATAGAGGCCCAACAGATCGTTTTGGGTATCGGTGAAGTCTGCGAGCCATGGTGGTGGTGGGACGCCCAA
>Ga0126371_10006649_pt1 | contig 10302 bp, 11 predicted proteins | sample PanSoiMetaPlot_4_FD_110145 | JGI IMG/M metagenome (GOLD analysis project Ga0126371, IMG submission 110145) | Tropical forest soil microbial communities from Panama - MetaG Plot_4 | ecosystem: Environmental > Terrestrial > Soil > Tropical forest > Bulk soil | place: Panama | collected 2016-02-17
AACCGAGCGACTCCGCCACCCCCGGCGGGGCTCCCCAACATCCTCTTGCGGGCGGGACGCCCGTCCGCCCTCGATGCAGTGCGATTTGTAAGCTCAAAGGCTTCTGATATCTTCATTTGCTTCGAAACAGCAGGTTGAAATCGCTCCAGGAAAAGAGCGCTCATGACGGAAACCGTGCGCCCCGAACCGTCGCGGCTGTACCGCTGGATCGTGCTGATGGTGGTCAGCTTGACCATGTTCGGCAACTACTACGTCTACGATTGCATCGCGCCCATCGCCGATCTGCTCTCAAAACAGCTTGGCTTCTCTGATGCAAACATTGGCCTCCTGCAAGCCATCTACAGCATTCCGAATGTGTTCATGGTACTGATCGGCGGTTATGTCGTGGACCGCATCGGCACCCGCAAAGGGATTTTCATCTTCGGGACGCTATGTCTGATCGGATCCGCTCTGACCGTGGCGGCAGGCAAGTTGTCGATCATGGCCGCCGGACGCCTGGTATTCGGCCTGGGCGCGGAATCTCTCATCGTCGCGGTGACGACTGCGATCGCAAAATGGTTTCGCGGTAAGGAACTCAGTTTCGCGTTCGGAATCAACCTTACAGTTTCACGTCTCGGGACATGGCTCGCGCAGAACTCGCCAACCTGGGCCCACTCGGCGTATAGCAATTGGCGCTCGCCGCTACTGATCTCAGTGGGGTTTGCAACCTTCTGCGTAACCGGTGCGGTCGTTTATTGGGCGATGGAGGTGTATGCCGAGAAAAACTACGAAGTCGGGAGAGCCGGATCTACCGACAAGGTAGTCTTCAGCGACATTTTCAAATTCGGCCGGTCGTACTGGTACATCGTTTCACTTTGCATCGTTTTCTATTCGGCGATCTTCCCTTTCGAGACCTTCGCCATAAAGTTTTTTATGGACGCGCATGGAACAAGCCGTGAACTTGGCGGTTTTCTAGTCAGCATTCTGACTGCATCCACCATGATCGGCACGCCCCTGTTTGGGTTGTTCGTGGATCGCGTGGGTAAGCGTGCGCTGCTGATGATGCTAGGTTCGACGTTGTTGATTCCGGTCTACCTCATGATGGGCTACACCCGGATTAGCCTTTATGTCCCGATGGCCATGATGGGGGTAGCGTTTTCGCTGATCCCTGCGGTGATGTGGCCGTCGGTTGCTTACATAGTCGACCAGTCCAAGCTTGGGACCGCCTACGGCTTGATGACGATGATTCAGAACATTGGATTAGCGGGCCTGAACCTCCTGGTCGGATGGGCAAACGACATTGGCCATGCCAGTGCCGAGAATCCCAACGGCTATCGCCTTGGCATGTGGATCTTTTCCTGCCTCGGATTCCTGGGTGTCACCTTTGCATTCTTGTTGCGACAACGGGAGCTTGGTCCCCACGGCCACGGGTTGGAAACCATCACCACAAAGACCGGCGCTTAAGGTCACGTCTGGGCATCGTTCCCCCTTGTGAGGGGTTCTACTTAACGAATCGCGTTTGGTTTCAATCCTCGGCCTTGAACGTCAGAGTTAACAGGTGCTCGCGCAGTTCAAATTAAGCCGTCTGAATATTCCAAACATGGAAAATTCAAATCCCGAAAATCGAATATTGAGCACCGGTTTCGTGTTACAGACGTTACGAAAGGCACCGCCGCGCCGGCCTTCGCGCAAATCCAACCGCGGCAAAGGGTTTTGTTATTCTTATTTGGAACGGGGCGGACGCGGGCGCCAAAATCCCCCGCAACCAATACAACGTACATATATTTAGCCGCATCCGATTACATGCGGCCGGGAAAGTTGACTTGACCGACCGAAAGGACCAGAAAGCCGACGGGCTTTCCGAAGCTCAGGCAATTGAACTCGCCAAGCAAGGCGATGGAGAAGCTTTCGAATTTCTCTATAACTTGCATAAGCGACGAGTTTATTCGCTCTGCCTGCGCATGACCGCGAATACCGCCGAGGCGGAAGATCTTGCTCAGGAAGCTTTCCTGCAGCTCTTCCGCAAGATCAGCACGTTTCGTGGCGAGTCGGCGTTTTCGACCTGGTTGCATCGCATGGCGGTCAACGTCGTGCTCATGCATCTGCGGAAAAAGGGCCTGCCAGTCGTCTCCCTTGAGGAAACAACGGAAGGCGATGAAGACACGCCCAAAAAGGATTTCGGAGCGGACGATCCGGTGTTGTCCGGGTCAGTCGATCGGCTCCGGTTGCAGAATGCGGTAGACCGGTTGCCACCGGGATATCGGACGATCTTTGTGCTGCATGATGTCGAAGGATATGAGCACAACGAGATCGCCACTATGGTGGGTTGTTCGATCGGTAACAGCAAGTCGCAATTACACAAGGCGCGAATGAAGTTGCGCGATTTCCTCAAGACGAGCAGAGCCGAAAAGGCCGGATAAGCCGTGAGGAAAGGGGCGCAGGCGGTACTGATTCGGGAGCTGTATTTGGGGAGAGAGGTTGTATGACCTGTGCAGAGTTTCAGCGTGAGTTGCCGGATTTCCTTGAAGAGGGTGGCGCCAGTGAACTGAGGGCGCACCTGAAAGTTTGCCCCATCTGCTCGGGACTGGTGGCAAGCCTTCAATCCATCGTCAATGAAGCCCGCTTTTTGCAGGATTCGGCGGAGCCGAGCCCTCGTGTGTGGAATTCCATCGAAATCGCATTGCGGCGTGAGGGGCTTATCCGCCAGCCCCAGCCGCAAGTTCATCGTTCCCTTTTTCCTTTCTTGACGCGCCGTTGGGGGTACGCCGCATGGTTGGCGCCGGTCGCCGCACTGCTCCTGGTGGGCTCGGCCTTTTTCCTCTACCAGCGTCCAGGCAAGAACCATAAGATCGCCGACAATTCGCGCGTCCAGATGATGTCAGCAATGCCTTCCCTCGGCGCCAGCGACTCCGACGAGCAGTTGCTGCAGGAAGTCTCGGCGCGCGCGCCCATGATGCGCACCGCCTACGAAAACAACCTTCGCGACGTGAACGCGTATATCCGGGACGCCCAGGACTCGGTCAATGCGAATCCCAACGACGAAGAGGCCCAACAGGCATTGATGGATGCCTACGGACAAAAGTCTATGATTTACGAGATGGCTTTGGACCGTTCTCTGCAATAATAGGCGCGCGAGAACGACGGCGGCCAAGATCCGCACGGTGCGCCCCCAAAAAGGGAAAGGCTTATGGAGCGCAGTTATCAGATCACAATTACCGTTGCTGTTTTGTTTGCCCTGACTGCGCTAGCCGTCGCGCAGAACAAAAAGGAATATCGCTTCAACGTCGGTGCCAAGGCGACCATCTCGATCATCAACCAGTACGGTGCTGTGACCGTGCGCCCCTCGACCGGCAACTACGTTCTCGTCAACGCCACCACCTATTCCGACAAAGTTGAAGTCGATCAAACGCAGAGCGGTAATCGCATCGATGTGCAATCGCACTTGTTCGATGGCGCGACTCCCGAAAATTCCCGCGTTGACTACGAGGTTCAAGTTCCCGCAGACGCGAGCGTGACGCTGCGCTCGACCACCGGCCCCCTGCGCGCCGAGAAGCTGCACGGCGACGTTGAAATGGAAGGCTCCACCGCAACCGTTGAGGTCCGCGACATTTCTGACAGCCACGTCCATGTCAAGACGATGAACGGCCCAGTAACACTGAACAACATCCGCGACGGCCACGTCGAAATCGACTCGGTCAGCGGAGACGTCAGCCTGATTTCCGTTAGTGGCCCTCTTGTGCGGGTCAGTTCCACCAGCGGCACAATCCGCTACGACGGCGACTTCGGCTACGCCGGCGAATACCGATTCAATAGCCACTCCGGCGACATCGACGCAACCATTCCCGCCGACGCATCCGTCGATGTCAAAGCACAGTCCGTGAAAGGCAAAGTTCAGGACGACGTCCCCATGCAGCCGAAGACCCACACTTCCTTCCTCGCTCGCGAGGGGAGTTCCTTCGCAGGCACCATCAACAAGGCGGCCTCGTCGGTTTGGCTGCGAACCTTCAGTGGTAAAATCCACCTCAAGAAGCGTCAATAAACAAGCCCCGGATTGCGCTTTGCGCTGGCCGGGAAAGTGACCATGCAGACTTCCCGCCAGGACGTGAAAGCGCCTGCAGGCCGGCGCGACTCGCCCGTGCGAGCGGTCGTGCTTGTCGGGTTCATGGGGGCCGGCAAGACCAGCGTCGGTCGTGAACTCGGTCGGCGGTTGGGCTGGCCATTTGTGGATCTCGATGATCGCGTCGAGGCTCGGGAGAAGCGCACAATCGCGGAAATTTTTCGCTCGTCCGGTGAAGCCGAATTCCGGCGCGCCGAACACGAAGCCTTGCGCGAACTGTTGAAGGAAGTCGAGCGCGGACGCCTGGTCATCGCTGTGGGGGGAGGAGCCAGCTCAAGACTCGAAAACGCTTCGCTGCTTGAAGACAGCTTCACGACGACAATCTTTTTGGATGCATCAGCCGACGAATTATGGAAGCGGTGCTGCGCCGACCGCGCCGAGCGTCCTTTGCGTCGCGATGAAAAAGAATTCCGACAGTTGTACGCAAGCCGCCGTCCGCGCTATCTGGAAGCAAAATTCCATATCGACACGGCGGGCAAGGAAGTAAGTCGCGTGGCAAGCGAAATCGAAGTCAGTCTGGGCTTGAAAGAGCAGCCCTCAGACGAGGAGAGGTGACGTGAAGTTTGGATCATCCTTGAGGATCGGAGCCGCTCTTCTGCTCCTTCCCATGATCGCGGTCGCGGGCGACAAAGACAGCAAGCCCAAAGAAGGCCAGATGGTGGACTCGGGCTCGCTCGGAATTTTCGTGGGTGGCCATCGCGTAGCCACCGAAACGTTCTCCATTCAGCAGAACGCTGCCGGCAGCACCATCACCTCGCAGTTCAAGACAGACGAGGGCGAGAAATCCGTTCAGAGTTCCGATCTCGAACTCACGCCGACCGGTGAGATTCGCAAGTACGAATGGAAAGAGATCAGCCCCGGCAAGGCGCAGGCCACCGTCACTCCAAATAACGAATTTCTGATGGAGCGGGCCAGCAAAAGTCCCGAAGATAAGCCGGACGAGCAGCCCTTCCTGCTTCCCGCATCCACGAATATTCTCGACGACTACTTCTTCATCCATCGCGAAGTGCTGATCTGGCGCTACCTGGCCACCGCCTGCCGTCAGGAAAAGGGAGACGTTCAATGTCCGGGGAGTCAAAAGACACAGTTCGGCGCATTGAACCCGCACCAGCGCTCTTCCCTGCCCATAACGATGGAATTCACCGGCCGCGACAAAGTCGCGATCCGCGGCGCCGAGCGTGAACTCAACAAATTCATCCTGCGCAGCGAAGGCGGCGATTGGACCATGTGGACTGACAATCAGTTCAAGCTGCAAAAAATTCTGATTCCGAGCGACAACACTGAAGTGGTGCGGGACTGATGTATGCGTGGACAGATCGTCCTCGCTTGAAATAGACCGGAAACCCATGGCTATCATTGATACGCGCGCTTCGCGAATAATCGTCACCGTCCTGTTGTTCGCCTTGGGGTTAGGCTTCCTCTACGTTGCGCGCAAGACGTTATTCTCTTTCCTGTTCGCGATCTTTTTCGCCTATCTCATGGACCCGGCGGTCTCCCGCCTTGAAAAAGTCCTGCACGGCCGCGGCCGCGCCATCGCCGTCATCTACTTGTTGTTGCTCATCGGCTTGTCGTTGTTTTTCTTTTCCGTCGGCCCAAGAATCGGGCGCGAGGCCGCTCGCTTTGGAAAAGCGCTTCCCGATCTGCTGAACCGGCTCAGTTCCGGTGAGATCGTGCACGACATCGGCCAGGAGCATGGCTGGAGTGTGCAAACCCAGGACCGCTTCCGGGAAGTTCTGAGTAATCACTCCGACGACATCAATAAGTACGCCGAATACTTCGGTCTGCGTGCGGCCAGTGTCGCGAAAGAAGCGTGGATCATCCTGCTGGTCCCCCTGCTCGCCATCTTCTTCCTCAAGGATGGCCAAACCTTCAGCAATGTCGCGCTATCCACGATTCAGTCGCGCCCGCAACGGGAGTTCCTGCAAGCGGTCTTGGCCGACCTCAATCAGATGCTGGCGCAATTCATCCGCGCACAGTTGATCCTGGCTGCGCTGTCGCTCGTGGTGTACGTCTCATTTATGGGAGCCATCGGTGCGCCTTACGCTCTGGTCTTAGGCACGGCTGGTGGGGTGATGGAATTCATTCCAGTCGTCGGACCGCTGGTCGCTGGCCTCATCATCATGGGCGTTGCCCTTTTGACCAGCTTTCGGCACTGGGCTGTGCTGCTGATTTTCCTGATTGTTTGGCGCTTGATTCAGGACTACGTGGTTTCCCCGCGTGTCATGGGCAAGAGCATGGAGTTGCATCCTCTCGCCGCGATCTTCGGGGTAATGGCCGGCGGAGAAATCGCGGGAGTGCTGGGTGTCTATCTCTCGATTCCTGTGATGGCCAGCTTGCGCATTGTCTGGCGGCGCACCCGCATCTACATCGAGAAACGACGCTTCGGCCCACTCAATGAATATGTGTTTGGCAGCGAAGCGCACCCAAGGAAGTGACGGCCACCTGGCCACTCCCTGCTACCGTTTTCCAATCCTCCCCCTGGGCGGACGATCCACCATCAATTGCTCCGGTCTTTTTGCCCGCTCCGTGGCGATGACCACCCATTCTTTAGTGAAGAAGTTATGACGAAGTTCTGGCATTTCCCCTTGCTCCTCAGATGATTCAAGCCGACTTACAGGAAACAACTCCGAAACAAAATGTCACCGTGTCCGCGCTGCCGATCACACCCGTGCGTTGATTCATCACCGGAACGCCCACAGCGCTGATGTAAAATTCTAAGCATCCTCATGGCAACCAAACTTCCCGTAGGCATACTGGGCGCGACCGGCATCGTCGGTCAGCGCTTCGTGCAAATGCTCGCGCACCACCCCTGGTTCGAAGTGGCTTGGTTGGCCGCTTCCGATCGCTCCGAAGGCCGCCCGTACGGAGAGGCGGCGCGTTGGAAGCTGCGCACTCCGATCCCGCCGGCCGTGGCCAAAATGACGGTCTCGCCTGCGGTTCCTGATGGCGCTCCGAAGATCATCTTTGCTGCCCTCGACGCCAGCATTGCCGCCGAACTCGAGCCTCGATTCGCCGACGCCGGCTGCGCCGTGGTCTCGAACTCCAGCGCATTGCGCATGGCCTCGGACGTCCCGCTCGTTATTCCCGAAGTCAACGCGTGCCACATGAAGCTCATCGAAACGCAGGCGTGGCGCCGCAAATCCGGAGGCTTCGTCGTCACCAATCCGAACTGCTCCGCCATCGGACTCGTGCTGGCCCTCGCCCCATTGGAGCAACGCTTCGGCTTGGAAACGGTGATGGCGGTCACGATGCAAGCGGTCAGTGGTGCGGGCTATCCCGGAGTGGCGTCACTCGATATCCTTGGCAACGTCATCCCCTACATCGCCAAGGAAGAAGAGAAGATGGAAGAAGAAACCCAGAAACTACTGGGCAAGCTGAATGGCTCGAAGATCATTCCCGGCGCCTTTGGCATGAGCGCACAGTGCAACCGCGTGGCGGTCGAAGATGGTCACACGGAATCCGTCTCAGTACGCCTGAAGAAAAAGGCCCAGCCCGCGGAGATCATTGAGTCCTGGAACTCCTATACGGCGGAACCGCAGAAGCTCAAACTTCCGAGTGCTCCCGATCAGCCTGTGCTGTACCTCGAGGCCAGTGACCGCCCCCAACCACGCTTTGATGCCGACCGTGGCGCCGGTATGACCACAACCGTGGGCCGCTTGCGCCCCTGCAAGGTGCTCGACTGGAAGTTCACCGTTCTTTCGCACAACACAATTCGTGGTGCCGCAGGCGCTGCGCTGCTCAACGCAGAACTTCTGAAAGCTCAGGGGTACCTGGGGTGAGTGTCACGCAAGATTGTGGAGCGTCGCCACATCCCCGCCCTATCTGCGCGTACGTCTACCAACTTCTCACGCCCGAACGCGTTGTCTCGCGAGATCGCCGGCCATGATCGTCATGAAGTTCGGCGGGACCTCCGTCGAAGACGCCAAAGCCATCGACCGCACTGCCTCCATTGTCAAAGGACGGGTGGAGAAGAAGCCTGTCGTGGTTGTCAGCGCGATGGCCAAGGTCACCGACACGCTTCTGAAGATGGCACAAGCCGCAGGATCCGGCGACCGTGACGGTGCGGTGAAACTCTCCCGCAGCCTCCGCGAGCGCCACTACAACGCGGCCGGCGAACTGCTTGGCACAGGAGTCTTCACGCGCTTTCATAGCGAACTCGAAGGCGAGTTCGACGCCCTCGACGCCCTTCTCACCGGCATTGCCGCTGTTGGCGAACTCACACCGCGCACCACCGATCACGTCGCCGCCTACGGCGAGCTACTCTCCAGCAAGATGGTCGCCGAGGCTTTTTCGGCGCGTGGCCTCGATGCATCGTTGGTCGACTCCCGCGAATGTGTGGTCACCGATGCAAGCTACACTCGCGCTGTACCAATCTTCGACGAAACCAAGGAACGGCTCCATCTGAAAGTCCAGCCCCTCGTTGCGAAGGGGCGCGTGCCCGTGATGGGCGGATTCATCGGCTCAACCCGCGCTGGTATAACTACCACCATAGGCCGTGGCGGCTCCGATTTTTCCGCTGCCATCGTGGGCGCAGGACTCAATGCCGAAGCCATCGAGATTTGGACCGATGTGGATGGCTTGCTCACCACCGATCCGAACCTTTGTCCCGACGCCCACCGCATCCGCGTGATTAGCTTCGACGAAGCTGCTGAGCTCGCCTACTTCGGCGCCAAGGTGTTGCACCCGGCTACGGTGCTGCCGGCCATTCAGAAGAACATCCCGGTCTGGGTGCTGAACTCTCGCAATCCATCCTGCGAGGGAACGAAAATCGCTGCGCGCGCACCGCACTGCAAAAACATCTTCAAGGCGATCGCTGCCAAGAAGCGCATCACCATCGTGAATGTCGCCGCACCGCGCATGCTTCTAGCCCATGGCTTCTTGAAGGCAATCTTCGAAGCCTTCGATCGCCACAAAGTCGCCGTGGACGTGGTTTCCACCTCGGAAGTCAGCGTATCGTTGACGGTAGATTCGAACGAGGCTATTCCAGCCTTGGCCGCCGACCTTGCCAAGCTGGCCGACGTGAAGTACGAGGGCCGGAAAGCGATCGTATGTCTCGTTGGTGAGAACTTGCGCGAGACACCAGGCATCGCGGCGAGGGTGTTCGGAGAACTCTCCAACTTGAAGATCCGTATGATTTCCCAGGGCGCCTCCGAAATCAACCTGACGTTCGTCGTCGAAGAAGAAGACGTCCCCGGCGTTATCAAGCGGCTGCATGCTACTTTCTTTTCGGATTTGGATCCGGCAGTTTTCGCTAGCTGATAAGCGCCCTTGTCATGGGTTCGTGCATCAATAAGACACGCCTCACCCTCATGGGGCGAACCAAACGGTTATGAGATTACTGATTTTAGGTCGTGGGAAAACAGGATCGCTGGTTGCTGACGTCGCCCGGGAGCGCCATCACAAAGTCCGCGTCATCGGAGCCGCAGAAAACAACGACTGCGCCGCTCTCAACCGCGAGACGCTGTCGGAAGCTGATCTCGTCATCGACTTCACAAGTCCTACCGCGGTCCTGCCGAACATCGAGGCTTGCCTTCGCGAAAAGAAAAACATGGTTGTGGGCACTACCGGATGGCAGGCCGATCTCGCCCGCATCCGGGATGCCGTCACACAAGCTGGGACAGGTTTCCTTTATGGCGCCAACTTCTCGGTCGGCATGAACCTGTTCTTCGAAATCGCGCGCATTTCCGCGACCGCGGCGCGCCACGGCTACCACGGACAGATCTTTGAGCGGCATCACCACCACAAGAAGGACGCTCCCTCAGGTACCGCCGTCGTTCTCCGCGACGTCATCAAGGAAACCGGCGGCCCGGAACTCGAAATTACTTCCTTCCGTGAGGGTGAGGTGGTCGGCATGCACGAGATCACCTTCGACTCTCCCTCGGACCGCATTTACCTCTGCCACGACGCTAAGTCCAGGAGAGGATTCGCCGAAGGTGCTGTCCTTGGCGCAGAATGGCTCGGAACTCGTAAGGGATTCTTTGAGTTCAAAGACATTTGGCGCGAGCTCTAGATTCCGGCTTCCAGACAACCTGCCCCGCCGAGACCTGCATCTCGTCAGTCGGGGATCTCTGAAACACTCGTAAAACGATAGATCGATTTCACACCAACACTCGATCGCGTTATCTTTATCTTATGCAAGTGCGCGGATGTGGCACGGCACTCGTTACCCCTTTTCAACAGGACGGCTCTGTTGACGATGCCGCCCT
>Ga0126371_10006650_pt1 | contig 10301 bp, 9 predicted proteins | sample PanSoiMetaPlot_4_FD_110145 | JGI IMG/M metagenome (GOLD analysis project Ga0126371, IMG submission 110145) | Tropical forest soil microbial communities from Panama - MetaG Plot_4 | ecosystem: Environmental > Terrestrial > Soil > Tropical forest > Bulk soil | place: Panama | collected 2016-02-17
CGCTTCGAGTATTTCCGCGACACGACGGTGGCGTTCGAAGCCTTCAAGGGCGACCAGCTCGATTGGCGGGCCGAGAACATCGCCAAGAACTGGGCCACCGCCTACGACTTTCCGGCGGTCAAGGACCAGCGCGTGGTGCGCCAGGAATTCCCGATCTTGGACGAAGGCGTCATGCAGGCCTACGTCTTCAATACCAGGCGCCCCAAGTTCGCGGATGCGCGGCTGCGTCGCGCCTTCAATTTCGCCTTCGATTTCGACGAGATGAACAAGCAGCTCTTCTCTGGGCAATATCAGCGCATCACCAGCTATTTCGACGGGACTGATCTTGCCTCCTCGGGCCTGCCGGAGGGCGCGGAGCTTGAGATCCTCAACACCGTGCGCGACAAGGTTCCGGCCGAGGTCTTCACCACGCCCTATACCAATCCGAGCGCCGGCAGCCCGGACAAGGCGCGCGCCAATCTGCTCGAGGCGACGCGGCTCCTGAAGGAGGCCGGCTATGAGGTGCGCGACCGCAAGCTTATCAATGTCAAGAGCGGCGAGCCGCTCAGCGTCGAGGTGCTGATCGACGACCCGACCTTCGAGCGCGTCGTCCTGTTCTACAAGCCGCAGCTCGAGCGCCTCGGCATCGCGATGACGGTGCGCACCGTCGATGACGCGCAATACGAGAACCGCCTGCGCCGGTGGGACTACGACATGATCGTTCACACCTGGGGGCAGTCGCTGTCGCCCGGCAACGAGCAGCGTTATTTCTGGGGGTCTGCCGCCGCCGACATGCCAGGCACGCAGAACTATGCGGGTATCAAGGACCCGGCGATCGACATGCTGATCGACCGGGTCATCTTTACCAAGAACCGCGCTGATCTCGAGGCCGCCACGCGCGCGCTTGACCGGGTGCTCTTGTGGAACCACTTCGTGGTGCCGCAATGGACCTACCACAAGCAACGCACCGCGCGCTGGGACCGCTTCAGTCACCCGGAGGTGATGCCGAAATACGGGCGCGATGCCTTCCCGACGATTTGGTGGTGGGATGCGGCGAAAGCCGCCAAGACGGGCTCGCGCTCGTGACCATACGGCGGCCCGAAGTGGAGGCGACCCGCCGCGAGGCGCTGGTGCTCGGCGCCGGCGCTGCGGCTTCGCTCATCGTCTGGCCGGCGCGCGCGCAGGAGGGGAGCGAGCGCCACGGCCTGTCGTATTTTGGCGATCTCAAATATCCCGCCGGCTTCAAGCATTTCGACTACGTCAATCCGGATGCTCCCAAGGGCGGGGTGTTCTCGCAGGTCGGCCCCAACAAGCAATACAATCAGAACTTCCTCACGTTCAATTCGCTCAACAGCTACATCCTCAAGGGCGACGCCGCCCAAGGCATGGAGCATACCTTCGCGAGCCTGATGGCGGCGGCGGGCGATGAGCCCGACAGTCTCTATGGTTTTGCCGCGCGCGGCGTGATCATATCGGACGACGGCCTGACCTACCGCTTCCTGATGCGGCCACAGGCGACGTTTCACGACGGCAGCAAGCTCACCGCGGACGACGTCGCCTTCTCGCTCGATGTGCTGAAGCAGAAGGGCCACCCGATCATTCAGTCGCAGCTGCGCGACTTTCTCGGCGCCGAGGCGATCGATGACGGCACGGTCGCAGTGCGCTTCGCTCCCAGGCGCGCGCGTGACGTTCCGCTCTACGTGGCGCAGCTGCCGATCTTCTCGCGCGCCTATTACACGACCAAGCGCTTCGAGGAATCGACGCTGGACGTCCCGCTCGGCAGCGGCGCCTACAAGGTCGGGCGCTTCGAGGCGGGGCGCTTCATCGAGTACGAGCGGGTGAAGAACTGGTGGGGTGCTGACCTGCCAGCTGTGCGCGGCACCAGCAATTTCGACACCTTAAGGTACGAATACTATCGCGACCGCGACGTGTCCTTCGAAGGGTTCACCGGCAAGAGCTATCTGTTTCGCGAGGAATTCTCCTCGCGGATCTGGGCGACGCGCTACAACTTTCCAGCCATCCGCGACGGCCGCGTCAAGCGCGAGGAATTGCCCGATGAGACGCCCTCGGGCGCGCAGGGCTGGTTCATCAACACGCGGCGCGAGAAATTCGCCGACCCAAGCGTGCGCGAGGCCCTGATCCACGCGTTCGACTTCGAATGGACCAACAAGAACATCATGTATGGGGCCTATAAGCGCACCGTTTCGGTGTTCCAGAACTCCAACATGATGGCGGAGGGCCCGCCGAGCCCGGAGGAGCTCGCCCTGCTCGAAATGTTCCGCGGGCAAGTGCCCGAGGAGGTGTTCGGCGCGCCTTTCCTGCCGCCGGTGTCCGACGGCTCGGGGCAGGACCGCGCGCTCTTGCGCAGGGCGGCCGCACTGCTGCAATCGGGGGGATATGTGCTCAAGGATGGCAAGCGGGTGACGCCCAAGGGCGAGCGGCTGACCGTCGAGTTCCTGATGGACGAGCCGGACTTCCAGCCGCACCACCTGCCGTACATCAAGAATCTCGGCGTGCTCGGCATCGACGCGACCTTCCGCCTGGTCGATCCCGTGCAGTATCAGGCGCGAGTCAATACCTTCGATTACGACCTCACGATCGAGCGCTTCAGCTTCTCGCTCACACCGGGCGATGATACCCGGCCTTATTTTACCGCCCAGGCGGCCAGGACCAACGGCTCGCACAACCTCGCCGGCATCGCCGATCCGGTCATGGATGCCCTGGTCGAGCGCATCATCGCGGCGCCGAGCCGGGAGGCGCTGGTCACGGCCTGCAAGGTGCTCGATCGGGTGTTCCGCGCCGGCCGTTATTGGATCCCGCAGTGGTACAATCCGTCCTATCGACTGGCGTATTGGGATGTGTTCAGCCATCCCGCGACCAAGCCGCGCTACAGCCGCGGCGCCCCGGAGACCTGGTGGTACGACCGCGACAAGGCGGCCAAGCTGGAGCGCGCCGGATAAGATGAGCATTCTTTTTCCCTCCCCCGGCAAAAAGGGCGTCTACGCGCGTCTTCGACGTCCTAATCGGGAGGGTGGCGGGCGCATCGGGTCGAGTGGGGGTTCCGCCTCTCAGCGCTGTTCGGGCTTGTGGCGTAACCCCACCCGACCCGCTGCGCGGGTCGACCCTCGGGTCTAGCCCGAGGGCAGGTTCTCCCGCTTGCGGGGGAGGTTTTAAGAGGAAGACGATGACGGCCTATATCGCGCGACGTCTATTGCTGATGATCCCGACTCTGTTCGGCATCATGCTGGTGTCGTTCGTGGTCGTGCAATTCGCGCCGGGCGGGCCGATCGAGCGCATCATCGCCCAGCTCAGCGGCGCCGATACGGGCGGGGCCGGCCGCACCTCAGGCCCGTCGAGCGATTTCGGCGCACGCGGCCAGGTCCGCGCCGGCCCGGCGGACGCGGTGAATTCCAAATATCGCGGCGCGCAGGGGCTCGATCCGGAGTTCATCGCAAGCTTGGAGAAGCAGTTCGGCTTCGACAAGCCCGCCTACGAGCGCTTCGGCCTGATGCTGTGGAACTACAGCCGCTTCGACTTCGGCAAGAGCTACTTCCGCGACATCAGCGTGCTCGCGCTGATCAAGGAGAAGATGCCGGTCTCGATCTCGCTCGGCCTATGGCTGACGCTCCTCACCTATCTGATCTCGATCCCGCTCGGCATCCGCAAGGCGGTCAATGACGGCTCGGTGTTCGACGTGTGGACCTCGGGCGTCATCGTCGCCGGCTATTCCATTCCCGGCTTCCTGTTCGCGATCCTGCTCATCGTGTTGTTCGCGGGTGGCTCGTTCTTCGACTGGTTCCCGCTGCGCGGGCTCACCTCGGACGGCTGGGCCGATTTTCCCTGGTGGAAGAAGGTGCTCGACTATTTCTGGCACCTGACCCTGCCGATAATCGCCATGGGGGTCTCCGCCTTCGCCACCATGACGATGCTGACCAAGAACTCGTTCCTGGACGAGATCCGCAAGCAATATGTGCTCACCGCGCGTGCCAAGGGCTGCGGCGAACGCCAGGTGCTCTACGGGCACATCTTCCGCAACGCGATGCTCATCGTCATCTCGGGATTTCCCGGGGCGTTCATCGGCGCGTTCTTCGCCGGCGCGCTGTTGATCGAGCCGATTTTCTCGCTCGACGGCCTCGGCCTCTTGAGCTTCGAGAGCGTGCTGAACCGCGACTACCCGGTGGTGTTCGCGAACCTCTATATCTTCTCGCTGCTGGGGCTCGTGATAACCCTGATCTCCGACCTCACCTACACCTGGGTCGATCCGCGCATCGACTTCGAGACCCGGGAGGTCTGAGATGGATCAGCGAACCGCCGTGGAGGTGAGTGCGCCGACGGGGCCGCTGCCGCTGGCGGCTCAGACGAGCGGGCGCCGCCTTACGGTGTCGCCAATGAACCGGCGGCGCTGGGAGAACTTCAAGGCCAACCGGCGCGGCTACTGGGCGCTTTGGATCTTCCTCTCGCTCTTCGTCATCACGCTGTTCGCCGAAGCCATCGCCAACGATAAGCCGTTCCTGATCACTTATGACGGGCGCCTCTTTTTCCCGAGCCTTGTCAACTATACGCAAGCAGATTTCGGCGTCACCGACGAGCTCGCGCAGAGCGCGCCCGACTATCGCGACCCTTATCTGCAGCAGCTGATCGCGGAAAAGCACGGCACCGTCTTCTGGCCGCCGATCCACTACTCCTACGACACCCACAATCTTGATCTGCCGACGCCGGCACCCTCCAAGCCGACCTGGATGCTGACCGAGGCGGAATGCCATGAGGTGGTGGAGCGCAAGGGCCTCGGCGGCTGCCGCGATCTCGAGTACAACTGGCTCGGCACCGACGACCAGGGCTTCGACGTACTGGCCCGGATCATCTATGGCTTCCGCATCTCGGTGCTGTTCGGCCTCACCCTGACAATCGTGTCCTCGGTGATTGGCGTCGCCGCCGGCGCCGTGCAGGGCTACTTCGGCGGCTGGACGGATCTGTTGTTCCAACGCTTCATCGAGATCTGGACCTCGCTGCCCGAGCTCTATCTCCTGTTGATCATATCATCGGTCCTGGTACCGGGTTTCTTCGTGCTGCTCGGAATCCTGTTGTTGTTCTCCTGGGTGAGACTGGTGGCGCTCGTGCGCGCGGAGTTCCTGCGCGGCCGTAATTTCGAATATATCCAGGCGGCGCGGGCGCTCGGCGTGTCCAACTGGGTCATCATGTTCCGCCATCTCCTGCCCAACGCTATGGTGGCGACGCTCACCTTCCTGCCGTTCATCACCTCCGCCTCGGTAATGACCTTGACGGCGCTCGACTTCCTCGGTTTCGGCCTGCCGCCGGGCTCGGCTTCGCTGGGCGAGCTGCTCAAACAGGGGAAGGACAATATTCAGGCCCCCTGGCTCGGCATCACCGCCTTTCTCACGCTCGCCATCATGCTGTCGTTGCTGATCTTCATCGGCGAGGCGGTGCGCGACGCCTTCGATCCACGCAAGACGTTCCGGTGACCGCCGTGGATGCCACGACCGCGCCGCTGCTCGAGGTCAAGGACCTGTCGATTGCGTTCCGGCAGGGCGAGCACGAGACGCTCGCAGTCGATCGTGTATCCTTCGACATCAGACGCGGCGAGACCTTGGCGCTGGTCGGCGAATCCGGCTCCGGCAAGTCGGCGACCGCGCTCGCGGTGATGAAGCTCTTGCCCTATCCGGCCGCCCGTCACCCTGGCGGATCGATTCGTTTCAAGGGCCGCGATCTCCTGCCATTGGGCGAACGCGAGATGCGCCGCGTGCGCGGGGCGGACATCACCATCATCTTCCAGGAGCCGATGACCTCGCTCAATCCGCTGCACACGATCGAGAAGCAGATCGGCGAGATCCTGCTGCTGCATGCGGGCTTGACCGGCGCGGCGGCGCGCAAGCGCATCCTCGAGCTGCTGACCGATGTTGGCATCCCGGAGCCGGCCACGCGCCTTGCGAGCTATCCGCACCAGCTTTCCGGCGGCCAGCGCCAGCGCGTCATGATCGCCATGGCGCTCGCCAACGAACCCGACCTGCTCATCGCCGACGAGCCGACGACGGCGCTCGACGTCACGGTGCAGGCGCAGATCCTAAAGCTCCTGAAAGAACTTCAGGCCCGGCTCGGCATGGCCATGCTGTTCATCACCCACGACCTCGGCATCGTGCGCAGGCTCGCCGAGCGCGTCTGCGTGATGAAGGAGGGAAAGATCGTCGAGCAGGGTCTGGTCGAGCGCGTCTTCAAGACGGCCGAGCATCCCTATACGCGCAGCTTGATCGACGCCCAGCCGCATCCCGATCCGGCCCCGCTACAGGCCGAGGCTCCGGTCGTGGTCGAAACCGAGGACCTCAAGGTGTGGTTCCCGGTCAAGCGCGGCCTGCTGCGGCGGGTAGTCGGCCACATCAAGGCGGTCGACGGCGTCAGCATCGCGGTGCGCCAGGGCGAAACGCTCGGCATCGTCGGCGAATCGGGTTCCGGCAAGACCACGCTCGGCCTCGCCATCCTGCGGCTCATCTCCTCGCAGGGCCGGATCGGGTTCCTCGGCCGCGGCATCGCCGGCCTGAAGTTCAAGCAGATGTTGCCGTTCCGCCGCGACATGCAGATCGTGTTCCAGGACCCTTATGGCTCGCTCAGCCCCCGCATGTCGGTTTCCGACATCGTCGAGGAGGGGCTGTGGGTGCACCATAAGCAGCTCTCGCCCGCCGAGCGCGAGGCGCGCGTGGTGCGCGCGCTCGCCGATGTCGGCCTTGCGGCCGAGGCGCGATTCCGCTATCCGCACGAGTTCTCCGGCGGCCAGCGCCAGCGCATCGCGCTCGCGCGCGCGCTGGTACTCGAGCCGAGCTTCCTGGTGCTCGACGAGCCAACGAGCGCGCTCGACATGCTGATCCAGTCGCAGATGGTCGACCTGCTGCGTGCGCTGCAGAAACGGCGCGACCTCACCTATTTGTTCATCTCCCACGATCTGCGCGTGGTGGCGGCGCTGGCCAGTCGTCTCGTCGTCATGCGTCATGGCCGCGTGGTCGAGGAAGGCCCGGCCGCCGATCTGTTCGCCCGCCCGCAGAGCGACTACACCCGCGCACTGTTCGCCGCCGCCTTCAATCTCGATGCTGCGCCGGTGGGCATCGTCGCCGATTAGGAGCAACCGTGTCGGATCGTTCGCAGGAAGCGCTGCTCGCGGACGGCGCAGTCGAGGTCGAGATGTGGGGGCCAAAGCTCCTCGGCAAGGGCTTTCGCGAATATCAGCGCTACGAATACATGTTGCCGGGCGACAACCCCGCGCGCGGAGCGCACACCCATGACCTCATCCGCTTCGGCCAGATCGTCAGCGTGCTGCCGGTCGACCTCGCGCGCGACGAGGTGGTCCTGATCCGCCAGTTTCGGCTGCCGGTGCATCTCGCCAACGGCAGGGGCGAGCTGATCGAGATTGTCGCTGGCCATGTCGAGGCCGGCGAGCAGCCGGCGGAGGCCGCAGCGCGCGAATGCGTCGAGGAAATCGGGGTTGCGCCATCGCGGCTCACCGAGCTTTTCACCTATTTCCCGACGCCCGGCGCTTCCGACGAGCGCATTACGCTGTTCCTCGGCATCGTCGATGCGGCCGCGGTGCCCGACCGCGCCGGTGCCGCCGATGAACGCGAGGAAACGCGCCCGCTGCGCGTGCCTATCGACGCTGCTCTCGCGGCGCTCGGCCGCGGCACCATGCACAATGGACTGTTGCTGATGGCGCTGCAGTGGCTCGCGCTCAACCGTGGGCGGGTCGCGGAGGCCGCAAAACGCGGCGCGTAGAGCCCCTTGCGCCGCAAGGTCGCAGGGAGGCATGCTGGTGATAAGCACGAATGATGGAGATCGCGATGTCCGGGACCATTTTGAAGGGCGGCGTCTTGGTTGGTCTCTTGGGTCTTGTTACCACGGCTCTGGCCGAGCCGAAGATTCCAAACCTCGCATCGGCTGAGTTCGGCTGGCAGAGCAACGTCGCGGATTGGCAGGATCCTCCCGCGGGCTCGGGCCACGGGCCGATCAAGCCCGATCCCGAGCACCCGTTCACCAGCAATGCCGAGGGCGGGCGCACCGGCACGCAGCCGACCAAGCGCATCGGCGACTACAAGGACCCGGTCCTCAAGCCGTGGGTGGCGGCCGAGATGAAGGCGTCGAACGAGGAGGCGCTCTCGAGCGTCGAGAAAATCCCCTTCGCGGCCCAGGCGCGCTGCTATCCGGGCGGAGTGCCGGGACAGCTCTTATACCCATTCGAGCCCGTGTATTTCATCCAGACCGCGAGGGTCGTCTACCTGATCTGGCAGCGCGACCACATGGTGCGTCGCGTGTTCATGCGTGATCAGCATTCGGAAAATCCGCAGCCGACCTGGTTCGGCGAATCGATCGGCCGCTACGAGGGCGGCGATACCTTCGTGGTCGACACAATCGGGCTCTCGACCAAGAACAGCTACATCGACAATTTCCACACCTCGCACAGCGAGAAGCTACACGTCACCGAGCGTTTTACCATCGAGGGCGACGGCGCCCATCTGACCGCGATCGTTAAGGTCGAGGATCCCGATGCCTTCAATGCGCCGCTGACCATGAAGCAGCGTTGGTTCAAGGCCAAAAGCCGGATGATCGAGACGGTGTGCGCCGAGAACAATTTCGACTATTTCAGCCAGGGCCTGTTTCCGGTGCCGATCGCGGACAAGCCGGATTTTTAGGCGCGCCCCGTCATGGCCGGGTTTATCCCGGCCATTCACGTCTTGGCCCCGGGGCGAAGACGTGGATGCCCGCGACATAAGGCCGGTTACGCCCGTCTTCGCGGGCTATGCGCGGGCATGACGAGCCTCTCAAAACCCATGCGGCGTCTTGGCGGTTTGTGCGGAAACTTGCCGTGCAACGGGCTCCCAAAGCGAGGCACCCTGGGGGGACCCAGGGTGCGGTTGCGTGCCGTCGTACCGGCCCGCGGCGTGTCGCGCTACTTCTTGCTTTCGTAGGCCTTCATCTTCTCATCCCAGCCATTGCACTTCGGGTCGACATCGCACCACGACTGCTGCATGTGATGCCAGTCCGGGTCCCTATGCTGAACGGCCAGGGCATCGAGGGCCGACGTAGAGCTTGCGGTAGTGCTCGTTTGGATCGGTTTGTGCTTGCCAGCCGCGTAGGCTGCGCCGCTGACGCCGAGAACACCGAGCGCGGCGGCAATCGACAACGCCGTAACAGTCCTGCTAACGATCATCTCTAGCCTCCCTTTCCGTTGCTTCGTTCTCACTTCCGTTGCTTCGTTCTCATGTTCGGCGTTCGTCGCCACGCCGCGACAAAAATGCTGATCCGCGATTCTGACGCGTAAATTTCAGGCCTCATACAATTTGGTAAGATTGCGATGCGCCGCCGCAACGCCACCATTTCACGCAAGCGCCGCGGCGGTCTGCCTCACGGACGCGAAGCACGCGACTCTAACGCCGCAAATTCAAGGCGTTGCGGCGCGATTTGTCTCTTGAGCCCGCAGGCCCCATGCACGCTCGAACCGACGTTCGCGCGCCTACGCGCGACCTTACCGAGACATTTCAGGCGAAATACAATTTGGTAAGCCTGTGGCTCGCAAGGATGGCATTCTGCGACAAGAACTCTTCTAAACTGTTTGTAACAGCGGCCTTTGACCTGTTCTACGCACTGCCGGAATTTACCGAATCGAAACGATGAGATCACATTGGAAGCAGCAACAGACTGCCCGGATGCGGACATCTGCACGTTAATGAGGGCACGCTTTAGTTCAGCGCGCTCGACGGCCTCGACATCCAGTCTCTGCGCTCGCGCGCGATCAGCGTCGGCCGACGCTTGCGCCAGGCGCAGCCGCGCGATCTCTGCGGCCTGCTTGGTGACCGTGAAGTTCGCGCTTCCCGATGGTCAGGGCAGGCGCTCGGGCAAAGCCATCAGGCAAACCACGGCGAGCAGCAGCGAAATCAGCAGCGACAGGAGAACCCGGGGGTCGCCGGCAAAGGTCGCCGCCTCGGCTTCGACGAAGATCGCGAGCCCGGTCCAGATGATGGAGAACATGGGTTAGCACCTCGTCGAAACGGCGATTTGCGTGTCATTTCAGTTCCGGTTGTTATCGGCTTAGTGCGCCTGCCGGGGCCTGGTATTGATGTGGATCAATTTGCGCGCCACCTCGCGGCGCGCGCCGCGCCTGCGCCTCGGCTAAACAAAATGTGGCCCGCAACAGCACAGAACCTGAAGCGCCTCGTCAAGCTGCTCTGCCGAGCCCCACCGCCAGTTGGCGCCGCTTGCCTGGCGTAATCGTCGCGTCTAGGCGTCGATACTGGCCCGTGATCCCAACGGCAAGCCGGCTTCGGCAAAAC
>Ga0126371_10006652_pt1 | contig 10298 bp, 8 predicted proteins | sample PanSoiMetaPlot_4_FD_110145 | JGI IMG/M metagenome (GOLD analysis project Ga0126371, IMG submission 110145) | Tropical forest soil microbial communities from Panama - MetaG Plot_4 | ecosystem: Environmental > Terrestrial > Soil > Tropical forest > Bulk soil | place: Panama | collected 2016-02-17
CTGATTGAAGATGGTTGATCGCGAGACGAGTCAAGATTGTCACCAACAATGCTCGGGGCGATTCAATTTCGAGCTCGGTGATCTGCTGCCAGCGAATAAATGTCTCTTGGAGAATGTCTTCTGCATCCGCCGAACTCCCCAGCATACGGTACGCAATTGCGAACAAGAGAGACCGGTGCTGGTGAAAAGCTTGCAGCCGATCTCCTTCCGTCCCAGGGAGCGAATTGCGTGCTACGTTCTGGCATGTGGACGCAAGCTCAGTCTCGGGTCGTATACCCATTTTGCTTAAACCGATCTCCGGCTCCCGTCGCACATGTCATTCGATTCAGCATTCGAGCCGACGTTTCAAGATTCTGTAGGTTTCGGAAGAAGTCAATCGTCGGGCGCAATCCTTCTAAGACAAGACCGCGTAGACAATCGTTTTGTGACAGCTAGTCCGTGCGTCGCTAATCTTGTGCGTACTGCGCGATACTTCGCGAGAAGACCACGTCAACATCCTTAGACGCGGTAATACATTGGTTCTTGGCCCTACTTCTTCGGGGTATTCTGCGACCACAGCTCATTCTGAGAGTGAAGCGATCCAATTCGAATAGGATCTTTGCAAGTCCAGTTGCTTAGTATTTTTTTACAGGTTAGAGACAAAATATCCGTTCAAGCCCGAAACTTTTGTCCTTCCTTTTGCTCTCATTTCATCACGGGACCTGAAACCCAAACGGAAGTCCATGGTGGGTCTTCGGGCACAAATTTCATGACAACGGAGTTAAGTACATGCAAAGGGTTAGTCGCAATCTGTTGTTGCTTGCCTTAGCCACGAGCGTGATCTATTCAGCTCACACACAAGCACAAAGCGAACCTTCAAAACGAGGGGGCGCTGTTTTTGTGATGAACAATTCGGCTACGCGAAACGAAATCATTTCTTTTACCCGAGGCGCAGACGGATCACTTCAACCATCTGGAAGTTTTGCAACAGGCGGCCGGGGGACAGGAGGCGTGACGGATCCTTTAGAATCACAGGGCTCCCTTAGCTTAAGCCGGGACCACTCATTTCTATTCGCCGTAAACGGGGGGAGCGGAGAAGTTTCGGTTTTTCAGGTTCATGGTTCGAGGCTGGTGCTCCTTGATAGAAAGCCTACGGGCGGTGCCGAACCGAATGCTGTTGCTCAGCATGGAGATTTGGTCTACGTTCTCAATGTTGGCGGTAGCAGCAACGTCGTCGGATTCACGTTTAATGCACATGGGGAACTTAGGCAGATTCGCGACTCGATCCGTTTTCTGACCGCAAACAATTCGGAAGCTGCATCGCTGGCCTTCAGCCCTGATGGGCAGTTTCTACTTGTGAGCGAGCGCGCAACCAACAACATTGACGTCTTTCGCGTGCAGTCTGACGGCACTCTTAGCGCGATCGCAGTAAACAAGGATGGAGAGCCCGGTACTTTCGCGGTATCGTTTTCGCCGAATGGTGCGGCACTGGTTTCCGAGACCGGTCCGGCGGGGGGCACAGATGCTTCCACAATCTCCTCCTATTCTGTTCTTCCTGGCTTAACGCTCTCTTCGATTAGCGCAGGGCTTCCAACTCTGGGAAATGCAAACTGCTGGAACGCAGTTACTCCAGATGGACGGTGGGTGTATGTCTCGAATGCGGCATCATCGACAATATCCGGATTCTCCATTGGAGCGACGGGAGCCTTGACGCCGATCGGCGCGACTGTTGTTGGGATAAACCCGACGGGGGCTGTCAATCTCGATATTGCGGTTAGCTCGGATAGCAAGTTCCTCTATTCGCTGAATTCTGGAAACGGGACGATCGGGATCTTTGCCATTCAGGAAGATGGAACACTTCTCAACCTGAGCGAAGCCAATGCGATCTCAGCAAATGCTGGTTTTAACGGCATCGTTGCCTTTTGATTTAATTTGATTGCGAGTTGCGGCAATGAAAAGCCGCAACTCGCATTTCCTTCGTTTCGTTGGAAACTGTTCTTAACGAAGGGGCACGCTAATTAGAGGCCGAGGCTGGTAAGAAACATGTCAATTTGTCGTTCTAGCTGAGACCTGTCATAGCTGAGCAATGCCGTGCGATATAGTCCTTGCAGATAGGTGGCGATGATCTGGGCCGCGACCTCGGCTTCAAATTGGGAAGGCAGTTCGCCGGCGTCTTTGGCGGACTTGAAACGTTTTGAAAACGCGCCGATAAAGGACGTCATATCCGATTGGACGAACTTCTTTAAATCGCGCTCGGCCAGCACGTCCGAGGACACGCTTCTGGCCAGGAGGCAAACACGCGGGGTGCGTGGATCGTCGAGTTCGTCGAGCAAGGTCCTAAAAAGTTCGCGAACACCCTCCTTCGCGGAAGAGGGCGAAAACAATGCCTCGGCGCGACGGCGGCCCACCGTGTCGTTGTAGTGCTTGAGGCATTCGAGATAGAGCTGCTTCTTGCTTTTCAGCGTGTTGTAGAACGAGCCTTCCCCGATGCCTATTGCCTTCAACAGATCGCGCAGAGAAGTCCCTGAATAGCCTTTTTTCCAGAAAACTCGGGTGGCCTTGTCAATCGCTTGGTCGTAATCGAATTCTAATGCTCTGGCCATGCTTTCATCCCCACCATAACCCATCATAGCTGTTTTGTAGCAGTCGGTAAAGAATGTGCTTGATTCTCGTCCGATAGCCGCATATTGTAGTAATCGCTACACAACACGGCGAGGTACAGGAACATGAAATTAAAGCCAGGCGACATTGTTCCGGTTATAACTCTGGAATCCGTGGCCGGCGAGCCGATCAAACTCCCCGACCCCAACCGTCTCGTCCATCTGCAATTCCGGCGGTTCGTGGATTGTCCTATCTGCAACACGCACATCGCCGAGCTGCGCGGGCATGCTCGCGAGATCGAAGCGGCGGGCATCAAAGAGGTGATCGTCTTTCACTCCTCACCTGAGTCGATCCGGTCGTACCAGAAGCATGTTCCATTCGTGCTGATTGGAGATCCGAAGAAAGTCCTCTACAAAGAATTTGGCGTGGAAACGTCGCTTGGGTTCCTGAACAGCCTCAAGGCATTGGGCGCGTGGACGCGCGGGATTGCGCATGGCCATTTTGGCTTGCGGTCGTTTCCAGGAGGCCCGCTGGGCCTTCCGGGTGACTTTCTGATCGCGCCGTCCGGGCGGATCAAAGCGGTGAAGTACGGGACCCATGCCTACGACCAGTGGTCTGTGGATGAATTGATTGCGCTTGCCAAGGGTGCCGCCGCGCGGGCAGCTTGAAAGGCCGCGTTAAGCCATCAATCCTAATCAGGAGCTCTCCGATGCCTGCTAGACCTTATGTGATCACCTGTTTCTGCCTGGTCGCCGTAGCCGCTTCTGTCACAGCTCAAACTCGTGACACGTCTGATCCTTCAAACTACGACATTGCCGAGTTCCACAACGTCATGATTCCTACGCGAGATGGTGTGCGCCTCGCAACAAATTTGTATCGTCCGGCGGAGAACGGGAAAGTTGTGGAAGGCAAGTTTCCGGTGATCCTGGAGCGCACGCCGTATGGGAAAGACAACGATGTTTATTACGCCAACTACTGGGTCAAGCAGGGGTATGTCGTCATACTCCAGGATGTGCGTGGTCGATTCAACTCAGAAGGTATCTGGCAATTTTTTCGCGATGATATGAACGACGGCTACGACACTGCCAAATGGATTGGCTCCCAGTCCTGGTCGAATTGCGCCATTGGTACCGTAGGAGCGTCCTATCCCGGCGGAACACAGCATGCACTTGCTCTGTCGAACGCGCCATGTCTGAGCGCGATGATTCCGGCCTATGCGACCACTGACGCAGGACGCGTGGGTTTGCGCCACAACGGAGCCTTTGAACTGCGATACCTGAACTGGATCTTCAACCTTTTCGAACCAGAAGGCGATCGTGATGGAGCAAGGAACAAAGAGGCTATGGTGAAGCTGGGAGAGCAGGTGCGCGAATATGTGAAAGGATTGCCGCTGCGCCCTGGCACAACACCTCTTCGCCTCGTTCCGAGCTATGAGCACTGGCTCATTGAAGCCATGTCTCATGGCGACAATGATGGATATTGGAAGGATGTCGGCATCGACGTAGTCGATCACGTCGCTGAATATAAGGACATCCCCGTCTACCATCTCACCGGCTGGTTCGACTCCAACTTGGGGGGCACGAGTCTAAACTGGATCGCGCTGAGCAAGTCGAAGCACAATCAGAAGTTGATCATCGGACCGTGGTGGCATGGCGGAGCAAGGCGCACGAGTGCGGGAGAGGCTGAGTTTGGTGAGTCGGCCAGTATCGATCCTGACCAGCTCAGTTCCCGTTGGTTCGACCATTGGCTTAAGGGTATCGACAACGGGATTGATCGTGAGGCCCCGGTGCGCATCTTTATCATGGGCGGAGGCGACGGAAGCAAAATGAGCGACGGGCGCATCTTCGTTGGCGGCCACTGGCGCGATGAGTCCGAATGGCCGCTCAGACGCGCCATACAGACTTCATATTACTTGCACTCGAATGGAGTGCTCTCCACCGAAAAGCCTTCGAATGAACGTCCAAACAGCTACGAGTTCGACCCAACCCATCCTGTCCCGACCATCGGAGGAAACATAGCAGCACACTACGGCCCGCTGTCGCACCACAACACGATTGAGCGTCCTGGGGATTCAGGAAACCTGATGGAACAAGGACCTTACGACCAACGCTGCCGTGTCGAATTCTGGAACTGCGACGACACACGCCGGCTCTCCGCCAGAAATGATGTGCTTGTTTTCGAGACTGAGCCCCTGAAGAAAAACATCGAAGTTACGGGACCCCTATTGATCAAGCTGTGGGCATCGTCAACAGCGCTCGACACCGATTTCACTGCCAAATTGGTTGACGTTTATCCACCAAGTAAGGACTTTCCTGCGGGACTCGACCTCGGCGTTCAGGACGGGATCATTCGAGCACGCTATCGGACTTCACTAGACCATGCAGAGCTCATGAAGCCTGGACAGGTCTATCCGATATCGATCGAAATGTACCCTACAGCAATGATCTTCCAGAAGGGGCACCGAATCCGAGTCGATATCTCCAGTAGCAATTTCCCGCGTTTCGATGCTAATCCAAACACAGGGGAGCCTCTCAACGACAACCGTAGGTGGGCCACTGCTGTGAATACGATTTACCACGACGATGAGCACCCCTCACAAATCGTGCTCCCGGTCGTGCCGACATCGTGAGACATGGATGACCGAGCTAACGGGAATTGGGGTTGCCAAGTCAGGGGGACCATGTCGCCATCACAACAGCGACTGTAAGGTCAAGTCTTGGCCATCACATAGAATCATGATGCTCCCAAGGATGGAAACTCACGCTAGTTCGCTTCCCATTCGTACTGGTAAGCGATCCGCTCGCAGCTATCAGGCTCTTTCTCACCGGCTATAGCGCCAGCAGTCATGGAAGTGCCCATCCTTGCTAGGAGAGTTTCAAAATTCTCACTGGTTTTTGTTTCGCGTGTCCGGTGGGACCATCTGGTTCGCGCGGTAATACACGACCAGCTGGCCGTAGTGCTCCGCACTGTGCTCGATTGCGGAGGCCCAAATGTAGGAGTTGTGGGCCAGCCGATTGCCGAAAAGTTTTGTTGTCTTGTCTAGGCCGGCGTCGCCCTGCTGTTGAATCACTTTCGCGCCGTCGGCGACGGCCTCTTGCACGAATTTGACGACGTCGGCCTTGGTCTTGAATTGATCGCGCGTGGGATTGTCGCCCTCACCGAAGTCTGGTCCCATGTTTGTTCCTGAAATAATCCGTATCAGGACGAAATCCAGGGCTGCGGCGTGGAGAAGATTCAGTGCAAAAGTGCGCTCGTCCTTTTGCACCTTAAAGTCGTACTTATCTTCGGGGAAATCCTGTGCCATGACTACGAGCTTGTTGCCGATTACGTTCCACATGCGCAGCATCTCGTCGGAACGGGATTGTGCGGGCTGTGGAGTCTGACTCTGTGCGGCCAGTGCTGGCGATAGTGCTGATACAGACAATGCCAGCAGACTGGCGGCGATCACTACAAAACGAGAATGTTCCGAAGCCGTATTCATAGCAGCCTTCCTCAGGTGATTTCCGCGCCGAAATGTGAAATCAACGCGCTTAGTGACCTCCCAATTCGTTCTTGATCACTTGTCCATCCTTCATCACGAAGCGGACTCTTTCCAATTCCGTAATGTCGGCGAGGGGATCTCCTGCAACGGCCACGAGGTCGGCAAATTTTCCGGGTTCAATCGCGCCGACGCGGTCCTGCCAGCCCAACATTTCAGCGGCGTTTGCGGTAATTGCGCGAATCACATCAAGTGAGGGCATCCCCGCCTCATGCAGAGCCGGAAATCTTGAGACTGAGGTTTGCCCACGTGTTTTTCCCGGGTAGTGCCAGTCCATGTCCGTTCCAGCGGCGAACTTCACTCCTGACTTCAGAACACGCTGGACCAGGCTGTTGTATGTCTGCGTGTCACGCGCATCCTCTTTGTGGAGTTTATCCAGCCGGGCAGGGGATATTGCGATGGTTGCTTCCGACATTTTTGTATAAAAGTCGCCATAGAAAGTCGGTGTAAGGTCGAGAAACATTCCCTTCTCGCGCATCAGCTTCAATTGCTCTTCGGTGACTTCATTGCCGTGTTCGATGGAATCTACTCCTCCATCAATTGCGGTTTGAATGCTGCCCTGGGTAGCGGCGTGGGCAGCGACCTTCACCTGTTGGCGGTGCGCCTCTTCGACGACCGCTTTCATCTCCTCCACGGAGGTGTCGTCCTCAACGGTGACCTTGATGACGTCGACGTTATAAAAAAGGTTGTCTTTCACGGCCTGCCGCGCGCCGTCTACCCCGGTGAACTCCAGAAATTCTTGCTGCAGGACCGCCTTCGCAAGTGCGGGATTGAGGCTCTGGACGTATCCATTCTTTTCTTGCTGCGCAAGCTTGCGGCCGGATGCAAGAATCCTCGGTCCCACCAAGCGTTTAGCATTGATCGCATCACGCAGCGCAACATCGCCGTCAATTCCGGAGTGTCCAAGATTGCGAACCGTGGTGATGCCGCTCTCCAGATCTTCCCGAGCCATCTGCGCGCCCACCAACACTCTTTTGCTTGGCGATTCGACAATCGCTAGTATTTGTGCCGGAACATAGTCGCCGTTGTACCGGCGACTCCGTTCGGCTTCCGCCGGCAAGACTATGTCATCCATCAGCAAATGCGTGTGACTGTCGATCAGCCCAGGCAATAAAGTCGCATTGCCAAGATCAATGGTCCTCGCAGATGCTGGCATCTTTTTCTGCAGCTCCACAGGAACGCCGACCTCCTTGATCTTGCCGTCTTCAATCAACACAGCCGCAGGCGCAAGTACGCTGCCGGTACGTGGATCGAGCAGGCGGCCAGCTTTGACCAGAGTCAAGGATGTAGCAGATTGAGCAGCCAGCTGTCCGATTGAAAACACTGCGCAGACGAAAATCGTTAGCGCTGCGAAGTGCTTGCGCAGACCACCCATTCCCCCTCCCTTAAGTCGCCTGCCTAAGCAGCATGCGCGACTGACGTCGAAGAGATGTCGTGCAATTTCGCCGAGACTACGGCTTGGCCATCCAACAACAAGCCGTATGCGCCACAGTTCCAAGCACGCCCGCAGCAAGTACTGTGCCAAACAGCGCCAGCAAGGCTGCGCTGGCGGCGTGGCTCGCCGGCTTAGGCTGACCGGCAGTCAAATGAGCGAGACGAAGGCTCAAAAATGACGAAGCCGATGCCTGCAACAAGAGCGGTTCTTTGGGATTGGCGAGTTTCGCCAGTGCAGAAACCAGGTCGCCACCCCGTGCGCTCTCGATCACAGATTCATCACAGGAAAGCTCGCGATACAAGGCCAGCCGCGATCCCGTAATCCAGACGAGCGGATGAAACCAGAAAAGGCAACGCGTCACTTCGTACACCAGACGTATTAAGTTGTCGCGGCGACGGGCGTGTGTCAGCTCATGCAGGACAACAGCGTCTAGTTCATGTTCACTTAACAAACGGTCAATTCCCCGTGGAAGGGAGATGTGAGGACGGAACACTCCATTTACAGCGGGAGCCTGATCGCTCTCACTGAGCCGGACTGGCACGCCACTCGCATCCCAGTGTCCCTTCGCGGCGGGGAAATTTTTCCGAATTGACCGGGCGTCGCGATGCTCGGTGTGAATGCGCCAGCATAACCGTCCTAGCATCACGATGACTGCAATTGACCACCCGAGGCACAGGGTGTGGGCAAACGCTCCATGCATCATGTGATAAGCAAGGTCTCCGATTGCACTCAGTGGCCTGGCCCAGCCTAGATGCGCGGTGAACGATTTATCGAGAACCGCGCCTATGGGCAAAATGAAATTCAGCGTTGTCGCCACCCAGATCCAGTATTTCGTTGTCGCACTGCCCAAGCGAATGGAGGTCAGAATCCAGGCCGCGACAGCCACGGCCGAGGCATAGAAAAGGTGCACTTCGTAGTAATACAACGAGGCATTGAAAAGGTGCACTTGGTAGTAATAAAAGCAGCTTGCGACGCGCTCAAGCATGCTCTCGCCCTCCATCTTTCCGGCCACTCTTCGCGCCCCGCGCCGCATCTTGCAGGGCTTTCAAATCTTTGAGCGTGATCGCTCCTGTCTCCAAAAGATTCGAGACCAGCAGGCGAGGGGAACCGCCAAACAACTCGAGGAGGTCCCGGACCAACCCGCTGCGATATTGCGCCTGGTCCATCGCCGCTGCGAAAAGTTGAGCGTTGCCGATTTTCTTCACTTTTCGCAATGCGCCCTTCTGTTCCAGGCGGTAGACGAGTGTCTGCACAGTGGTATAGGCAACGCGCTCATCCTCGGGCAAGCTGTCGAGGATTTCTCGCACAGAACAGATCCCAAGCTTCCAGTACTGCTCCAAAATCCGAGCTTCCGCTTTCGAGAGACGAGGCTTTCTCATGTGATCTCCTACAAGATGCGTTAACTCTACGATAGACTCCGTTTGTTCGTAAAGGTTAGCGAAAAAATTCACACCTCGTGCGCGATTTGCAGAAGCACTAGTGTTGCTTATCAATGATCGAGTATTTGGAACCGTTCAACAACTGCTCTACTATGAAGCGGCATGTCACTTACGCTGGAAAGGATTGAGGCGCTCGCTCCCGACCAGGCGTCGCTAGCCTCGGCGAGAAAGCTGTTGAAGCCATGTTCTTGGCCGACGCTGGCACAAGCCGAGGGCCTGGTTTGGGGTGAATGCCAAGGTTCTGGGGCGACTCCTTATCGCGTCGTCGTGAACGAAGCCGACGCTGGTTACAAGTGCACCTGTCCCAGCAGAAAATTCCCCTGTAAGCATTCGCTTGCCCTGATGTGGATGCGAGCCGATAAGTCTTCTGCGTTCGTCTCGGCGCCAGTTCCCGAATGGGTCAAGGACTGGCTTTCGCGGAGACGCGGCTCATCCAGTGCACCCGCCAAGAACGAGGAGGATGCCCAGCCAAAACCTCGACCCTCCATTCGCCTAACGGAAATACCTGAAGCTGCAGCAACTGCCGATCCGAAGTCGGAACAGAGGGCTGCAGCGGCTCGGGAACGGAACCGGGTAGAGCGCGAGGAGGCTGTGCTGGCAGGTCTCGACGAATTCGACACGTGGTTATCAGACCAAGCCCAACACGGAATGGCGAACTTCGTGGCCCAGGCTGCGCAGGCGTGCCGCACGATCGCGCAAAGACTTGTCGATACGAAAGCGCAGGGGCTTGCAGGGCGTCTCGATTCACTTCCGACGCGGCTTTTTACCTTACCGGGACCTGTGCGTCCCTCAGCCGCCATACGGGAACTCGGACAGGTCTATTTGATCAGCCAGGCATACCGACGTGCGTCGGAGCTTCCTGAATTGCTGGCAGCGGACGCAAGACTGGCGGTCGGCTGGTCGATCACACGAGAGGCGCTACTCAGCGATTCCGAGGCGTTGCGCGTCAATGCAAAATGGCGAGTTGTCGCGGTTATGTCCGAAGCGCAACCTGACCGGCTTCGTAGAGTTGAGACCTGGATGTGGCGTCAAAGCGATTCAGATGGTATGCCGCCATGCGCTGTGCTGATTGACTTCGTACCGATCTCTACAGGAGCCGCGACGGGTGGCTACCTGGTTGGAGACCAGATCGATGCCGAGGTGACCTTTTACCGGTCCAGCATCCCGCTTCGCGCACAGATAACCACCCTCAACAAAGGTGCCGAACAAAGCAGTGAGCAGCTCGCCTTGCCCACCAGGAGTCTAAGTGCTTCATACACTGACTACGAGGGTGCCTTGGCGCAGCTCCCTTGGCTCGGGACGATTC
>Ga0126371_10006653_pt1 | contig 10298 bp, 5 predicted proteins | sample PanSoiMetaPlot_4_FD_110145 | JGI IMG/M metagenome (GOLD analysis project Ga0126371, IMG submission 110145) | Tropical forest soil microbial communities from Panama - MetaG Plot_4 | ecosystem: Environmental > Terrestrial > Soil > Tropical forest > Bulk soil | place: Panama | collected 2016-02-17
AGGGCAGCGGGCAGCGTGGTGACAATTCCGCCGCGGAGAGCCCGCCAGCCGAGCTGCCTTCTGGTGGCCCCGCGAGCTCGCATGATCGCGAACTCTTCGTTGCGCCGGTCCGCTGCAAGCTGCGTGCAGAGCACCAGGACCACGATGCCGAGCACCGCGAGGCTGACGAATAGCAGCGACAAGATCCCGGCCACAGCCTGCTCTGTCGCGATGAAGCCAGCAAGTGCCGAGCTGACGCCGGATCCCACGACGATGCCGAGATCGGTGCCTGCCGCGCCAGAGAAGAAGTTGTCGCCCGCCCCGGCAGCAGCGTCGATGTGCTGAGCCAGCGCAGCCACGTCCGTCGCCTGGACGCCGCGCAGATCCAGCGGATAGACCCAGGCCACCTGCCCATTGGCCGGATTTATCGCGGCGACCAGAGCCGGGATCTCGGCCGCGCTGACAAATCCGCCGCCGGTCCAGAAGCCGGAGTCGTGCGGGCGGGTGAAGACGGGTGAGGCGAAGCCGGGGTACTGAGACCAGAATGCCGATGCCGGCGCTGACGGCCGCACGATGCCACTTACCGTCATCAGCACGTTATTCGCGATGGCCAGGCGCGATCCGACGTGGAGCTCGAACCTCGCCGCGGTGGCCGGAGTTATTGCCATCTGGAATAGCTTCGTGCCGCCCTGACGCGTCATCGTCGCTGGCCACGTGCCTGACTGCAGCTTGGCGTAGTGCTCAAGCGCGTCTCGCCAGGTGAGCTGGAACGTCGGCGAATTGGGTCCGTAGTACGCGTGCCTCGCCGCACCCTGGGTTGACAGACCGGGCAGATTCAGGCTCGTCCAGGCAAGGCTCGAGTCGATCGGCACTTTCGCCGAATTCATCTGCCCGCCGAGTACTTTGCCGGTGCTGGCCAGCTGATCGGGCAGGTAGCCGCCGCCCGAGTTCTGGACGAATGACTGGAAGTCGATAGTCGCGTTCATCGTTCGCGCCGTCGGTGACAGTTGCGCGAAGATGTGCTGGAGTGCGCTCGTGCGAAGGTTAAGGCTCGCTCGCGGCAACCCCATCGCGACGAACACAGTGATGAGCACGAGCACTCCGAGCGCCGCCGTCGCGCCGGTGCCGGTACCCGCAAGCGTCCGCCACCCGGCTCCTGCCCGCTTGCCTGCTCGTGCCCGCCGGTCGCGGTGCGGCCGGCTGCTCATGTCGCTGCTGCCGCTCGGAGCTCGGCCGCTGGGTCTGGCTTGCGCATGACCGTGATCGCGGCGGCCACGACCGGGGTGGCCGCGACCACGAAGGCCAAGGCGATAGCCCAGGCTGCAGGAACGTAGACCAGGGGCGGAGGCACGGGAACCGTGGCCTGGTCGGTGATCGTGACCGCGGGCACGAGCAAATGTGCGATGACGACTCCGACGGCGAGGCCCACGGCGGCCGCGGGCAGCGCGAGCAGCAGCTGCTCGAGGCAAAGCTGACGCGCCTGAGCGGTCCTGGTCACTCCGAGCGCGGCAAGCAGAGCGCTGCGGGCCCGCCGCTCGCTGATGCTGGCCGCCACACTGACGCAAAAGCCAAGTAGTGCCAGCACTCCAACCGCGGTGATCACGCCAAGTACGGCGCGCTCCGGTGCTGCGGCCAGCGGGTTCGCGAGCATCTTCGCCGCAACCTGGTGCAGGCTTGTCAGCTGACTCGCGGGAATGCCGGGTGGCACCCGTTCATCGGTAGTGCTCAGCCACCATCCGGTGACAGGCAGCGGCGGTCCGGACTTCGATGCCAGCGCCGCCTGAATGGAACCCTGGTCCATGATCAGTGCGCCAGTCGGGCCGGCGGTGGGAAAGGACCTGACCGCGGCGACGATTATTGCGGGGAAGTTGTAGCTCCCGACCGCGACCTTCACCGCGGCGCCGACGACGTCTCCACTCGAGGCCAGGAAGGACCTCGTCGCGATGAGAGCCAGCGGAGCCCTCGACGCGCCAGCAGTCAGCGTAAGGGCGGCCGTTATCGGCAACGGAGGCAGGTACGGGCGCGGGAGCAGGTGCCCGTACCCAGGCCGGAAAGTCAGGGCCCAGCCCGACTTGTCCGCATGCTGCCAGCCAAGGATGACCGGCTGCTTGCCCGAGGCGCGCAGGTTGGAGGCCAGGGTGACCGAGCCAGCCGAACGTATCCAGCTGTCGAGCGCGGCTCCAGGTGCGAAAGCAGACCCGAAACCGCCAGCTGGCTGGGCCGCCGCAGAGAATCCGGTGACAGTCAGAGTGAGAAGCTGCTGTGCCCTGGCCTTCTCGACTGCGCCAGCGGTGTAGCCGGGCAACTGGTACCCGAGCGTTAGGCCGAGCAGTCGCAGCGGGCTGGCTGCTCTCGCCGCCGGCGGCACCACCGCGGCGAGCACTCGGGTACGGCCATTGGCGATCAATGTGCCTGCGGGCAGCGAGTATCCGACTCCATCGGCGGCCTGCACGGAGAGGCTGACTTGCACTGGGCTCATGCCGGAGGCACGGGAGGCCGCTGACAATCGTGCGGACAGTGCCAGCCGGTAGGGGCTTCCCGGTATTGCGATACCCTGTCGCGGCTGCCGCGGCGTGATCATCCGCCAGAGGGAGCTCGGCGGCTGACCAGCCTGGTCAGGACGCAGCTTCACCACCCTCGCGGCAGCGCGCGCATCGAGCGCTATGACCGGCGCGCCGAGCCCAGCGTCGAACGACGACACCGGCATGGCCGCGGTCACACCGTGTCCATGAAGAACCGCGGCCGGGTCGGCAAGACCAGCAGGCGGTGTCAGATTGATCCGGACGTCCGCGCCGACGGCCGACGCTGCTTGTGCCCGAATGGACTCGGTCCAGCTCTGCTGCTGCGCGAGCGCAAGTGTGCCGGTGCCCACAGCCAGGATGGCCAGCAGCGCAGGACCCGCCTGGCGCACGGGCCGCCTGCTGATCTCCCAGGTAGCAAGCGTGGCTATGAGTCGCCGCCCACGCGCCGATAGCCGGTCACCCAGGCGCGCCAGCGCAGGCACCAGCCGCAGCGGAATCAGCGCCGCCCCGATCAAGATCAGCGAAGGCGCCAGGACAAGCACAGGATCGATGCCGATCGACCCTGACGCGCTTCTGGCCACCACCGAATAGCGACGCAGCTGCCAGCCAGTCACCACAGCCAACGCAACCACGGCCAGGTCCGCGCCGGCCCTGGTGGCAAGAGCCACGGTGGACCGCCTGCCCTTGCCAGCGAGAGCACCCCCGGTCTTGCCGGACCCCACAGTGGGCCAGGCGAGGATCAGCAACGCTAGCGCCGCAACCACCGCGGCAGGCCACCAGGTGGCCGCGCCGGCTCCGGCAAGATGGTGCAAGCCGGTTCGCGAGATGCCGGCGGTGTCCAAGGGGACGGCGAGCCAGTTGCCCAGCACCGCCCCGATCGCCGCAGCCGCCAGAACCAGGATGAGCGCCTCCGCGGCCGAGAGCACCGTGAGCTGACGCCTCGTCAGGCCGCGTGACTCAAGCAGTGCCGACTCCTCGGTCCGCTGGGTTACCAGCAGCCTGGCGGTCAGCGCCATTGCTGCCGCCGCGACCAGCAGCAGCTCGAGTGCGCTCATGACCAGCAGAGACCGCGACACCTCATAGCTGGTGGCAATGCCAGACAGCAACTGCGGCAGGCTCGTGGTGACCTGCAGCTGCGCCTGACTCATTTGGCCGACCGCTTGCTGCAACCTGCTTCCGATGCCTGACATCTGCCCGGCGTGGATGCTGGGGAGCGCTGGAGCGACCAGCCACGAAACCTCGCTGGCGGCAAGATTCCCGGCGGTGAAGGCGCCAGGCTGGGCTATGAACGGTCCGTAGCTGCGGAAACCCGGCTGGACGCTGACGCCTGATGGCGAGAGCAGATCCAGTCCCCAGTAGTCGCTCGCCGGGTCGGCGGCTCGATACAGCCCGGTGATCTCCAGCGTGGTGGGACGCCCCGTATCGCCGTCGATCAGCCGCACCCGCTGCCCGACAGCCATATGCAGCGGGCCGGCATTGGTCGACGGGATGGCAACCCCAACCGGCTGCCCAGCCCGCGGCGGCTCAGGCCAGCTGCCGGCCACCAGCTTTGCATGGGCGGTGAGGCCGTCCATGCTCGCGACCTGGGCGTTCCAGATGGTGCTGCCATTCACCGGGGAGGGCAGGTTAAGCGGATCAGACCACACTGCTCGCTGCACCCTGAAGGCCACGGCGGTCATGGCGGTACGCACGGAGGACGCTATGAGATGGTCATTTGGACCGGGCCTGGCTGCGGTACTTGTGGAGCTGACGCGGATGGTAGTGCCCGTTGCCGAGGTCAGTTGCTGCTGCGCCGCGGCAGGCAGCGCGCGCGCAGCGAAGTTCGCCAGCGCGGTCACGAGGGCCGTGATGATGATGATCGCGACCACGATGCAAGCCAGGAGCAGACGGCTATAACGCATCCTGCGTAGGACGAACGCCGCCCGCATCCCTGGCGAACGCAACATGTGCTGGACCACGCCTCCCCGTATGCCTTGTTGATCACACTAGGCGCGGATAATGCCAGCTACAGGCGGTGGGAACCGAATAGTTACCCAGGCGAGATCGTTCCGCTTTCCGCCACAGTAAGTTGTCTCTCGTGCCCCCTAGCGCGGTCCCTGACGGCTTCGGTATCACCTCGGTCGACGGTCTAACCGTGGTGACGACGCCGGAGGAGATCGACATGACCAATGCCGAGCTCCTGCGGGCAGCCCTGATGGCGGCGAGAACTTCCGGTAGCGCAGTCGTCGTGGTGGATATGAGCAGCACCGAATACTGCGACTCCACCGGGCTGAACACGCTCGTCCGGGCGCAGAAGAAAGTGAGCGACGACGGCGGCGAGCTGAGGCTGGTGGTACGGACCTCGGCAGTCCAGCGGATGCTTGCCGTCACGGGCGTCGAGAAGCTATTCGGGGTCTACCCCACCCTTACCGGCGCGCTTCACGGTGTAAGCAGCTAAAGACGGGGCAGCTTGCCTGGTCAGTCATAGCCTGAGCGTCGCCACTGACCGAAACAGGCGCTGACCGAAAGCGGCGTTTCGACATATTTGCAACCATCATGGGAGAGCTCAGGCACGCGCTGCGAGCGTTCGCTAGTGAAGGGCATCCGCCAGCGGCAATTGCCGGTCTGCTCAACGACGCGCTGCAGCGGTATCACCCGAACGTCATAGCCACGCTCTGCCTGGCTCTGCTCGATCCGGCGACTGGCGAGCTTGAGCTTGTCAATTGCGGGCACATACCGGCCCTGATCATCGAGGACGAGTCCGGTGCCTCATATCGCGGTCAGGGCGGCCTCATGCTGGGCTTGCCAATGCACGACCCGCACGTCGAGCAGCTAACCCTGCATCCGGGGAGCGCGCTGCTGATGATCACTGACGGTCTCGTGGAGGACCGGAGCGTGTTGCTAGACGAGAACGCTGCGATTGGCGAGCCAGGAAGCCGGAATCGACGATCTCGAGGAATTCTGCAACTTCCTGATGGAGCGATTCGGCCCGCGGGAGGACGACGTCGCGATGATCGCGCTCCGCTGGGACGGCACCGCTTAGGCTGTCACCTCAGCCGCCCGGTCGACCGTTTCGACTGCTGTCCGTCCGCTCGGGACCACGGGCAGGACCAGGGAAGCAGGATGGTCGGCGTCGTGCAGCACCTCGTGAGTGACCGGAACCAGCGTGGTGCTGAACGCTTGATGCTCGGCCGAGCCTAGGTTGCGCGCGAATCGAGGGTGCGCGCCACCAGATACCTGCAACCGAATGCGGTGAGCGGATAGGAAGACGTGCGACACGTCAGTCAGCGGCAGGTCGACTGTGGTGACCGACCCCGGGAGAACCTGCGCAGGTGTGAGCCGGATGATCTGGTCGGTCAGGTTCCGCGACCGCCCGGTCGGGTCGACATCGCACAGCCGGGCGAACACGTCGAAATGAGCATTGTCCGACCGCAGGAACAAGCGCACGGCCGGCACGCCCGCGACCTCCAGCGGCTCATCGAGCGGCGGCGTCGAGAAGGTCAGCACGTCGTAGCGTGCCTCCAGGGCAGTGTTGTCCCGGCTGCCGGCGCTCGTCATGGACATGATCCGGCCGCCGACCGATGGAGTCGGGTCCGCTGGGTCGTACCGGAATGTACTCGGCCGATCGTGGTCGGGTGCGGGATCTGCGGCGAGGGCGCCACCGGACCGGAGATACCACTTCTGTGGCTGCGCTCCGGCGGGCGGCCATTCTGGTAGGTCGCGCCACTGCCTGGTGCCAGAAGTCCAGGCCCGGACCGGATGCGCACGCGGACTGCGGTGGGGCGGCGGTGGCCCGTTCCCGTCCGCAAAGGCATCGAGCCAGGCGAGAGTCTCCCTGGTGGCCACGCCGACGTCCAGCGCCAGGTGATTCCACGGGCCGATGGTGAGTCCGACGGGGATGCCGCGGCGGCGAAGGGCATGGTATTGCTGCAGCGTCTGCTCGACGAAGAAGTCGTGGAAGCCGCTCACCAGCAGCGTCGGTACGCTGACCCGTTCCAGCCCCGCGCCGGCCCGGTACCCGTCCCAGTACGGGTCGTCCAGCGTGGGATGCTGCAGCCATTCGCGGTACCACGGCGCACCGGGCCCGACGATCTCGCTCGTCGCGGACAGCGGCAGCAGGTTCAGCGCCGCGGCTAGCCGCTTGTCGGTCCGGTACATGCGCCACAAGCCGCGCGTCTCACTGATCTCCTCCTGGTATGACATCAGCTCGCTCCAGCTGAGCAGGTTGAACAGCTCGAATGCGCCGCTGCCATGGCCGGCCGAGGCCAGGTCATGCGGGCTGATGTGGAGGGCCATCACGGTCAGCTCGGGGGGCGGCTCGATGGCCAGGGCCCACGAGGCGAATGCGAGGTAGCTGGCGCCGACGAGAGCAAGCTTGCCGTTGAACCAGTCCTGCGTGCGGAGCCAGGCCACCGTGTCCTGGCCGTCCGCAGCGTCGGAGCAGCCGGGGACAAACGTACCGCCTGAGCCGAATGTCCCGCGTGAGCTTTGCAGCAGCACGTGGTAGCCGCGCTCAGCATAAGGACGTGCCATCATCGAGAATTGCCAGCCGCGGCCGTAGGGGCTGCGCATCAGAACCGTCGGCCGCGGGATGTCTGTCACGGGCGCATAGTGGTCGGCGAGCAGGACCACGCCGTCGCGCATCGGGACTTCCAGGCCGCGATCGACCGTCATGGCGTTGCGCTTCGGGGGCAGGCGCCATGAGTAGTTGATCAGCGCGCCAAAGTAGTCTCCTGGCTTGCGCGCCTTCTGCGGTCCGCTGCTCATCCCTGGCATGCTCCCTTCCTGGTTAGTGTCGTATTGCTGGATACCCGTTTTGGGCGATCATCCAGCGCGAGTCAAGGGAGTATTGATCGGATGGACCGGCAGCTTCTGAGCGGGATTGCCGCGGTCGTGTTCGACTTCTACGGCACGCTGACCCCGGTAAGCCCTTCCACGGTGTGGGCTCATAACAGCGCCAGGCTCGCGATGGCCATGGGGGTCCCGCCGGACGCGCTGCTGAAAGTTCTCGACGAGACGTTTCCTGACCGCATCACGGGGGCGACGGGCGGCCTCTGGCAGACCATACGGGCGCTCGGCGAGCGGCTGGGGGTACAGCTCACGGATACCCAGGTCGATGAGGCCAGCCGCGTCCGCCGGGAGGTGCAGGAGTCGATGTTCGCGCTCCGGCCAGAGGCGCTGCCAGTGATCGAGGGGCTGCGATCGCGCGGCTTGCGGATCGGCCTGCTGTCAGACTGCACTTCCGAGCTGCCGGACGCGTGGTCCCGGCTGCCCCTTTCCGGTGTGGTCGACGCCGCGGTGTTCTCCTGCGTCGAGGGCACGCGCAAGCCCGATCCCAGGCTGTTCCGCAAGGTCGCGAGCGAGCTCGGGGCTGAGCCTTCCCAGTGCCTGTATGTCGGTGACGGCGGTGGTCGCGAGCTCACCGGGGCGAGCGGTCTCGGCATGCGGGCTGTCCTGCTGGCCGGGACCGACTGGCACGAGCACCGCGGCAACGACAGGGAGGCGGACTGGACCGGCCTTCGGATCGGCTCGCTCACCGAACTGGCCCGGTTATCTCGCTCAGCCGGTGTTGCTGTTGCTGTTGCCGCTATTGGCGGGCGCGGGTTCAGGGTCATATGACAGGTTCGGTCGCAGCCAGTACTCGACCTCTTCTATCGGCATGCCCTTGCGGCCGGCGTAATCCTCGACCTGATCTTTGGCGATCCGGCCCACCGCGAAGTAACGCGAGTTCGGGTGCGCCAGTATCAGGCCGCTAACACTCGCCGGCGGGGTCATCGCGTAGGACTCGGTGAGCCCGATTCCGGCTCGCCCAGCGTCGAGCAGATCCATCAGCTTTTGCTTTTCGGAGTGGTCTGGCGATGCCGGGTAGCCGAACGCTGGCCTGATGCCGCGGAACCGCTCCGCGTGCAGGTCCTCGAGTGACGGCTGGGCGTCCGGCTCGAACCAGCCGCGGCGTGCCTGCAGGTGCACCCATTCGGCGAATGCCTCGGCCAGTCGATCGGCGAGAGCTTTTACCATGATCGCCCGGTAATCGTCGTTCTCCGCCTCGTACTTCGCGGCTAGCTCGTTAGCGCCATGGATGCTCACGGCGAAGGCGCCGATGTGATCGTCGGCTGGCGCGACGTAGTCAGCCAGGCAGCGGCTGGGGCGGTCGTCGGTGCGTGCTGCCTGCTGGCGCAGCATCGGGAAGCGCGGACCGTCGACCAGGACAATGTCGTCACGCTCGGCGTGGGCCGGCCAGAAACCGTAGACGCCCTGTGCGTGCAGCAGGCTGTCGTTGATGATCTCGTCGAGCAGAGCCTGCCCATCGTCGAACAGCTCGCGTGCGGCCGGCTGGTCGAGGATGGCCGGGTACTTGCCCCTGAGCTCCCACGCGGTGAAGAAGAACTGCCAGTCGATCATGTCGCGCAGCGTCCGCAGATCCGGCACCACGACTTTGGTGCCCGTGAACTCAGGTCGCGGGAGGACGACGAAGCTCACGCGCTCGCGGTTTTCCCTGGCTTCAGGGAGCGGCGTGAGCGGGCGCCGCTGCTTCTCGGCGTGCTGCTGCCGCAGGTGTTCTTGCTCCGCGCGGTTTGCCTCGTCCAGTGCTTCAGCGCGTACGGGATCGAGGAGCTGCGACACGACGCCGACGACTCGGGACGCATCCAGCACGTGCACCGTCGGGCTCTCGTAGGCGGGCGCGATCCTGACCGCGGTGTGCTGGCGCGAGGTGGTCGCGCCGCCGATCAGCAGTGGAAGACGCATGTCGCGGCGCTGCATCTCCTCGGCAACGCTCACCATTTGGTCAAGTGAGGGCGTGATCAGGCCGGACAAGCCGACCGCGTCGGCCCCTTCGGCGATGGCCGTATCCAGGATTTTCGTGGCCGGAACCATGACGCCGAGATCAATCACCTCGTAGTTGTTGCAGCCGAGCACGACGCCGACGATGTTCTTGCCGATGTCGTGTACGTCGCCCTTGACGGTCGCCATGACGATCTTGCCCTGGGCATGGCCGTTACTTACGATCCCGTCGCGGAGGGCTTGCTCCTTCTCCGCCTGCATAAAGGGCTCGAGGTAGGCGACGGACCGTTTCATCGCCCGGGCGCTCTTGACGACCTGGGGCAGGAACATCTTGCCCGAACCGAACAGATCGCCGACGATCTTCATGCCCTCCATCAGTGGGCCTTCGATCACGTCCAGCGGCCGGTCGGCGGCGAGCCTGGCCTCCTCGGTGTCGGCCTCGATGAAGTCAACGATCCCGTGCACCAGGGCATGGGCGAGTCGCTTGTCAACGGGAGCGTCGCGCCAGGACAGGTCGACCTCGCGCTTGGTGCCCGTGCCCTTGACGGTGTCCGCGAACGCGACAAGCCGGTCGGTGGCATCGGGCCGCCGGTCGAAGATGACGTCCTCGACTAGCTCCAGCAGTTCGAGCGCGATGTCCTGGTAGACCACGAGCTGGCCAGCGTTGACGATGCCCATGTCCAGCCCGGCACGGATCGCGTGGAACAAGAAGGCCGAGTGCATGGCTTCGCGGACGACGTCGTTGCCGCGGAAAGAGAACGAAAGGTTGGAGATCCCGCCGCTGCAATGGACGCCTGGACAGCGACGCTTGATCAGGGGTAGCGCGTCGATGAAAGCCTTGGCGTAGCCGTTGTGCTCCTCGATCCCGGTCGCGACTGCCAGCACGTTCGGGTCGAAGATGATGTCCAGCGGATCAAAACCGGCCTGCTGAGTGAGCAAGTCGTAGGCCCGGCCGCAGATATCTACCTTGCGCTCGACGGTGTCGGCCTGGCCAATCTCGTCGAAGGCCATCACCACGGCGCCGGCGCCATAATC
>Ga0126371_10006654_pt1 | contig 10297 bp, 8 predicted proteins | sample PanSoiMetaPlot_4_FD_110145 | JGI IMG/M metagenome (GOLD analysis project Ga0126371, IMG submission 110145) | Tropical forest soil microbial communities from Panama - MetaG Plot_4 | ecosystem: Environmental > Terrestrial > Soil > Tropical forest > Bulk soil | place: Panama | collected 2016-02-17
GCCAGCCGCGGAGGGGCCTGTGAGCCCGCTCGCGGCGCAGGCTTTCGACCGGCTTTCGGCGACGCGCGAGCGGCCGCTGTTTTCGCCGACGCGACGGCGGCCGGCTCCGCCGCCGGTTCTGGCACTTCCGCCACCGCCACCGCCACCGCCGCCGGACGTCGCGTTGATCGCCGTCATCATGGATGGCGAGGATGCGCGCGCCGTTGTCCGCGCGGGCCCGAAGGTCAGGCGGGTGCAGATCGGCGACGACATCGACGGGTGGAAAGTCGGCCAGATCGAAGCGCGCCAGCTGGTATTGTCGCTCGACGACCGCACGGCGAAGTACGCGATGTTCACCGGTCATCGGTCGAACGCCGCGCCTGATGCCGGTGCTGCCATGCCGGCAGCTGGTGCGCCGGCGCAGAATCTGGCGCAGCAGTCGCCGGCCCCGTCGAATGCCGCAGCGCCGCCGGCTGCCCCATATACACATCCGAAGCGACCGCTTCGCGCTAAATAACCACGACGATAAGCGGCGAATATCCGGTGTCTCGGTAGCGCGGCGTCGACGTAAAACACTTCTGTTTTTCAACATGTTTGCCCAACAAAATCCATTCTCTTAGTGTTTATGCTTACGATGGTGTTAACAGGCCTCGGAGAGAAAAGAGAACTGAGAAAAAGGCGGGGGCTGCGACGCGTCGGAAATAGCGCTCGAATTTGACATACCTGCTTGAGCCGAAGCTATTTTGTTCGACGCGGACGTTGGGAAGGGGAAATAATGAACTCTGCGCGGCTCGGTATTGTCTTGCTGCAGGCCATTCTCTTGGCCAGCTGCGCAGCATTGCAAGCAAATCAAAAACAACTTTCCGCCAGCTCGCTACCGTCCGATGCGGTCGCCTCCACAGTCAACGGCGCCGACCTGCGCGCACGCTCGCCTGCTCCGATGGACGATCGTACCGGTCAGTCGAACGACCGGCCGGCGGCGCCCATGCTTTTTCCAGGAACCGAACCCGACTCGGTCGCGCCGGCGACCAGTGATCCCGGATCGCGTCAGCGCATCGCGTCGGCGGAGCCGGTAGCGATCCGCGGCGACGGTGTCGAGATGAACTTCGAAGGCACCGATATTTCATCTGCTGCAAAGACGCTGCTGGGCGACATCCTTCATCAGAATTTTCAGATCGATCCGCGCGTGCAAGGAACCATCACGCTGGCGTCGGTCGGCCCGGTGGCGCGCAAGGACGTGCTGGCGGCGTTTGAAAGCGCGCTGCGCATGCAGAACGCCGCGATCGTTCGTGACGGCGGCTTCATCAAGATCGTACCGATCTCGGAGGCGTCGGCGCACACCTCGATCAGCATGGGCGCCGGCGAGCCTGGTTTCGGGGTGTCGGTCGTGCCGCTTCGCTACGTCTCCGCCACGTCGGCGGCCAAGACGGCGGAGAACATGGGCGCGCGCGCCGGTTCCATCCGCGCCGATCCGGGAAGAAACCTGCTGCTCGTGCAGGGGACCGAATCCGAGCGCCAGTCGGCCATCGACGTCATTTCCACGTTCGACGTCGAGTGGCTGCGCGATCAGTCGGTGGGCGTCTTTCCGCTTAAATCGACGTCGCCCGAAACCATGATCGCGGATCTGGAGCGGGTGTTCGCAACCAGCGAGGGCGGTCCGGGGCAAGGCGTCATTCAATTCCAGCCGATTGCGCGGATGAATGCCGTGATGGTGGTCACCAAGAACCCGAATTACCTCAAGCAGACCACGCAATGGGTCCAGCGGCTGGATCGCGCCGACACCAGCGGAACGATGGTACGGACCTATCGCCTGAGATACGGGAATGCGGCGGACGTCGCGAAGATGATCGCCAATATATTCAGCGACCAGTCCGGCGGCGCGAACGATACGCCGGCCAATCAGGTCGTGCCGGGCGTGAGCACCGCGGAATCGCGGCTCGCTTCGCTCGATAAGGGTTCGCAAAACAGCGGCTTGACCACCCAGACCAGTGGCGCCGCAGGCGCGACGGGCGGCGGCGCCACGCCCATCGCGGCGGCCTTCGACGGCTTTTCGAGCCAAAAAAGCGCCGGTAACAGCAAGGGCGGCCAGCAGCAAAGCGCGGCGGCGTTTCCGTTCAGCGGCAACGTGGCGCGCGGCATCCTGGAGGGTGTCCGCATCACGCCGGACACGACCAACAATGCGATCCTGGTCTATTCCAATCAGGAGCAGTACCGGGTCGTCGAACGGGCGCTGCGCGACGTCGATCGGCCGCGCCTGTCGGTGGCGATCGACGCCACGGTGGCCGAGGTCACGCTGACCAACGGGCTGCAGTACGGCGTCCAATACTTTCTCGCCAACAATAACGGATCGATATCACTCTTCGATGCCGCCCAGACCATCGGCTCGGCGGTGTTGAAAACCGCGTCGCCGGGCTTCAACGCGGTGCTGGGCTCGCAGGCGAACCCGAAGGTGGTCCTGAATTTGCTCTCCAGCGTCACCGATGTGCGGGTTCTGTCCTCGCCCTCGATCGTCGCATTGGACAACCAACCGGCGTTGTTGCAGGTCGGCGACGAGGTTCCGGTCAGCACCGGCACGGCGACGGTCCTCACCGGCGCGAACACGCCCATCATCAATCAGATCCAGCTGGTCAATACCGGCGTCATTCTCAAGGTGCTGCCGCACGTCAACTCCAACGGCAGCATCGAGCTCGAGATCGATCAGGAGGTGTCGAGCGTTCCCAACAACGGCACCAACCAGCAAACGTTGACGCCGACGATCTCGCAACGGCGAATTCATTCGACGATTGCGGTCATGAGCGGCCAGACGGTTCTGCTCGGCGGCCTGATCAGCGACAACACGCAGAACGGACGAAATGGAATCCCTGGGTTGAGCAATCTCGGGCCTTTCGGAGCGTTGTTCAGCACCACGGACGGCACCAGGACGCGGTCCGAGGTCATCATCTTCGTCAGGCCGCAACTGATTCGGAACAGCGTCGATGCTCGTGCGGTCACCCAGGAGTTCCGCGACAGGCTCATGTCGATGAGGAGCACACGTTCGATCGTCAAGGGCGACGATCTTCCCGCCCGGATGCAGGCGGGGCCGGCGACTCAGTAGCAGGAAGGTCTTGGGAGGAAGACCTGTAAAACCCGACTTTGCAGATCCTCGTCGAGCGCGGTGGAGGAATTGCACGGGTTTTCGAAACCGCGTGGCTGGGGATATTGCGTCTGCGATGATCGGCGCATTCGCGGCCGGCGTGGCTTTCTCGCCGCCACGATATTCGCGTGCTTACGCGGCGTCGCAATCATAGTGCTTATCGAACAGCACTGGTTCGATACATTGTTGTGCTTCGACGAGCGGCCTTAGTGTTATGTCTACTATTACCGGAGTGCGGTGTCATCCGCCACAATTAAAAGAATGGAAAATACCCTTTTACTGATATTAAAAGAGATGGTTTTAGAGAATAGAATGCGGGTAAAAACACACGGTGTTCTTTTTTATAGTATGAAACGTAGAATAAGCGACTTTCGTTTTAATGCGAATGCCTTTTTTCTGCACGGTTGGAGCCTTAAAATAGTCCGAGGTTTGATATCTCCTAGCGTCACTGCGATCTGATATTGAGGCATGGGGAGACGGGGATGGTACGAGCGCAATCCACGCGAATGTATTTGCTGGCGAGCACGGTGCTCATGTTGGGTGCGGTGGCTTGGTCGGGATCTGCGATGGCTCAATCACGGAATGATCGAAATAATACTGCCGAGGCGAATCATCATCACGGCGGCGGCGGTGGTGGTGGCGGAGGCGGCGGTGGAGGCGGCGGCGGGGCCAAGGCCACCGACCCGGGGCCCAGGGCGCCCGACAACAGCGTCGGCGGTTTCCTTCCCGAACTGAGCACGGCCGAGCAGGCCTTCTTCACCGCCTCGACGGACGTCTTCAACGAGGTCGATGCGGTCGCGAACGGACTGGGCCCGCGCTTCAACATGGACGGCTGCGGCGGCTGCCACGCTTTTCCGGCCGCGGGAGGCAGCAGTCCTCCGACCAATCCGCAGGTGGCGGTTGCGACCGCGAACGGCGCAACGAACACGCTGCCGTCGTTCATCACCGCGAACGGTCCGGTGCGCGAGGTGCGCTTCGTCAAGAATCCGGACGGAACGCCGGACGGCGGCGTGCACGATCTCTTCACGATCACGGGTCGCGCCGATGCAACAAACGCCCCGGCAGCGGACGGCACGACAAAGACCTGCACCCTCAAGCAACCGGACTTTGCGGGTGCGGTCGCGGCCAATAATGCCATCTTCCGCATACCCACGCCGACGTTCGGCCTGGGGCTGGTCGAGGCCACGCCCGATTCGAATCTGCAGGCGGCGGTCGCCGGCGTTTCCAAGCAGGGGAGTTCTTTGGGCATCTCGGCCGTTTTCAATCACAGCGGCAACGACGGCACCATCACGCGCTTCGGCTGGAGGGCGCAGAACAAGTCGCTGATCATCTTCGCCGGCGAAGCCTACAACGTCGAGCAGGGCGTCACCAACGACGCGTTCCCGAACGAGCGGGAAGAGGACCCGAACTGCCAGTTCAACGCGCTGCCGGAAAGCACGACCAACCTTACGACCACCAATGCAAACATTCCCGCGGGTATCTCCCAGGACATCGTCGACTTTGCGGCCTTCATGCGCATGCTGGCGCCGCCGACCCCGGCGTCCGGCGCGGCGGCGGCGGCCCAGTCGAATTCGACCTCGGGATCGGCGACACCGATGCAGATGGCGAGCGCGGGGGGGATGAGCGTTCTCTCGGCGGCTTCGGGGAATTCGTCGAATTCCGCGGCGCCGGGGGGGGCGGGCGGTTCGACCACCACCCAAGGCTCGAAGGTCTTCAGCAATATCGGATGCGGCGTTTGCCATATCGTGAGCCAGACCACCGGCACCTCGGTCATGACCGGGCAAAGCGGCAAGACGTTCCAGCCGTTCAGCGACTGGGCCTTGCACCAGATGGGAACCGGGCTGGCTGACGGCGTCTCGCAGGGTGGTGCGTCGGGAAGCCAGTTCCGCTCCGCGCCGTTGTGGGGCGTGGGCCAGCGGCTCTTCTTCCTGCACGATGGCCGGACGAACGACCTGATGCAGGCGATCCAGGCGCACGCCAGCAACGGCTCGGAAGCCAACGGCGTGATTCGAAACTTCAACATGTTGAGCGTGAGCGATCAGCAGTCCGTGCTGAACTATTTGCGCTCGCTCTGAGCGCAAAGACCCCATGATGCGACGCATGCTGTCCGTCTGTGCCGGCATCCTTGCGATCGTCGGCGTCGTGGGGGGAGTCGTGTGGCGCCATGATGCCGCTACGCTTCCCGGCGGCATTGTGGCGTCCGCGAGTCGTCCGGAGAGCGGAAAGACCGCGGATGGACGCTATACGAACGACTATTTCGGCTTGAGCTATCGGCTGCCGCCGGGGTGGACCGTGGGAGAGACGGGCCCCGATCCATCGCAGTCGGCTTACTACGTGCTGAGCACGCTCATTCCGCAAGGCGAGCCCACCGCGACGATCATGATTGCGGCGCAGGACATGTTCTTCGCCGCCGAGGGACATGCCGGCGCGGCCGATCAGGTGCGTGACTTCCAAAGATCGCTATCGACCGTTGCCGGCATGACCACCAATCCCGACGTGGCGGAGATGAAGGTCGGCGATCGCGCTTTCTATCGCGTGGACTACAATGGCGTGGGCCTTTACCGGTCGATGCTCGCCATGGAAATCCGCTGCCACATCTTCAGCTTCAATGTGACGGCGCGCGATCCCGCCGACGTCGACAGTCTGGTTCATACGCTCGAGAGCGATCTTTCCTTTGCGCCGCCGGCAGGCGGCGCCGCTCCGCCGCCATGCGCCAGGGACTACGCCGACGGAAACAACGTGGTGCACAAGATCTTGCCGGTGCCCGTCGGGCCGCGGTTCATGCCGATCCCGGTGCGGATCATCGTCGGCGCGGACGGCAGCGTGACGAACGTGCACGTGATCCGCGCGACGGACGATCAGCGCCGCAGCATCGAGACGGCGCTGTATCAGTGGAAATTGAGACCCTACATGGTCGAGGGGCGCGCGAGTCCGGTCGAGACCGGATTGGTGTTCAAGTTCCGGGGGGACAGCTAGTCGGCTCGGCGAGCGCCATCTGCCGACGAAGCATCACGTCGCGCACGACAAGGCGCACCACGGGCGACGCGAATTGCGAAATGGTGCGCAACGGTCGCGACGAATTCGGCCGCCGCGACGGTCCGCGAAATGCCGCCGCGCGAAGGCGCTCCGGCGCGTGCGCGCGGCACGTTGTCGACCGTGCAGGCAGACGGACGCCGAGGATTCTGTGCAGGGCGAGAACCGGACGGAACGAATGGACGTGGCTTACGAGGTGCGGGCAGTGGGTGGGCAGAATGCTGCGAGAGAGGGCCGAGGAGTGCCGTCTCCATGCGGAGGACTGCATCGGGTTCGCGGAGCGAATGTCGGATCCCCAACAGAGGCTGATCATGCTTCTCGTCGCCAAGGCATGGCTCGTCTTGGCGAGGTTCATCGAGACGAGCAATTTCGCCGCCTCTGACGTGGTGCCCCCGGGCAATCCGCCGATGGAACGCGATGATTGTCGCGAGTGACGTCCTGCGGGACGTTGCGCCGACAGAACCATGGCTGCGTCATGCGTGGCGCGCGCCGTGCTTTGCGCCATCGCGGCGGATGAGCCGCGGGGAGTGGCGCGATGCGATCGTTGCGATGAGCATCAAGGACGAGGGCGAGAGAGGTATCGGTATCATGTTGGGGGTGGCCCCAATGGAACTTGCACATAGTGGATGACATTTGAGCGGGCACAATCTGGGCCCAATGCCTTTGTGGCGACAAAATGTTTGATCTATGGTGGCGCCAAGCAGGGGAAAGAAACAGGCGGAGGCGGGGTTCGATGCGCATATCAGTCTTCGTGTGTCTCGCGGCATTGGCCGGCGTGCAGCTCGCCGGCTGCGCGAGTTCTCGGCTCGAAACGGCGTCCGACGTCAACATGACGCCGCGCGACAGGTCGCTGCTGTCGCATCCGCCCTATGCGCAGGCGACGATTCCCGAGCAGTTTCGGCGGCACATCGTCGATTTTCAGCGTCGGGAGAAGCCCGGCACGATCATCGTCGATAGCGACGCGCGCTATCTCTACTACGTCCTGCCGAAGGGCCAGGCGATCCGCTATGGCGTGACCGTCGGCGAGGAAGCTCAGGCGTGGTCCGGCGTCGCCCAAGTCGGGCGCAAGGAAGAGTGGCCCGACTGGATCCCGACCGCCGACATTCAGGCCCGGCTCGGGCCCTATCCGTCGCGAGTGCACGGCGGTCCGGCCAATCCGCTCGGCGCGCGCGGGCTCTATCTGTACGAAGGCGGCAAGGACACGCTCTACCGCATCCACGGCACCAACCAGCCCGAATATATCGGCCAGGCCATCTCGTCCGGCTGCATTCGCATGCTCAACGAGGACGTGATCGACCTCTACAATCGGGTGAAGCTCGGAACGACCGTCATCGTCCTCGGTCCCGGCCGGGGCAGGATCGCCAGCGCGTATTGATCACGCCGCCCGCTGCCTGAATCCCTTGAGCGTGCCGGAGCGCAGCGCGGCGCTCGGCAGGCGGCGGCCGATGATGCGCTCGGCGAGCCGCCCGGCCTCGATCAGGGCCTCGAGGTCGATCCCGGTCGCGATCCCCATCTCGTCGCACAGCATGACCAGCTCCTCGGTCGCGATGTTGCCGGGCGCGCCCGGCTGGCCCGCGAACGGGCAGCCGCCGAGCCCGCCGACGGCGGCATCGAAGCGCGTCACGCCGAGGCGCAGGCCCTCATACGCATTGGCGATGCCGAGCCCGCGCGTGTCGTGCAGGTGGAGCGACAGACGCAGCGCGGGCCAGCGGCTGCGCACCTCGCCGACCACGCGCGCGATCCGCGCCGGCGTCGCCCAGCCCATGGTGTCGGCGAGCGAGAGGTCCTCGATGGCGGCGCCCGCCTCGCGCGCGATCGCAAGCCCGTCCGCGACGGTCGCGACCACGTCGGCGGGCGCGACGTCGCCCGCATAGTTGCAGCCGAACGCCGCCATCACGCCGATGCGGGCGACCGCGACGCCGGCGGCCTGATGCGCGGCGGTGAGCGCCTGCATCGCGGCGATCTGGCCGGCGCGGTCGCGGTTGAGGTTCTTGCGGCAGAACGCTTCCGAAGCGCTGAGCGAGATCGAGCCATGGAGCGTGAGCTTGTCGCGGAAGGCGAGCGCGCGCGCGAGCCCCGGCGCGTTGAACCACAGCGCCGAATAGGCGACGCCGGGCGCGGGCGCAAAACCGGCGATCACCGTCTCGGCGTCCGCCCAACTCGGCACCAGCTTGGGACTGACCAGGGAGGCGACCTGGATGCGCTTGATCCCGGTCGCCGACAGCGCATCGATCAGCGCGATCTTGTCGGCCGACGCGATCGGGCCTTTCTCGATCTGGAATCCTTCGCGCGGACCTTCCTCGTCGATGTCGACCGCGCGCGGCATGTCGCTCATGGGTCTCTCGCTCTCGCTGCTGCTCGCGCGAGATCGTAGCGCGGATCGAGGCTGGCGCAAGCGGGGGCGGGATGCCGCCTCTCGACGAGCGCGCCTAGGACGGATTCCGGACGCAGCGTCCGTGCTCGCAGAACGGCGTGGGTGGCCGGCAATGCGGTTGGCACCTGTCGACGCAGCGTCCGTTGATGCAGTCGTCGTCCTCGGAGCATGCCGGATCGCATTTGCGCGGCACCGGGTTCGAGCCCGACGAGACGCAGACGTTGTTCCGGCAGAATCTCGGCGATGTGCAGCGCGGATTGCACACGTTCCCCCCGATATTGAGCGTCAGATCGAGGGCGACCACCGTCTCATCCTGGCTGTTGGTGATGAACAGGGTTCGCGTCCCGGCCGCGGCGGTGTCGGCGATATCGAACGACAGCATCAGGTGCTGCGCGGTCTGACTCTTGATCTGGATGTTGGAGATGTCATTGCCCGGCCGGATGCCGATCTGCGCCTCGGTGATCTGCGAGAGATCGAAGAATCCGGAAGTGCTCAGCGTCACGGTCGCCGTGCCGCCGGTCGCCACCGTGTTCGGTGACACGGTGATCGTCCCTTGGACCTGTTGAACGAGCGGCGTGGCGCCGGCGGCGAGATCACGCGCGGCGCCGATCCCGAGGACCGCGGCGACCTGGCGTGCCGCGGTCGCGCCAGGCGCGCTGCGCGAGATGGGAGCTGTGGCGTCGGCGGCCGAGGCCTGCAGCGATGTCGCATCAGAGGGTGCCGGGCTTGCCGCCGAAATCGCAGCGATTGTCGCAAGCAAGAGAAGTCGCGCGTATGTCTTCATCGTCTTCCCCTCAAAATATTGGATCAAGGGTCGGTGATTTCGACTGTGGCAGTGCATCAATGCGTGCAGCATAGCTCCTTCTGGTAGAAGCGGCAACGGATGCACGGTTGAATTCTTCCGCGGCGGGCGCAATTCGAAATTGCCGGCGCGACGCTATCGGGCCGCCCGATCTGGTGGCGGCTAAGTGGCCGCGGCGCGCGCGAGCAGGCGCACGATCTCCTGCTGCTGCGCCTTGCATTCCGGCGAGCCGCTGCCGCCGCGCCCGGTGTTTTGCCGCGCCAGCAACATCGGCGTCGATCCGCTCTTGTTGCGGCGGCGGGCGTCGGCGCCGCCAGCGATCAGCGCCTGCACGGCGGCGGCGCAACGCGAGCGCACCGCCTTGTGCAGAGGTGCGACGCCGCTGGCGTCGGGCGCATCGGGGTCGGCGCCGGCGGCGATGAGCGCCGCGATCGTCGCCGTCTGCGCCGGCGGATTCCAGCGCGGCAGGTTCGGATCGCCGCGCGCGGCCGAATGCAGCGGCTCGGCCCCGCGGCGATTCCTGGCGCGCACGTCCGCGCCGAGGCGGATGAGCTCTTGCACGATGTCGGTGCGATGGGCCGCGGCAGCAACGTGCAGGGCGGTGTCGCCGGCGTAGAGGCACAGCTTGATCGGATCGAGGAAATAGCCCGGGTCGCCGCCGCGCGTCGCGCCCGCCTTGAAGGAGGCGATGGCCAGCTTCGGCGCCGCGGCGAGCATCTTGCCGGCCGTGCCGGCATCGTCGGCGGCGATCGCGCGCGCCAGCCTCATGAGGGCGGAGTCGGATGCAGCGGGCACAATCACGGGCCTCGGTTTCGCCAAGGCCGTCAGCGTAGCCCGGATGTCGCGTGGAGAAAATATCCGTTGCGTGGTCGCTCAGGCGTAGCGCGGGACATGCGCCCCTTCGCGCGGCGCGACGTCCGCGCGTCCGAACCGCACGCCCTTGGCCTCCGGCCCGACCGCACACACAGGGCCGCGA
>Ga0126371_10006656_pt1 | contig 10296 bp, 8 predicted proteins | sample PanSoiMetaPlot_4_FD_110145 | JGI IMG/M metagenome (GOLD analysis project Ga0126371, IMG submission 110145) | Tropical forest soil microbial communities from Panama - MetaG Plot_4 | ecosystem: Environmental > Terrestrial > Soil > Tropical forest > Bulk soil | place: Panama | collected 2016-02-17
AAAAACATCCTTTCCTTGGTATTCCGGCAAGCCTTCGAGATAAAGGCCCTTATCATCAATCGGTGCGTAGGTTTCCAGGCCGTATTTCTGCCCGGTCAGAAAGTCGTCAGCGCCGTGGCCGGGAGCAGTGTGCACAATTCCCGTGCCTTGGTCGAGTTCCACGTAATCAGCAAGCACCGCGGGGACCGTTCTGTTAAGAAATGGGTGCTGGAACTTCAGGCCGGCTTCGTTCGCAAGGTACTGGCCTGAGTAGGTCTTAAGAATTTTTCCCGCTCCTTTCCGGCCTAGGGCTTCCCAAACGGCGTGCTGAAGTTGCTCGGCGACGATTTCCACTTCACCGTCGGTTTCGACAGCCGCATATCGAAAGGTCGGATTAAAGGCCAGAGCCATGCTGGCGGGAATGGTCCACGGCGTGGTCGTCCAGATAATGGCATAAACATTTCTGCCTCTCAGCTCGGAGGGAATTTTGTCTCGGTTCCCACCATCCTGAACAAGTTTGTAGCGCACGAAGATCGACGGGCTGCTGTGATCCTCATACTCCACTTCCGCTTCCGCCAGCGCGGTCGAATCGTAAATGCACCAGTACACCGGCTTGCGCCCGCGGTAGACGTAGCCTTTCTCCATGAAGTCCAGAAACGCTCCCGCAATCGTGGCCTCGTAGCCAAAGCTCATGGTCAAATAAGGATCGTTCCACTGGCCGAAAATTCCGAGCCGCTTGAAATCGCGCTTGTGCTGTTCCACAAAGCGCGTGGCGAATTCGCGGCACAGCTTGCGGAACTGTGCGGGCGGAACCTTGCCTTTCCCGCCCAGTTCTTTTTCCACCTGCGTCTCGATGGGCAGGCCGTGGCAATCCCACCCGGGCACGTACGGCGCATAGCAACCCGCCATGCTTTTTGTCTTGACCACCAAGTCCTTCAGGATTTTGTTCAGTCCGGTGCCGAGATGAATCTCTCCGGTCGGATAAGGCGGCCCATCGTGCAGCACGAACAGCGGCTGGCCTCGGCGCGCTTTTAGAATGCGCTCGTAAAGGTTTCCGGCGTACCAGGCTTCGAGCTGTTTCGGCTCGTTCTGGGGCAGGCTGGCCTTCATGGGAAAGTTGCTCTTGGGCAGGTTGAGCGTCTTCTTCAGTTCGAGTGGTTCGGCCATGGCTCGGAGCGCCGGGAATCCCTTCTTTTGCTGTGTTTTCTGCGCCGGCCTTGCCGTCCCTGGGTCCAGGTACACAGCGGGAAACATCGCAAAGCGGTCGAACCTTGTATGTTACAATGAATGCCGTCAGCCGCTCCAGGGCGCGCAACCTTTCCCAGGCTTGGCGAATCCTATCGCCAGGCATACCAGAGGCAGAGCGAGTGCGTCTATAGTAAGGGGTCAAACGGTGCCGGGAAACTTTAACAAACTTGTACCACCTCCTCCGCCGAGGGCCAAGGTGTCCGCGGCCTCGCAACCTTCACCCCCAGCCCGGCCTAGCTATGTCCCGCGGTTCGGCAGGCCCGCGATCCTCGTTCCCGATGATTTCTGGTCGAACCTCAGGCAGTTCCTTTTCGAGCGGCCCGTCAAGATGCGCGCGCGCAAGGACGTGCCCTTCGTACGAGCCTCTTTCGGCGCTGGGGTGTTCAGCAACTTCTGGGAATATCTCCGTCCCGAGCCGCTGAAGAATCGTCGCGTTAACAGCCGCTTGGCCGTTGCCTGGGGAGCGGGTTTCGGAGGTTTCGGTACGCGCATCAAGGACTTCCTTTCGCCGCCGAAACAGCTGCCTTTGCCGCCCGGCATCAAGCCCGTCAAGGTTAAAGACATTTGGACCAAAGACGAGAACTTCAGCACCAGCCAGGTGCTCGCGGTGGCAGCGCACGCGGCGGTCATCGCGCTGCTGGTCCTTCCCGTCTTTACCCGCGTGTTTCCGACGACTCAGGCAAACAACAAAGTCGATGTCCTGCCTCTGGATATTTCGCCGTACCTCGCCAAGCTTCCTGCGGGCGCGAACAAAGCGGGCGGCGGCGGTGGCGGAGGCGCGCACGAAAAGCTGCCTCCCACCAAGGGCAGAGCGCCGAAGTTTCAGTATACGCAATACACTCCGCCCGCACCGGTCATTCGCAATCCGAATCCCAAGCTGGCCATGGATCCTTCGCTCCTCGGCCCGCCGGACTTGAAAGTCAGCAATCCGGCGCTCAGCAACATGGGTGATCCCTTGGCTGCGTCTGTGAACTATTCGGCCGGACCGGGCGGGGGCGGCGGCATTGGCACCGGAGACGGCGGCGGGATTGGCAGCGGCTCCGGAGGGGGGCTCGGGCCAGGGGAAGGGGGCGGCACCGGCGGCGGAATGTTCCGCGCCGGCGTGAATGGCGTCGGCCAGCCCGCTTGCATCTACTGCCCGAATCCGGACTATTCGGACGAAGCGCGCAAGGCCAAATACCAGGGCAGTGTGCTGCTGGACGTGGTCGTGACCGCCGACGGCCGTGTGATCGATCCCCGTGTTCTCAAAGGGCCGGGACTCGGCTTGGAAGAAAAGGCCATTTCCGCCGTAAAGAACTGGAGAATGCGTCCCGCGAGCGGACCGAACGGCAGACCGGTGGCTTGCCGCGTCAACATCGAAGTCGTTTTCCGACTGCTGTAAGTTTTTCCTGCGCGGATCAACCTTTACTTTTGCATCGGGCAACCAATCCGCGGGCGCGATCTTCTCACCTCGCGTTCACCGCGCGCCTCTGGCAACCGACCGAGCGGATCGCGAGGCACGCGTGGAGGCGTGTCCATGCGCGACCCATTTCTCCGCCCCTTCGCCGCAGTCTCTTCGTCACGGGATAGCTGGTTTCGCCGCATTCGCGAGAATCTCCAGCAGCTGTTGGCCTCCACGCGCATCTTTCCTTCCTCTGCCAACGGCGCGCCGCTCGACCTGCTGCCTTCGCGGCCTCCTTCCGTCGCCAATGGGTCGCGTACCATCTCCTTGCTCGCTCACGTTCTGTTGATTTCCGGCGTGCTGTTTCTGCATTTGCAGTTGGGGCCGCAAAGAGCCGGCAATGCCGGGAAGAAGGTTTCGCTCGATGGACTACGCACTTTCTTTCCCGCTCGGGACCAACGCGTTTTCCGTGAGCCGTCTCGTGGAATCAAGAGCGGGGGAGGCGAAAACGATCCGCGGCCGGCAAGACACGGCGATCTGGCGCCTGCTTCGTCCAGGCCGCTTTTGCCACCGCGTGCGATAGTGAACCCGGTTCCGGAGCTTCCCGTTCCCGCATCCGTGTTTGATGCTAACGCGTCTCCCCTGCCGCCTGTCATCACGAATCTCGGTTTGCCTTGGATGAAGGAGGATTCGAATTCGAGAGGGCCCGGCAAAGGCCACGGTTTTGGAGCAGGAGGGAAAGGCGGCATGGGGGACGACGAGGGACCAGGCGCCGGGCAAGACGTTTCCTACAATGGCGTCTACTCGAACGGTGTTACCCTTCCCACTTGCGTTTATTGTCCCGAGCCGCAATACACCGACCAAGCGCGCGAGGCCAAGCTCGAAGGAAGAGTCAGACTGAGCGTAATGGTGGGCGCCGATGGCCGCGCTTTGCAAGTTCGAATCGTCCAACGAGCCGGCTTGGGGCTCGACGAACGCGCCGTCGAATCCGTACGCGCCTGGAAATTCATTCCCGCGCACGACGCCGCCCGCCGAGCGGTCGCATCTTGGGTCACGATCGAAGTTGTCTTCCGCCTCATCTAGTCACGCGCGACGTGGCGGCGGATCTTCTGCTCTTCTGGCTTAGCTGCTAGACACGTTCCCACCGCAGGAGTAGCCTTTGCCTATGCCCTACGAGTTCGCGGAAAACGAATTTGCACTCGAGCCCGAGGCCTCTTCCGCGCGATCGGGTGGTCCTCCGCGCAAACTCGCAGGAATCGGCGTCATCGACCCTCCCGTTCCGCCCAAGCGCCCGCCTGGACCGAACCCGGCCGGACTGGTGCCGGTATTCCTTTGCGTCCTTGGCGGCCTGCTTCTCTTGGGCCTGGCCTCCGGGATTTTGTTCTTGCTCTTCGCCCGACGGTAAGTCAAAGAAGCCGAACAAATCGACAAACTTGCAAAGTCCCTCGGGTCCAAAGCCAATCCGCCTCGGGCCGGGCTGATTTCTGGCGTTCAGTTGCCAGGGTGGTATTGGCGCTCGGTGTGGCCTTGGAGTTGAGCGGGATAAAAGTAAACTTCGCGCAAGTGTCCCGCGCTGTAGCGCTCGGCCTCATCGTTGAAATGCGGCGAATTGCGATGGCCGCTCTCGCCTCCGGCGGTCACGGCTCTGGCGCGCACTTTGTCGCCGAATTCGACGACCGCGACGAAGCTGTTGCCGCTCGTGCCATACCGCCTCTTCGTTCCAGGATAAGCGTGGGCGCTGAAGGCAGCCAGCGAACCCCAGAATGACGAAGTGAAGCCGACGGGAATGCTCGGTGCGGTGTCGCTGAACGGCTGGACGATGTCTCCCGTAAGGCGCTGGAAGCGATTGATGTCGCCCCACGGGGTCTTCCAGGTACCGAAATCCTCGGAAAGTTGGTCCGAGGCTTCCCCCAGCGCTTCCAGGAGAACCTCAGGCGGCACCTTCGTCGAAACGTAGTCGCTCAAGTAGATGCCGGCCTTGCGCGCGTCCGGGCCGACGCGGCGCTCGAGGACTTCTCCCCAGAAGACCGCCAGCGAAGTGGGCACGGACGCGAGGCGCCAGCGCAAATCCCAGTTGCGCAACGCGGCTACGGGCTCGGCCGTCTTGGTTTTCAGTGGATTGTCCTGCGGGGTTTCTTCCCAGGCTTTGATCAGCGCCGCGATGGGCTTTCCGAACCACGTCAAATAGCTGTCGTAGGCCGCGGAGATCAGCGAGTCGACGGTGAAGTCCGTTTTATCTTCGAGCACGCGGATGGCGTGCAGTCCGCGCGCGGTTTCTCCGCCGGTCTCGACGTAGGGAGGGAAGTCTTCCTTCTTCGGGCTGTATGCTCCCGCCGCGGACCATGGCCAATTGTTTGAATTGTAGAGCCAGCCGTTCTTGGGATTCAGGAGGTGCGGAGTTTCATCGACGGAAAGTAGGCCGTGCCAGTCGCTCCGAGGATTGCTGCCGTCCACCGGCTTGGTCCAATCGAAGCCGGGATCGCGCCGGGGAATGAAGTTGCCGTGGAAATAAGCGATGTCGCCGTCGGCGTCGGCGAAGACGGTGTTGTTGGAGGAGTTCGTATGGAGCTCCATGGTGTCGCGAAACGTTTTGTAGTTTTTTGCTTTCGTGCGCAAGTACGATTGCGTCAGCGCTTTGACCGGCTCGTTCATCAGCCGGATGGTCAGCCACTTGCCTTCGGTCTCAGCGATCACCGGGCCATGCTGCGTGCTGAAAACGGTGAACTTTTTCTCGGCCATCCCCTTGTCGGTTTTGTACGGTATGGTGATTTCGCTTGTTAGCACCGGGAGTTCCTCGTTGCCGTACTTGTAGCAAAAGCGGTCACCGTGCTTGTCGACGGTTTCCAGATAAAAGCTGAGCTGGCTCACGCCGCTCGAGGTATGCATCCAGCCGGCGCGGTCGTTGAAGCCTTGGTATACGAAAAACTGGCCCCAGGTCACTGCTCCGTAGGCGTCCAGGCCCTCTTCGCTGGCCATTTGCAATTCGGAGCGGAAGAAAAACGAAGTGTGGGGGTTGATGAGCAGGAGGGCGTGACGGTCCAGGGTGTTCGAGGGCGCGATGGCGATGCCGTTCGAGCCGCCGGGCTCCTCGATGTCCTCGTCAAACGCCGGAGAGTTTCGCGTCACGTGAACTTTGCCGTAAAACGCCTCGAGCTGGCTGAGATTCACGCGCTCAACATCGCCTCCGATGCTGCCTTCGCTAAACGTGAGGGCCATCCAAGGCTCGAATCTGCGGATTACCCGCGGTTGGACCTCGGGATGTTTCGCGAGGAAGTAATTCAGTCCGTCGGCCCAGGCGTTCATCAATTTTTTCAGCCACTCGGGGCTTGCCGCATAGTCCTTTTTGATTGTTTCCGGATCAATGAAAAGCTTCATCCGCAGGTCCTGATAAATCTTGGATTCGCCCTCGGTTTCCGCGAGCCGGCCCATGGCGTTGAGGTAATTGGTCTCGACGCGGTTGAAGTCGTCCTCGGCCTGCGCGTAAATCATGCCGAAGACGGCGTCGGCGTCGGTTTTTCCGTAAACGTGCGCGATGCCCCAATCATCGCGACGGATGGTCACGTCGCGCGCTTGTTGCTCCCATCGCGCCGCATCGGGCGCGTCGGCGGTCGGTTTCGCCTGCGGAGTCTTGGCTGCCCGCGATGCGAACGATGGCGCAGCGAAAACCGGCGATGCGGCAAGAATAAAAACGAGCGAAAGCCTTTTCATGCTTTTGTCCCTTTGCGAAGCTGTTTACTCGATCGAGTCGCCGGGAACCTCTGGAGGCCCGTAGACAACCGCGCAAGCCTAACACAGACCCGAGGACCCTGGTGCCCTGCGGGCGGTTCGCCAATTGCGCAAACCGCGCGAGTTCCTTTTTCCTCGCGCCGCGGCAATCTGCTACGATTCCGAGATGAGAAAAAAAGCGTACTTTGTTTTTGGTCTTCTCGTGGCGAGCTTCGCGTCCGTCCGCGCTGCTTCTGCGCAAACCGCCACCGGATCGCTGGAGTTCAGCGCGCGAATCACCCCCACGGCGGCACGCCCCGAGCCGGTGCGCCAGTTCACCTTCTATATCCTCACCAAGAGTTACACTGCGATCATCAAGGAAGTGGAAGAAAAAGATCCGCCGCCAGCGCGCGACGGATTCATCGATAGCCTCAAGGTCTCTCCCCAATTGCGCGTCTGGCTCAAAGGCCACGATACGCTCGACCTGACCTCGCCGGAGCTCGACAAACTGCTCACTCCGGATGACCTCATCAAAGTGCCGGAATTTCTGCAGGCCTACCAGCGGTCAAACGGTGGCGGCGTCACCAGCGGCCTGCCCCGGGCGAAATACACAGAGGCGGATCGCACCGAACATCCCGAGAAGTATGAAAAGCTGCGCCAGGAATATCTAAACGCACTCTTGAAATTCATTCGCGCGCATCCGGAGACGGTATCCGGCGTCGAACTGGAGCTTGACGGCGTCAACCCGCAGAAGAAATGGGCGGCCCTCCTAAGCGAACGGCGCAAGAAAGTCCAGCGCACCGCGCCGGACCTAGCCCAAATCAAATTCCTCGCCGCCAAGGCGGATACGGATTTGCAAGGCCAGGCCGCGGTTTCCGGACTGGCTCCGGGCGATTATTGGATTTCCTCGCTCAACCTGGAGGCCGAGGCGGGCGACATGCGCGTGCATTGGGACGTTCCCATAAAGATCGAACCGGGGCAAACCACGCGCGTCGAACTTTCGAACCTGAACAGCACTGAAGCAAGCGGCTCCAATCCCTGACGCGGGAATACTGCCGTCATGGGCACGCCACTCGAGTGGATCGTTTTTAATGCTTTTATCCTCGTTGCCATCGTCCTGGATTTGCGCGTCTTTCACCGGCATCCGCACAAAGTCGGACTCCGCGAAGCGGCAATCGCGAGTTTTTGCTGGCTCGCAGTTTCCGTGTTCTTCGGGTTGGGCGTGCTCCATCTCGACGGAAAGCAGCCCGCCCTCGAGTTCTTCACCGGATACCTGATCGAGAAAGCTCTGAGCGTTGACAATCTATTTCTTTTCCTGGTGATCTTCCGCGCGTTCGCCGTGGAAGACCGCTTCCAGCACCGCTTGCTGGTATGGGGCGTGGCGGGCGCGCTGGTGATGCGCGGAATCTTGATCGGCGTGGGGGCGGAGCTGATCGAACACTTTTCCTGGGTGCTGTATGTTCTCGGCGGATTCCTGGTCTATGGCGGGATTCGCTTGCTTTTCAAGAGAGACGAGGTGCACCCGGAGAAAAGCAGGATTGTTAGTTTCGCCCGCCGGCACTTGCGCGTGACGCGTGAGTATCATGGCGCAGATTTTTTTGTACGCGACGCGGGAAAGCTGTTTGCGACGCCTTTGTTTGTTGTGCTGCTGGTCGTGGAAATCACCGACGTGACCCTGGCGATTGACTCGATTCCCGCGGTGTTTGGAATCACGCGCGATCCCTTCATCGTGTATACCTCGAACGTGCTGGCGATTCTCGGATTGCGGGCGCTCTATTTTCTGCTGGCAGGAATCATCGACCGGCTGCGGTTTTTGGATGAAGGACTGGCGGTGGTGCTGGTTTTTATCGGCGGGAAAATGATCGCCGAAAGGTGGGTGCGGGTTCCCGTGGATACCTCGCTTGCCGTGGTGGGAGGAGTACTGTTGGTCGCGTTGCTGGCTTCCGTGCTCTTGCCGGCAAGAGGAAAGCGCAAAGCGGCACCAAAGCAAACGCCCGAGTGAGCGGGGCGCAGCATTCCTTCGCTCCTGCTCCGGATAAAGCTGCGCGCGGCAAGCGAACTAGAAAACCCGGCGGAGCGAGCCGCCGAGCCTCAGTCACCCTTCAGCATGACTTCGTCGACATAGCACCACATCCAATTCTCGCCCGGCTCGTGCGAACGGATTACGGGATGCTTGGTGGCGTGAAAATGCTTGGTGGCGTGTTTGTTTTTTGAAGAGTCGCAGCAGCCAACGTGGCCGCAAGTCAGGCAAAGACGCAGTTGCACCCAATGGTCTCCCAGCTTGAGGCACTCTTCGCAGCCCTTCGATTTCGGCTTTACTTTGCGAATCTGGTCGAGATGCGTACAAGTATCGGCCACTTTTCCTCCAGAGAATTACTTTACAGGCTGAGTGGGAATGCGGACTTGAAAACGCGTCTCGCCAGGAACGGACTTGACGCTGATCTGGCCTCCCACATTCTTGATGATGCGGTTCACAACATCGAGCCCAAGCCCGGTGCCCTTGCCGACTCCCTTGGTGGTGAAAAACGGGTCGAAGATGCGGGATTGTACGTCTGCAGGAATTCCAGAGCCGTTGTCGGCAATTTCTACGAGGACAAAATCGTTCTCGCGCGCCGTGCAGATGGTCAGGTTCCCTTTGCCGTTCATGGCGTCGGCGGCGTTGTCGATCAAGTTGGTCCAGACTTGATTGAGTTCGCTGCCGCTAGCCATGACCTTAGGAAGATCGGGCGCGAAGTGACGAGTCACGGTAATGCCGCGCTTCAGTTTGTGGTACATGATGGTGAGAGTGGTTTCGATACCGCGCTCGATGTCCACCTCCTGCACGGGACCTTGATCCATGTAGGAGTATTCTTTGACGGCTTTGATGAGATCGGAAATGCGGGCGGAGCTGTTCTCGAGTTCTTCGGCGATGCGGTCCATTTCCAGGAGTGTGGCAAAGCGCGTGAGTTCGGGGCCAACCGAAGCGCCAGCGGCTGCGGCGAAACGCGCTAGGTCAGGATCAGTAAGGTTAGCTTCGGCGAGGTAAGGAGCAAGCTTCCAGGGTTCGGCGACGTTGTGCGATTCGAGCCAAGTCTGGATCGCTTCTTCGCGGTCGACACGCGCAAATTCGTCCTTGAATTGCGCGGGTTTCAGGGACAAACGAATTTCCTCTTCCGCCTGTGCCAGCGTGGCGCAATCCTCGGGGCCGATCGTCGTGCTGCGAGCCGCGGAGCGCAGCCGTGCAAGACAATCGCGCAGAGCCGCGGCGGAGCGGCGCGCGGCGGCGGAAGGATTGTTCAGCTCGTGAGCTAGTCCGGCGGACAGTTTGCCGAGCGCGGCCAGCTTTTCGTGCTGTTGTTCCTGACGGGTGACGTTGCGAACCCGGTCCGCAAGCAACCCCACCAAACGCCTGACGAGTTCGGGGAGGCGATGGAACATTTCCTCAAAATGCGAGACGTGGAAGGCCAAGTAATGAGAAGGAACGACGGCCCGGCCGGTTACGGAGACGATTTTGAGGCGGGAAAAAGGAAGCATGCCGCTGACTTCCCCACTATTCATGGTGAATACGGGGCCGTCAGCCGGACCACGTTCTGATCTGGCGCGAATCTCGCCTTCGAGCATGATAATCATGAACTCGGGCTTGTCTCCTTCACACATAAGGATGTCGCCCGGGGCAATGCGGAGCTCCTGACATCGAGAAACAAACCAGAGCAGGTCCTCCTGCGGGAGGTCCGAGAAGACGGCGATCTTGCGCAACTGCTCAACGAGTTGTTCGGGAGGAGTAGTCAACAGTTCGGTCATAGTCGATATGCTTTTTTGACTGCAGGCCTCATTGGACCTTGGCCAGATATTGATGCATGAACTGAACGACGACGGCGCCTTCACCCACACCCGAGGCCACGCGTTTGACGGAGCCGTGGCGCACGTCGCCAACCACAAAAATTCCGGGGACGCTCGTTTCGAGCAAGTTGGGATCGCGGGTGAGCGTCCAGGTGTCAGGCCTT
>Ga0126371_10006657_pt1 | contig 10295 bp, 14 predicted proteins | sample PanSoiMetaPlot_4_FD_110145 | JGI IMG/M metagenome (GOLD analysis project Ga0126371, IMG submission 110145) | Tropical forest soil microbial communities from Panama - MetaG Plot_4 | ecosystem: Environmental > Terrestrial > Soil > Tropical forest > Bulk soil | place: Panama | collected 2016-02-17
GGGGGGCGCAATCCCGACTGCCCGCTAGGCACTCAAAGAACCTGTACGATCAATGCGGCGCTCGGTGGCCCCGATCTGCCCACGGTGGTGTGACCCGCGCCCAACAATTGCCACGATTCTATAACCGCCACGTAACCGAGCCCGGCTACCCTGCTGTAACGTGGTCATGCCACTCTAGTCACTGGGGTCGGGATCGATTTTCCGGCCCCATTTTTTGTTGTTACGGGTGCTCAATGCGACGGGCAAGGTCGCGGATTGGGGATTGTGCGGCGGAGCTGGTGCTCATTGGCGCGGGCACGGGCCAAGAAGCATAGATATGCTGCGAGAGCTAGACCGAATAAAAACGGGGTGCCCTATGAGGCCGGGTGGGCACCCCGTCGTACGGCATCTATATTTTTTTGACGCGCGCACTGGTAGGAAGAAATTAACGTTAAATTGCAGAAACACCAGCGGGATGGAAAGGTCGTGATATTTTACGGATACTCCTTCTATCGGCAAACCTGACTTAAGCCGGCGTAATGGTGCGAGCGAAGAAACAGCAGAAGCCGCCTCTTGATTTGGGGCTGATGCGAACCATTGATGAATCTCTCGAAGCCTTGCGCCGTCTGGTAAGAGCCATTGCGGTAGGCGAGAACGTTCAAGATTATGCTGCGGCCGCGGAGGTCATTGGGTATCTGTTAGAGTCTCAGATTGAGGAAGCGCGCTTGGAGGCTTCGCGCCTGCGCCTGGAAGCCTCACGCGCCTATGCTCGTAAGCTTGCGCAATGAATGGGTGGCGCTGGATCACATGTCTTTCAGTTTGATTTTGATTACCTTGATTTGCGTTGACTCGCATTCCAGGCGACAACGCTCTGTGGGCGGCCTAGTGCTCAAGGCGTTCCACGCCGGGTGGCCCGTGCCGGGCTTCGTGGATACTCTGGCTTCTCACAAAGGATTTCGGCTGGAAATTCCCGCGACGTACGCGAAGCACTACGGCGCGTAGAGCTTTCCGTAGGCCTTCAGAATCCGGGCAGTGTCCGCTCCGTCGAGGATGCAGTAGCGGCGTGGCCGACGAACATCCATCGCCAACGATTCGGCAATTCGCACCACGCTGTTGGCGATCTGACCGCAATGCTGAACGACGACGAGTTCAACGGGCTCATCGAAAGCCCTAACGAGTTGGTCGCCACGCTTTCCCATATCGGCGGGGTGCATTTGCCCCCGCACAGATGGCCCCTTGAAGATAAAGGCGGCTGAATGCGGCTGGCCATCGACGGTCAGGCGATTCGTCGGCAAGTCCGATTTCTCACCGGGCCAATCCTTCGGGACGAACGGCTCGCCAATGATTTCTGCGAAGGCGTGCTTAATGACCCTTTCCGGTATCTGGAGCAGGGCTTCGAGGTCCGCCTTATTCCAATCCGTTGCGTCACCAATCTTAGCGAACGCATCGATCTGTTCGACATAGACCCTAACCGACCGCGACCATGAGATTGGATACGCATAACCAAGGTCTTCCATCATGTCGCCGATGATGAAGGGATGCACCTCCACTGATGGACCGTTGAACTCGAACTGGCCAGCTATAAGCATGCGCTTCTTGCCAGTCAGCAGCTGTGTTGAAGTGGTGGAGTAGAGGTGATTATTAGAAAGCTGACCAGACAACTTGTACTCACGATCGCCGAGTGGAATAGTGCCGGAGAATGTGGCGGGCTTGGGTGATTTGGCTTCGGCTTCGCGCCGGAGCGAATCCAAAACGCCCCGAAAGGCGAAGATACCCCAGACGAAGGCAACCACGCGCTCGCCATCTACGTCGTGCCTCGTCACGAGGCTACTGAGGTTCCGGATCTTGCCCAGTTTTAAAACGTCATGCGCCAGTTTCGCGGCGATTTTCATGGCTTTGATGCGCTCGCCGGAATCCCGTCCTAGCGAGTCCTGGGCGGCGGCGGGGACGACGCCTCGAGCCTGCGGCTATTTAGGTAGTAGGCCGACAGACGAAGGCCATCGAAATCGCGCATATTTCTTAACCTCTAAAGTGCCCTTGGCGCGGTCATCATGGACTGTAAGTCCTATCGTTACTGTAACGCTCCTTTTGCCGACGTACGAAAGTCGCCCGCTCCTCGGGGGTGATCCCGGTGGACACAACAGCTCGATGACCTGCGCGCGCTACTGCGTTGATTGCTCTCGCGGCAGCAAATACGGGGCGCTGCTCGATGCCGAGCAGTTGGCCGCGGTTTACGTCGAGCCGACCGCGACGCGACAAGCGGCGCTGCAGCTTGAGCCGGTCACTGCAGGACCGTCGAACATTCAGGCAATCGTCAGGATGCGGGCCCCGTCACCTTGCCGGCCGGCGTGACGGCGGATGATCGCCGCGCGCACCGCGCGTTCGTGGCGACCCTCGGCAGCAAGGCGCTTTGGCGACTACTTTCAGAGGGCGCTGGCCCCTGGCGCAACGTCATCTGCCGTATAGGCACCCTTAACTTGTAGTCATCACTGATCGCGCCTATAAGCCGTTCCGCTGTGGGGAGTCGATGGGGCGGAACAATGCATATTTCGACTCTGACCGATTTCCTCTTGAGTCGCGACATGGTCATAGCGGTCACCGGCGGCCTTGTGCTCAATCTATTTACGGCACTATTTTGGGCTTCACCTCGCTGGCTCTCGAACCTCGGACCTGGTCGGCTATTTGGTCAAAACAGTCGGCAGCAAATGAGGTCGCTTTGCTAACGGGTCAATTAGATCGAATTGAGCACATGAGAGGTGACATCGGATACTACATTGGATCTCTGCTCATCTTCGTGGCTGGGCCAGGCGTACTCTTATTGTGTTCTGTGGCACTGGACGTGGTTTATTTGATCTGGCCGCAGGTCTGGTTGCTCCAGCCGCAACCACCCGAAATTCTATCTAGTCGAGCACGAGGCGCACTAGCAATAATAGCCATCTGGCTCACGTTGATCAGTGTGTTGATGGCTATTGGCGGCGTAATAGTTCTGAGAAGATACCTTGATCTAACACGCGAAGAACGACGCTTGCGAAAGAAAATCGACAAGCTCGAAGCTCGTTGGGGCCAGCTCGCGCCCGGCGTTCGTGACGACCCTCGGCAGTGACGCGGTTTGGCTCGACTACTTTGGGATCAAGAGTATCGCAGAGACAGTGCTGGTGCTGGTAGTTGATTGGGCGCGGTCAAACGACCTTGCCACCTGGACCGGTTGCAACGGGTGCCCGATATTCCGCGCGCAGCCGATCGGCTTTTCTGTACTGGCGCGAGCGGTTCCGGCCTGGCGATCAACGGGTCTACTCGCTGATCACTGCGTCAGCCGGTGATGCGTTCGTCAGTTGAGAGGCAAGGCGCCTCGGGACTTTCTCATTACTTGCGCTAGTTTTGCGAGCTTGCGCTCTCTGTCTCATGTATCGTCTGGGCACCCGCTCAAGGTATTCAATTTCATGGTGCCGTTCGACGGTCACCAGAGCGGTGGTCCCCGGCCGCCAAATGTGCCGGATCGCAGTGACCCTGTGCGCACGGAGCGTCCATCGTCGCATGATGAAAGCGCGCAGGGGTCGCGGGCCATTCGGGATGTGAGCCGTCAGGGTCAAAACGGCTAGCCGTGGGGTTCTTGGGCACGCAAAAGCGCCAGCTAACCGCTGGCCCAAGGCGAACTCGGCCCCGTAGGTCAGCGGTGTTAACCCGTAGGTCCGCCGAGGGCCATCCGCCTTGCGCCTTCCGCGTGGTCTACCGGATAGAGGCGTACAATCCGCCTAGATACACCGCTAGTGCAATTCGGCTGCTAGATGCGGTGGGAGAAAGCAAGCATGAAGCGTATCGTAGTCGCCTTCTTCGCTCTGACTTTAGGCGGCTGCGTCACCGCCGAGGGGCAAATCGTCGATCGCGAGTACGCTCAGTATCTGCAGGCGTTCCACGCCTGCGGCGCCAAATTCAGGCCGATTGACGCCCGTGTGGCAGCGGTGGCGTACATGGAATGTGTGAACACCGCCGAGGCGCTCATGCACTGGCGCTATCCAGACATACAGAATCGCAAGGCTCGTGCCCGTGTCGCGATCGGGGAGCGCGTGCAGCGCGGTCTAATCACCGAGAAGGAGGGACTGGCGGAGGCTGCTCGCTCGGAGGAGGAGGCGGAGACCGAGGCCACGCGGCGCAGTGCGGCGGAGGCCGTCGCCGGCGCGGCTCTGCTGCAGACCGAGCGCCCGCGACAGACCATCGTCGCGCCCGCTCCACGGCACTGTCACACTCAATGGGTCCCGGTTGGGATCAACGGAAGCCTCGAAACGTACTGCGACTGATGCGGGTTGCCCAGGAGAGCTACGGTCTTAGTCTGCGAATACGGTTGCGGATTTTGTTGGTAAAAACTCGGAAGCGGTGCTCATGATCGCCGCCCCATTCTGGCTTTCTACTGGGCCAGTCAGAGTAATACTCGCGACCAGTCGCATCGACAACACCCGCTCGAATGTAGGGCCATAGTGTCGGGAACTTGGCTAATTGCGTTTGCTTCGTCGGGATTACGTGCGGAGGATCGCCTTCGTTGAGTTTGACGCCCTGAACTCCGGAGCTAAGCAAAAAGTGAGTGACGCCAGTTTGTTTACGTGCCCATTTGGGAAAGACGATGTGTGCTAGGTCAAGATAGATTGGACGTCGACCTATGTTGAAGATGCGGACGGCGAAATACATTTCCGGAACTTTGGGCATGCCACCAAAGCCTTGCATGTCGAATGCGAGCACGACGCGCACTTTGGCGCGGTCACGAAAATAGACCAGTAGGGAAACGACGGTACCGATCGGTCCGGTTATGGCGCCAATGAGGCTGAGGATTTGGGTGGCGGTTAGAGCGGTTTCAGGTGTGGGATTTGCCATGCTGTTGGGAGCGATGTTTGCGGGCTTCAAGGGCTTCGGCAATCAATTGGCGAATTATTTCCGCTCTGGATGTGGCCTGTTGTTTTGCGAGTTTGTCAATCGTGGCAAGTGTTTGATGGTCAAGTCTTGTCAGCACGTTGGGCCGTTCGCCTGTTCGTGGCCGGCCGACACGCTTCTTGGTAGTTGACTTGGCCATCGAATTTCCGTAATAGAAAAGTGCTTGTAGGATTCTGAGCGGGACTGGCCGATGCGTCAACATCGGGCCAGCCCCTAACGCTAACCATGGGTCTAGCATGGCCAGCGCTGCTGACATTTCGGCCGCGTTGCGGTCGCTTGTCAAATACCTGGACGCGCTGTCCACCGCTGGTGACCACAGGGTTTCCGGCGGTTTTGGCGCGTCTGTTTTTCTCGGAGGTCGGTCATGATGGGCCGTCCCCCACGGGTGCCGGTCGATCTCCAGGCGGTAACGCGGGACATCAAGCACCGCTGCGCCCGCATGGCCGCCAACCTTGAGACCATCGCGCAGAACGCCGATCCTGTGTTTCAAGATCCTCGGCAGATCATGCTTGAACTTGTTCTTGCCGAGCATGAGATCGAGGCGGCAATGGCCGCCATGAAGCGGGCTTGATGGCCATGAAGGGCTGCGCCTATTTCGGTCGCAAGCTGTCCTGTCCGATCGAGCCGAAGGCAGGGCCGGGCGCCATCCTCGAAACCCTGGAAGATTGCGCGACCTTCATGGGCAAGATGCAGCGTTGGCGGCAAACTCGACCGCATTGGGACCATGCGGCCGAATTGGTGCTAAGGGCCGCCAAGACCGGACACCGCGTGGATGTCGATGCCGCCGCGCAGCAGATGGAACGCGCGTTGCGCTGTGACGGGTGGCTGTGATTTAGAGTGAACCGACCAAAGTCGTAGCGGCTACTTACCAGAAGGCGGTTCATTCCAAAAGGCGATCATGTGCGCGATCTTACGCCGTTGTTGCCGTAGATCATGCACGTCTTCGTCCGGATTGGCGTTCCGGCACGCGACTGTCAAATGTTCATGCATTTGTCGAAGAAATTCTAAGGTCATTTAAACTCTCCAATCAGCGTTTGATTTGCGTAGCCGTATCCAGAATAAATAGTCTAACTTGGTTGCAAGATTCGGGCAAGCTACGAAAACCTCATCGGTAAGTACAAATTCGTATTCCTCCGCCGAACGGTCTGAGTTTTATGCCGCACTGAAAAGGTCGACCACGCGATTAGGTGGCGTGAGAATGCGCAAAGTCTTAGCTGCGATGCTCATTGGCTCACTATTTTGCTCTCCGTCCTGCCTCGCAGAGGACGCCAAAACGAGGACGATGCTTGGTTGCGCTGGGACGATGACGGTTACGGGACAACTGCCACAACCAGCGCCGTTTACGGATTCGCTAGTGATTGATTTCGCAAATATGAGCGTTTCCGGCTTTACCGTGGGCAAGATCGAGACCCTGACAGACCAAACCGTTGATTGGTCTCGGCCTTACCCCGCTAGCCCTCTTGAATGTGAGACGGGCACGATCAATCGTATCACCGGACACTTGAATGCGTTCATATGGGTCACGCGGTGCGGGCACGGGTTTAGAGATGTGCTTTCTCAGCTAAATGGTCGCGGCAGTCTCCAAGTAAAGCGGTCGTGGGAGGCGGTGTGCAAGCCGTCCTCGAAGCTCTTTTAGATTGTTCCGCCCTAGTGGACTGCCAGCGTAGAAGATGGAGCTTCTAACTAATTTGTTGGCTCCCTGGATTGTCCACGGAGGATCGCCAAGAATGACCACGACCCTTTGCGGAGCAGGCCGTCTGGAGCTGCCTAAAGGCGATAGGACGTGCGATGCACGCTCCGAACGGGAGGCCGGCGTCTAGCCAAAGGCGGTGTAAGGGAAATATCGAACACTATGAATGACAAAGACTTTGCATCCCTACCGTCAACTCGTGAGGAAGCTCGAAGGCGCGGACTGGATCACTTTTTTACGGGCGAGCTATGCAAACACGGACATCGGGCCGCAAGATATGTCAGCACAACGAACTGCGTGATGTGCCAAGTCGAGCATGCCCGTAGGAGGGGCGGATGGAAGGCTCGGCCGTCACGTGCGGCATATCTTGATGAGGCACGGGAGATATCCGAATCGAGGGGCGGTGTGCTGCTGTCCACCGAGTACGTCTCGGCCAAGACAAAGTTGACCGTTTGTTGTGCCAATGGACACGAATTTGCGGTCACTGCCGACAATCTGAAGCACGGCAGATGGTGTGGAGTTTGTAAAGGAGAGAAACAGTCAAAGCGTTATGCGCTTAATTTTCGCACCGTAGAGAGCCTGCGCGAATTCGCACGTCAGCGCCATGGTGGAGATTGCCTCGTGACGGTACCAAGGCCAATGCTGTCAACGGTATCATGGAAATGTTGCAAAGATGAACACCCAACGTTCCCGGCTGTGATTGCCAAGGTAGTTCATGGTGGCCAATGGTGCCCGCAATGCTGGCAGGAACGAAGGGAACCGCCGAAACCCGCAATCCCCTATGAGAGGGTTGCAGACGCGGTACGCGAGCGCGGCGGCGAGATAGTAGAGGTTATTGGGCAACGCTGGAAGGGCAGCAAAACAGAGTTGAAAGTGAGGTGCGCGAATTACCATGAGTGGACTGCGAATGCGTCAAATTTACTGTATGCGGGGAGTTGGTGTCCTGATTGCTTGAATAAAGGCGAGCGCGTTGTGCGCGCGATTTTCGAGGCGACTTTCGGCGGAACATTTCCGAAATCAAAGCCAGACTGGATAATATCCAAACGAGGGCGCAAACTTGAACTCGATGGCTACAACGAACAACAACGGCTGGCGTTTGAATACCAAGGACCGCATCACCAACTCATTGGCGTGATGGAACATGACGGTATCAAACGAGAGATGTGCGCAAGAAGAGGTGTTAGGCTAATTGAGGTCGAAGCTGTCAAAAAGCCGTTTCCACCGGAGCATATTTTAGAGAAAGTTGCAGAAGCATTTCAAAGATATGGAATCGGTCGTAGACCTGTGTTCCCATCGGATATTTTTTCTGTTGAACTCGAAGAGTTGAGAGAGTTAGCAAGAAAGAGGGGTGGTGAATTGCTATCCGATAGATATCTTGGAAGCGAGAAGCACGAATGGAAATGTGGAACCGCGGAGCATCCGGGCTGGTAGGCTGAGGCGTGGCGGATACGGAATGGTGCTTGGTGTGCCTGCTGTGCGGGCAACCATCGTCTGGGCTTGGACGGACTCCGAAAATGGGGAAACACGGTGGGACTTGAGTTGCTTAGCACCGAATATCTGGGGAGGCACCCTGACCATTTATCAATGGCGATGCATCAAGCAAGGCCATGTCATCGAACGCACGAGGACAAATATTTTGCAATCAATTTCGCGGGGGGTGGGACCGTGCCCGGTGTGTGCGGGCCGACGACGGGGTGGCGGAAAAGGCCAGCTTGTCTGAGGTATGCGCCGTGAGAGCGGGATCACATTCCACGACAGGCTCGGCAAGCCGATGATGCTCCGAGTTTGTTACTCGCGTTGCACGAGTCGAAGCTCCTGGACCTTAGTCTCCGCAGGAAGGATCACTCTCTCACTAAGGTCGCCGATCAGTTGCTCCTGGTTGTCATAGCTGTGGACCTTCAAGAACGAGGGAAAGTGACAGTAGAAATCGAACATGCCCGGCTCCTCCTGCGTCGCCACAATAACCGGCTGCACGGGCACACTTGGAAGGTTCGGCACAATTGTACGTAGCTCCTGCAGCACGCTTTTGGCGTCGGATATATCGGCAATGATGAACCGCGCCATGCGCGCCAAAAGCGTGATCGTCTCATCCGTGTTTCGGCTCAACGGGCGTTCAAAGTCGAACAGGATTGGCAGATAGCCTCGCTCTCGTAACTTTTCCCGCATAGCGTCGAGAACTGCTTTGCGGTCTTGGGTGAAACGGCCAAGGATCAAGACCGCTTTGGACGTGATGGTGTCGATAACGTCGCGGATCTTTTGGTTGTGAAGCAGTAGATAGACGAACTGAGCGACCTCGATGTTATCAACTGTGATCTCGAACTCGGTGTCCGGTGTTATGAGCAGATCTTGCTGCTTGGCGCCTTCTAGCTTTACACCCCATGCAGATACCCCGTAGATGCAACAGTCGGTGAGATCGGCGCTCCTCAAATCTGCTCGCACTAAGGTGGCCAACTGGAGGTCCGCCTCGCTGAGCTGCGCCCCAACAAGGTCCGCCCCGGTGAGGTTCGCTCCGCCGAGGTCCGCCCGGCTAAGGTCCGCCGTGCTGAGATCCGCCGCTATGAGGCACGCCGCGATGAGCGTCGCCCCGGTAAGGTCCGCCCCCCTGAGGTTCGCCCTTATAAGGGTCGCGTGGGTGAGGTCCGCCGTGCTAAGGTTCGCCTCGCTCAGGTTCGCGTCGGTGAGGTTTGCGTCCCCGAGGTTCGCCTCGCTGAGGTCCGCTTTGCTGAGGTTTGCGTCGCTGAGGTCCGCCTTTGTGAGGTCTGCCTTTCTGAGGTCTGCCTTTCTGAGGTCTGCCTCGCTGAGGTCCAGATCGGTGTGTGGGTTCTCAACACGCCACGCGTTCCAGGCGGCCACCCCCTTCTTAAGCTGAGCGATGTGATCGGGGTTGGCCATACGGGCAAATCGTTCGGCAGTGCGTGCGCTAAAGCGGGGCGGGAACTGGGCGACCAACCATGCCGTAGTGTTGATGAAGCGCGCGTGCCGACGCTATTTGCAATAGAGTATTCTGGACCAGTGAGCGCTTGAGTTGCCCAGATTGACGCAAGGGTCAATTCGGTGATCTGCGTATGGTACCTCTCGCTCAAAATTCGTTGGCGTAAAGTGGGGCGTGCCGAAGCCGGAGAAGCATGATTTTAGCCTCAAGCTGGCTCGCGTAATCGAGCCAAAGGGCGGACCGGGCGTTGAGCTAGCGACCCTTGAAGACGCCGCCGCTTCATGGAGAAGATGCGGCCGTTTCGGCAGCGGTGGCCGCATTGGGATTATGCGGCGGAGCTAGTACTCATCGCTGCGACGACGGGCGAAGAGGCCGGTATCGAAAGAGCGACAGCGCAGATGGAACGAGCGCTAAGGCGTGACAATTGGTTGTGACGATGCCGCACGGTTCCCATTCCCTCGGTGAGTCGCCCGGTTCACGCCCGGGCGGCTTCTCGTTGTCGCGCATGAACGAGCGAGCGCAGCGTAAATCTCGGCAAGCCAGCCGTGCGCAAAGCCTCTTTGCGCCATTCTGTGATTGACGCATTTATAGATGGATCAGCCCTTCACGCGTTGCATCTTTGGGAGACGGAATAATGAGCCCGGCTGAAGAGTGGCAAGTTGGCGGCAAGTTCTTCACTTGGCAGTCCACTTTGCCAGAAAACCACGCGCGCCCAGTGAAGATCTTCTACGTCTGCATGGGTGATGAGGCAAAGCCCGCGATCGTCATGATCCA
>Ga0126371_10006658_pt1 | contig 10295 bp, 12 predicted proteins | sample PanSoiMetaPlot_4_FD_110145 | JGI IMG/M metagenome (GOLD analysis project Ga0126371, IMG submission 110145) | Tropical forest soil microbial communities from Panama - MetaG Plot_4 | ecosystem: Environmental > Terrestrial > Soil > Tropical forest > Bulk soil | place: Panama | collected 2016-02-17
AATAACACCTTGACGGACGATTCCCATCCTTGTGTTCTTTGCAGGCGTGATCTGGGCGAGCCCGCGTAAGACCCGGAGAAAACCTCACTACAAACCGCGTCTGCGATTCGACCTCGCGATGTTACGTCTCGCAGTCCGACTGTAAACGGAAGGCCGCTTTTCATCGCCATCTTCTAACTCCGTCAGAGCTCGTTTTCGAAACTGCAGGAATGCCACTGTTGGATCGAGCGTCTTGCACTCTTCTGCAAATCGGACTTGTGCCGGCTTCTGCACTTCCGTTGCGGTAACGAACGAGTAGCTCGCATATCGAAAAGCATCGATCACATCATCGGCATGGTCTCCGGGCACTTTGAGGATGTCCCCCGGGTTCTTGGGATCGTGGAGCCGAAAGGCGCATGGGTCGTCGTCTCGTTTGATCCATCAACGAACAAAGAACAACGGGACGCTCTCGCACCGATGATTCTCAAAACGTATGGTCTGGAATGGGGCGAAGTGAAAGTACAGGAAGCTCCGATCGAGATCAACCGGACGGGCGATATAGTGAGTGCCAGTCTGGGTGGTGGACAATATGCTTCGATGAAGCTCCAGCGCGAAGGCGGTGCGTACGGCAAGGGCGTGGTGTTGAGAAACGTGAAATATTTTGGAGCACAAAACAACGACGGTTTCGAAATGTATCGCTGACTCGATCACAGCGCTAATGTACAAGGACACAAATTCTCGTACTCCGACCGGAATGCTTTTCTGATTTCGATCGATACTCACGAAGGCGAGTCCGGCGGCATGTCGGGCAGCAAATGAGAACCATTCGCTAGGACGCCCCCGCGTTAAGCGGGGGCTTGTCATTTCAGTGGGAGACGCCGAGGGGTCCCGATTATTTGGGAGTGACTCCGGTAATCTATCGGGACCTAGTCCCGTGTTATGTGCAGTGTTCTCAATGTTTGATTAGAAATTACCAAAGGGCAATACCCCTTCAGCATTGGCCCATCGTGCCTTGTCGCCTTGTCCCGTTCCTCCTAGGATCGACCTAACTGAGTCCAGACCCGCGCATTTCTTCGGGACGCGAGCATCAAGCACTTCGCGGCATTCCTCAGTCGGTAAGTCGCACTTGTTGCACGTAGCCATATGATTCGGAACAAAACACGCGGTTTCTCGTTGCTGGAACTGCTTACCGTTGTCGCCATTATTTTCATTCTGGCCGCCCTTTCCGTGCCGCGGCTGATGACGCAGGTCTACACCATTCGACTCCGCTACTCCGCTAACAATGTCAGCGGACAGCTGCAACGGGCCCGCATGGAAGCGGTTCGTAAGAATTCCTTTTACACGTTGCAATACACCGCGGGATCGCCGGCGTTGGTGACAGTGGCCGACAAGACGGGCACCACGGTGACGACAATTCCCGCGGCGGTGCTGGGCGCGAATGTCACAAGCTATTACGGGACCGGCAGTGGTGCCCCGGGGGAAAGCTCGCTCGTGACTACCTTGGGATTCACTCCGGCACTGAGCACGAGTGGATCCCCCGGCTTCAACTCCCGGGGACTGCCGTGCGTTCCTGCTGGCCAGGTCTGCACACCGATCGCGGGTCAGGGGTTTGTGTTCTTCTTGTCAGGTCCGATGGGTTCCCGAGCTGTGGGGTGGTCCGCGGTCGCCGTCACGCCGAGCGGACGGTGCCAAGTCTGGGCGTACGACGGAAATTCCTGGGTACAAATGTAGATTTTGAGATTGCGAAAGACGGTTTCACGCGCATGGGCGACCGACAAATAACTAGTGATAAACGCGCGACATCTGAGAGCGGATTCACCCTCATTGAGCTGATGATCGCCGTCGCTGTTCTTGCGATCGGTATGCTGGGCGCGATGGTGCTCATGATCATGAGCATGCAGACTGACTCCCGCAACAAGTCCGATACTACGGCGACGGTTCTCGATCAACAGGTCATCGAGCTGTACTCGACGCTCAAGAACTATCCGCAGCCCACCGCTGTCACGATCACCGACTGCGCACTGACCGGCTCCAACGCACATCGGGCGGATCTTGGCCAGGGAGCTGCTCCAACGGGAAATGGAGCCACCTTGTTCACCTCCGCCACGGCCCCGAGCACCGCACAAATCGGCGACATCAACTGGAGCGCTTCTTTACCCACTCTCGCCACCGCTACCCAACCCGGGTACGCGATGGAGTACCAGACATGCAGCGGAGAAATTTACGAAGTGCGCTGGAACGTGATGAACCTGACTCCGGCTACACCGCCCGCCGGTTCCAGTGGCCGGCTCAGCCTGTTGACCGTCTCTGCCCGGCAGAAGGCGGCGGTGTCGGCTACCGCGGCTGGTGCGGCCAACGTCCCGATTCTTTACGCAGTTCCGGTTACTTTGCGCAGCATGATTGAGCAATAACTATGAAACGGATCGCGAGACAAACGAAATTGACGTCGCCTGGACGGTCCAGCTCAGGGGCACGAGGTTTTTCGCTGCTGGAACTGGCGGTTGCCTCTGTGGTGCTAATCGTCGTGACCGCCACGGCGGTGAACTACATCAGCGTCGTTACGCGGCGCAGTCACGCGGAGCAGACCAAGGTCGATATGACACAAGAAGGCCGCGAGTTCGTGGATGAATTCGAGCGCGACATCCATCAGTCCGGCTATCCCGGATGCGCCGACTTCAACAATTTTGGTATCAACAACTGCGCTACAGGTACGAACTACGCGAACGTCAACTTCGCCGCCGGCCTGACCTCGCTCTCCAGTACCGGGATCTCGTTCGAAGGAGACGTCAACGGCGATGGCGTCGTTGAGAGCGTGCAGTACCGGCTGATCGATTTGGCCAATAACTACCCTCCCTCCACCAGCTGCCCTTGCGTCATTCAGCGCAGCGAAGTTTCCAAGGCCAACGCGGCTACGCCTGCCTGGAGCCAGGAACTGCAGAATGTTGTCAACAGCGGTGTTCCGGTCGGCAATCCTCCCGCTGCCTACGGAGGTGGACTCCCCATCGCCGGCAACTTTCTCGGCGGGACCATGTCCAATACGGCTTATTACGCGGCCTTGACCACCTTCAAAGATTTTCCTGTTTTTACCGCGTACGACCAATATGGCGCCCCCATCGCTCTGCCGCTCGATAACACCACGCCGGCCGGACAACAGACGCTGGCCACGGTGAAATCGGTCCGCCTGACCATTAACCTGCTGGGCAGCGGTACCACGGGATACGACTTGCAGACAGGAGTGCGGCCCGTCGTGACGCTAGTGGGGAATGGGCGCCGGAACAACCGGATGGCATGGGAAAAGTAATGACTCTTCGAGAGGACACTATGAACAGTAAATCGAGATTCCCTCTTCTGCTGGTTCGGGCGCCTCGCGATCAAGCCAGAAAAGGCGAATTCGGTATGGCTTTGATCCTCGTGTTACTTCTCCTCATGATCGTCAGTGCCATTGGGCTCGGAATGCTGTACATGTCGAACACCGAGAGCGCAATCAACACGAATTATCGAGACACACAGTTGTCCTTTTTCGCCATGCGCGCGGGCTTAGAAGAGGCAAGAGACCGCATGCGGACGAACAGCCCGTGGCCGATCACACCGCCAACGGCAATGCCTGGTTCGGCGAACTCGGTTGCCTACATTATTAATCCCGCGTCGTCAGGCGACAGCGTGGATCCACAATCAACGGCGAACCCATACTTCGACGACGAGTTCTGCCACGAATATTTCGCAAACATACCATTTTCGCCTCCTTCCCCTAGCATGCCGTGTACGACGGCCCCCCAGACCGGTTCGGTGGCCGCGTACATTTCGAGCATCTCGCCCAACACCGGAGCGGGAAGCAATATCACGAATTCCCCCGCATTGAAGTTCAAATGGGCGCGTATCACGCTCAAGCAGAACGGCACCTTCGCCGGCCCCACTGGGACATTGAACCCGGCGATGTACGTAGATAGCTCGCAGCCGGCCGGCACTCAAATCTGCTATCAGAGTCTCAACGGACAACAGATCCCGGTTTCTTTGGTTCCGGGTGGTCCTTTCGCCAGTTGCGCTGCAGCACAGAGTGCTGGTGCAGACGCCAATCCGGTCTACGTCGTAACTTCGATGGCCATCACTCCGCAAGGCAGCCGCCGTATCGGCCAATACGAAGTGGCGTCGTTAACTGCTTCGGTCCCTCCGCTCGCGCTCGGGATGGACGGCCCAGCCGCCGTCTATAACCCGGTCGCCAGCTCCAACAATACTTTCATGAATGGAACCGACGACAACAATGGCTATCCAAATCCCCCAGGATGCACATCCACCGGCACGACCGTTCCTGCTATCACAGTCGGGGACAATACGGGCATCAACAACATCACGACCGCTATGCAGGGGCCGCCAAACCAATCAAATATGTACACCGGCTGCACCAATACAGCCTCTCCATGCACGCAAGGGTCTCCATCGGTAGTCAATGGGAGCTCCACCACATTCTCTGGTTCATGGTCGAGCCCCTCGTCGCTCGACACTATGGTCCAATCGCTCGCCAATGTAGCCGACTCGACTTACAGTTGCGGTATCGTCGCTTGGGGTGGCACAGCTTGCAGCCCGTCCGGCTCGCTGGGCACGAATGCCAATCCGCAAATCACCTACGTCAACGGCGACCTCAACTACGGCAACGACTCTGGTGCAGGTGTCCTGATCGTAACCGGAACCCTCTCCTTCAGCGGTAATGCCACGTTCAACGGGCTGATTCTCGTGATCGGTCAGGGCGCCATGGTAGAGAGCGGCGGCGGAAACGGCGGCTTCAATGGCAGCGTGTTCCTGGCCAGAACCCAGTATCCCAATCAGTGTCCTACTGCGCCTTGCGGGGAGCTTCCTGCTCTGAATGCCAGCTACCCGCCAACCATCTCATGGAACGGAGGTGGTACCGGCTTCATTCAATACAACAGCTGCTGGGCGAAGATCGGCAATGGCAGCCGTTATTATCCTGTCGCCACACGGGAGGAAATGTACTAGAACAGAAAAAATTGCCGTCAGTCGCCTGAACCTGCCGGTCAATAACAGCCCTGTTGTGAGATTAAAATTTGTGTTTCTGACCTCTAATGCTGTGTCGAAAGCCTGCGAGAATGCGCAGCTTGCTGCCGTCCAGCGTGCGCTCGGCGTCCTCCGGCTGAACGAGGCCATGAAAGACAAACCTATCCTGCTGTCGGTTGAACTCCCGCACCTCGTGATGCACACGCTCGCGCAGCAACTCGCGCACGATAATACGCTCGCTCAGAATCTCAAGCGACAACTCCCACAGACTCTGAAGCCGTCTCATCGCGAACGCAAACTTGCATTGACGCCACCTCGGAGCGATTCTATCAGCGCAGATGGAAGTCGGTGCGCTTCCCGGACTGGTGCTGAGGCAAGCCGGCAGAATCACAGCTCCCGGGGACTAGAGACACTTTCGAGCTGGGGGTCTGTAGGATTCGTTTTGGGGGGCAGCATGCCTGCATGCAAGAAACCGCTCAAAGTTTCCCTTCGGCTCGCTGCGCTCGACCTATGACGGAACCCTTGCCCGCTCGCCCAATCGCTCCGCCAGAGAACGAAGGCACCACTTCGAAGATTCCCGAGGACAAGTTCGTTTCTTCACATTTTTCCTAATGGCGACAAGACGGGAGCGGAGAGGGAGGCAGGTCAAGCCCGTGCGTTTTCTCAGCACGTCGCCCTCGCGATCGGAGCGAGGCGGGGAAGGCTTGACGCGGAAAAATCTTGGCGAGCCCGGGGAAAACCCGGAAAAAACCTCACTACCAACAATCCATGCAGAGCTGACGACACGGCCAAAAATGGTTGCAGGTACCAAGAAAACGGAAAATTTGGTACGCTTTGGAATGGTGGGTGTTTTCGATGGCCCCGAAGTGATTGATCCGCAAGGCCTGGGCGCTTAACTCAGCGGTAGAGTGCCATCTTCACACTCTGCCGATACCAAGAAAACCAAGGACTTAGCAGGCATCTAGGGGAACGGAAAGGCACGCAAAGAGCAGGCGGGTACTGGCTCCGTTCCCACGTTCGTTCCCTCATTTCTGCACCACCGCAAGGGCGTCGACACGATGTCACTCCCGATGTCATTCCTTCCCTTTTTTCGCCTTGTATTCGCCCTCGATTTGGTGCTACTTTGACAGCGTGGTTCCCCGAAAGAAGATCAACCTCGACGCCGTGCGCGTGCCTAGTAAGAATGTGCGCGAAGTGCGGGTACAGGATCACGCCGGACAAGATCGTGCGGGTTGACTAGGTGAGGCAGAAGTGTCCGGCGTGTGTCGGGGTGGAGTGTAAGAATACGGCTTACGCGAAAGGGCTGCTGAAGGAAATTCTTGGAATTCGGCGTGAGCTCAGCTTTGTTCGCGCTCCAGTGAGAACCAACTTCAACTATTGGCCTAGGACTCACGTTCCATCGGATCCCCCTTCTTGCCTGATGGTTTATTCGACCGACCTGAATGTCACGCAATACTCCGCTCCCGGTACGATGTACGGGATCGACTTTATTTATGAATCACTGTGAACAGAGAATTCGTTCTTAGTTTCTCCGCACTCTATTCGTCACGATTTCCAATTGTCCGCGGCCGCATCTTTGACGGCGCCGTGATGATTTGCAAACATGATCGACATCTGAACGTCCCGGCCGCACGGGCCAATAAGCAATCACCTAACTGCAAGTAAACCGAGGTAAACTAGGATGACGAAGAACCATAAAGTCTATTCCAGATACGTTTTTAACCGTGGTCTCCCAACGCTTTGGAAGGGTGATGCATCCGACGCCGGATCTCCCTTTCGTTCGGTAGCGATTACATCAGACGAATTCAATTCGACGCAAGGTACGTTTCAGGTCCTCGCCCTTGAAGACACCGGCCGGGGAATTTCGAGAAGGAAAGTTCGCCGGATCCGACCGGGAGTGGCAGTCTAACTTGCGGTCGTCTACGTCCTAACATCTAATCCCTCTTCCGTACCGAAATGGATCGCGCTCGGCCATTGTCTGCCAACTCTGGAAACGTCTAAAGGAGTTGCCTTTTCCCCTTCGCCCGCTCTTTGCTGGATAGCTGAGCAGTGTGATTCGAAACTCGCCTCTCCAACTACTCAAAACTTTTTCCGGGGTTCTTGTGCCAAACCACTTCAAAACTGCGCATTAGATAACTAGCTTCAGATTTCGTTTTTCGGGTGAACCTCATTGACTGAAAACCAGACTTTTCCTATTCCCGCCATTGAGCGCCGCTTTGCCTTCGAAAGGCGCCGGCGTGTGGCTGAATTGTCGGAGGAGGAGATGCGGCTGGAACTCCTCACCTCTGAAGTGACAGGGTTGCCGAATCGTCGGGCTTTCGAAGAAAAGGGCCCAGCGATGGCAGTTGCGATTTCCGATGTGGACGGTCTGAAAGCCTTGAACCAGTACGGATATGACGTTGGAGACGCCATACTCAGGGCCAAGGCAGATGCACTTCGCGAAGGCGGGCTTGAAGCCTATCACGACAAGGGAGATGAGTTCTTGTGTAGGGGACCTGATGCCAAAGAACTCAGGGGCAGGCTCGAATGCGCCAGAAGCATCCTCAGGAATCTCGTGATAGCGGTTAATCGACTAGATGGGACAATCTTGCGAATCAAGGGCGCGGACTTCAGTTATGGGATTGGTCGCGACCTCGAAGAGGCAGAACTCAGTCTCAGAAATCATAAGGCCGAACGCGAAGCCCGAGGAGAGGTGTCACGCGGACGGCTGTGCGGGATTTCTCTTTGGAGGGAAAGCAAATATGAGATTCCCCACCCCCAGCCTGTTACGCCCGAAAACAGGCCTTGCCAGCCATTACTTCCGTAACTCCGGCGATCCTCAAATCTCTCGAGCCGCGCGATGCCCGGTGCATAGTTCATTAGAAGTTGCTTAGACCGGAGAAATACAAATGGGTTTACTCTCCTTCATTCACAACACACCGCCGAGTCAACCCGCTCAGAATCTTGAACCTCCTGCCCCGCCGACGAGAAGCATAAACGCCTCCCCCAAATCAGCCCTGGTTGTCGAAAATGACGGATGCTTATCGAAGTTTTTGAGCAGGTGTTTGAAAGATGAGGGGTACGCGATCCGTACCGCTTCCAGCACTGAAGAAGGGCTCCGTTTGTACCGTGATTTTGGACCATTCAATGTCGTGCTGATCAACTATTGTGTGCCTCAGCGTAGCGGTCATGGTATAGATCCCCTCGCCCCACAGACCAGAGGAATCGAGCTTGCGCTGGCTATTCGTGAAATTGATTCCTTCCAAGGAATAATCGTCACAGCATTTGCATTTAAAACAGCAGCAGAGGTACCGCGTCCACCGGAGGCGATGCACATCCCGATTCTCGTTGATTGCAGTGTCCTCCAGTTGCGGGGATCACTGGAAAAGATCGAGGTTGATCGGGCAATCAAAGCGCTAACTTCTGCTGATCTGTTACGGCTCCGCCAATTCGCCAAGCTCCTGGTGCGAGGCATCGGACGAGCTGCACGTGGCCGCGACTGGGAGGACCTGCTCGAAGAAGCTTTGTATCGGACTCTGATTGGAGCCAGCGATACTCAAAACGGCAGACACTGGAATAGGAAGGTCCCGTTCGTACAGCATCTGGCGGGTGTCATAAGAAGCATCGCAAGTGTCTGGAAGCGACAGTTCAGAGAGAACGAAACCTATCTGGTGTCGGAACTCGCGGTTTACGACTCGGAGGGGCAAGAACATTCGCCCATCGACAATGTGTCTTCAGGTTGCGTGCCAGCAGATCGACGTCTGGTCGAGAAGAGTGAAGAAGAACGTGTCTTTGCGCTATTCGGGGACGACGCCGGCGCAAGTCAAGTTCTGCGGGGAATAGTCGACGGGCTGAAGAAGAACGACATTAAACTTGCATACGGTTTGGATGAAAAAAAGTACTTGGCGGCCATGAGGCGAATCCGAGCCAAACTACTGGGTAGAAAAAGAGGGGGCAATGATAATGGCAGATGATAAGAGGCGCGAAGGGATATTGGAAAACGTGGTGGGTCACCTGGCCGATTCCGTGTTGGCACTGCCCGATGAAAGCATTCTGGCTGAAGCCGGTGAACCTGGATCTGACCTTTACGAAGACGCTGAGCATGTGCGCTTGGTGCTCAGCGAGGCGTCGCAGTTGCTTGAGGATGTTACTAGACGGTTATCAAATATGGGCCACACGATCAACTCAAATTATTGGCGTCGCGATCACGCGGGATTTCACACCAAATGCCTCAACTGCGGTTCATCGGTGAGTTTCACAATGGCCACTCGCGAAGCGCAAGGCGGGGCTCTGAATGCGCCATGCTCTGCGAGTAACTGGCACAAGATCCCCAGACGGGCAAGCCTGTAGGAAATCGAGGTGTGGTTCGAGTCCGTTTCAAATGGAGGTCCCACTGATGTTATTCCCTCGGGAATTGTCCAGTGCAGTTGTGGGGGGCTTATGAGTACTGATTACACAATGCATGCATCCTGGGTAATTCAGAGACCACCGATGGCGGTCAAAGTTGCCATGGCGAAGCAAGCCATTGAGCAGGGACTTACAAAAGACATGTTTGTGCGCAAGAACATGGAAGGAGTTACGGACCTTATGGAGTACGACTGGTTTGGGCAGGATTGGGGTTACGCATACAGTTTGGCGAAAGAGGAGCTGAGCAAATCAGGAATTTGAGACTACATTAACCGTTGCTTTTGCCCCTCAAAGCGATCAATCCATCAGAAACAAGGGGCCGTGACAAATGTTGCTTACTAGCTTTTGAGATCGAACGAGGAGATTAAACCCTGATGGACACGAAGACACTGGTGGTCGGGCAGGACGTTTACATGGTTAAACCTCCTTACCCTTTCTGGTTTTGCATCGACGAGGGCATGGTGGTCAAGGTTACGCCCGAGGGCGTGGATGTGCAAGTTGTTGACCGGCAAACTGCTGATGCAGCTTACTGCCAGCGCAAGGATAGAGGGGAGAAGGCGATCAAGATTACGCCGTCGCGTGTTGAAGTGCAAGTTGCTGACCTGCAAACTGCTGACCTGATCCGATTCGATACCAGTGGGAAAGAAACCGACGTTAGCCGTCGCGACAGGTTAGGTTTTGGGCCAAGTCCCCGAGACAAATTTTATAACTCTCTTTGGCAGTCAGCTCCTGAGTTCGGACCTTGGCATTTGGACGACATGCCATTCGAGAAACGCAAACATTTGCTGGCGAATCAATTTTTTGGCTCTTCACTGCTTGAGGAGATATATAAGCTCGCGTACCATTGTTCATCTATCCCAAATATAATTTCCCCCAGCTACCAAAAAGTTGAAACGGACAACGGTCTCGTGTACGCCTTTAGC
>Ga0126371_10006659_pt1 | contig 10294 bp, 7 predicted proteins | sample PanSoiMetaPlot_4_FD_110145 | JGI IMG/M metagenome (GOLD analysis project Ga0126371, IMG submission 110145) | Tropical forest soil microbial communities from Panama - MetaG Plot_4 | ecosystem: Environmental > Terrestrial > Soil > Tropical forest > Bulk soil | place: Panama | collected 2016-02-17
ACCACCGCTTCCAGCGGTCCGTTTTGCCTGCGGGTGGCGCGGTCGTGGTGATGGCTGGCTGGCTCATGCTGGTTCCTCAATCTTATAGATTTTGTCGGGCGTAAGACCATTCAGCATTTGCACCTTGCCCGAAGGCCAGCGAATCACCACTTTCTCAATCTGCGGATTCTTGCCCAGCCCGAAATGGATACGGCGATCGTTCTCCGCGGCGAAACCACAGCCGCCGGATACTTCCTGGATCTGCTCCTGCCCGTTCCAGTAGAGCGCTACCTGTGCGCCGATGGCGCTGCGATTGCTCTTTGTTCCCTCCAGCGCGAACTCAATCCACTTGTTGTCTGGCGTCACGATGTTTTTGTAGACCAGCAACGGTCCGCGCTGGTGCGCAACCACTACATCGAGTGCGCCATTGTTCCACAGATCGACGAGTGCGACTGCGCGTCCATCGTGCGTGTCCGTGACTCCCACCGCCTGGGCCACGTCCACGAACTTCCCTGCGCCATCGTTGATCCACACATGCTTCTGCTGATAGCCCGACAGGCTACGCCCATCCATCGCGGGCCAGTCTTTGGCGTCTCCAATAATTGAGGCGTTGCCGCCCGCGATCTTAGAAAAGTCATACCAGTAATTCCGCTTGCGGTCGAGCGAGACATAGCCGTTTGTCAAAAAGAGATCGATGTTGCCGTCATTATTCAGATCTCCAAACTGCGCGCCGAAGCTCCAGCCGCCAAGCTCAACACCCATGTCGCGCGCCAGGTTTTCGAACTTGAGGTCATTGCCGGATGTGCCTTCTTTCGGCACCCACAGATTGTTTCCCTGGATCAACACGCCGTCTTCTGAAATGTTCGAGACATAAACAGAGTAGCGGCCTTGGTTGAAAATGTCGCCAAAGGCAACATTCATGCCGCTCTTGGGTGCGAAGCCCACACCGGTCTGCTCGCCTGCTTCATGGAAACGCTTGCCGTCGTTCAGGTACAGTTCGGATACGCCATAGTCGTTGGCTATGAAGAGATCGGGATGCCCGGTACCGCGCAGATCAGCCGCACCTGCAGCCAGTGCCCATCGTCGGCTTACAATGCCAACCTTCGCACTGACTTCTTCAAACTTACCGTTGCCCAGATTGTGAAAGAGATATTTCCGTCCGCCGTTTTTAGCGTATTCAAAGCTGTCCGGCATCATCTCGGTTGACTTGAGGTGCCACAAGTCAACGTTTTCCGGGTAGTAGCCGCCGACGAAGAGATCGAGCAACCCATCGCCATCGTAATCAAACCAGACGGCGGTGTTGGCATTGATCCATGGCGGCAATTCCGCCTGCTCACTTACACGGGTAAAACCGTGGCCATGTTCATTGTGAAACAGCTCAGGACGCCCCCACTTGATCAGGAACAGATCTTCATAGCCATCGTTGTCGTAGTCGCCCCACACAGCGCCCATAGAAACGCCTGTGCCCGGCTGGTTCACGTCGGCAATGCCCATTTCCTCGCCAACATCTTTGAAGGTGCCGTCGTGCATGTTGCGATAAAGATGGTTCTTGCTGCCCTCTTTGCTGTTGGTCACATAGATGTCTGGCCAGCCATCGCGATCAAAATCAACGATGGAAACCGAAGCGCCCATGGACGCCACTTCCGGCATGATGTGCGCCAGTTTGGGGTCGAGTGTCGGTCCCTGATGGACAAAATCAATGCCTGCCGCGTGAGAGACTTCTTTGAGATAAAAGCCGTGGCGGGCGAGCGCGGCGCTCTCATCGAGCGTCGTTGCTGATGCCTTACGCGCAGATGAGATGCGCTTGATCACGATGGGAGTCAGCAACAGGCAGCCGAAAAAAATTGCAATCAGTATTCGTGCGATGGGTACGCGCTTCATTTTGCTGCGCTGCTCCTCAATGCGTTGTCAAACATGTCCGGCGTAACGTAGCGCGTTTGATACGTCTGCCAATCGTTGGTGTGGTGTTGATATACCCAGTCGTCTTCCAGCTTGCCCGGTGTCGTGTCGTACTCGGTCCGAGCGTGGTAGGGATAGGGCAATACAGTTTTGGAATCCGTTGAGTTGTAGTCGCCGTCCTTGATCCAGCCATCGCCTGCGATCACATAGTCGCGCACCCATCCCGCGGGCGGTGCCGGAGGGGCGGCAAAGCGCAGCGCCAGCTCGTCGCCTGCGTTCATGATGACGTAGCGGTCGTCGATGCCTGCCAGCAGCGGACGGACATCGCCATAGCGCGTGTAGTAACCGGCAAGGTCGCGCCAGATTTGTGCCGTTGCCATTAGATGGTTATAGTCCGGAATCTCAGGCGATGAGGCGTTGGCCTGATGAATGACCGAGTACCCGCGGTAGTGCAGATCAGCGGTAGCCGGGGCCAGCCGCGTGATTTTCAGTTGCGCATCCGGAAGGCCCTTCGCCCACTGAATTGCGTCCCAGTAGATTTCGAGATTCGTGCGCAGGCGCACTTTGCGCGGTGTTCCGGGAACGAAGACATTCGTCAGATCGATAAGACATACTTTATTGCGTCCGGCGGGGAAGCCGAGATTTGGCTTCGCCACTTTCCAGCCGCCGTGTCCATCGGGAATCTCAAGACTCAGCGGACGTGGGGCTTCATGATGCCCCTGGCTCATTGCAATGTTGATCGATGAATCGGATGGATGCAGCCAGCCGCGCGCAACCAGCCACAGCGGCCCTGTCGTCGGCGCATCTTTGCCCAAGTCAATCTCGACATAGTGATCGCGCGTTATTCCCTGATACTGCCCACGGCCGAATGTGTCGAGATACTTTCCGTCGAGTGCACTCAGAATGTCTGTCACGTCCTGTCCGTTGTCATCGACTGCGCGCGCGATGGCCTGCGGCTCTGCGACAGCCGTCACAGCGAGCTTCACCGGAGGCACGGCATAGCGCTCATCAGTGAATATCTCTGTGCCTGCGGGATGATCGACCGTCATCAGCGAGAGGTAGTCGTAGTAGTAGGTCTCCCACAACTCGCCTGTGATGCGCAGGTCGTAATAGCCATCGCGTGGCACAAGCTGATTGCGTCCAATTTTGTACCACTCCTGCGTGGCTTCAATCCGCGCAGGGCCAAGTGCGTTAATACGCAGACCAATGGCCGATCCCCACGGCACAGTGTCCTTCACAAACTCCATCTGCTTGCCGTTATAGGCGAACAGGAATGGGCACGATCCTTTCAGCCGCTGCTCGGTCACAATCTGCTGGTCAGCTTTGAGGGCAAATTCCGCACGCACCGAGCCGTTGGGCCAGACGATGCGCGCCACATCCACTTCCGTCTGATTACCGAGACCGAAATGCAACTCTGGACTGCTGATCGGCTGTTTCTGCACGAGCAGCCCGGAACGAATCTCGATATCACCACCGATGCCGTATGAGTTGATGCGCTGGTCGCCGGTAGCCTGCCGTGCGCGGGGACGGATGGTCTGCCAGTGATAAGTTTTCGTTCCGTGATTTATGCCTTCCTGCGCTGCGCTATCGGCAGAAATCTCCAGCAGATCGAGCCGCCCATTGCCCTGTAGATCAGCCGCACCAAAAATCTTGGCTGTAGCTGCAGGCTTGTTCATCTGCACAAATTTTCCTTGCTCGTCCTGAAGCCAGATAAGAGCGCTCTGCGCCGAATCAACTGAAGAAAGCAGCAGATCGAAAGCGCCGTTATTGTCCAGGTCGCCGGCATGCAGACGGACTTCATGCGCCAGATAGTTCGCGGCATCCGGCACATTCGCAATGACGGCCTGTGTCCAGCTTTTGCCGTCTTCTGATTCAGAGAGCGAAACAATCGCGCCGTCTCCGCGAACGGCAAGCAATGCGAGCACGCCATTGCGATTCACATCGGCGACGGCAATCGCCTTGACGGTGGAGAAACCAGACACGTCCTGCTCGTGGAACCTGCCTGAACGGTCGTTGATGAAAACATGCAGCTGACCCGAGCCGTCGATCAATGCTGCGTCGGGATTGCCGTCACCATTCAGATCAGCCCACACAAACTGCCGTATGCCGGAAATGCCGGCGAAAGGATGAATCGGCTGGAATGTGCCGTCACCGTTGTTTCGTAAAGCTGTGGGTAAGCCATCTTTTTCGCCGAGGACGATGTCGAGATCGCCGTCAGCTTCAATGTCCACCGCCCATGCTCCTGTGTAGGAACCATCAATAATCGGACGAGACAACTTCGTCTGCGCGGTTATATCAGTGAAAGCTTCAGGATTGTCCTGACGCATGAAGCGCAGGCCGCCAGCGCCTGCCAGCACCATATCGGTCTTGAAGTCGTAGTTGAAATCGACTGGGAGAATTCCTTCAGGCGTCGGCGTCACATTCGCCGGACCACCCGGAAACGAAAAAGTCGCACCTGTTGAAAGACGCACATCGTGCGCGTTCGCAACTGCTACTGTCGGCGCCCCGGAACCATTCAGTGAAATGGCTTCGATCCAGTCCCACTTCTCTGCCGGCAGATTCGCTACCGGCTGTGCCGCGAATGTCATGGCCTCGTCAGCGGAAGCAGGCTTGAAATCAGGAGAGGCCAGCCGCAAAAAATGCGTAAACGGAATTGCCTCTTCGCCCGGCTGTGGCTTGATCTCCGACAGGCTGGCGCGAAATTCCGGGACCTGCATCAGCACGTTTCGCAGAAATATAGACCGCGTGGCTGCCGTCTTTGGCTCAGGTCCTCCGGCGGCCGCCTGCAAGGCTGTCAACTGTTGTTTCACGTCTGCCGGCCACGCGCCTGATTGCGCCGCGATCTTCTCTACAGTAGCGTGCAGTGTCGCCGCATCTCCGCGTTTCGCCGAAATACGGCTTAGTTCGAGCAGCGCGGCAAGATTATTTGGCTGGATAGTGAGAATCTGCTGCATCAGCTTCTCGAAATCGGTGTCGCTGTTTTCATCACCCTGACGCTCGACTTCCGATGCAAGCTGATAGACAGCACGCAGATTCGCAGGGTTCAGTTTGATCGCTTGTCGCAGATCAGCAATCGCCTTGACGGAGTTACCACGGTCGCCCTCCAGCAAGCCAAGCAGATAGTAGATGCGGTCATTCTTCGGAGCAAGCTCGCGCGCCTTGTCCAGCCGCTGCGCCGCCGTATCAAAACTGCGCTGGCGGAGGGCCAGAATGCCCCAGTTGGCCCACGATGCAGGCTCTCCCGGAACCATCTGCGATGCCTTTCCCAGATACCTGTCGGCGCGAACATCGTCGCCGACCTGCAGCGCAGCCAGGCCCACATAAAACGTGGAGATGAAATCGGAATAAGCCTTTGCAGATGGGTCGGGCAGACTGGAGCGGCATCCTGCTGAAAGACACCCCAGGACAGCCAGAGTACAGGCAAATGACTTTCCCCACCGTCTGCTGGATCTTAAATTTTTTTCGCGCTGTGCCCGGCCGCTTGGTTTCCTGGTTCTCATGCAATCTTTTATTGTGGAGGCTTTATTGAACATATCGCAACGGAGTCCAGGACAGAAGGCGGTAGCCGACACCCGTCATTCCTCAGAAAAACTCGCGCGTGCACCAGAGAAGGCAATACCAATCTAGTCAAACCGGCATTAAACTGTCTTCGATGGATTGTCTGGTATTTCCATCCATCTAAAGGTTGAGAGGCCCTCAGTTGCGAATACTGGCGAATACATCGCCAGTTAGAAACAAAACTCAATCGCGGGTTGGTTGACCGCCTGGGTGGTTTCCGTGAATTCTTGCAGAACTTATGCTTAGGAAACTTATTCAGCTTTGCCTTATGGCAATCGCACTACCCTTGTGCGCTCAAGACAACTTCTTTGAGAAGTGGGAGGCGCGCGCTTCGAAGACGCAGTCTCAACAGCCTTCGTGGTCGGTTCCGCTGGTCGCGCCGTATCCGATGCTGGTCCAGGTGTTCCGCGCGGACTTCGTTCGCCAGATCACACCTTCACGCACTGCGACATGGAATTACGGCTTCAGCCGTGGGCTCAATCTCATTCCCGGCTTCAACAGCGAATTCGATTTCTACTATCCGCCGTATATCCAGCACAATTCACCTACAGCCAAAGACGGCTTTGGCGACGTCGGCTTCCTCTACAAGTACCGCATTCTCTCGGCGAACGAGAAGCGCGGAAACTACATGTTGAGCGCACAAGTGAACGCGACCATTCCGACAGGCAGCTACAGCAACGGCAGCACTGACGCATCAGTCAATCCCGCCCTTCTCGCCGGCAAAGGTTTCGGCAGGTTTGATGTCATTTCCACGCTGGGTGGAACATTACCCACCGAAAACACCGCCACGCTGGGCCGTTCCATCGCCTGGAATACCATTGGTCAGTATCATCTGGGGAAGTATTTATGGCCGGAAGTTGAGTCGAATGCGACCTGGTTTTATGGCGGGAAGAACGATGGGAAAATGCAGAACTTTCTGACACCCGGTCTGACAACCAGCAGATTCAAATTCCATCCGGGTGATGCTAAAAGTCGTACTGGCATTGCCGTCGGAGCGGGAATGCAGATTGCCTCGTCTCACTTTCACACGTTTAACCATGGGTTGGTCTTCTCCGCCCGGTTTATCTTCTGACGCATTTTTGCGCCGCAGGACGCCTTTAGGTTTGGTTTTCAACTCAATCTTTTGGCCGAGGCGCAATACCGGAATGCGCAGCTAAGATCATCAAGATTAAAAATCGACACTTCAGTGTTGCACCTATCGTCGTGTTTCTCAGGCTGGGAATGTCATGAGCTCAACAAAAGAGCGAGCCGCAAGAAAACATATTACGAATGCCGGAACCGCTTTGCGTCCGCTCGTCTTTATCTTCGCGCTGTTGGTTCTCTGGGAGTTTGCGGCGCGGCATCAGCCTGCACACCTGCTTCCCGGCCCATGGGAAACTGCCGGGGGAATCGCAGATCTGGTGCGCCATAATCTGCTGTTGAAGTATATAGTCGCTTCGCTCTTTCGCGTGACGTGGGGTTTTGTGCTGGCGGCGGTTCTGGCGATTCCTTTGGGGTTAGCCATCGGCTGGTATCGCCGCGCGGAGATGGCGTTTAACCCAATCATTCAGATTCTTCGCCCCATTTCACCGCTCGCCTGGATTCCGATTGCCATTCTCTGGTTCGGCGTGGGCGATCTCGCCGCGATTTTCCTCATTTTCATTGGATCGTTTCTGCCGTTGCTGGTAACGGCTGCCAACGCGGCCCGGAATGTCCCTGACGTGCATGTGAACACGGGCCGCAATTTCGGTCTGGGCCCGGCGCGCCTTTTGTATCAGGTGCTCTATCCAGCAGTGATTCCTCAGTTGATTGTCGGCTTGCGGATCACCCTCGGCGTCGCCTGGCTTGTAGTAGTTGCCGCTGAGATGATCGCGGTAAATTCCGGCCTCGGTTTCCTGATCATCGACGCGCGTAACGCCGGCAATCGCTATGACCTTGTGGTTGCGGGCATGGTGATTATCGGAGTGATTGGTTTTCTGCTCGACGTGGGAATGCGCTCTCTCGAAAGAGTGAAGTCGTTCCGCTGGGGCTATTCGGAGGATTAACGGTGCTGGTCAAGGAAAGTATTGCGATTCCCGCGCTCAAAACAAAGCTCGCCGTCGAAAATGTCAGCGTGACATTCAAGCGGGACGGCAAGAACATGCCCGTGCTGGAAAACATCAACCTTGAAGTCAGAGACGGAGAATTTATCTGCCTGCTTGGACCATCAGGATGCGGAAAAACAACACTGCTGAACGCGATGGCTGGATTTCTTTCTCCTACCAGCGGCGAAATACAAGTTGATGGCGAAGCAGTGCGCGGGCCCGATTCGCGTCGCATTTTTGTCTTCCAGGAACGAGGAGTCTTTCCCTGGCTTACAGTTGAGGGCAACATCGGCTTCGGCCTTTTCAAATTGCCTCGTGTCGAACGAGAGCGCCGAATCGCGCACTACATCAAAATGGTGGGACTCGATGGCTTTGAGAAGGCATATCCGCACGAGCTTTCCGGCGGCATGAAGCAACGTCTTGAAGTTGCCCGCGCCCTAGCCGTCGATCCCGACATGCTCTTCCTTGACGAACCCTTTGGCGCGCTTGATTCCATCACTCGCCTGGTGATGCGCGGCGAGTTGCTTCGCATTTGGGAAGCCGAACGCAAGACGATCATCTTCGTCACGCATGACATTGACGAGGCTGTACAGCTCGCCGACCGCGTGGTGGTTATGAGCGCGCGTCCGGCCACCATTCAGCAAATCGTAGAGATCGATGTGCCGCACCCGCGCGACATCAGCTCACCGCATTATCTGGAGTTGCGCGACGGCATCTTCAGGCAGATTGGATTGGCGCATCAGATATGATTTCCCTCGCTGAACCGCGCAAATGGGAGAAGCTGTTCTGGCCAATTTTGACGCTGGGCCTGTTCCTGGCACTCTGGCACGCTTCTGTCATCTGGACGGCAACCAAAGTCTTTCCCTCACCGCGCGAAGTAGAAAAAGGGATGGCCGAGTTGCTGCGCCACCACGTTCTCTGGGGCGACATCTGGGATTCGCTGCGTCGCGTCGCCATTGGTTTCAGCACTGCCGCGCTCCTCGGCATACCGTTTGGACTCGCACTGGGGTGGTATCCGGCGGCGAACCAGGTCGTGAATCCGGTCATGCAGATCATGCGCCCCATCAGCCCGATCGCATGGATTCCAGTTTCTATCATTCTCTTTGGCGTTGGTGATAATGCTGCCATTTTCCTCATTTTTCTCGGCTCGTTCTTCCCCATCGTCGTGGCCTGCATTAATGGCGTCTCCAATGTGCCGTCTGTCTATCGGCGCTCCGGACGTAATTTCGGACTGACCGCTCCGCAGCTCCTTAGAAGAGTGATTTTTCCAGCCGCACTTCCCCAGATCCTCGTCGGCCTGCGCATCGCGCTCGGCATTGCATGGCTGGTGGTGGTCGCAGCGGAAATGATTGCCGTCGATTCCGGCCTCGGATATCTGATTATCGACTCCCGCAATTCAGGGAAAAGGTATGACCTGGTTGTTGCCGCCATCCTGCTGATTGGCGCTATTGGGCTTGTGCTGGATTTTGGTTTTCGCCGCCTTGAAAAGCTGAAGCCCGTCCGCTGGGGGTTCCGTAATGAGTCTTAAGAACAAGGTCATGGCCTTCACGATCGGATGGCTCGTGCTCATCACCGGCCTCCACGCATGGCTGAATATCAACTGGGGCGCGGTCCTCAATGACTTTCGTCCGCCCGACAAACGCAAAGTAGTCGTGGCCTATGTCCCCGTGACCTGCCAGCTCACCTGCCCCGTAACTGACTACATCTCGAAGTTCTCAGAGAACGGCGAGATTTTCCTGCCGCGCATGTTCCAGGGTTTTCCTGAAATCAAGGAAGCGCTCATCTCGAACAAAGTGCAGGCGGCGTTCCTCGTTGCGCCGCTGGCGATCGCCCTCGTTGCGCAGGGGGTTCCCATCAAGGTTGTCTATCTCGGACACCGTTATGGCAGCGCTCTGGTTGTCCGCAAGAATGGGCCAGTCAAGAATTTCACCGATCTCAAGGGCCGCACTGTCGCTATTCCGAGCCGATTTTCCGATGAACGCCTGATCCTCTTCCGCGCCATGAAGGTGTGGGGCATGAAGCCGGGAGACATCAAGATGGTCGAAATGGCTCCGCCCGATGTCTCCGGCGCACTCGCCGCCGGCGCCATCGATGGCTTCGTGATGGGCGAGCCGTTCCCGTCGCAGGCGGAAATGGCAGGCTATGGCCGCGTTCTTTTTCAAGCGCGCGAATACTGGCCCGACTATATGTCGTGCATTCTGGTTGTGCGGCAAGATCTCATCGACAAGCGGCCCGAAGCCGTGCAAGTCCTGGTGGACGGCATTGCCCGTTCCGGCATGTGGCTCGACAAAGGCAAGCCCTACCGTGAAGATGCGGCCGATTTCGTGGGCCGTTATTACTACAATCAGAAGCCCGCGCTGCTGCGCTGGGCGCTCACCAAGCCACTGGACAGGGTTGTGTACAGTCAGCTTGCGCCGCGCAAAGCGGACTTTGACATGGTGCGCGATCTGATGATTGAAACCGGTGTTCTGAACAAGAAAATCGACTTCTCGGCATATACGGATACGCGCTTCTCCGACAAAGCGAGCATTCAAACCGCATGGAAATATGATCCTGGCCTCGGTGCGGCCAAATGAGAGGAACAGCATGCTACGCAGACGATTTATTCAATTTATGACTGTGGCTGGAGCAGGTGGGCTGGCAACGCTCGGCACGCTTGAAGCAGGTGATGTCAAAACTGTCACATACAAGATCAAGGGATTCACCTGCATTACCTGCGCTGTCGGCCTCGAAACGCTACTGCGTCAGCAGAAAGGCGTGGTGTGGGCCAAGGCCAGCTATCCCGACGCCACTGC
>Ga0126371_10006662_pt1 | contig 10292 bp, 15 predicted proteins | sample PanSoiMetaPlot_4_FD_110145 | JGI IMG/M metagenome (GOLD analysis project Ga0126371, IMG submission 110145) | Tropical forest soil microbial communities from Panama - MetaG Plot_4 | ecosystem: Environmental > Terrestrial > Soil > Tropical forest > Bulk soil | place: Panama | collected 2016-02-17
AACGTTAACTATCCGGTTATCTTGTCGCGACGCTCGAACAAAAATTCGGCTCGGCCGCTGCATCTCGACCCCTTGCTCAATCAGGACGCGCTGGTGAGGTTCGGCAACTCCATGCTTTACCATCCATGCGGCAGTGCAGCCCGCCGCGGAACCGGTAGCGGGATCTTCTCCGTTGTAAAAGATCATGCGGGCATGCAATTTTGCGGCCGGATCAGTTGTCTCGCGGGACACAAAATAGAAGAATTTCCCGCCGCTCTTCTCTAGGTATGCACTAGCGCTCCGCAAATCGACTTTCAGGCGCTGGATGGCGGCTAACGACTTCATTGGCGTAATGGTGAAGGAAAGACCCGTGGATAAAGTTTGAATCGGCAATGACGCATCGAAGTCATCAGCGTCTATTCCGGTGGCGCGTGCCACTGCATCGCGATCGTGGATTACGCTGAATTCCGGCTCGATCTGCGTCATCTCGCCGAAGGCAGGTTCGCCATCCTGTTCTTCGAAGTCAATCGGAACCTTTCCAACGTTCAGTTCCAGCGTAACCTGCTTGGCGCCGGTCTGACCCCGCAACGCGAAAGCTGTCCCCAGGGTTGGGTGTCCCGCAAACGGCAATTCCTCCTGCACAGTGAAGATTCTTACCCTGACGCCACGCGCACGTTCGGTTTCTGAGTCGCGGGGAAGGATAAAAGTTGTTTCTGACAGGTTCATTTCTTTGGCGATTGCCTGCATCTCTGCATCGCTGAGTCCGCGAGCATCGGAAAGCACCGCAAGAGAATTACCCTCAAGCGGCTTCGACGAAAATACATCCCATTGTGTGACCGCAAACCGCCGTTGTGGAAGATTCATGCGCGCCCCGTTTGACCGAAAGAACTTGTCATGCTACCGATGAATAGGGCCGGCGTGACGATGCACAAAATCCTAGGGTCATCCGATTTCCGCAAGCTGGCGGTGTTTGACACGCACATTTTGGCCGCCTATCCTATCTAAAGCATGTCTCTTTCACGCGTCGTCAGGATCATGTGTTGTTGTTGCCTGACGCCGGCGTGTGGGTAAGGGACTAAGCGAGATTCTTCCCACCCACCCGGCAAAGCGGGTGGGTTTTTGTTTTCATCCGCTCTTACCAACAGGGAGCCGGGCGGACCGACTTTCGGAATCTTAAAATCGATCAAAATACGGAGGAGAACCTAATGACGACAGCGACCGTGAACGAAACCAATAGCATACCCAGAATTAACGACACCGCACCCGATTTCACCGCCGACACCACGCAAGGCTCAATTCAATTCCATAAGTGGATCGGTGACGGATGGGCCGTTCTGTTCTCGCATCCCAAGGACTTTACACCCGTTTGCACGACCGAACTGGGTTACATGGCGAAGTTGCAGCCGGAATTTGCCAAGCGCAACGTCAAAATCATCGGACTCAGCATCGATCCAGTCTCGAGTCACGAAAAATGGGAGAAGGATATAGAAGAGACACAGGGCGCAAAAGTCACGTATCCCATGATCGGTGACCCACAACTGAAGGTGGCGAAGCTCTACGGCATGCTTCCCGGCGACGCCGGCGAAAGCTGTGAAGGCCGCACACCTGCCGACAATGCTACAGTCCGCACAGTCTTTGTGATCGGTCCGGATAAGAAGATTAAATTGCAACTGAGCTATCCGATGACGACGGGGCGCAATTTCGACGAGATCTTGCGCGTGATCGACTCCATCCAACTCACAGCCAAGCACAAAGTAGCAACGCCGGTGAACTGGAAACAGGGCGAGGATGTAATCCTGACTGCGGCCGTTTCCAACGAAGAAGCACAGCAAAAGTTCCCCGGGTTCAAGACGGTGAAGCCTTATCTTCGGACAGCCCCTCAGCCTAAGTAAAAGCTCTTGGCTAACAAATGTTGGGCGTGGCGCGGGTATCCACCCGCGCCATCCTGTTTTCAGGAGGCCCCCTCACGTGTTGGTGCTCGGAAGGATGGATGAGAAACACCGAGAGTCAAAGTCGCACCGTTTTAGGTTGCAATATTCTCGCCTTCAAATCCCGTGCACTCTGCCTGATGACTGTTCAGCTTTTCCAACAAAGTGTCCAACTCGATTAGTAGTTGCCTGAAAATAACGGGATTCTTCTCACCAGCAATTCGAGCGCACAAGACAGTCACCGTGCGACGTTCGTGCTCGGACATTGGTGCCATAGGATTCATTGGTTGCAAATAGACCACCACCACAGAGGCATGTCCCCGAAAAAAGCGGGGACGTAACCTCTGGTTCTGCAATATTCAATGAGTGCAGAAGCTTTTGTCCGGTAAACACTGTAGAGCCGACTACAGTTTGTGCGGCATCCTACAAATGCCGCTTTCCGTGTAATGCTTACATCCACAATTCAATGTCTCTCCCTCAACGCAGAATCGAGGACCGAATACGCGAACTTTGTGCGAAGGCAGCGAGCGCAGCTGATGGTGATCTGGAACCGGCTCTACAAGAGCTAACGCAACTCCTGCGTGGAACGATCAAACACATGCGGGAAAGTGCCACCAGTTTGTTGGTCAAAGGTAAGCCTTTGTCGGAGCCTCGCCGGAGAGCAACCGATAACGAGGTGGGCCGGGGCGGTTTGAGACCCTAGTTGCCAGGGATGTTATTTTTGATCCACTCGCGGTTGTACCGGCGAAGCCTGATGCTATCTCTGATGTAACGGAACATAGAGAAGGTGCTCAATCTGCGGCGAGGGTTCTTTTGGCGCGGGACATACACGATGGTGGGTTCGCCATTGATTTCAATTTGCTTGAGGGCTTCAATTTGCTCTGCCGGGTTCACCGTTCTAAATTCCTCACCCATGACATGAGCCTGTTGCCTGCCTGTCACAGCGAAATCAAAGGCCCGCATCAAAGCTGCAAGACGGTTGGGGTTGATGCAGTCGGGGTCTGATGGTGGTGTGTCACTCATTTCCCAAGCATAGCCTCTTCGTGTCATTTTTCAGCCGATTTTCCGGTGTTTACCAACCTCTTAAGCCAAGCCTCAATGTCGCCCTACCGAAAGGCGTCGTGCCCAAAAACGAGATGCCGAAGTATCTGCACCATCACCATGCATTTATCACGCAGAACAAGCGCGACAAAGACGGGTATGCTGTAATGGATTTCGTCACGATGCGGTGGAAGCGCATGCGGTCCGGTGATCGTCCCGGTCTTCAAAACCGGCGGGTGGCAGGCAATCCTGTCACCGGTGGGTTCGACCCCCACTCGCTTCCGCCAATAGTTTTCAATAACTTACATCAAGTGTCGCTAGAATCTGTGTTATACGCCGCTTTTGAAAGCGCGTTCCTTCTCCCCCGGAGGAGGCGCAGTGAACGAACCAGCACACGAGGTCAACGTCAGGGTTTTCGTCCGGCACAAGGCGACATGCGACCATAATGGCGAGGAAGGCCACGCAAAATGCCGTTGTGCGAAGTGTCTTCGCTATTCTCGCCATGGCAAGCAGTTTCGAGTACCAGCCCACACACGCCCTTTCGGTATCGCTGAAGAGAAAGCCAGAGAACTCGAGCGCCGTCTCAATTCCGGTGAGGTTCTGGTCTTGCACCGACCAGAGCAACCGAAAAAGGCAACGATTGCTGACAAGATTGCGACGCACATCCTTGCAAAGCAGAGCGAGGGCCTGAGCAACTCGACCCGTCGGAAATTGAAATATCAACTCGGATTGTTCGAGCAGTTCATGAGCGACCGCTCGAAGTTCTTCCCGCACGAAATCACAACTGACGACTGCGTCGAATTGCGCGCGAGTTGGAAGTGGAAATCGGGCGTGACCCGCCAGAAGGCGCAGCAGAATTTTCGGGGCTTCCTCTGATCAGCCTGCGAGGGCAAGCAACTCGAAGACATCCTTCGGGTTCTCAAGCCAATTAAGTTGACGAAGGAAGACACTGTTCGATTGATGCCGCAACCGTTTCAGCGATGAGGAACTGTCGAGCCTCATCGCTCAAGTTCCAGAGACCTTCGTCGATGACGCGACGAAGCAAGCACGAGTCGTTCGTACCCAGATTTCGCCCGCTGAGGCGGTCATGAGCATCAACGTGCAAGAGCGGACCGTTCAGGTGCTGCGTACTCTCAGTCCGAGGGAAGAAGAAATCATACGTATGCGGTTTGGAATCGAAGATGGCTCGGAGCACACACTGGAAGAGGTCGGGCGGGCGTTCTCGGTTACGCGCGAACGCATTCGCCAGATCGAAGCCAAGGCGCTGCGCAAGCTGCGCCATCCGTCGCGGTGCGGTGAACTCAGTCACTTTTCGATGACGCACGTTAATAAGGAAGCTGGGCGGGTCCACAACCACGCTTCAAACGGCGGACGGTAACTATCCTGCCCTGGCCTGGACCGCCTGGCGTGTAGCTTCGAGGGTGTTGATGAGCGACTCCTTCGGGAGCTTTTCGATGATCGGTTCAATCGCCCATCCCAATCCAAATGGTACGTCACGCGTCAGCGAAATGGCTCGGCATTCGACGCCCACACCGGCATTACACTCCTCGAATCGCCAATAGGAATACAGGCGCCATAGGAATCCGTGACCGGTGTCAGGTTTCAAGACTCGTTCGTCCTGGTTCCCGGCATTTTCCACTTCTGCAATCCTGGTTGTGTAGGAGCGGCACACCCAGCGTGTTTGATCTATGGGGCAATAATGAACCTCATGATCAGTATCGAGGACGACAGTGATGATTTTCTTTTTTAGAAGCCGCAGATAGACCTTGAAGTCGTTACCGTCGCGGCTGATGCACTTCGAATCGATTACTTCAGGTTTGTAAGTGTTTTTGTGGTTATCGTAGTTCTGAATCACTGCAAGTATCTCTTGGATGTTCGAACCAGGAATGAACGCCGCAGCGATCCAGTCGTGGATTAGACCATTCGGAACTTTGGCAGGCCCTCGGCCAGACCAAAATTGCGCCACCATTTGCCCCTGATCGACGACTTGAGCTCGCTCTGGCGCCTGCTGAGACCAGAGGAATGACACGCTCCCGTCCACACTCTTCTCCATCTCTGTTTCAGCGTTGTGAATGTAAGCATCAAACGCTTCCAAGGTCTTCGGGTTCAATTCCACAGGCTTTACAGTGAGCACCATTAGCTCGAACCTTTCGTGAATCGTGACCCGTACATGGCTGCTTGTCAACGTCCGATCTAAGGTTTACGCGTGGGTGAACTTGGAAAAAATCATCATTGTGGAAGATAGGTTTCTCACGTACAGTGAGACAACTGTCGAATGAGAAGAACCCACGTTGTACCAAGGGATGGCGGCTCCCCTATCCGCACTCAGGAATATCAAGAAGCTAATGTTCCTATTTTGAGCGAGGTACTGTTTGCGGCCGAGCTGGTTCTCCTGCATACCGCGCCCTTATATTATGGTCTCGGGATACCGCACGGGTACGGTTCCGCAGTGATTCTCCTCCCTGCTTTCCTTTGCCCGGATGCTTACTTAACACCCTTGCATCAATGGCTGGCGAGAATTGGATATAACCCATTCTTTTCCCGCATAGGTTTCAACACCGAGTGTCCGAACCTCCTGATCAAACAGCAACTCAATGCCACCATCGAGAAGGCATTGGCCACATCCGGGCGTAAAATCCATCTGATCGGTCACAGTCTGGGTGGGATTATTGCTCGGGCGATAGCCGCGCAGCGCCCATCGGATATCGCTTCGGTTATCACCTTGGGTTCGCCATTTCGAGGTACAGTGGCCCACAGCAGCATTTTGCATGCGGCTGAAATTGTTCGACATCGTATCCATGCAAAACATGGAAGCGGCGTGCTTCCGGACTGCTACACCGGGCGTTGCACTTGTGATTTCCTGAATTCGTTGCGGCATGCGATGCCCGCGTCGGTAGCAGAAACCGCGGTGTACAGCGAAGGCGACGGAGTCGTTGACTGGCGATATTGCAAGACAGACCGCGCCGAATCCGACTTCTCAGTCTCTGGAACACACCTGGGGCTGGTATTTAACCCTTCCGTCTACGGTATCGTTGCGGAGCGCTTGGCTAACGCAAGCCGCTAGAGACAACCAGTCGCCGGCGCACACGTTTGTGAGGGCATTCGGACGAATAAAGATCACCGTTCAGGGTTTTTGGGAAGGAAGATGCGAGTCGCCGTTTTCCTTCATAGCCTTCGATTCTCGCGCTTCCAGTTCGGCCTGGCGATGCCGAGTAGCTTCAGCTGGGTCTGTTCCAGCTTCAAGGTCTGTTCTGTCAATAAGGTAGCGCCAGCCCTCATGGCGGTCTGAGGAGTCTTGACAGTCCTCAAACTTCTTCAATTCTGACTCTGCGTTGTGCTTGCCACTGACAACAGCAACCACTCCGGCGGACCGGTAGGTACGAACGTTATAGCGGATGATGGCGTAGGAAGACGTAAGATCGTCGCGTTTCAGATGGAGTCCGTTTCGTAAAGCGCTTGGAATTGACCGAACGATTCATTAACGAGCTGCAATTCAGGTTTTATGTCTCCGGTGATCTCGCATCCCGGAATCATGGGTTGAGTCACGATGAAGCTTAGGGCGTGCTTCGTTCACAGTCATCGGACGTCCATGCTTCCGTCGTTTGCGTCATCTCCACGAAGGCCATGCCACGGGGCTCCCCCGTATCCCTGCCGTTGACGGTGGTGATGGATTCGACATTTCCGTGGGCTGCAAAAAGTTCTCGCAGTTGCTGCTCCGTCGCGGTGATGTCGAGGTCCCGATAAAAATGTTAGTCACGAGTTCATTCTCTCTTGATCTTCCCGAGATTTCGCAATCAGGAATGAAGAGAAATTGCAAGAGGCGATCGTGCCTTGGATCGCCTCTTGCAAATAATGCGTGCTTAGAGTGGCCGTACGTTTTCAGCTTGCCAGCCTTTGGGACCCTTCGTCACGTCGAACTGCACAGTTTGCCCTTCTTGAAGACTCTTGAACCCGCCCGCCTGGATTGCCGAGAAATGCACAAAAACATCCTCGCCACTCTGACGGCTGATGAAGCCGTAGCCTTTGGCGTCGTTGAACCACTTTACCGTTCCTTGTTCTGCCATATTGATACTCGTGTTCCTTTGATTGATTTACGCTGGAGAGATTCGGAGGTACTAAAGGCAGGTTACTGGCTTGTTGGGCGAGAGCTGCTCACGACCGATTCGGTCAAACGCACTCTGATCTTACGCGCCCGACGCACGACTGGCAACCGCGACTCGACTCGCGGTGTGGAATCATGGTCGTTTGGTGGGCTTTGACGTTCCGCGGGATACTAGATCTTCCAGTTCAGCGCATCTCTCCCTCAGCCGAGAAGCTTGTTCAATCAGGCGAGTGGCCGTGGAACCTAAGTTTTTGAGTTCGGCGCGCAACTCCTCCGATGTTGGTTTGGTCTGCGCCATGGCGTTCATCATGCCCCACGAAATCGCAAAGATGAAAGGGCAATAATCACAAGACACCGTCGCGGCCTAAAATCCGCCGAACTCCGGGCTCTGCTGGCGCGGCACGAGTTCGAAAGGCGATATAATGTTAATACTTAACCTCGAAGACACGCCTAAGAAGCTCGCGCCCTTCGCGATTGAGAGATCGAGAGGCGTAGTTTCTACATCCGCTGTTTCTGTCCGTGGCAATCCACTTTGTTTCTGAGCGGATTCGCGCGATCGACTGTCGATCATGCAGATCCAAAGCTGGCTAACACTCTCACATCAGGAGTTCACCATGTCCGCACGGAACGGAGACAAATCGAGATTTCACCGGGAGCGAAAACAGAAGATCGCTCGACGGAAGCGTAACCAGGAGCTATTGGCTCGCGCAGCAAACGAAGGCAGGCCAGCGGATACCACAGCTCGGGCAAAGCCAAGGTCGGTGCCGGCATGAATATCCCGGTCCTGCCTTTAGCGCTGTCCGCACCTATTCCCGATGCAGTCAAGAAGAAGCGAGTGCTGCTGATCGATACTTCGCATGCGAAGCGCGATTTACGTGTTGAGGTCCTGCGGAAGCTCGGGATCGACGTCGATAGCGCCGCTGACATCGTGGAGGCCCGCATCTGGTGGAGACCCGCACTGTATGATCTCGTGTTGATCAATATGGAAAAAGGACGGGGCCAACGCGACAAGTTTTGTGATGATCTTCGCGGCGCGACTCCGCCACAGCGTTTGGCCTTTCTGGTTGGTCAGCCAGAATATCTCGCGGACTCACCAAACTCGAACCAGGAGTTGGTCGCAGAGAACGGGGACAACCGGGCCACCATCGACGCGAACGGCATCGTTCCTGCCGATCCTCGAGATACGACTCAGCGGTGGGGCATTCTCGAAGCTTCGCGTCGAATCTCCGCTGTTCGCTCCGCGTCCCTGGCTCGCACGCAAGCGATGCGCGCACTGCCTCCTCCGCCTCGGGACTTCGAAGGACGACCCGAAAAGTCAGCCGCCATAAAGACCAGCCTAGACGATTTACTGAAAGAGGAATTGCGATGAAGAACCTTTATGTTGGAAATCTGCCCCACAGCACAACCGAAGCCGAGTTGCGAAACCTCTTCGAAGCTCACGGAGCCGTGGAAAAAATCACACTCGTAACCGACCGGGATACAGGCCGTTCTCGCGGGTTCGGCTTTGTGGAAATGGCGAACGCCAGTGAAGCTGACAAGGCTATCGCGACGCTCAACGGTACCGATTTAGGTGGACGCACGTTGACCATCAACGAGGCCAAACCTAAAGCGGAACGTCCTCGGGGCGGAGGCCATCGTTTTGGCGGTGGAGGCGGCCGTGGGCGCGACGACTATCGCGGCCATCCACGGCAGCCACGCGAACCGCGCTGGTAGCTTTTCCGAACACACAAAGTTGGTCCGGTCAGGGTGGCAGATGCCTGTCGGCGATCAACAATAGAGATGTTAGGGGGGAACATATGCCAAGAGGCCGATCAACATTTACAAAGCGCCAGAAGGAACATACAAGGCAACAGAGACAACGGGACAAAGCAGAGCGCCGGAATCAGCGAAAACAAGAGGAGCCTGTTGCAGGCAGCGTCGACGAGATGGCTGAACTGCACAAGCATGCCGCAGAGCAAGCGGCGCTCTTCAATCTCGGCACAGGAGACGAGGACACCGCGGATCCGTCCAACCAGGATGGCCACGTCAACGAGTAACTCGAGTTCCAGGTATGCGAGGTTGATGCCCTGTAGGCACAAGTTGTGCGCCTGAGAGTCGGCTACAAGAGATCCGTATCGCACTAATTTAGGAGAATGAGCATGGCAGAAATCCGATTGCAAGAGGGCGAATCCTTGGAGAATGCCCTCCGTAGATTCAAACGTAAGGTTCAATCCGAAGACATCATCAAAGAGGTGAAGCGTCATTCCTACTACTTAAAGCCGGGCGAGAAACGTCGGGTGAAAAGCGCCTTGGCAAGGAAGCGCGCGCGAAAAAAGGTCCGCAGAGAGGGTTCATCTGCGACCGATTCGCGTCGGAATGACAAGTAATTTCAGAGAGCAGCCTGACGCTTGCAAGTTGCCGGAGCTTGACGCCCCGGCAGCAGGGCTTGGTGCCTCTACACGAACACTTCGCCAGGCAGAGCCGTGAGAGTCCGCGAGGCAAGCGTGTTTTGAATCAGTCGCCGCGGCGGGCCCGCCATCTCCGCCCCCATTTGCAGACGCTCGATCTCAACTTGAGCGCACGTTCGATCTGGCGCAGCTCCATCACCTCGGTTCCGGCGGCCAAGGTCGAGGCGCACCCTTGGAACCCTGCTCGCCCCGTCCTCCCGACGCGATGGATAAAGTCCTCCGCCATCTTCGGAACGTCATAGTTGATCACATGCGCGACTTCGTCCACGTGCAGACCACGGGATGCGATATCGGTTGCCACCAGCACCTGGAAACGGCCTTCCTGAAAGCCAGTCAAGGCACCGTTACGCTGCGACTGCGAACGATCGCCATGAATCATTGCGGCGGCAAAACCGTCGCGTACCAGTTCCTTCGTCAGCCGTTCGGTACCTCGCTTGGTGCGTGTGAAGACCAGCGTTTGCCCGGTTTCTGCATACAGCAGTTGGCGGAGAGCATCGAGTTTCTCTCCGGGCCGCACTTCGTACGCCCTGAGTTGCACGCTTTCAGCAGGCTTGAGCACGGAGCCTAGAGCGACCCGCACCGGACTCTGCATGTAGTCATTGATGAGGCCGGCAACCGACTGCTCCATCGTGGCTGAGAAACATAGAGTCTGGCGCCGCCTGGGCAACGTGGACAGAATCCGCCGGATTGCCGGCAAGAATCCCATATCCAGCATGCGATCCGCTTCATCGAGTACGAGCAGTTTGACGTGGCGCAAGTCAGCGAAATTGCGGTTGACGAGATCCTGCAATCGTC
>Ga0126371_10006663_pt1 | contig 10292 bp, 8 predicted proteins | sample PanSoiMetaPlot_4_FD_110145 | JGI IMG/M metagenome (GOLD analysis project Ga0126371, IMG submission 110145) | Tropical forest soil microbial communities from Panama - MetaG Plot_4 | ecosystem: Environmental > Terrestrial > Soil > Tropical forest > Bulk soil | place: Panama | collected 2016-02-17
GACCATGGGGATGCCTGCGACGTGCGCGGCAAGCTTGGTCACGTCTATTGTCCTGCCGCCGCCGACGCCCGCGACGGCCTCGTAACCGCCGGCGCGCAGGCTGGCACCCAGAGCGACGGCACTGTCGTACCCCCCACCGCCTAGCTTGATCACGTCGGCGGTACCGGGCGGCAGCCTCGCGGCGATCGCCTCACCTTGTCCCGCGCCGACGGCGACGGCGACCCGCCCGTTCGCCGCGATCTTCCTGTCGGTCAGGAGCTTGGCGAAATCGGCGAGCGCGCCCGGCCTGACGTCGATGACCAGCGGGGCGGCGAGCATTCTCGCCAGCAGCGCCATGAACGTTCCTCCAGCCTCAGGTGACTGGGCCCGCGGCGGAGACCGGGGTTTCCCCGGCAGACTAGCAGCGGTCCGCGATTTCCCTGGCCCGGCGCAAGTCATCGAGATCATCCACCTCGACCCAGTCGACCGTGCCGATGGGCGCGCCAAGCACCGCGCCGCCGCGCTCGCAGAACTCGGCGAACCCGTCCTCGTAATACAAGCTCGGATCGCCGCGCCAGGTCGACTCGAGGCAGTCAGCGAGCGCGACGGCCGCGGCCGGCTCGATCAGCGTGATGCCCATGTACTCGCCGTGGGCTTGCGCCGGGTCCATCACCTTGGTGATCCGCAGCAGCAGTCCCTCGTCGTCGAGCACGACCTTCATCTCCTCGTCGGCCAGCGACTTGACATCGTCGATCGCGATGATGAGGCGGCCGAGCAGCGGTTCACGCCGGCTGCCGTTGCGGCTTGCCGTGACAGGCCTGATCGACGCGCTGGCCGCGAGCAGCGTCTTCTCGATGCTCGGCGGGTGCACCGTATCGCCGTTCACGAGCATGACGCCGCGCCCGAAGTACTCACGCGCGAGCCAGAGCGAGTAGGCGTTGTTCCACTCGTCGGCGCGGTCGTTGTAGACGAGGTCGATCGATATCCCGTAGGCGCGCTCGAGGGCGGGTACCCGATCGGCGACCATCTCCGCCGCGTGGCCGACGACGATCACGACTTCGGACAGCCCGGCCTCCGCGAGGTTACGGAGCGCGATGTCCAGGATCGTCGTCTCGCCGGTCACTGGCAGCAGCGCCTTGGGCCGCCCGTCGGTGTGCGGGCGGAGCCTGCGGCCGGTCCCCGCCGCGAGAACCATGCCGATCACCTGCGGCCGTCCTGTCGACGCATGAGGTAACCGATCGTAACTTTCCGGTAGATGAGCACACCAAGATACGCTGCGAGCCCAACGTACCCGAATGACGGCAGGCCGAGCGCCGCGGCGACGCCGATGATGAACAGGCGTGTTTCCCAGCCGCCGGCCTGCCCCGGCGCGCGCGGCTGAAGTGCCTGATCGGCGGCCGAGCCGGGCAGGCCCGCATACCAGACGAACGTCAGGGAGCAGACAGCGAAGATGAGCTGCCCTGGCACCGCGAGCGCGAAGCCAAGCGCGCCGAAGTACACGAACTGCGCCGCGGCCAGCATTGCTGGCACTAGCCAGTCGAACCTGCCGTCGTGCGGATGACTTGAGCCCGGGGCGGCGAGCATCATGACGACGGGCGGCGTCAGGGCGATGAAGCCTGGCAGGTTGCGCAGCCCGAGCACGGCCATCATCACGGTGGCGACGAAGCCGGCGAGCGCCGGCGGCAGCGGGAGCAGCGTGCCCTGGACCAGCCGGCCCGCCCAGCGCGAAAGCGCGCCGTCGTCCCTCAGCGCGAGTATCCGGCCAGTTGCGCCGGTCTCTCCGTCGCGGCCTCGTGGAGCCGCCTTCCGCAGCGTGGCGATCGCCACGACGATGGAGATTCCCGCGGCGAACGCGACCGCGAACAGCGCCGCCGACGGTCCCGCGATGACATACCCAGCCGCGGCGAACAGCGCACGACCACCCACAGAAAGGCGGATCGGCCAGCTCGGCCGCCAACCCGATCCAGGCGCCCCCGCGGCCGGTTTCGCTGCCGCACCGCCGTCATGAGCCGGGACAGCGGCTGCGCGGCAGGCCGCGAGCACCTCGGCGACCGCGATCGAGGACACCGTGATCACCGCTAACGGCCACGGGTCGACCAGCCCGGCGGACGCGGCGCCCGCCGCGATGCCGCCGTAGAGCGCGCACTCGGCGGCGGCGGACGAGAGCGCCGCGATCCGGGCGAACTCACCGGCCGTCTCTCCGCGCGGCCGCGCCGTTGCCCGCCCGGCCGCGAACTCCGCAAGCGAGCGGGCCGAGGCGAGCGTGATCAGCCAGCCGCCTGCCGCGATCAGCCCGCGTATGGCACCGGCGCCGTTCCCGGCGCTGAACCAGGCCGCGCCGCAGATCGCGAACAGCAGCGAAATGCCCGCGAGCGATCCCGGTGACAGCGTCCGGCGCACCGCCCAGGCTCCCAGCCAGAACCCGGCTCTGCGCAGCAGCGACACGGCTTCGCCCCACGTCGCCGCGATCCGCTGCAGCACTGCTGACAGCGTTGCCGCGAGACGCGGTGCCGCGCCGCCCGGTTGCCGCAAGAGGCCAGCCGCGGCCGCGAGCCGGCCGGTCGCCGAGCGCTTCAGTCCGGAGACGATCTGAGCCTCCACGCCAATACTGTGACTATTTGTAATTGATCAAGCACTGAGCGTACCAAGATCGGCACGGTGGCCAGTGCTCGGGCCGAATCAGGCGGGTCCGCCCTGCCGGCCGGGGCCGATCTCAGCCGATTGCTGCTCCCTGGGTAGTGTCCGGTCATGCGCACAGTGGCCGTCGTGCTCGCGGGCGGCACCGGCATCAGGCTGGGCGGCAGCACCCCGAAGCAGCTGCGGCTGCTGGCCGGGCGGACACTCGTGGAGCATTGCGTCGCAGCGTTCGAAGCCGCTCCGGGCGTCGACGAGATCGTCGTGGTGATGCCGGCCGGCTTCATCGAGGAGGCCAAGCGGATCCTGGCCGGCCGCTACGGCAAGCTCGGCCACGTTATCGCTGGCGGCATCGACCGACCCGGCTCGACCAGGCGGGCGATCGACCTGCTCAGCGCCCGCGGCCAAGACTGCAACGTGCTGTTCCACGACGCGGCCCGCCCGCTCGTCGACCAGCGCATCATCGCCGATTGCGTGGCTTGCCTGGCCGAATGCGAGGCGCTCGGCGTGGTAGTGCCGACAACCGACACGATCGCGCAACTCTCCGACGGCGTGATGACCTCGATCCCACAGCGCGAGTCGCTCGGGCGCTGCCAGACTCCGCAGGGATTCCGCCTGTCTGTCATCCTTCGCGCCTACGAGCGCGCGGAGGCCGACCCGGACGCCGCGGCATTTACGGCGACCGACGATTGCGGGATCGTGCTGCACTATCTGCCCGAGGTGGAGGTCAGGGTGGTCTTGGGCAGCGAGAGGAACATGAAGATCACGTTCCCTGGCGACCTGAGGATCGCCGAGGCGACCCTGCGCGAGACGGCCGCTGGCGAGCCTGCCGTCCAGGATCGCCAAGACGGCGCGGGCTGGTGAGGAAACCAGCCCCCCAGCACAGGTGCATCGTCCCGAGCACGACGGGAAGCCAGGTCAGCGACGGGCCGGTGAGAGTGCCGTCGGTGCCGGCCCGCGCGGCAACGACCGCCAGGCCGATCACGTACGCCAGCGGCACGCCAAGCCCGGCGGTCAGCAGCCACGGCCACCAGCCTCCTGCCGCGTCAGCTACCAGCGCGAGCCCGGCGAGCCCGGCCAGCGTGCCCGCTGTCAGCGCCAGCAGCACAGCGGCCGGCGTCAGGTATCGCAGATTAATCGTGCCGTGCCGCCGCATGATCACGCGGCGCCACCGGCCGTACAGGAAGTACTGCAAGCCCAGCTCGCGGACGCTGCCACGGGGCCGGTAGCCGACGCGGAGCTCCGGCTGGAACCAGATCAGCCCCCCTGCGGCTCTGATCCTGTGGTTCATCTCCCAGTCTTCGGCGCGCAGATACCGCTCGTCGTAGCCGCCAACGCCCTCGATCGCCGCTCTGCGGAACGCACCCAGGTACACCGAGTCTGACGGCCCCGCGGCGCCGCCTGTGTTGTAGGGCGAGGTGCCGACTCCGGCGGGCGACGTCATCGCCCAGGCGACGGCCTGCTCGAAGTGCGTGACGCCGCGCGCCGCCCTGATTCCGCCCACGTTGACCGCGCCGGTCTGCCTGAGCGTTCGTACCGCCGTCGCGACGTAGCTGGCCGGGAGCCGCGACCGGACATCGGCCCTGATGATCACCTGATGCCGGGAGGCGCGGACGGCCGCGTTGAGCGCGCTCGGGATCTGACCCGACGGATTCGCCACGACCGTCATCCTCGAGTCCTTGGCCGCCAGCCGTTTCGCGAGCTCTGCTGTCTTGTCCTTCGATGGCCCGACGGCCAGCACGAGCTCGATCTCACCTGAGTAATCCTGGGCGAGCACGTGGCTGACCGATTCGGCGAGCAGGCGCTCGCCATTGCGTACCGGCATGACTACGGAAACGGGCTCCGCCGTGGCAATCTTGCCCGCGGGCCGGCCTGGCGGGTGCCCGGTCGCAGGTCGCGCGGTCCTGGCCGATGGGTCGGCGATGTCGCTCATGACGTAACGACGGTACCGCCAGCCGGCGGGCGCAGGAGACCGGAGGGGAAACCGGGAGTTACAGTGCCACGCCTTCTAGCATCTCGGTCACCAGCGCCGCGATCGGCGATCGCTCCGAGCGCACCAACGTGACGTGCGCGAACAGCGGGTGACCCTTGAGCTTCTCAATCACGGCGACGACGCCGTCATGCCGTCCGACGCGCAGGTTGTCCCGCTGCGCGATGTCGTGGGTGAGCACGACCCGTGACCCGGCCCCGATCCTGGAAAGGACGGTGAGCAAGACGCCTCGCTCCAGGGACTGCGCCTCGTCCACGATCACGAACGAGTCATGCAGCGACCGGCCCCTGATGTGGGTCAGCGGCAGCACCTCGAGCATGTCCCTGCCCACCACCTCGTCGATCACGTCAGGAGCGGCGATCGCGGACAGGGTGTCGTAGACCGCCTGGGCCCAGGGGTTCATCTTGTCGGCCTCCGAGCCTGGCAGGTAACCAAGCTCCTGGCCGCCAACCGGGTAGAGCGGGCGGAATACGAGGACCTTGCGGTGCTGGCGGCGCTCGAGGACGGCTTCGAGCCCGGCGCAGAGTGCCAGCGCCGACTTGCCGGTACCCGCGCGCCCGCCGAGCGAGACGATCCCGATCTCCGGGTCGAGCAGCAGGTCGAGTGCGACCCGCTGTTCCGCGCTGCGGCCGCGCAAGCCGAACACGTCGCGGTCGCAGCGGACCAGGCGCACCGACTTGTCTGGCATTACCCTGCCGAGCGCGCTGCCGCCGCCGACGGCGCTGGCATAGAGCACGAGCCCGGTATGGCAGGGCAGGTCCGCAGCGGCAGGCAAGTTGAGACCACCGGTGTGGTACAGCTCGTCGATATCGGCTGAGCCGATCTCGAGTTCCGCCATTCCTGTCCATCCCGAGTCCGGCGGCAGCTCAGCGCGGTACTCCTGGGCCTGCAAGCCGATGGCGGCCGCCTTGATCCGCAGCGGCAGGTCCTTGCTGACCAAGATGACGCTTTCGCCGTCGGCGGCAAGGCTCCTGGCGACCGACAGGATCCTGGTGTCGTTGTCGCCGAGCCTGAAGCCCGCGGGCAGCACCGCGGGATCGGAGTGGTTCAGCTCAACCCGCACCGTGCCGCCCAGATCGCCGATCTCGATGTCGGCATCGAGCCGGCCGCGGGAAACCCTCAGGTCATCGAGATGGTGCAGCGCCGCCCGCGCGAAGAAGCCAAGCTCAGGGTGGTGCCGCTTGGCTTCGAGCTCCGTGATCACGACCAGCGGCAGCACGACCCTGTGCTCGGCGAACCGGCCGATGGCGCCGGGGTCGGCGAGCAGGACGCTCGTGTCGAGCACGTACGTGCGGCGGCTGGGTCTGGCAGTTGGCTCGTTCGCGACGGGCAAGGCCCGAGGTGACATCTCCCCCGACAACTGGGTCAGGTCACCTGACTTCGCGGTGCTACCCAGGGGGGACGACTCCCGATTGCTGAGACGGTTCGCGCGCGCTGCGCGGGCTGATGCGGAAATAGCCACTCACTCTCCCTGGGCGCCAATGCGGCGCGGGCGCTAGACAAACGTGTCGCGGGGACCGGGACCGGCCAGCTAGGGCCGGGCGCCGGCCCTTCGCCATCTCGCCTGCGTGCCAGGACGCGAAGCTCGAGGATCTCGAGGGCCTTCCCGTCGGGCGGCTACGCACCGCCCGTCAGTTTCCGACGGTACCTTCGGGATCGCATGCGCGGAAGTAGCGGCGCCGCACGAACTCGGCCGAAGAGGGTAATGCCAGCGAGATTTCACATGCGTGTAACCAGATGACGTTCTGGCGCGTCTCACAGCATGTGAGGCGACTGAGCCGTGGTCCCTGCGCGCCTCGGCGGCTCCCCGCGCGGGCGGAGAGCGAGCGGTGACAGCCGTAGCCGCGCAGCCGAGCTTCGATGAGTTCTACGCGGACGCCGCCGCGCGCATGATCAAGCACGGCTACGCGCTCACGGGCGACATGGCCGAAGCGCAGGACATCGCGCAGGAAGCGTTCGCCCGCGCATGGCAGCGCTGGGCAGCTGTGCGCGAATGCGACTCGCCGGAAGCGTGGGTGCGCCGGGTCGCGACGAATCTCGCAGCAAGCCGCTGGCGCCGGATCCGGGTGGCCAGGGCCGCCGCATGGCACCCGGCTGACCTCCAGGTTCCCGAGGTGAGCACGGACCTGGTCGCGCTGGTGACCGGCCTTAGAACGCTGGCCGAACGGCAGCGGACCGTGCTCGTGCTGCATTACATGTGCGACCTGACCGTCGACCAGATCGCAGCAGAGCTGCGGTGCCCGCCTGGCAGTGTCAAGAGCTGGCTGTCGCGGGGCAGGACGGCACTGGCCGAAGCCGTTCGCGTGGTCGAGCCGGCCGACAACACGACGCCCGCTCATCGGATCCGCCCCTGGCCGACCCGCACGCAGCCGGAGGCCAGTCGTGTCTGATGATCGCCTGCGGGACCTGTTCAACCAGGTCGCGGTGATGACAGTCGACGTGCCTCCGGCCGAGCGGGCGATCGACCGCGGTCGCAAGCACCGGCGCGACAGGCTGCGAGCGGCTGGCCTGGCGTGGACGATCATGCTCGCGGTCGGGTTTGGGGCGCCGCAGGCGGCAGCTGGCCTGGCGGGGACGTCAAGCAAGCCGGGTCTGCTCTCCGGTTCCGGTTACCCCGCCCCTCGGCCAGTGCCGGGGACCAGCAAGGTCGTCCATCAGTCGGTCTCGCGGCAGGCCATGAGGCTCATCACCACGTCAGGGGCGGCGGACAAGTCCGCCACATCGAACGGCTCAGGCGACGCCGTAGGCCGGTCGCTGCCGCCTCAGGGCAATGGGCGGCTGCTGCTCGCAGTCGACGCCGCGGACCGCCTTGTCATGACCCGGATCGGCTTGACGACCCCGCCGGTTGCAGTCCCCGGTATCGAGGCGGCTGCCGACGCGCCGCCGGTACTGGTAACCGATCCGGCAGGAGGCTGGGTCGTCGTGATATCCAGCCCTGACCGGTGGCCACGTGTCCGCGGCACCCGGCTGGCAATGGTGGCGGCAACCGGCAGGAGCGATCCGTTTGGCCCCGTATTTCTCGCAGCGACCGTGACATCGGCAGCCGTCGATCCCAGCGGGAACCGCGTGGCGATCGCGCTGTCGAAGCCGTTCGCCCGGCCGCGAATCGCGGTCCTGCCACTGCCCAGGCACCAGGGCACCGTTCGGTCCTGGCGGCTACGGTACGTGCGGGGGACACTCGTCACGAGCCTGTCCTGGGCTCCTGACGGGCGGCATCTCAGTTACCTGCCAGCACGGCGGCCGGCGGCCAGAACTCGCACTGGCGGTCCGGTCACGCTCGACGTCGCGCGGCGCGTTCCGGTCATGCCAGACTCGTCCGGCGAGCCGCCCGCCGTGCCGCTGCGCGCGGGCTGCGTTCTCGACGCGGCCGCCTGGCTCGGTACGAGCGGCAGATTCGTCGCGCTCGAGCACTGCGCCAGCTCAGGCCCCGAGGTGCTCAAGCGCACCGACGCCCGCTCAGGGGCGAGGACCGGGCGGGCGCTCGTGGTGGCTATGCCCCGCCGGCGGCGGGGGTGCGGCACGCCCGCGCTTGATCCGAACGCCACAGGGAGCCGCCTGCTGATCAGCTACTGCGGGATCTACCTCGACCAGCACGGCACGCTGACCAGATTGCCCGGCGGGCTCAAGGCGGCGGCATTCAGCGGCTGAAGCCCAGGTTCGGCGGTGCTGCTCGCGGGACGACGCAGGGCGCTTCGGTCAGGAGCCGAACCTGCGGTGCCTGCCGGCGTAGGAACGCAGCGCCCGAAGGAAGTCGACCTTCCTGAAGGCCGGCCAGTACGCATCGCAGAAGTAGAACTCCGAGTGCGCGCTCTGCCAGAGCAGGAAGCCGCCGAGCCGCTGCTCCCCCGACGTCCTGATAACCAGATCCGGGTCGGGCTGCCCGGCCGTATACAGGTGCTCGGCGATGTGCTCAACGTCAAGGATCTCGGCAAGCTCCTCGATCGTCGTGCCCTTGGTCGCGTGGTCCTGGAGCAGCGCTCGGACGGCGTCCGCGATCTCGCGCCTGCCGCCGTAGCCGACTGCCACGTTCACGAGCAGGCCAGGGTTGCGTGCGGTCACCTCGGCGGCGTGCTTGAGCACGCGGGTCATCTCAGCGGGCAGGAGGTCGAGCGCACCAACCGGCTTGACCCGCCAGCGCTGTGCGACGAGCTGCCTGACCGTGTCCTCGATGATCTCGAGCAACGGCTCAAGCTCGGACTCCGGCCGGCCGACCAGATTATCGGTTGAAAGCAGCCAGAGCGTGACGACCTCGACCTTGGCCTCACGGCACCACTCGAGCAGCTGGAAGATCTTGTCGGCGCCCTCGCGGTACCCGCTGCTGACGTCCGGATACCCGGCCGAGCGGGCCCAACGGCGGTTGCCGTCGCACATCACTCCGACGTGCCTGGGCGTGACCGACGGCGAGAGCGACGCTTCGAGCCGCCGCTCGTAGAGGCGGTAGACGAGACCGCGCAGACCCATCCGGCACCCTCCGCAACTGCCGAGGCGCTGCTGCCCGGCACACTGTCGGCCGGCGCACGCAAATCCGGCTCACTTAGCACCGTATCCAAGATCTTGACCAGTTCGGCCGATGTCAGCTCAGGTCGGAGCACTCCCGTCGCCCTGGCCGGTCAGCGGCGGATCAGCCGATCGACTTGACGATCGCCTCATCCAGGCCGGGGAACGACATCAGGTACTCCCTGCGCTCCTTCTTGATCCGTTCGACCATGGCGTCGAACTCCGCCGTGCGGCCCTGGCGCTCATACAGCCTGCGCGGCTGCAAGATCTCGAGGTCATCGATGCCAGGCAGCGACGCGGCGACCTCGTAGCCAAAGTCCGGGTCACTCTGCCACCGGATCGAGTTCTCGACGATGCCCTGGACGATCGCTGACGAATACGGGATAGTCACCTTCTTCGACGTAGCATCGTCGGTGCCGCCGACCCGGCCGGTGTTGAGCACGAACACCTTGAGCTCATGGCTATCGAGCAGCTCGAGCATCCGGTTGCCCATGTCGGCCATGTCCCTGGGGAAGAAGGGATTCGTCCCTGGCACGCGCAGGAACTTGCCCTCCTCGTCCTTGCCGCCTGCCGAGGTTCCTGTCGTTTCGCCGAGCATGAAGTACGCGGCAGCCTGAGCACGGTCCAGGCGCGCCACTGCCGGCACGATGTTCTCGTTCCTGTTCAGGATCAGCAGGAACTCCGCCGGGGGTACGTCATTGCCTGGCCACGGGTGCACGTATTTGAATGGCCAGGTCGTCCGGCCGTTCTTGGTGTACGAAGTGTCGAAGAAGTCGACCTTGCCGTCCCCGTCGACAGAGACGTTCTCCAGATAGGCGTCCGGCTTGGTAGTCGCGAAGTAGATCGCTGGCTCGTACCGCGGGTCGAGGCCGAAGGTCTTGGCGAAGCAGCCGTTCTCCGTCGTATAAACCTTCCCGCGCGGCATGAGCGCGACGAAGTCGTCCTGAGCCGGCTTGCTTTCGAGCTGCGTGGTGAATGTCGTGGTGGTCTTGCCGGTACCAGACAGGCCGACGATCAAGATCGAGGTCGGATCCCCGTCCCTTGGCATCACCTTGCAGCCCGCGTGCAGCGCGAGGCCGCCGCGCCCGTAGACGATGTTGTTCCACATCCGCAGGCCGCCCTTCTTGGACTCACCGAAGTAGTCCGAGTTGAGCACGCGCGTGATGTTCGCATTGAGGTCGACGGCGATCAC